>Ga0136617_10006055_pt1 | contig 10820 bp, 8 predicted proteins | sample AntDrymUQ3222106_2_FD_129672 | JGI IMG/M metagenome (GOLD analysis project Ga0136617, IMG submission 129672) | Polar desert sand microbial communities from Dry Valleys, Antarctica - metaG UQ322 (21.06) | ecosystem: Environmental > Terrestrial > Soil > Desert | place: Antarctica: Dry Valley...
AGGATGATGTCGCCGCGCTGGGTGATCTCCTTCATCACCTTCTTCAGGCGCTCCTCGAACTCGCCGCGGTACTTCGACCCGGCCACGAGCGCGGCGAGGTCGAGCGTGTAGATCTGCTTGCCCTTGAGCAGCTCGGGCACCTGGTTATTGGCGATCCGGGAGGCGAGCCCCTCGACGACGGCGGTCTTGCCGACGCCCGGCTCGCCGATCAGCACCGGGTTGTTCTTCGTGCGGCGTGACAGGATCTGCATCACGCGCTCGATCTCGGTCTGGCGCCCGACGGTGGGGTCGAGCTTGCCCTCGGCCGCCTGCTTGGTCAGGTTCCGCCCGAACTGGTCGAGCAGTTTCGAGCTCTTCGATTTCTCGCCGCTTCCGCCCGAGCCGCCGCCCTGCTGGCGACGCCCCGGCCCCGAGAGCATGCGGATGATCTCGTTCCGGATCTTCTCGGCGTCGGCGTCGAAATCGAGCAGGATCCGTGCAGCGACGCCCTCGTTCTCGCGCACGAGCCCGAGCAGGATGTGCTCGGTGCCGATGTAGTTGTGCCCGAGCGAGAGCGCCTCTCTCAAGGCGAGCTCGAGCACCTTCTTCGCGCGCGGGGTGAAAGGAATCTGACCGGTCGTGACCTCGTCGCCCTGGCCGACGATCCGGGCGACCTGTGCCCTGACTTCCTCGACCGTGATGTCGAGCGACTCGAGCACGCGTGCTGCCAGCCCCTCTTCTTCTCGGAGCAGGCCGAGCAGAATGTGCTCGGTGCCGATGTAGTTGTGCTTCAGCGCCCTTGCCTCGTCCTGGGCGAGGACGACGACTTGGCGGGCTCGTTCGGTGAAGCGCTCGAACACTACGCGTCCTTTATCGACGGTGAGGGCATTTGCTTAAGACCGTTCTCGATCACTCGGCTCCCCTTTTCCCAAGCTCGGAGGAACTGTGCGCCCCCGAGGTCGAGGTGAAACCAGTGTAACCCAGGAGGGAGGGGGCTCCGTCGAGTTTCACAGGCTCTTTACGGTCTTGTCCCAAAGTCGACAGCGAGGGCGCCTTCAGGCTCGCCAGGCGCGTGCCGAATAAGGGGAGATGCCCGTCACGACTAGCGGCTCGACGCGCACGGTCGCCTCCGTCCTCTCCACGCGCCGATGAGCGTGGACGCGCCGGACGTGTCTGCATCGCCGCGGCTGACGCGCCGCCTCGCCGCCAACACGCTCGTTCAAGCGGGCGGAAACGGCGTCGCATCACTGATCGGTCTCTTCACGTTCGTCACGGTCACGCGGGGGCTCGGGCCGGAGGCGTTCGGCGACTTCACGACGGCGATGGCCTTCTTGTTCATCCCGGTGGTGCTCGCGGATGTCGGGCTGGCGTTCTCGGTGCTCCGCGAGATCTCGGCCTCCCCCGAGCGCACCCAACGGGTGATGAGCGCCTCCCTGCCGCTACGCGCGCTGATCTCGATGGGAGCAGTCTCGCTGGCAGTCGCCCTGGGGATGGCGATTCCGTTCAGCGGCCAGACGCGCGAAGCGATTCTGATCGGCTCGATTGGCTCCTTCCTGCACCTGATGACCCTGAGCCTGCTGCCGGCGATCCAGGCGCAGCTGAAGATGCACTGGGCCGTCGCGGCGAACGTCGCCGGCCGCGTAGCGACCCTGGGTCTCACCCTTTCGTTCCTGGGCGCGGGCCTCGGCTTCAGGAGCATCGTCGCGGCCCATGTGATCGGACTGGCGCTGACGTTCGTCGGCCACCTCGTCGTCGTGGCGATGCTCATCTCGCTCCGGCCCTTTGTCGATCTCGGGTACTGGCGAAGCCTTCTCCGAGGCGCGCTCGCGCTCGGGCTCGCGATCTCGCTCTCGCAGATCTACTTCCGCGTCGACACGCTCCTGCTCGCCCTCCTCGCGTCATCGACGGAGGTGGGCCTGTACGGCGCCGCCTACAAGTTCATCGAGCTCTGCGCGCTCGTCGTGAGCGCCGTCTCCGTCTCCGTCTTCCCGCTGCTCGCACGCTTTGCCGCCAGCGGGGATCCGCGCATGCGCGGCCTGGTTCAAAAGAGCTTCGACCTGCTCGTCGCGCTTTCCGCGCCCCTCGCTGTCGGCATGAGCGTGCTCGCGCCGGAGATCTTGCTCCTGACGTCCGGGTCCGAGTACGTCGGCGCCGCCTCCGCCCTACGGCTGCTCGCTCCCTACGTGCTGTTCAGCTTCGTGAACGCACTTCTGATCCGGATCCTGCTCGCCCGTGGGCAAGACCGGACGCTCCTCTGGCTCGCGACCTCGATCCTCACGCTCAACGTCGCCCTCAACCTCCTCTTGATCCCGCGGTACGGGATCGAGGCGGCGGCGGCGATCTCGGTCGTCTCGGAGATCTGCATGCTCGCCCTCGCGGCGATGGCTGTCCGCCGTCTCGGCGGCCTGCCGGGGCTTCGTTCCGTGCCCGCGGTCGCGGTTGCCGCCGGCGCCATGAGCGGGGTGTTGCTGGCCGTGCCTGGGCCAACGCTCGTCGTGGCCGGGATCGGGAGCATCGTGTACGCCGGGGTGTTGCTCGCGTTGCCCGGGACGATCCGCGAGCTTGGACGAGGCGTGCTCCTGAGCCGTCGTCAGCGGACGAGGGCTGCCGCCTGGAATGCCGCCCAAGCCGGGCGCGGCGACCAGTCGCCGCGGACGAGCCCGAACGAGTCGCGGTCGCGGTAGGTATAGGTGAACATCGGTCCCGCCCAGGAGTACGAGCCGAAGAGGCTGTAGGCCCGCGTCAGCATGTCCGCCTGCGTGCGCTCATCGACGGAGCCGACCTTCACGCCCCACTCGGTCGCCCAGATCGCCTTGTCCGCATCGCCGTTTTCGACCATGATCGAGCGCAGGCTCGGCGACGTGCCGACCATCTGATGCCACGCGCTCCACGCGTGCGGCGTGCCCGGCTCGGCGGGGAACGAATACGGATGGTGCGCGAGGGCGTCGAACGATCCCTTTCCGCCGTTTGCGTAGATGCCGGCCAGGAACGTCCGCGGGGCGACGTTACAGCCGTTGTCGACGGCCGGGGACATCCCGCCGGCCAGGACGAACGCGGCAGGATCGGCTGACCGGGCGGCAGCCGAGCCGAGGCGCAGCAGCGAGGTGTAGCGCTTCACATCGGGGCAGGGCTTCCAGAAGCCCGAGTGGTTCGGCTCGTTCCAGAGCTCCCAGTGGCGGACGCCTCGAGGCGCGTAGCGGCGAACGGCCTCGCCGACGAAGCTGGCGTAGTCCTTCACATCGGTCGGCGCGTGCTTGTTGTCCGTGCCCGGCGGGCGCGCCCAGGCGGGCGTATAGGCGATCAGCCCGAGCACCCGCAGTCCACGCGCGGTCGCCGCGTCGACGACCGCGTCATGGCGCGACCAGTCGTAAACACCCTTCTGGCGCTCGATCCCCGACCAGTTGAAGTCGAACCGGATCCAGGCGGCGCCGACCCTGGCGTAACCGTCGAGCTCGCGGGCGAGGTCCGCGGGCGTGAGGTACTGAAGCTCTCCGCCGGCGGCGATGCCGATTCCGCCGCGGACGTCCGCCGCTGCTGCCGGCGGTGAGGGATTGGCTCCGCCTGCAGGACGCGCCGCGGCGACCGACGCCGTCGCGAGCGCCACCGGAAGTGCGAGTGCGGCGAGTGCGAGCGTGAAGCGAGGGACGCGGATGGACAGCACGGCCATGAAGATCCTCCCCGGACGAGCCGCAGGAAGCGGCACTTTCCCTATCGGGCGGAGACGGCGCGGGATTGATGCCTACTCCGAGGGAAAGGACGGGGTGCTACTAAGGAGCGAAGGCCGCCGCGTAGTACGCGTACCAGGCGGGCCGCACCGACCAGTCGCTGCGGACGAGGCCGAACGAGTCTGCGTCGCGGTAGGTGTACGTGAACAGCGGTCCCGCCCACGAATACGAGCCGAACAGCTCGTACGCGCGCGCGAGCATGGCCGCCTGGGCGTCCTCGTCGACGGAGCCGATCCTCGCCCCCCACTCTGTCGCCCAGATCGGCTTGTCGCCGTCGCCGGCCTCCTCCATGATCGAGCGCAGGCTCGGCGAGGTGCCGTACATCTGGTACCAGGAGCTCCAGCCGTACTCGTCGCCGGGATACGCCGGGTAGGAGTACGGATGATGGCCGAGCGCGTCGAACGAGCCCTGGCCGCCGTTCGCGTAGATCCCGGCCAGGAACGTCCGCGGCGCGATGTTGCAGCCGTTGTCGACGGCCGGCGACATGCCGCCCGAGACGACGACGGCCTCCGGATCGATCTCCTTGACCGCGGCGTAGCCCAGCGTGAGCAGCCTCGTGTATGCCTCCAGGTCGGGACACGGCTTCCAGAAGCCCGAGTGGTTGGGCTCGTTCCAGAGCTCCCAGTGGCGAACGCCCAGGGGGGCGTAGTGCTCCACGGCCGCGCGCACGAAGGCGGCGTAGTCCTGGGGATCGGTCGGCGGATGCTTGTTGTCGGTGCCCGGCTCTCGAGCCCATGCCGGCGTATAGGCGATCAGGCCGAGCACCTGAAGGCCGCGCTCGTTTGCCGCCTCGACGACCGCGTCGTGCCGTGACCAGTCGTAAACGCCCTGTTCGGGCTCCATCCCCGACCAGTTGAAGTCGAAGCGGAGCCAGCGCGACCCGACCTCGGCGTAACCGTCGAGCTCCCAGCCGAGCTCCTCGGCCGAACGCCACTGGAGCTGACCGCCCGAGGCGATGCCGAAGCGGTCGGCGCCCGCCGCGTGCGAGGTCGCACCGGATGAGGCGAGCGCAGCGGCGCACACGCTCGCGAGGACAAGCAGCCGCAGGGTCGAGGAAAGCCGCAGGTGCGTTTCATACCCCAAATCGGCCCCCAAAAGCAACCCACTACAGAAATCCCGACGGCATGTCGATAGGTGCGGTGATGGACATGGTTCAGACCGAGGAGGCCGCCGCGATGCCACATGGAGACAACCGCTTTTCCGGGAGCACGGCTCGATGAGGCCGGGCGCCGGCGAGGCGTTCAAGGCCGCGATCCGGCGGTCGCTGCCGCTGCTCGTGATTCTCGTGATCCTCGGAATCGGCGCGGTGAACGCGCTCGAGCAGGTTCAAGGACCGCAGTACACGGCCACTGCGCGCGTCTACATCTCACCGACCGATCTCGGCGCCGTCCTCACGGGCACGCAGCCTTCCTACATCGATCCTGAGCGGATCGAGCAGACCGATCTCTCCCTGGCCGGCTCCGCGCGGCTCTACGAGCGGGCGGCCGCGGAGGCCGACGGAGACCTCGGGCGCGCCGCGGAGATCCAGTCGGCCACTACCGTGACCGGCAGCGGCGACAACATCCTCTCTTTCAGCGTCGCGACGAACACGCCCTCACGGTCGGTCGCGATCTCGAACGCGGTCGCCGGCGAGTACATCGACTGGCGCGCTGATCTGACCGGCGCCGCCCTCGATCGCGCGATCACGGGAATCAACCTGCGGATCGAGGAGTCGGAGCGCAACCCCACGCTGCTCGAGTTGCGGAACAAGCTCGAAGTGCTGCAGTCGCTGAACTCGGGCGGCGCAACGGTCGTCGAGCGCGCGACCGAGGCTCAGAAGATCAGTCCGGCACCGGTTCGCGACTCGATGCTCGGAGGCGCCATCGGCTTCGCCGTCGCCCTCCTCGTGATTGGACTCAGGGAAGCGCTGAACACGAAGGTGCGCTCGGAGGCCGACGTCGAGGAGGCGCTGGCCGTCCCGCTGCTGGCGACGATCCAGCGGCTGCCGCGAGGTGCCCGGATCGTCACGATGGGCCGCCACGAGCAGGCCTTCGGCGATAAGTACGCGCTGCTCGCGACCAACCTCGTTCAGAGCCGCAGCAACGAGCGGCGAACTGTGCTCGCGGTTACGAGCGCCGTCGCCGGCGAGGGCAAGACGACGACGGCGGCCAACCTTGCGATCTCGCTGGCACGTCGAGGAGCGAAGGTCGTCCTGGCCGATTTCGACCTGCGGAAGCCAACGGTCGCCGAGGCGTTCGGCATCCCGGCCGACTCACCGGGTGTAAACCAGGTCGTCGCGGGCGACGCCGATCTCCGCGGCGCGCTCTGGGCCGTCCCCCTGAACGGCAACGGCCGCCCGGCGGTGCGCCCGGAGGACCTCGTCGCTCACGGAACCAGCGAGAACGGATCGGCCGGCTCCGAGAACGGCTCGCACGGCTCGCTGCTCGTCCTGCCCGCGGGTGGATCGATCCGTGGCGGCACGGTCGCCCAGTCTCCCAGGCTGCCGGCGCTTCTGGACGAGCTCCGTGCAGGTGCAGACTTCGTCATCCTCGACACGCCGCCCGCGCTGCTGACCGCCGAGATGGCGGAGCTGTCCCGGTACGTCGACACCGTCATCGTGGTCGTCCGCCAGGGTCGCGTATCGCGCCGGAGCCTACGCACGCTCAGTCGCCAGGCACAGGGCTGGCCGGCCGACTTCCTCGGCGCCGTCGTCACCGACACTCCTCATGACCAAGAGTCCTACGCGTATTACCGCGGCGGATGAGCAATCGCCGCTTGCGGCGTTGCGACAAGCTCTCGTTCCAGAGCTCGATGCTCTAGGCTCAGAGGTCGACGCGTGAGCCGCCTCCGTCTGGTCGGGACGGAGATCAGACAGCTCGACTCCGTCTCCCTCTCGCTCGGCGTCGGCCTCACGATCGCGGCCGTGTACGCATCGCACCAGGCCGGCCCAGCGGTCGGGCTCGGGGCGCCGCTCGCGGTGCTCGCCTTCGCGAGCCTCGTGGTCGCCTGGGTCGTGGCGCCGCACCTGATGGTCGCCGGAATCATCGCCCTCTTCGCCCTGATCCCGACGCTCAAGCTGGTTGTGCCTGCGATCGGCGCGACGAAGGAAGCGCTGGTCTCCGCGGCCGTTGTGGCCACCCTCGTCGTGTGCATTCGCCGCGGGCGCTGGCCGGCCGATCACTGGACGCTCGGGGCCGTCCTCCTTCTCCTCGCGCTCTACGTCGTCAATCTCGGCGGAGGATTCGCCGAGGACAGCTTCGATCTCGCGTGGCTCCACGGCGTGCGCCTCGTTTCCGAGCCGCTGCTGCTCCTGCTCGCCGGTCTCAGCCTGGCGGGTTCACCCAGGACGATGCGCTGGGCGCTCGGCTCGCTGATCGTGACCGCGAGCGGAGTTGCCTTGATCGGCCTCGGCCAGCAGGTCCTCGGCCCGGAGAGGCTGATCGCGTTCGGTTACGACTACAACGAGCAGGTCCGTACCTTCGCTGGCCAGCTTCGCAGCTTCGGCACGCTCGACGAGCCGTTCGCCTACGCCGCTTTCCTGCTCTTCGGGCTCGCCGCCGTGCTATTTACCATGCGGAGAGGGCCGCTGGCGTTCGCGGCCGGATCGCTGATCGCGGTCGGCCTAGCCGCTTCGCTGGCCCGCACCGCGGCGGTCGTCTCGGTCGCGCTGCTCGGGTTGTGGCTCGCGCGACGCGGCCACACTGCGGTTGCGCTGCTCCTGACGGTCGCTTCCGTCGCCGCTGCGGTCGCGTTCCTGGTCGCCTCGGGCGGCGGCACGGAGAGCCGGACAGTCCGGGCCGGCTCTTCAACCTACCTGACGATCAACGGACGGACGGACGCCTGGCGGCTTGCCCTCGGTGAGCCGTCAGAGTGGCCGTTCGGCCGCGGGGTCGGCGAGATCGGAACGGCGGCCGAGCGAGCCCAGCTTGCGATCAGTCCGAGCGAGGAGGAGGCACGGGATAAGTCCACCGTCGCCGTCGACTCCGGCTACTTCGCGGCGATCGCCGACATCGGGCTGGTCGGGTTCGGCGTGCTCGCCGGGCTGCTCTGGCGCCTCGCCGCCCTGTCGCGGCGGGCGATCGGACGGGGCCAGCAGACCGGCTGGCTCGCCGCGGGCCTGCTGACCGTGCTGCTCCTGGATGCGGTCACGAGGGCATCGTTCACAGCTTTCCCGACCGCGTACCTCGGGCTGCTGCTGACAGGGATCGCGATCCGCGCAGTGCTGGACGAAAGGGCCACGCATGAGGGTCGACACGCTGGAAGTCGAAAGGTTGACCTATGAGCGCACGCACTAGCGTCTCCTTGATCGGGCTGATCGCCGGCGGCAACTCCGGCATCCCTCGCTATGCCCGCGCACTGACAGAAGCGCTCGATCGGGTCAGCCCGGAGTTCGCCGACCTTCGACTCTCGCTCGTGACCACGGAAGCAGGCGCTCGCGCCGTGCGGGCGAGCAACATCGTCGTGCGCGACTTTCCCCTCCGCGGGCCGCGCGTCAACTCCGGGCCGGGGCGCATGGCCGTCGAGCAGGTCCTGGCCGCGACCGGACGCTCCGACCTCCTCCACTTCTTCGACCTGAACGGCCCGGTGCTCGCGCCGTGGCGCCCGTTCATGACCACGATCCACGACGCGTCGGTCATGCACGGGCTCAGAAGCGCACAGCACAGCTACAAGCGCCGCCTCTGGCCCTGGGCCCTGCGGCGCGCTCGGATGGCCGTGGCTGTCTCGGGTTTCGCGCGCGACGAGGCAATCCGACACCTCGGCGGCGAAGCCGAGCGGATCAGGGTCGTTCACTCCGGCCCCGGCTTGATGGGCGCGCGGGCGGACGGCCGCAACGGCGGTTCCGGGCACGAGCCGTACCTCCTCTTCGTCGGCAATCTCACGCCGAGCAAGAACCTGCCGTTTCTCCTGCGAGCGTTCGAGCGCGCTGGAGCGCCGACCCGCCTGCTCCTCGTCGGGCAGCCCTATCAGCTCCCGTCCGGCCTGAGAGAGCAAATCGAGAGCGCGACCCGGCGCGGGCGCGTCGAGGTCGTCCCCGATGCCTCAGACGACGACATCGATCGTCTGTACCGCTCCGCGACCGCCCTGCTGCTTCCGTCCCGCTATGAGGGCTTCGGCTTCACGCCGCTCGAGGCGATGGCGCGCGACTGCCCGGTGCTGGCAAGTGACATTCCCTCCCTGCGCGAGATCTCGGGAACCGGCGCGATGCTGCTGCCACTCGACGACGAGGCCGGCTGGGCCGAAGCGATCAGACGCATCGTGGCGGACGAGCGCCTGCGCGGCGAGCTGCGAGCTCGAGGCGCTCGAACCGTGGCGCGGTACTCCTGGGAGGAGACTGCCCGCAAGTTGTGCCGGCTGTTTCTCGAGGTGGGGCCGAGATGATCGACACGCATTGCCATCTCCTGCCCGACGTCGACGACGGCCCAGCCACGGAGGCCGAGGCGCTCGAGCTCGCAGGAGCGATCGCGCGGGACGGCGCGACCTTCGTCTTGTGCACGCCGCACTACTCTCAGCGCCACCCGACCGTGCACGGACGCGCGGTCGAGCGCGTGACCGCTCTCGCGCGCAGCCTGAAGGACTTCGGGATCGTCCTCGAGGTCGGCGTCGCCGCCGAGGTGAGTCCCGGCCACGCTGTCTCGGCCCCGCTCGAGGAGCTCGCGGCGCGAAGCATCGCCGGGCGCTTCCTGCTCGTCGAGGTGCAGTCCGACTGCCCGGTCGGCTTCTTCGCCGCGGTCGAGCACCGCCTGTCCGGCGCGGGCCTCATTCCGATCTTCGCTCACCCCGAGCGCTGCCGCGCGGTGCAGCGACACCCGTCCATCCTCGCTCCGGATCGCCGCAACGGCTCACTCGTACAGGTGGTCGCGCCAAGCGTGACCGGCGGCTTCGGGCGCGTGGTCGGCGGAGCCGCGTGGCGCCTGCTCGAGGCGGGCGCGGTCGATCTCCTCGCGAGCGACGCGCACGGGCTCGAAAAGCGCCGCTCACATCTTCGTGAGGCGGCCGACCTCGTCGCCCGGCGGCTCGGCGAAAAGGTGAGCCGAGCGCTCACGGACCGAAATCCCGCCCTCGTCCTCGAAGGAGGTCACCCGCGATGAAGCGCCCGTCACCGAGCCTTACCGAGCTCGTCGCCGTAATCGTGAACTGGGAGACACCCGACTACACGATCCGAGCCGCCGAGGCGCTGATAGCCGACGGCGTGCCGGAGGAGCGCGTCGTGATCGTCGACAACGGGTCTGCCGATGGCAGCTACGAGCGCATTCGCGGCAGTCTCCCCGACTGCGTGCTCGTTCGATTCGAGCAGAACATCGGCTACGCACGTGCCGCGAACGCCGGCGCGCAGGCTCTGCAGGGGTCGACCTACCTCATGCTCAACAACGACGCCTTCCTGCACAGCCCGGGCAGCGTGCGCCGGCTGCTCGCGGCGCTCGAGAACCCGGCGATCGGAATCGTGGTTCCTCGTCTCCTCAACGTCGATCTCACGCTCCAGCGAAACGTCGTCCCCAGGAACACGCCGGGCGTCGAGCTCGTGCGGGCGACCGGTCTCAGCCGGGTGATCCCGAACCGATGGCAGCCGCGATTCGGAACCCACTGGGATCATGCGAGCCCGCGCGGGATCGACGCCGCGACTGGGGCGGTGTTCCTCTTCAGAGCGGAGGTTTGGCACGGGCTGGGGGGCCTGCCCGTCCGCAACTACATGTACGCCGACGACCTCGAGGTCTGCCTGCGAGCGCGCAGAGAGGGGTGGCGAATCTGGTTCGAGCCGAAGGCTGAGTTCATCCACGTCGGCAACGGCTCGTGCGGACGGCATTGGGGCAGCGAGAAGCGCGCCGAGATGGTCAGCCGCTCGGAGTCCGCGATGATCCGCGAGCACCTACCGCGGTTCTCCGCGCAGCTCACTCTCGCCCTGATGACCGGCGGTGTCGCGGCCCGATGGCTCTTCTTCGCCCTTCGTCGCGACCGGGCCGCTGCGGCGAGCCTGCGCGGCACCCTGCGTGGACTGATCGGGGGAGCGACAGGCTGATGCCGATCCGGGTGCTACAGGTGAACGCGCACGGTGCCGACTCGTCCGTAGGCGGAACCGAGAAGCATCTCGAGACGCTCGGGCGAGAGCTTCCAGGGCGGGGGTTCGCAGTCAGCCTCCTG
>Ga0136617_10006056_pt1 | contig 10820 bp, 9 predicted proteins | sample AntDrymUQ3222106_2_FD_129672 | JGI IMG/M metagenome (GOLD analysis project Ga0136617, IMG submission 129672) | Polar desert sand microbial communities from Dry Valleys, Antarctica - metaG UQ322 (21.06) | ecosystem: Environmental > Terrestrial > Soil > Desert | place: Antarctica: Dry Valley...
GCTTTACGGAGCTCTCGCCATCGTCTGAGCGGATCGAGAAAGGCAATGTTCCTAGCCGAACGGCTAGCGCAGTTCGCTGTGGAGACGCGCATCCGGACGCCGCCGCCGGAGGCGATGGCCGCCGCGCGGCTGCGCGTCCTGGACGGCCTGGGCGTCGCGCTCGCAGGCCTGCGCGCCGGCAGCGTGGTGCGGCCGCGCGCGGCGCTAGCGCTGTTCGGCCGGGACGGGCCTGCGTCTGCCATCGGCCATCGCCGGCCGTGCCCGGTTGGGGCCGCGACGCTGCACAACGGACTGCTGATGCACAGCCTCGAGTTCGACGACACGCATCTCGGCGCAGTGGTGCACGGTGCGCCGGTCGTGCTTCCCTCGGTCCTCGCCTACGCGGAGCAGGAGCCGCGTCCCGGCGATGCAGTCCTCCGCGCGGTCTGTGTCGGTTGGGAGGTACTGGCGCGCATCGGCGGCGCGTTGCGCGGCCAGTTGCAGCGCTACGGCTTCCAGGCGACCTCGGTTGCCGGGCCGCTCGCCGCTGCCGCTGCCGTCGCACATCTTTCGGGACTCGACGCCCGCCGCACGGCTCACGCCCTCGGCATCGCCGGCAGTCAGTCCTCAGGCGTGTTCGAATTCCTCAGCAGCGGCGCGACCTCCAAGGCCTTGCACGGCGGTTGGGCCGCGCTCGGTGGCCTCGTGGCCGCGTCCCTGGCCGCTGACGACATGACTGGCCCTGCCTCGATCCTCGAGGGACGCAGCGGCCTGTTCGCCGCGTTCGCGCGCGCGCCGGCACTCGCCGAGCGCATGGAGGATCAGCTCGCGGATCTGGGCGAGCGCTGGGCGGTCACCGAGGCCCGGCCGAAGATCGCACCTTGCTGCCATTACATCCATGCCTTCCTCGAAGCGCTCGACGCAGTCCTGCAGAGCGGGACTACGGCGTCGCAAATCCGAGGCATCCGCTGCATCGTGGATCCCCGCCAGGCGCAGCTGATCTGCGAGCCCTGGCCGCAGAAGCTGGCGCCACCCACCGGCTACGCAGCGAAATGGAGTCTGCCTTTCTGCCTCGCCGCGCGTGCGCTGCGTGGACCGGTCGACGTGGAGCTGTTCGAGAGGCCTTTTGACCCGGAGGTGCTTGCCTTCGCGCAGCGGATCGACTGGAGCGCGCAGGAAGACGGCTTCCCCGATCGCTATCCCGGGCGCCTGATTGTGTCGCTCGCCGATGGCCGTACTACCGAAAGCTATGTGCCCGACGTGCTGGGCGCGCCAGGCCGTCCGTTTCCCGAGGATGTGCTGATACGCAAGTTCCGCAACGCCGCCGCCGCCGTGCTGCCCGCCGAGGATGCGGCAGGCCTGCTGAACGAAGTGCTTTCATTGGAGCGCGCGCCCTCGCTGGCTACGCTCGGCCTTTATTTGCGCCGTGCACAAGCCAGTTTTCATAAGGCCGCAGGAGAGATGGAACCAGCATGAGCGTTGAACTGATCGCGGACAAGGTCGGGCTCGACTATTCGCGCGACGGCAACCGGACCGTCGCGCTGGCCGACTTCACGGTGCGGGTGACCGAGTCGGAATTCGTCACGGTCTGCGGCCCTAGCGGCTGCGGCAAGTCGAGCTTCCTCAACCTGGTCGCGGGCTTCGTCCAACCGACGCGCGGCAGCTTGTTGCTCAACGGCGCGCCAATCCGTGGGCCGGGCGCGGACCGCGGCGTGGTGTTCCAGGAGCACGCGCTGTTTCCGTGGATGACGGTCGAGCGCAACATTGCCTACGGCCCGCGCGTCAACGGCGTCGCCGCCGCGGAGACCGATCGCATTGTTGCGGAGTCGCTGGAGATGATCGGGCTGCAGCGTTTCGCGCGCTCCTATCCGAAAGAGCTCTCGGGTGGCATGAAGCAGCGCGTGGCGATCGCAAGGGCGCTCGCGACGCGGCCCAAGATGCTGCTGATGGACGAACCCTTTGCTGCGCTCGACGCTCAAACGCGGCGCTTCCTGCAGGGCGAGCTGGTGCGCATCTGGCAACACACGCGCACGACCATCCTGTTCATCACGCACAGCATCGACGAGGCGATCCTGCTGTCCGACCGCATCGTCGTGATGACGGCGCGGCCCGGCACCGTGAAGGACGTGATCAACATCAAGCTGCCGCGCCCGCGCGACGAAAACCAGCACGAGTTCCTAACCTATCGCCGCCGCATCACCGAGCAGCTGCAGCACGAGATCGACAAGAGTCTCGTTGAATTCGAGGCGGCCCGATGCTAGAGTAGGTTGCCAATTTTTTTCTGTAGCAGCATTTTGCTTAAATTTGCAAGGGAGGGTTCGATGAGTTCGCCTGGACGACTATTGCGATTCGCAGGGATCGCGCTGTTGCTTGGCTTCGCTAGCGCGTCTCAAGCGCAGGTCGAAACCAAGTCCTTCCAGATCTGGACGTCGCGCGACGCGCAGCAGGGCGCCCTGCCGGTGGTCGCGGCGCGCAGGGGCTTCTTTGAAAAGGAAGGCCTGAACGTCGAGGTCAAGTTCGTGAGCTCCGGCTCCGAGATCCCGGCCGGCATGGCCGGCGGCACGATCCCGATGGCGATCGCGTCCTGGACCAACCCGATGGCGATGGTGGCTAACGGTGTTCCGGCCCGCATCCTGGCGGCGACGACCGACATCTCGGCCGCGCAGCAGCTGGTCGTGCACAAGGACGGGCCGATCAAGACGCCGAAAGACCTCGAGGGCAAGAAGCTCGCCTTGACCCGCATCGGGCTGGTGATGTCGATCCTCGAGAAAATGTGCAAGGAATACGGCTGCGACGTCTCCAAGATCACGCTGGTCAATATGCTGCCGCAGGAGATTGTGCTCGCCTTTCAGCGCGGCGACGTCGACGCCATCCAGACCTGGGAGCCCTGGGCCACATACGCCACGCAGCAGGGCGGCAGGATCCTGCTCAGCGCCACCGACTCCTTCGTCGCGGGCAAGGAGGGCAAGAAGCGCATCGACGGGATCTACGCGGTGGTGTTCGCCCGCGATGATTTCGTTAGCAATAACCCGAAGACCGTGCAGGCAGCGCTGCGCGGCCTGAAGAACGCCGCCGAGTGGCTCGAGGCGAACCGGGATGCCGCCGCGGATATCGTGGCCAAGGACATCAACATACCCAAGCCGGTCGTGCTGAATACCTTCGCGAAGACGTACAACCAGATCACCATGACGGCGGACTGGGCGAAGGAGTTCGACGAGAAGGCGCGCTACCTCTTCGACCTCAAAGAGTTGAAGAATCCCACCTCGGCGAAGGAGGTGTTCGATCCCAAGCCGCTACAGCAAGTCTGCCCAGCCTGCGTGAAAGGCCTGTAACAATTGCGATCGGCGTGCACCGGCCGCTCGAACGGCGGCGCACGCCAGCTAGGCACGCAAGGAGCGCAATTTGAATAGCCGTCTGATCCGCTATGGGTCCATCACCGGGGCCGTAGTGCTGTGGTTTGCCTTCGGGTTCGTGAACGCGGAGCTGAAGCTCATCAACCCGGTGATGATCCCGACGCCTAAGGAAGTTGTGCTGGCGTTCTGGGATCTGCGCCACGTCATCCCCTCGGACATCGCCATCAGCCTGCTGCGCGCGGGGGAAGGCTTCGCCATCGCTGCGGTTCTCGGCGTGCTGATCGGCTGCCTGACCGGATCGAGCCGGCTGGCGCGCGACATCATCGACCCGATTCTCGAGCTGCTGCGCCCCATTCCGCCGCTCGCCTTTCTGCCGATGTTCATCATCTGGTTCGGCCTTGGGGAGCTCTCCAAGGTGCTGATGATCGCGTTCTCGGCATTTTTCGTGATCTACGTCAACACCTACCAAGGCGTGCGCTACGCTGACCCGCTGCTGATGCGCGCCGCGCAGTCGCTCGGTGCCTCGCCGCAACGCGCCTTCTTTACGATCAGCCTGCCTTCTGCCATGCCCGAAATCTTCACCGGCCTGCGCCTGGGCATGGGCATGTCCTTCTTCGTGCTCGTGGCGGCGGAACTGCTCGCAGCCGATTCCGGCATGGGCTTCCGCATCCAGGAGGCGCGCTGGCAATTCCGCATCGATCGCATGATCTACGGCGCGGTGCAGATCGGCGTCATCGGCTATATCCTGTTCGCCCTGCTGCACATGCTGGAGAACCGCCTGCTAGCCTGGAAGCCCAAGCGCGAGATGGACTCCAACTGATTGCGCAGCACACCGAGATACTGCTTCGGGGCGGCTTGCTGATCGACGGCTCGGGCGACGAGCCGAAGCGCGACCAGGCCGTCTCGATCGTCATGGGGCGCATCCAGTCGGTCGGGCCGGCGAACCGGGCGAAGCCGCAACCGGAGGCGCAGGTGGTTGACCTCGAGGGCCGCGCCATCCTGCCGGGCCTCATCGATGCGCATACGCATCTCACGTACCACGAGGAGCGCCCGGACGTGTGGGCGCTCGAGCGGCAGGAGTCGGTTGAGCTCAATGCGTTCTTCGCGGCCCGCAACGCCGCCCGCGTGCTGGCCGGCGGTTTCACGTCGATCGGCGACGGCGGCTGCCGCGGCTTCATCGGGCCGGCGGTACGCGACGCGGCGCGGCTCGGTCTGATTCCGGGCCCCGACATTGTCGCTGCCGGGCCGATCATCTGCGGCGTCGCGGGCCTGCTTGACGGCACCGCTCCCTGGGCGGACGAGAACAACGGCACGAGTCTCGGAATGACCGCTAACGGTACGGACGCGGTGCGGGCGGCAGTGCGCCGGCAAGTGAAGGGCGGGGTTGACTGGATCAAGATCGCCGCCAGCGGCGTCGCCGGCTCTCCGTTCAGCAGCGCCGAAACCGACGATCTCGGCTTTGAGGAGATTCACGCCGCGGTCAGCGAGGCGGCGAAGTACGGCAAGCTCGTGCATGCCCACGCCCATTCACGCAACGGAATCCTGGCGGCCGTGCGCGCCGGCGCGGTATCGATTCACTCGGCCGAGTACGCCGACGAGGAGTGCCTGGATGCGATGGCGGAAAACGGCACCATCTTCTCGCCAACCATCGCTTGGCTTCATGTGCGCTGTATGGAGTCCTTCGGCGCGCCGCCGGACGCGGAATTCCGCCGCCAGGCCTGGCATGCCTTCGATCACTCGCGGCTGATGCTGCCGGAGGCGCGGCGCAAGAACGTGCGCATCGCGGTCGGCTCCGACGCGGCGCATCGCTTTCCTCACGTTCCTTCCGCGGTGCTCGAGATGGAGTATCTCGAGGCGCTCGGCTATTCCCCTTTGGAGGTCATTCGCGCCGCTACGGAGACCGCCGCGGCGGCGATCGGCCGCGGCAAGGACAGGGGCCGCATCGCGCCGGGTTACGCGGCAGACATCTTGGTCGTGGACGGCAATCCGGCGGAAGGCGTGCGCCTGCTGCGCGACCCGAAGCGCATCTGGCGCAGCTACCGCGCCGGCCGGCTGGTCGAGCTCGACGCCATCAAGTCCGAGCTGTCGCGCCGCATTGCGGCTGTCGATTTCGAGCTTCGGGAATGGCTGCCGCGCAGCTTCGCCGAGCTGCAGGTGGCTGCATGACCACCAGCCTCGATGCTGCCGCATTAGCACCACATCCAGGCGGAACGCTGCTCGACAACTGCCGGCTCTTAGACGGGGCGGCGGCGTTCGTCGAGCGCGGCGCCGTCCTGTTCGCCGACGGCAAGGTGAAATTCTCTGGAAGTCGCAACGAGCTGCCGCAGGCGCTCGCGCGCGATGCGCGGCGGCTTGACCTCGGCGGCCTGACGGTGATGCCGGGCCTGATCGACTGCCATGCGCACCTGGTCTACAGCGGCTTTCGGAGTCTGGAGGAGGTCGACCGCTCGTCGATAGAGGTCGCCACATTGAATGCCGCGCTCAACGCGCGCAAGGTCATCGATGCAGGCTACACCACCATCCGCGACGTCGGCACCATCGGCAACGTGGCGGTAGCGATCCGCGACGCCGTGGCCGGAAAAAGGATCCGCGGCCCGCGCATCGTAGCGAGCGGCCAGATTCTCTGTGCGACCGCGGGTTTGGGCGACACGCTTCCGCCGCACTGGTCGAAGAGCCACGGTCTTGGCTGCATCGTCGACGGTCCGCACGAGATCCGCAAGGCGGTGCGCCAGCAGATCCGCAACGGCGTTGACAACATTAAGCTTGCGGCAAGCGGCGTCGAGGTCGGGCCCTATGCTTACAGCTGGATGACGACGTTCTCCGAAGAGGAAATCGGGGTCGCCACCGAGGAAGCGCATCGATGGGGCCGCAGTGTCGCGGTGCATGCCCAGTCGACGGACTCGGTGAAGTTCGCGCTGCGCGCCGGAGTGGACACGATCGAGCACGGTACCCGTCTGGACGAGGAGTCGGTGGCCATGCTGAAGGCGTCGGAGGCGATCTACGTCCCGACTCTGTGCACGCTGTTCAGCGTCCTGGAGCTCGGCGAGAAGCTCAATCTCCTATCCAAGCACCGCGAGGAGATGAAAGTCAACGAGCCGCTGTGGCTGAACAGTGTGAAACTGGCGCACGCGGCGGGTATTCTCATCGCGGCGGGCGGCGACTTGGGCAACCGGTACCCGCATGGGACCAATGCCCGCGAGCTCGAATTCTTAGTGCGCGCCGGCTTTTCGCCACTCGAGGCGGTGCGTGCGGCGACCAGCGTTGCCTCGCGCGCGATCAAACGGCCGGAGGTCGGCATGCTCGAGGTCGGCCGGGCGGCGGATATTTTGATCTTCGATGGCGATCCGATCGCCGACATCGCAAGCCTGCAGGACCACGGCCGCATCGTCGCCGTGCTGCTGGGCGGCGAGTTGGTCGCGGGCAGGATCGGCGCCACAAGCATCGTCCCCTCGCTTTGATCAGCCGCCGCGTTGTTCTAAACGGCAGCCGCCAGGCCGTGTCGTTGGCGCGGGCATCGTCGGTCTTTGCGGTGCGCGGCATCTCGCGAAGCGAGGCCTAAGTCACGTTGATCAATCGCGAGGGACCAGGACTGGGTTGTTCCTACGGCAATTCAGCGAGTCTTAGCTCGGGATCCGTGGCGCCCCTGGCATTGACGGCCAAAGATTTGGAATGGATGGCCATCGTCCCTCCTTGCCGGATTCGCTGCCGGTTCTCGGCGCAAGCACGCGGCATCCCGGCCTCTGGTTCGCTTTCGGCCATGGCCATCTCGGCCTTACCGGAGCTGCGGTATCTGGGGACATCGTGGCGCGAGGACTGTTTGGTCTAACACTCGAGCTCGACCTTCAACCATTCTGCGTGGAGCGGTTCATGTGAACTCGTGGGACGGTCTAGCTGATTCGCCGATTCCAGAGGCGAATCCGTTAAGTCGGGCTAAGCGCGCTGCCTCGCAACTGATCTTTGACAAATTTTCGAACTCAGATTAGCTTCAGATCACTAACCTGACGCACGAGGAGGTCCCTGTGACACGGCCATGGGACGGCATCATCAGCGACGAAGAGCAGCGCGCCTACCGCGCCGCTGGCTTCGGCAGGCCTGGAGGGTGCGGTACGCGACCGGCGCTACTAATTATCGACGTGCAGTACCGCACGATCGGCACTAAGTCCAAGCCTTTTTTTGAGGCGATCAAAGAGTTCCCCACTAGTTGCGGCGAAGTGGGATGGGCGGCGGTGGTCAATATCAGCTTGCTGCTAAACGAGTTTCGCAAGCGCCAGTGGCCGGTGCTATATCCGCACGTGGCGCCGAAACTAAGCACCGAGGGCGGCCGCCTTGCGGAGAAGGTGCCGAGCATTATGACCATTCCCCCGAAAGGCTACGAGTTCCCGACCGAGCTAGCTCCGCAGGCGGGCGACATTTTGCTACCAAAAAAACATCCCAGCGCCTTCTTCGCGACACCGCTCGTGAGCCATCTCGTGGATCTGGGCGCCGACACCCTCGTGGTCACCGGCTGTACGACCAGCGGTTGCGTGCGCTCTAGCGTAGTCGACGCATTTGCCTATAACTTCCGTGTCCTAGTTGCACAGGACGCGGTTTACGACCGCAGCCATGTCTCGCATGCGGTGAATCTGTTCGACATGTCAGAGAAGTACGCGGACGTGGCGCCCACAGAGGACTTGCTGCGCAAACTTCAGGCGATAGGTCCAACACAAACGTGAAGAATGCTAGCAGTGTTTAAGGGGGGCTACGCCGCGCCGGCGATTGTGAAGAACTTTTTCCGAACGGCGCATGAGCAGCTCTTCTAGAATTCCGGTTACCGTGCTTACGGGTTTCCTCGGTAGCGGAAAGACAACCTTGCTCAATCGCGTGCTGCAAAGCCCGAAATGGTCGGACACAGCCGTCATTGTCAACGAGTTAGGTGAAATCGCTTTGGATCACCTGCTGATCGAAAGCTCGAGCGACAACGTGCAGGTGCTGAGCTCCGGGTGCTTGTGCTGCACGTTGCAGGGCGACTTGCGTGAGATGCTGGCCGATCTGTTCGTACGCCGGATGAACGGAAAAGTGCCGCCCTTTACGCGGGTCATCGTTGAAACATCTGGTCTTGCCGACCCTGCACCGGTCGTCAACGCCGTCGTATCGGATCCCTTGCTTCGTGCGGAGTATCGGTTTTCCGCAATAGTCACAACCGTGGACGCCATGCAAGGCCCGTGTCAGATGGAGCGCTACTCGGAAGCCAGGCGTCAGGTGACTTTGGCTGACGTATTGATGCTCACCAAGACCGACCTGGTAACCACGGCGGACAAGAATGGCGTTTCGGAGCAGCTTCGTGAGCTCAATCCGCTCGCCAAGCTGGCTACGAGCGTCCGCGGGGATATCGATCCCGATCTTCTGTTTCCAGATTCGGCTCGAGAGCTGCAGCGTGGCGTAGAGTCCGGGCTGTTCAGTGGGGTCGGCGGCTATTCAGCACTGCGCGCTGCGCGCCATACCGACAGCGTGTGGGCTCGGAGTTTCGTTATTGAGCATCCGGTGCATTGGTCCGGGCTTGCTGCTTGGATGGCGTTCGCTGTAGAGAATTTTGGCGACCGTCTGCTGCGGGTCAAGGGCATTTTCACAATCGCGGACGAGCGGTCACTGGTCGCGATTCACGGCATCGGGCGATTCTTTCATCCGCCCGAGCGACTTGGCAAACAGCCGTCGCACGACACGGTTTCACGGCTGGTATGCATAGTGCGCAATCTCGATGAAGCGGAACTCACACAAAGCATAAAGCTGCTCAATAAGGAAAAGGCAACGAATGGATTTTGATCTGTTGGTGAAAAATGGCACGGTGGTTTTCCCGGATCGTCCCGAAGCGCCGCTCGACGTCGCGATTAGTGGCGGCCGCATCGCCGCGGTGCTTGCACCGGGATCGAAGGCGGCGGCGAAGAACGTGATCGACGCCGCGGGTAAGCACATCTTTCCGGGCCTGATCGATTGCCATCTGCATTACGGCTTTGGGGAGAAGGTCACAGAGTATTCAACAGAGACCGTTTACGCGGCGCAAGGTGGGTTTTCGACCGTCCTCGCGTATTTGCTCAACAGCGGGTCGTATGGCGAGGTGTTCGACCGCGAGCTTGGCTACGCTAAGGAGCGTAGCCATGTGGATTTCGGTTTTCACCTCTCGATGGCCAATGAGATACATCTGCAGGAGCTGCCTCGCTACGTAAACGAATTCGGCATCGGGTCATTCAAGTACTACATGAATTTTAAGGGCGACGAGGGTCGCTACATGGGACTTGATGGCACCGACGACGGCTACCTCTACGAGTTGCTCGATGCTGCGGCGAAATTCAAAGATGTTGTTGTGGTCTGCCACGCCGAAAACATAGAGATCGTCAGCCGCATCCGGCGTAAGTTTCAGCAGGAAGGCCGCGATACGCTCCACGACTGGGGACTTTCGAAACCCCCCATTACAGAGGCGGAGAACCTAATCCGTGCTTCCTACTTCGCCGAGAAGCTCGGCGCGACGATTTACGTCCCGCATGTATCGTCCCGCCTTTCTGTCGAGGAAGCGCGGTTTTGGAGGAAGCGCTACCCCAACATTTTCCTCGAGACCTGCCCGCACTACCTTACGCACACAATGGACATGGACATCGGCTCAATGGGAAAGGCCAACCCGCCCTTCAAGACACGAGACGACCTTGACGCGCTTTGGGAGGGACTGGCCGATGGAACGATCGAAGTGGTTGCCTCCGACCACGTGCCGCGTAAACGTGCCACGAAGGAAAAGCCGCTGTGGCAGGCGTCGCAAGGATTCCCCGGTACGGCCACCATTCTGCCCGTGTTATTGTCCGAGGGATACCACAAAGGTCGCATCTCGCTCTCACGCATCTGTGATGCGGTAACGGCGGCGCCGGCGCGTATCTTCCACATCGATGACCGCAAGGGACGTATTCGGCCTGGGCACGATGGCGATCTGACGATCGTGGACTTGAAACTCGAACGCAGCGTAGTGCCTTCCGAGCTCGGCTCCTTCTCCGACTATAGCCTCTACGAGGGGTGGAAGTTCCGCGGGTGGCCAGTGCGGACGATAGTACGCGGCGAAACTGTGATGAACGAGGGAAAAATAGTAGGCAAACCGGGCTGGGGGCAGTATCTGCGCCGGAAGCCTCATCAATAGATATTCACACTGGCGAGATGGGTTTCAGCGGTCGCGGTTGCAATTTTCGCTATCACGATCGCGAGTCCAGCCCCGAGTGATTTGATAAGTTGCGGATGCTCGGCTTAGAAGCTGCCGATCTTGTTCATCGCTTTTAGCGAATCCGAATGGGCTGCTTCGCTAACGTATTGAACCGATACGCCAACGAACGAGACCTGTCCTTCCCGAAAACCCGTCGCGCACCACTGGACAGACCGGCGGCGGCATCCCAGATCACGCAGCTAATCGTTCGTAATGGTGATGCAGGCCGCCGAGTTCCGGAAATGCGACCACCCGACCCCAATCTGGCGGGTGCA
>Ga0136617_10006057_pt1 | contig 10820 bp, 12 predicted proteins | sample AntDrymUQ3222106_2_FD_129672 | JGI IMG/M metagenome (GOLD analysis project Ga0136617, IMG submission 129672) | Polar desert sand microbial communities from Dry Valleys, Antarctica - metaG UQ322 (21.06) | ecosystem: Environmental > Terrestrial > Soil > Desert | place: Antarctica: Dry Valley...
AGCAACAAAGCTGCCGATGTTGCGACCGCACATGTCGCGGGTGGCGCGACCATGCTCGCCCTCGGCATCAGCATCGTGGCCCTCGCGAAACACTTTGGCGGGATGAACGAAATGGGACTGCCAGCCGCGTCGCGAGCGCGTTTGCCTGAGGAAGCTCACGCGTTTTGAAGACGGTCACGATTGAACCGGCCGCAGGCGTGGAGTCGACCGCGTTGTCCAAGAGCAATCCGCGCAACCGGGCTCTGCTCGATTTCGCCGAGCTGGTCAAAGCGCGTCTGACAATGCTGGTGCTGCTGACGACCGCCGTCGGATTCTACCTTGGTGCTCCGGATGGGTTCGGGCCCATGGCTCTTTTCCACGCGGTCTTCGGCACGGCGCTGGCCGCGGCCGGCGCAGCGGCGCTGAACCAATGGTGGGAGCGGCAGCTGGACGGCCTCATGCACCGCACGCGGGAGCGGCCGATTCCGGCCGGACGAATGTTGCCTCGCGACGCAGTGCTTTTGGGCGGGACGCTTTCCGTCGCCGGCGTGGTTTACCTCGCGCTCGCGTGCAATTGGCTGAGCGCTCTCCTCGCCGCCGCCACCATCGTCATTTACATCTTTGGTTACACGCCCCTGAAGCGGATTAGCGCGGCCAACACACTCGTTGGTGCAGTCCCTGGCGCTTTGCCGCCACTGATCGGCTGGGCCGCCGCGCGGAACGAGCTCGGCTGGCCGGCGTGGAGTTTATTTGCGATTCTTTTCTGCTGGCAGATGCCGCATTTCTTCGCCATCGCCTGGATGTATCGGGAAGATTATGCGCGCGCCGGTTTCCGCATGCTGTCGAGCAGTGATCAGGACGGCACGAGAAGCGGACGCCAAAGCGTGTTCTTCGCGGCGCTTCTCGTCACGGCGAGCTGTCTGCCGGCCTTCATGGGTGTGACTTCGCGCGCTAATCTGCCCTTCGTACTCTGCGCCGGCGTGGGTTTCCTGGCGCTCGCGGCCAGATTCGCCTGGCGGCGCGACATCCCGGAGGCGCGGCGCCTATTTCTCGGCTCAATCTTTTACCTGCCGGTACTATTAGCTCTTCTTTGCCTCACAAAAATATGAGTACTGCCACGCCCACGGCTGCAACGAAGCGCCCACCTTCTTTCGGCTCGATCGCCTGGTATTCCACGCTCATCATGCTCCCACTGCTCACGGCCGGGTTTTTATTCTGGCTTCGGCAGGCGCAGGTGCAGCAAGCGGCCCGCCGGACGATTTCCAGTTATGGCACTGTCCCGCAATTTCAGCTCACGAACCAGAATGGCGAGCCGTTTGGCTCCGCGCAATTGAACGGAAAAATCTGGATCGCGGATTTTATTTTCACGACTTGTAGCGGGCCTTGTCCGCTCATCAGCAGCCGTGTGAGTGAGATGCAGAGGCCGTTGGAGAATTCGGACGCGCACCTTGTGTCGTTCACAGTCGATCCTGAAACGGACACGCCTGAAGTTTTGCGCGAATACGCCGCACGTCTGCACGCGCGGCCCGGCCGGTGGGATTTTCTGACCGGTCCGAAGGCGGAAATCTACCAACTGACTCAGAACGGATTCAAGCTTGCGGTTTCCGATGGCGCAGCCGAAGCCGGCGAGCCAATTCATAGCACTCGCGCGGTCTTGGTGGATCGGCGCGGCACCATCCGCGGATACTACGATGTCACGGCCCCGGACGGAGTGACCAAGATTCTCGCCGACACGAGCAAGCTGCTGCGCGAACAGCCGAAGTAAATCTACACCTCCGGCTCGGGACCGACCGAGGGAAGCTTCTCGTCGCAGACCAATCGCAGATAGTCGCGATATTCGCCTTTTGGCAGGCGATCAATCGTCGCCTCCAGTTGGCGCTGATCGATGAAGCCCATGCGGTAGGCGACCTCCTCGAGACACGCAATCTTCAACCCCTGCCGGTGTTCGATTGTCGCAATGTAATTGCCCGCCTCGAGCAGACTCATTTGCGTTCCGGTATCCAGCCAGGCCATGCCGCGGCTGAGGACCTTCACGTGCAGCTCTTGTAACTCCAAATACATCCGGATCAAGTCAGTGATCTCTAGCTCATTCCGCGCGGAAGGCCGCAAGCGGCGGCAGAATTCCACCACGCGTTCGTCATAAACATAAAGGCCGGGGACAGCGTAGTGGCTCTTAGGATTCGACGGCTTCTCTTCCACGCTTAACACCTTGCCGTCGGCGCCGAATTCCACCACGCCATAGCGGCGCGGGTCGCGCACTTGATATCCGAAGATGCAGGCCCCGGTCTCCACTGCCAAAGCCGAGCGGAAAAAGTCGAGTTTTCCGTAGAAGAGGTTGTCGCCCAAAATGAGCGCAGCCCCCGCGCCGTCGATAAAATCCGCCCCGATCAGGAACGCCTGCGCGATGCCTTCGGGTTGCGGCTGCGCGGCGTGTTCGATCCGAATGCCGAGCTGCGAGCCGTCGCCCAAATAATCCTTTAGCATCGGCAGGTCTTTCGGCGTCGAGATGATCAGGATCTCGCGCAAGCCGCCGAGCATCAGCGTCGCGAGGGGATAGCAGATCATCGGTTTGTCGTAAACAGGCAGGAGTTGCTTGCAGACGATTTTAGTGAGCGGGTAAAGGCGGGTGCCGGCGCCGCCCGCGAGCAGGATTGCTTTCTTGTTCATCAGCTTGCTACCCCGGCTGTATTGCCGGTTGGGAAGCGTTGCAACAACGGCTCAATCGTATTCTCGATCGTGAAGTGTTTCTCGATTCTCGAGAGGCCCGCGCGGCCGAGGCTGGTGCGAAGCGCGTTATTCCGAATCAGTTCTTTGATCGCGCCGGTCAGCGCGTGTGCGTCGCGCGGCGGGACGAGCAGACCAGTCTTGTTTGGGGCGACGAGCTCCGGAATTCCCGCGACGGTGGTCGAGACAACCGGTTTCCCGCTTGCCATCGCTTCTGCGATCACGGTCGGGAACACGTCGCTCGCCCCGCGGGTATCGGTTAAGGCAGCCAAAACGAATATGTCGCACTCAGCCAGGGCACTGAGGACGTAATCCTGCGACCGTTCCCTGGAGAAAAGGACCGTGGTGGTGAGATTCTGCTCTGCGACTCGCTCCTGCAGTTCTTCGCGCAGCGGTCCGTCACCGATGATTTCGCAGGCGAAGTCGACGCCATCGCGCCGAAGGTTGGCGCAAGCATCGATCAGGACGTCGAATCCTTTGAACTCAACCAGCCGGCCTACGCTCAGCAAACGAATCGGGCCGGATGGTTTCACGACTTCGATCGCGCGCGCAAACTTCTTCAAGTCGATGCCGTTGTAGACGCGAAAGATCTTCCCCGCCGCGGCGGGACAGCGCGCCGCCAGGAGGTCGCGGCTGTAATTGGTCTCGGCCGCGACGAACTCGGCCGTCGCGCAAATCTCGCTCAGGAGTTCCTCGTTCCCCAAATCAATCATGAAATCCTGTCCGTGGGCCGTGACGCTGAAGGGAATCCCGCTAATCGCTTTCACAAACAGGGCGGTGTGTGCGGCTCGATTGGCGAAGTGGACGTGGAAATGTCGGATGTCATGCCGCTCGAACAGGTCGACAAAAAAAAGCGCGTTCCGCGCGCGCAACGCAGCTTTGTATTCAGCGCCGTATTTCCGCTCTTGCTGCGCGATCAGCGCCGCCGGCCAGCGGTGTTCGCTCTTCGCTCTTCGCACCAGGCTTTCCAGCGTCGCTTTCTCCGGAGCGTAGTGAACGGCCGCTTGCAGGCGCGCAAGATATTCATGACGAACCGGCGTTTTCGGTGGGTAGACCGAGGCGACAAGAAGTTCGAATCCTCTCCGCTCCAGCTCCAGCATTTCGGTGTCGCAGAAAGTCTGCGAGAGCACCGGATAGCGCGAGTAAAGATAGGCGAGCCGCACTTACGAAACCGAAAATTGAAAACCGGGGAGGGGAATGGAAGAGATCACGTTCGAGGCACCGGTTCCTTCCGGTTTCCGCACTCCGCTCTCCGGTTTAGGAGAACTGCACGTCCTTGCCGGGATCCATCTCGAAATCGAGCGTCAAGGTGTCAGCTGCATTCGGCTTGATCACGTCCTCGACGAATTTCACGTAGATCGAGTCCTCTCGGAAGATGTCGTATTTGTCCATCGATTCGAAATCGATCGCGATGAAGAACGGCCACGGCATCTCCTGCTTGATGCGCTTACCGCACTTGATACTCAGAACCTCCTGGATTTTCAGGAGCTGCATGCGTGCGTTCATCATCATCTCCTCCACGCGGGCGGGGGTGACCTCAGGCTTGAGCTTGAAGAGCGTGATGTGGTGCACCATGGAGCAGAAGGATTAGGCGCGGAGGATGGGTCGCGCAAGCTCGAAAGCCTCACCTCTCAGGGCAGAAATCTACGCGACCGCGTCCGCTATTTTTTCCAGTCGAGTGCGCCCTTTTTCAGCGCGTAGACATAGCCCACCATCAGGATCGAAACAAAGCTGAGCATGCTCCAGAGGATGGCCTTGCTCTGCACGATCGACTCTTTGTAAACGACGGCCCATGGATACATGAACACGATCTCCAAATCGAAGAGGATGAAGAGCATCGCGACCAGGTAAAATTTCACGCTGAAGCGCGGTTGCGCCTCGCCCTGCGGTAGCATTCCGCATTCGTAAGCGGAATCCTTGATCGGCGTTCGCTTCCCGGCTTTGCCGAGCAGCACGCTTACCAGCAGGGCCGAGACGGCGAAGCCAATCGCCACCAGGATGTGGAGCAGAACCGGCAGGTATTCGCGTATCATCCGTAAACGCGGCCGTCCGCGGGGCGGAGCAGGTTACTTGGCGGCCGCTACGGGAGGTCTTGCGGCTAAGCCCGGAATGTGGCCGTTCTGCGGAGCGATCGCGGCCGCAAGCGCCGACGGGAGACCTTTGTATTTCTTGCCGGTCTTCTTGACCGCACCGCGAGCGACTAGATTCTGAAGCTTTTCATACGCGCGCAGGCGTAGCATTTCCTCGCCCCCACTGGCGGCGTTTCGCGCACGGAGATTTTCGTGCACGACGTCGAAGAGTTGCTTGAATTCGAAGGAGGCGCGGCGCGAAAGGATCGCCACCAATTCCTCGGTTACAAGATCGGGAACTCTACGAGAGAACGCGTTTTTCTTCAGAATGGCCATAAGGCGGTGACGATAACAGGATTCCGCTCGCTTGGCAGCAGATTTCTGAATGTGCACGAATAAACACTGCCATATCAGGCATTTGGGACGGACAGCTACGGCGTCTCGTCCGGGCTCGGAGAAGGCAACGCGGACGGGTCATCAGGTGGATCGATGGTCAGAGCGCTCCCGCTGCTACCTTGCATTTGGCTTTGGTAAAGCGAGGCGCCGGCCCCGGTTGTGGCCGCAATCCCCAAGACCGCCTGGTAGATGGAGACTGGGCCGATCGACTCCGTGACGTATCCATCCGTCACGTAACTCTGCGATACCGCCAGCGGACCCAGATGCCTTGCCACCACCTCTGCTTCCGGCAGTTTGCTCAAGTCGACCGTCTCGGCGATTCCCGGCATGAACGCCGCCGCCATTACCAGCATCGGCCGAAGCGCCGCGTCGAGTCGCCGGTAAAGCAGAGCCGCATCCAGGTAACTGAACGAATGTTTCGCCGCGGGCACGAGGCGTTCAGCAGCCTTGAAAGCCTCCGATCCGGCCAAGTCGGAGCTTGTCGAAGCGCTCCGTTTGATCAGCAGGTCGATCGCAGCGGGATCATGCCCTAGCACGAGCAATTGATTGGAGACAGCGACCGTCGGCGTGATGGGCACCATCGCGTTAGCCGGCGCCTGGGTATAATACTGCACGCCATCCCTCTCCGATATTTTCCACGGCCGGGTTTGCCCGCTCGCTGTTGTGATTGCGCCGACGATCTCCTTCGCTTTCGCGGCGTCCTTCACTGGGAGGGTGGCGAAAAATGCGGGCATGCGCGCGCTCGCCGGCCATTCGCCGATGATTCCAAATTCCGTCGCGAAAGCGCTGTTCCAGGATTCGAGCGTCACGCCATTGGCTGCGATGGTCGCAAGGAAAGGTTGCAGACCCGCCGCGTAGCCGCCTGTCAGCGCTGCTGCGTTTGGTTGCGGCATCTCCTTGGGGAAATTCAGGAAGCTCGCTGCGTAGAGAAACGAATCGCGCGTGGCCAGTGTGAGCGAAGTCCGGGCCAGGTCGCCCATCTCGCCCATCTTCGGCATCGCGAGAAACAACACATCGCGGATCTTCCCGTTTTCGAACGCCGTCGCCGCGGAAACACTTCGCACCTGGCGAAGGAAGGCCATCTGTTTGCTGGCGCTGCCATCCTGCGGCAGAGCCGTCGCGAGTTTTTCGAAATAACGATCGAGCCGTCCGTACGCCCGGACCGCGTATTTGGCCGGCATGTGCTTCGAAGACGCAATAAAGTCTGCCTCCGCGGACAGCGTCGTCGCCGGATCATTCGCCCGTTTGTCTGCACGATCCAGCAACGTCTTCAGAGTGGGAACATCGTTCGCCGCGAAAAACCAATTGCCGTCGTAGACAGTCGCAATTGTGATCGCATCCTGGCTCGTCACCTCGATCCGATGCTGCTCGTGAGTCACGGTTTCCCGTTTCGCGTTCGGGGCGTTCGCCTGGATTTGCGTGCGCCACTGCCCGATCACTTTCTCCGCGTTCTCGGCCGTTCCTTTGAACCGAAAACCGCCAGCCATCTTCAGCTCTTTGTTTTCCCACGAGGTGATCGCAAGGAATGCGTCCTTCATCTCAAGCGCGGCGAATTCCTGGAGCCTTTGCCGGGCCGCACCGCTCTGCGGCACTCGCGCGAGAGGCCTTTGCAGGAAATCCTGCACCGCGGGCTCGCGCCACAGTTTGTAGAATTCCGTCTCGTGCCACTGCGCGCGGCTGCCTTTGAAATCCGGCAAATGCACGAAGGCCAGGGTTTCGCGTGGAAGCAGGGTGGAGACGGCGCTGGCCGAAATCTTCGCCGAACCGCCCCGCATTCCAAACCAGATCCCGAAGGCCGCGGTCGCTCCCAGAAAAAGGAAGATCAGGAATCGTCTCATAGTTGCGGGGACTGTAGCGTGAGGAGCGCCGCCGCCAACGCTTTAAGCACTGGCGTTCGTCCGCCGTGTAGCCACGTGCCGTGCGGGAGAGGGACAGTGAATCGGAACATAGTGACCTTACTGAATGCGAGCGTTCTCTCGCACGCCCCGCAGGGGACGTGGCTACAGCACCTCAGGCCCGCGGATGAAATTTGCGGTGCACCGCCTTCAGCCGCTGCTGATCGACGTGCGTATAGACCTGCGTGGTCGAGATATCCGCGTGGCCCAGCATCTCTTGAATAATCCGCAGGTCGGCGCCGTTTCCGAGCAGATGGGTGGCAAAGCTATGCCGCAGTAAGTGTGGATAAATGTTCGCCTCCAAGCCGGAGTGCCGCGCGCGCTCCTTTACGATCTGCCACAATCGCACCGTCGTCAGCTTCGTCCCGCGCGCGGATAGGAAGATCTCGCTCCCCGTGCGTGGCTTCACCAGCTTCGGCCGCTCCGCGGAAATGTATGCTGCCAGCGCGCCGCATGCCTTCCCGCCTACCGGCACGAGCCGCGTCTTGTTTCCTTTCCCGGTCACGCGCAGGATTCGCTCCTCCAGGTTCAGATTCTCCAGGCGCGCGTTCGCCAGCTCGGAAATTCGGAGCCCGCTTGCATAAAGCAGCTCAACGATCGCCCGGTCGCGCAAGCCTCGGGGCTGCGTCGTATCGATGCTCTCGATCAACTGCTCTACTTGCAATTCGTTCAACGTCTCCGGCAGATAACGCTCGATCCGAGGGAGTGTGAGCGTCTCGGTCGGATCGCGCTCGATTTTTCCTTTCGCGAGCAGAAAGCGAAAAAAGATTTTCAACGCCACGACGGCGAGCTTGATCGACGACGCCGCCAGGCCACGCCGCTTCTGCATGCCGAGGTATTCGCTGATCTGCGGCATCGCCACTTCGCGCGGCGCAGTGATTTGGCGCGCGCTCGAGCACCAGGCGGCGAACTCCGAGAGCGAGCGCCGGGTAGAAAGCTGGTAATTATCCGAGAGTCCACGCTCCGTCGCGAGGAAGCGGATGAACTGCTCGATTTCCTGTTCCACGGTAGCGCCAAGCTTCCAGCTTGGTCCCTGGTCGCAAGCCCTTAACACCTCCTCGTGTAGCGGCGGTCCAGGATCATCGCATTGTTCAATCCCCAAAGAGTGCGACAGTCAAAGACCGGCGCTACAAAAATATCGAACGAGCGCGTCGGAATCGCGTCTCACCTCACGTGCATCTCGGCCGCGCCGCGGATCGAATCACAATGAGAGACGTCGCTGCCTCTCGTGAGCCACGATTGACAAAGAGAGCGGGAATGTTCGAACCTTAATTAAGACAATGAGCCTCGACCTGAACACGCTATTGAACGATTGGCCGCATGAATCCGGCTCGATCAAGGTGCGCAAAATTCTCGGACTCGACGGTCGCGAGAAACTGCAATTGCGCATCGACCTCGGCATGCTCCAGATGGAGATGAGCGGTCGCCCGGACGGGCATCGTCCGCACAACTGCGATTCGCTCCTCGTTTATCATCAGCGGCGCGCGGCCCGCTCCGAAGCGCGGGGCGACACCTACGAGTTGAACTCCGAGCAATGCAGCGAGCTGCAGCAGGAAGGCATCCAATATTATCACCGCTACCTGAGCCTTTTTCAGATCAACGACTTCGCCGCCGTTATTCGCGACACGCAACGCAACCTGGAGTTGTTCGAATTCGTGGCGGCGCACACCGAGCGCGACGAGCTCGCCTGGAGCTTCCAGCAATTCCGTCCCTACGTGCTGATGATGAACACGCGCGCCAAAGCTTCCATCCTGCTCGGCGACGGCAAATTCGGCGAAGCCATGCGTGAGATCGAGCGGGGCCGCGATATCATTCAGGAGTTCTTTCAGCAATCGAACTTTCCCGAGATGGCGCAGAAAAGTTCCGAGATCGCCTTCCTCGAGGAATGGCTCGAAGAAGTCAGCTCGAAGCGGCCGCTTTCCAAACTCGAGATCATGCAGCGGGAGATGGAAGTAGCGATCGCGAGCGAGCTCTACGAGCGCGCCGCCGAGCTGCGCGACGCGATCAAGCAGCTTCAGCCGCCGAGCAAGACCGTTTAGGCGCGCTTGTAGCCACGCCCCTGCGGGGGGCGTGCGGGATGACGGGTCTTAGCCGAAAGAGCACGCTAGCGAGATCCTCATTCCTGCGGTCGCAAACCGGATATCTGCGGTTAAAGTCTGTCCGTGAGCACGTCGAATCCCAGCTTTATCGAGCGGAAAGAGCGTTTCGCCCGCAAGATGAGCGGCAAAGCGAAGCCAACCGTGCGTTCCGAGAATCGTCTCCCGCCCGGCCAGCATCTCACCCCCGGCTTTCCCGTCCTCGATCTCGGCATTCGGCCCGAAATTTCTCTCACCGAGTGGCGTCTCGAGATCAGCGGCCTGGTTGAAAAGCCGGCAACATTCACGTGGGAAGAATTCAACGCCCTCCCGCGTTTCGAAGATGTGAGCGACTTCCACTGCGTCACCACTTGGAGCAAATTCGACGTCAAGTGGACCGGCGTCGCCTTCTTCAGTCTCGCCGAGCTGGTCAAACCAAAACCCGAAGCGAAGCACGTCTTCTTCACCAGCTACGACGGCTACACCACGAACGTCCGGCTCGAAGACGTGATGGACGACGACGTCCTCATCGCCACGCATTACGACGGCAAACCGCTCCCGCGCGATCACGGCGGCCCGGCGCGCATCATCATCCCGAAGCTCTACGCCTGGAAAGGGGCCAAGTTCATCCGCGGGATCGAATTCAGCGCCGAAGACAAGCTCGGCTTCTGGGAACTGCGCGGCTACAGCAACACGGCCGATCCCTGGACGGAGGATCGGTTTTCTTGATTCTAAGCGCTCGAGCGCGATAATCTGACGTGATCCCGCGCATCCGCGAGTTGCTACACGCCAGCCCGTTTGAGCCTTTTGCCGTCCGAACGAGCGATGGGCGCGAGTATATCGTTCCAACCGCGGACCACGCCGCCGTTCACCCGAGAGGCGGTTATATGTTCGTCTTCGCCGACGACGAAAGCAGCGTCAGGATTTCCGGACTGCACGTGGCGGCAGTGGTCGAAAACGGAAATCTCCCGCGCTGAGGGCCCCATCATCCCGAAGCTTTACGCGTGGAAAGGCGCCAAGTTCATCCGCTCAATCGAGTTCAGCGCCGAAGACAAACTCGGCTTCTGGGAAGTGCGCGGCTACAGCAACACGGCCGATCCCTGGACCGAAGATCGGTTTTCCTGAAGACGAATTTGGAATCCAGAAAGCCAGGATCGAAACAGCAGCAGCATCCTTTTTCTGAGTCTCTGGTTTCCAAATTTAAGCTTCTTTTCTGTTCGTTTCTTGTTGGCCTTAGCGCGACCTCCTTGGCGGACTTCCGCGATTTTCTCGAGATCCCCACCGGCCCCTCGTTAGGCGCAGCGCTCGAGCGAACGGCAGAAGCCACGCTTAAGGAGTTTCCAAAACTCACTCCGGACAATCTCGCGCTGAGCGTGATCGATTTAACTCAGCCGGACGCGCCGCTCCGCGCCGACTACCACGGCGACGCGTCTTTTTATCCTGCTTCGGTGATCAAGCTCTTCTTCATGGTCAAGATCGTCCATCAAGGAAAACAGTCGCTCGAGATCGAGCGTGCCTTGCGAGAGATGATCCACCTCTCCGATAACGATGCGACCGCCTATCTTGTCGATCACCTGAGTAACACAACCGCAGGCCCGGAGCTGGAAGGCGAAGCGCTTGAAGAATTCACCGAACGCCGCCGCGATATCAACCGCTACTTCGGCTCGGTCGGCTACGACATC
>Ga0136617_10006058_pt1 | contig 10819 bp, 12 predicted proteins | sample AntDrymUQ3222106_2_FD_129672 | JGI IMG/M metagenome (GOLD analysis project Ga0136617, IMG submission 129672) | Polar desert sand microbial communities from Dry Valleys, Antarctica - metaG UQ322 (21.06) | ecosystem: Environmental > Terrestrial > Soil > Desert | place: Antarctica: Dry Valley...
CTGGAGCTTTCTGCTGAAGCTGCACCCCGATCGGCCTTCGCCGACTATTCAAGGACAACCGGGCCCGTGGGTCGGACCCTTCCACTGGGACAACCGGCGATTGCGCGTGGCGGAGCTCAAGCGCCTGATGACCTTCCCGGATCGCTTCGTCGTTACCGGCAACCGTCGGGATCAGCAACTCCAGCTCGGCAACGCAGTGCCCCCAATACTGGCCGAGCGGCTCCTGGGCCAGTTGGCGGCCGAGCTGCAACGGGTCGATTTCGGCGAGGGCGTTCGCATTCTCTTCATCGGCTTCTTCGCCCAGCAGTCGTGGAACGGCGTATCGGACGGCCTTATCTACGGAGACGCCGCTCAGCTCGGCGAGCAGGCGCTGGCGGCGGCGGTCGTCCCCGTGTACGCCTTCGTGGTCACGTTCCTGATCCTCCGAGCGATCGCCCTGGTGACGCCGCTGCGCGCTACGGAGCGCGAGGAGGCGCTGGGGATGGACATCGTGCAGCACGGCGAGGAGGCGTACGCGACGGGCGAGGGCGCAATCCTGATCGCGCCGCCTGACGGCGAAGTGGCGGTGGCTGGCCGGGACTGAGCCGCGTGGTCCCGCCGGCGCGCAGATCTTTCGCCTTCGTTACAAACCACGCGAGCAGTGGCGCGCCACCACGGGATCAGGGATGCTCGTGCCGTGGCTCCCGACTCGTGACCGGATCGCCGTACAGGCCGAACGTGGTGAGCGCGGGCTCCGCGGATCATCGAACGATCAGGGCCCTCAGGCGGGGTGACGAGGCCGCCTTCGCCGAGCTGCTGGACACCCACAGCTCCGCCCTCCTGCGCGTGGCCACCATCTACGTGGGCAGCCGCACGGTGGCCGAGGAGGTCGTGCAGGAGACCTGGCTCGGCGTTCTCCACGGCCTCGACCGCTTCGAGGGGCGCTCCTCGCTGAAGACCTGGATCTTCAAGATCCTCACGAACATCGCCACCACCCGTGCGGCTCGCGAGCGGCGCACCGTGCCCTTTTCGAGCCTCGCCGATCGCGAAGCGGGCGGCGGCGAGGACTCGGTCGACCCGGAGCGCTTCCTTCGCCGGGATCACGACGACTGCTGGGTCATGGGGTCCTCACGAAGGGATGCCCCCGAGGAGCGGCTGCTCTCCGCCGAGGCGCACGAGCTGATCGTGGAGAAGATCGAGCAGCTGCCGCCGGCCCAGCGCACTGTGATCACGCTGCGCGACGTGGAGGGCTGGCGCTCCGATGAGGTCTGCGAGGCGCTTGGCGTCTCCGAGGGCAACCAGCGGGTGCTGCTCCACCGAGCACGCCATCGGGTTCGAGGAGCGCTCGAGCCCTACTTCGGGGCGGTCGAGTTGCCCGTCGCGGCGTAACGCCGGCCAAGCCCGACCGACTACTCCCGCATGGACGGACGCCCCGCCCGGCTCGAGCGACTTCGCGCGCTCATGGAACGTCGCGGGCTGGACGCCGTCGTGCTCCGGCGACCGCCGAACTTCGCCTGGTTCACGGGTGGCGCCGACAGCCGGGTGGATCACCTGGCCGCGGAGGGCGTGGCCGACGCGGTGCTGAGCTTGGACCAAGAGTGGGTCCTCACCAGCAACATCGAGGCGCCGCGCATGCGCTCGGAGCAGACGCCGGACGACGAGGTCATCGAGTACCCGTGGTTCGAGGATCGCGAAGCGGCCTTGCGGGGATTGGCCGGTGACATGACGCTCGGCGCCGACGTGCCGATAAGCGGAACGACCGACCTCAGCGAGGACGTGGCCCTCCTGCGGCGGACGCTCGATCCCGACGCCGTCGAGAGCCTTCGCGCAGTGGGAGCCGATGCGACCGCCGCCATGCGCGAGACCGCCGGCGCCGTCGAGCGCGGCATGACGGAGTTCGACGTCGCGGCCATACTCGAGGCGGCCTGCCGCCGCCGTGGACTGTCGGCTCCGGTGCTCCTGGCCGCCGCCGACGACCGCATAAGGCTTCACCGCCATCCCGTGCCCGTGGGCGCGCGGATCGAGCGCCGGGCCATGCTCGTGGCCTCCGCCGAGCGTGGCGGGCTGTACGCCAACCTCACGGAGATGGTGGAGCTCGACGAGCCCGATCCAGAGCTGGCTCGCCGCCAGGCGGCGACCGACCAGATCCTCACTCGCATGCGCGAGGAGGCCACGCGGCCGGGGCGGACCCTGGCCGAGGCCTTCCAGGACTGCACGGGCTTCTACGCCGACGCCGGCTACCCCGACGAGTGGAAGCTCCACCACCAGGGCGGGCTCACGGGCTACGGCTCCCGCGAGCTGATCGCGACGCCGGCCAGCCACCACGTGATTGCCGTGGGGCAGGCCTTCGCCTGGAATCCATCGATCACGGGAGCCAAGGCCGAGGAGACCTTCGTGCTCACCGAGAGTGGCCCGGAGGTGGTAGCCGGCGCGGCGCGCCAAGCCCCCTCCTGATGCCCTCCTTCTCCGATCTACTGATCGTCGTGGCCGTGGCCGTGGCCTTCGCCGCGCCGTTCCTGCTGGCAGAGCCGGAGGCCGCGCCGCTCGCGGCGATTTAGAGCGTGGGTCCGCGATCCGCCCACTCGGGCCTGCACCTCCGCATCTGGGCTGCCGAGGCCGCCGGCACGGCGCTGATGGTGCTGGCGGTCGTGCTCGCCGCGGGCCTCACGCTGGGCGAGAGCTCGCCGGTGGCGCAGGCCCTCCCGGGTCCGGGCGCGCGCTTCCTCGCCCTTGGGGCGATCATCGGGCCGTGCATTGCGCTGATCACCGTCTCTCCGCTGGGGCGTCTCTCCGGAGCGCACATCAACCCGGCCTTGACGCTCGGATTCTGGGTGCTCGGGCGCGTCTCCGGGCATGACCTGGCGGGCTACCTCGGGGCTCAACTCGCCGGAGGCCTCGCCGGGGCGCTCGTGGCTGCCGCCCTCCTGCCCACGGCGGTGGCCGACTCGATCGGCGGCGGCGTGACCCACCCCACTGTCTCGACCACCACGGCCGTCGCGATCGAAGCCGCCATGACGGCGATCCTGCTGCTCGTGGTGCTCGGCTTCCTGTCGCGGCCCCGGCTGGCGCGCTGGACGCCGCTCGTGCTCGCGCCGCTGCTCACGGTGCTCGTCTGGCTCGGCTCGCCGCCGACCGGGGCCAGCCTCAACCCCGCCCGCAGCGAGGGACCGGCGCTTGCCTTTGCCGACACGGCCGACCTCTGGATCTATCTGCTGGGCCCGCTCGCCGGAGCTCTGGCGGCGGCGCTCCTGTGGCGCACCGGGCTCTGCGGGGCGGGGCCGGTGACGGCCAAGCTCTTCCACGATCCGCGCTACCAGTGCTCTCTGCGTAGCGAGCTCCCGGCCATGCCGTGTAACGCGTAAGGGGCTGGCCGGACTACGCCCGGACCCGAAGCCCCCAGGAGGAACCGATGGCCGAGGCCGCCACGAGCGCCGATCCACGCGAAGGTATGCCCGGAGTCCGAGGCAAGAACGTGCTGGTGACGGGCGGCAGCTCCGGCATCGGCCAGGCCATCGCCGTCCGCTTCGCAGAGCACGGCGGCGGGCTAACCCTCTTCCCGAGCTTCCGCGAGCCGTGGTCATCGGAGTGAATGCGGCTGCCGACGAGCTGCGCTGGTGGCCCTCACCGTTCGGGGCCGAGGATGAGCTCGGGATGCTCAACCACATCGACGAAGCAAAGCGCCTCGAGGCGCTGTCGCTCGTCAGGGAGGGCCGCATGTACGACCTCGGGCGCGTGCTGGACGAGAACTGCCCGGTGTTGCCGGGCCGCTACTTCCGCCAGACCCTCGTGACCACCGCCCACCACGCAAACGACGGCGGTGGCCTCGGCACGGGCGACGTGAACTGGGTGACCGAGCTGGTGACGGGCACGATGCAGCTCGGCACCCACCTGGACGCCCTCTGTCATATGCAGATCGGCGACCGTGGTTACAACGGCTGGTCGGTGACCGAGCTGGCCTCGAACACCGGCATGAAGCGCCTCGGAGTCGACACCGTCCCACAGATCGTGACCCGTGGCTGGCTGGTGGACGCCGCGGCCGCGAGGGGCGTCGAGAGGCTCGGCCCCGGGGAGGTGATCACCCCGGACGACGTGGCGGGAATCGAGCCGTCCCCGGGCGATGCGGTGCTCGTCCACACCGGCTGGGGGGCCCACTGGGATGACGCCGACGCCTACCTGGAAGGCGAGCCGGGTCCGGGGACCGACCTGGCGGCGTGGCTCGTGGATCACGGTGTGGCCCTGACCGGCTGCGACACCTGGAGCTACGGCCCCGTTCCGGCGGAGGATCCCGCGCGCCCCTTCGAGGTGCCCCAGACGTTGAACGTGCGCCACGGGGTCTTCGTCGTAGAGAATCTCGACACCAGCGCGCTCGCCGCCGCCGGTGTGCGCGAGTTCTGCCTGATCCTCACCCACCCGAAGCTGCGCGGCGCCACCGGCGCGTGGACCTCCCCGATCGCCCTCGTCTAGTAGTAGAAGAACTCGCCATGGCCACCGAGCACTACGACGTGATCATCATCGGAACCGGTGCGGGCGGAGGCACGCTGGCCCACCGCCTCGCCCCGTCCGGCAAGCGCATCCTGCTGCTCGAGCGGGGCGGCTACCTGCCGCGCGAGCCCGAGAACTGGGACAGCCGCGAGGTGTTCGGCAAGGGGCGTTACCTGCCTGACCAGGAGTGGATCGACGACCAGGAGGGCGCGCCCTTCGCACCCCACCAGACGTACTTCGTGGGTGGCAACACCAAGTTCTACGGGGCGATCCTGTTCCGCCTGCGCGAGCGCGACTTCGGCGAGGTGGCCCACTACGGCGGCGTCTCACCAGCGTGGCCGATCTCCTACGACGAGCTCGAGCCCTACTACGCCGAGGCCGAGAGCCTCTACCTGGTGCACGGCGAGGCCGGCGAGGACCCGACCGAGCCCCCCCGCTCGGCTCCGTATCCCTACCCGGCCGTCACGCACGAGCCACGAATCGAGCAGCTCTCCGACGACTTCGTGCGCACGGGCCACCGGCCGTTCCACCTGCCGGTGGGGATAGATCTGGACGAGAGCGACCCCGAGGCCGGTCGCTGCATTCGCTGCGACCGCTTCGACGGCTTCCCCTGCCTCACCGACGGCAAGGCGGACTCCCACGTGCGCTGCGTCCGCCCGGCTCTGAAGCACGACAACGTCACGCTGCTCACCCACGCCAAGGTCGAGCGGCTCGTGACCGACGCGAGCGGCGGCAGCGTGTCCGAGGTGGTGGTCGATCGCCACGGCGCTCGCGAGTCCTACAGCGCCGACGTGGTCGTCGTCTCCTGCGGTGCCACCAACTCGGCGGCCCTTCTGCTGCGCTCGGCCACGGATCGCCACCCGAACGGCCTCGGCAACGCCTCGGACGTGGTGGGCCGCAACTACATGGCCCACATCAACTCCGGGGTCATCGCCATCTCCCAGACGCCGAACCCCACCAAGTTCCAGAAGACGTTAGGGGTGAACGACTACTACTGGGGCGCCGAGGACTCCGACCTCCCGCTCGGACACATCCAGATGCTCGGCAAGTCCGATCGCAACATCCTGCGCGCCGGCGCGCCCTGGTTCGCGCCCGGCCTGGCGCTCGACTACTTGGCCAAGCACGCGATCGACTTCTGGCTGACCACCGAGGACCTGCCGCACCCCGACAACCGCGTGACCGTGGACTCCTCGGGCCAGATCCACGTGAACAAGCGCACCCACAACCTCGAGCCCCACAAGCGGCTGCTGAGCAAGCTTAAGGGCCTGCTCGGGCCGCTCGGATGCCAGGAGACGATGATCCCGAGCAAGGCGGTGCTCGACCAGCGAATACCGCTCGCCGGCAACGCGCACCAGTGCGGCACCGTGCGCTTCGGCACCGATCCGAGGGAGTCGGCGCTCGACCTCAACTGCAAGGCGCACGACCTGGACAACCTCTACGTGGTGGACACGAGCTTCTTCCCCTCGGCGAGCGCTGTGAACCCGGCGCTAACGGCGATGGCCAACGCGCTGCGGGTGGGCGACCACCTGCTGGAGCGCCTCGGGGCTCCGGCGGCCGTGAGATCCGCACCGGCGTCTGGCAACGGCGGCGCCTGGCCCGAGGAGGTGGCGGCATGAACGTTGTGGCCACGGTGGCAGGCTCGGTGGGCAAGGGTCTGGTGGCCGGCTTCGCGGGCACCGCCGCCATGACCGTCTCCTCGACAGTGGAGGCGAAGCTCCGCGGCCGGGCGGCCAGCTCGGCTCCGGCAAAGGCCACGGCGAAGGTGCTCGGCATCACCGAGTTCGAGGACGATCAGGCCGAGGCCCGCTTCAACGACCTCTCGCACTGGGGCTACGGCACGGGTTGGGGCGTGGTGCGCGGCCTGCTGGGCGCGACCGGCATGCCCGCTGGCCGGGCCACGGCGGCCCACGGCGCCGCCATCTACGGAGCGGCCCAGATCACCCTGCCGGCGCTCGACATTGCCCCACCGGTGGTGTTCTGGGCCAAGGAGGAGATCGCGATCGACGCGTTCCACCACTCGGTGTACGCGCTGGCCACGGGCCTCGCGTACGAGTTGATCGACCGCTAGGCCGCCGCCGCCGTCGCCCGCGCCTCGGGCAGGGTCGGATCGAAGTCCGGCTTGATTCGCTTGTGCACCTCCTGCAGGTCGAGCCACAGCTGCTGGGAGCTCGGGTGGCCCCAGAAGAAGTAGCCCACGTAGACCTTCTCGATCAGGAGGCCGGGGGAGAGGATCAGCGTGTGCGGGACCACGGCATTGTCGTGGTGGGTGTCGGTGTACTCGTCGATCTCGTGGGCGGTGCGGATCTCAAGGCCCTCGTCGGCGAGGAACGTCCAGTGAGCGCCGGTGCCGATCTTCATCCTCAGGGCGTCGTGCTGGGTGTTGGGGAGGATGCTCACCAGCTGGCTGTAGCCCACCGAGCACCACTCGTGAAAGAGCAGCAACTCGCGGTGGTGCAGCCGCTCACGGGGGCAGTGCTCGCCGCGGCTCAGGTGCACGACCAGGCAGTCGTCACCTTGCAGCGTCGAGAGTTGGTGCCGCGTGCCCGTCTCGTCCGGCAGGGTGTAGTCGGGGAACGTCGTTCCGGGTATCAGTCCTCTGCTCATCTCGCGTCTCCTCTGGTTGGTGTCTCAGCTACTCGGGACGAATCCGGGCACCGCGACGCGCAGCCGGTAGACGCTCGTGAGTGCCGTCACGTACAGGTCACGGGCGTCCGGCCCGCCGAAGGCCAGGTTGCGCGGCTCCTCGGGCAACTCGACCAGGCCGAGCTTCTCGCCGGCGGGGGAGAGCACCCAGACGCCGCCGGGGCCGCAGACGTAGAGGTTGCCCTCGACATCGACCTTCATGCCGTCGATCGCGCCCTCTCCGGGCGCGGAGGTCATGTCGAAGAAGACCGATCCGTCGTCCTCCGGTTGACCGGTCGCGTCGAGCTCGTAGCGCGTGACCACCTGGTGCTCGAGGTCCCGGTTGCCCACGTAGAACAGCCGCTCGTCGGGCGAGAAGGCGATGCCGCCCGGGCCCGCGAGCGAATCGTCGACGAGGGTCACGTCGCCGTCCGGCGAGACGCGGAAGACGCCGCAGAAGTCGAGCTCGCGGTCGGGGTCCTCCGCCATGCCGGGGCGCCCGAAGGGCGGGTCGGTGAACCAGACGCTGCCGTCCGAGCGGCACACCACGTCGTTCGGGCTGTTCAGGCGGCGGCCCTGGAAGGCGGCGGCGATCACGGTGGTGTCGCCGTGCGGATTGACCCTCAACACGCGGCGGTTGCCGTGCTGGCAGATCACCAGCCTCCCTTCCGGGTCGAAGGCGAGCCCGGTCGAACCCGGCTGCGGGAAGCGGCCGATGTCGGTGCCCGTGTAGCCGCTCTTCGAGCGGAAGACCGTGACCCGGCCGAGCGCCGGATCGAGTCGGTAGATCGCGTTGGTATTCGGGGAGCTGAACAGCAGCGCGCCCTCGGGCGACCAGAGCGGCCCCGTGAGGAACTCGAAGCCGCCGGCCACGCGCTCCAGGCGCACGCCGGCGGGGACGATCGAGTCGAGCCGCGGGTCGGCACGCTCGACGTCCAGGGCGGCGGACTCGGCGGCGCTCGCCCGCTCTCCCGCGTACAGGTCGAGGGTGGCGGTGCGCATCCAGATGTAGTTGGCCGGCGCCGCCGAGATCGGGCCGTTGATGCCGAACACGGCGATCGTGAAGCGCTCGCCCGGTCGGGCGTCGCTCGAGAGCATCACGCGGTTGGGCGCGTTGAAGCCGCCTACAACGGGCCCACCCGTGTCCCCGAGCGCGTGCGGCAGCGCGCCGTTCACCCACACCTCGGCGTAGTCGTCGACCACCACCTCGAAGACCACGGTGGTGCCGGTCACGTCGGTGTCGCCCACCCGCTCGGGCAGCGTGACCGCGATCCGGTACCAGTTGAAGCACACCCGGCCGTTCGCGAGGCGGCGCATGGTGTCGGCGGGCGCGAGCGCCTGCCAGTCGGAGTCGTCGTGGTCGGCAGCCTCGGCGCGGGGGGTTACCTCGTAGGTGCGAATGGGCTCGGTGCCCGGTCCGAGCGGGTCCTCGGTGCCCGGCCCGGCGAGGGCGACGAAGTCGACCTCCTCCACGCGCGCGTCCGAGTAGCGCCACTGGCCGCCGACGAGCGCCACCCCCTCGTCGGTCTGGAGGTCGACGATCGCGTCGGGCCGGCCGGGCAGTAGCTCGGGTGGACCGGGTGGGTGGGCGGCCGTGGCCGTGGCCATCAGGCGGCTTCGGCCGCCGCCGCGGCGCCCACCAGCGCCAGCTCGCGGTCCTCGTCGGCCGAGGTGGCGCCGCTCACGCCGACCGCGCCTATGACCTCGCCCTCGTACAGGATCGGCTCCCCGCCCTGGAGCGGCACCGCGCGTGCGAGGTGGAGCGCCGAGGGGCGGTCGCCCGAGGCCTGATCCTCGAAGTCCTTGCTCGGCCGGCGGTAGATGGCTGCCGTGCGCGCCTTGTCGGTGGTCACCTCCACGCTCGCGACCTGCGCCTGATCAGGACGGTGGATGTACATGAGCACCCCACCGGCGTCCACGGCGCACACCACCGGGTGCACGCCGCGCTGAGCCGCCTCCTCGGCGATCGCTTCGGCGGCCAGCTTCGCGCCCTCCTGCGTGAGCGCGGGTACCTCGGAGTACGAGAAGTCGGCCTCCGCTCCCGCGATCGAGACGGCCTCGTCCTCGTCGGGGGTCTCACCGCTCGTTCCGATCGCCCCGACCACCTCGTCGCCTACGCGCAAGGGGATGCCGCCGGTCAGGCAAGCGGCGCCGTGGAGGGCCAGCGCACCCAGCCGCCCGCCGGTCACCTGTTCCTCCATCTCCCGGCTCGGCCGGACGAAGATGGCCGCCGTGCGGGCCTTGTCGACTCCCACACGGGAGCTGGCGATCTGAGCGTTCTTGGTGCGTCGCAGCTGCACCACCTCGCCGAACGGGTCCACCACCACGATCACCACGCTGTGGCCCTTCTCGTTGGCGTGGGCCTCGGCGGCGGCGATCACCGCGTCGGCCCCGGCGTCGTCAATGATCCTGCGAGTGCGGACGATGGTCATGGGGTCAGGCTCCCTTCAGGGGTGGTTCGGGCTTCGGCAGAGGTGGTCCCGCGACCGCCAAGTGCGCGGCCCAGAGGGCCTCGTCGGCGGTGATGTAGAGGACGGTGCGCTCCGGACCGCCGAAGCAGAAGTTCACCGCGCCTGGCAGCTTGACCTCGCCCAGCTTGCGGCCCGCCGGGTGGAACACCTGGACGCCGCTGAACGAGGACGCGTACACGCGTCCGTCGGAGTCGACCTTGATTCCGTCCGGGTTGCCGGGCGCGATCTCCGCGAAGACGCGCTCGCCCGCGAGCCGGCCGCCGCCCGTCACGTCGAAGGCGACGACGTGGTGCGGCCGCTGGGGGTAGAAGCTTCCGGCTTCCTGGTTGGCGCCGCTGTCGGTTACGTACAGCACTGACTCGTCGGGGGAGAGGCAGAGGCCGTTCGGCTTGTCGAGCGTGTCCGCGACCGCCGACACTTGGCCCGAGAGCCGATCCCATCGATGCACGAGGTCACCGTGCTGCGGCTCCGGGCGGTAGCCCTGTATCCACCCGTAGCTCGGGTCGGTGAACCACACGCTGCCGTCGCTCGCCACGATGACGTCGTTGGGCGAGTTGAGGGGCTGATCGCTCCACGAGTCGGTCACCCTCTCGACGACCTCCCCGGTGGCACGGTCGGTACGGGTAATGGCGGCAGGCCGCGATCGATTGCCCTGCTCGCAGACCACCAGGCGTCCCTCCAGGTCCAGCGCCATGCCGTTGGCCACGTTCGCGTCGGGGCGCACTAGCGAGACGCTCCCCACGTCGAGGTCGAGTCGCTTGATGTCCACACGGGGACCAGTCGCCGCGGCCTCGTCGCGGGGCAACGTCGTGAAGTAGAGAGCGTGCTCGCCGGGGACGTAGACCGGGCCCTCATGGGCGTCCGCACAGGTCACGCGCACGAGTCGAGGGGCGTCTCCCAGGACGGCTTCGAACTCCTTGTCGCACGCGACGAACGGGGACTGGGGTTCGACCGCCTGGCTCACGCCCGTTCAGTCACCGAGCGGCTAAAAGCGTTACGGGGTTCGCGCGCTCGACCTCGCCCGCCTTGGCCAGGCACGAGAAGAGCAAGAACGAGCAGATCACGAACGTGCCCTCCTCGCCGGTCAGACCGTCGGCCTCGCCGACAGGGCCGGGATACGATGCCGGGAGATGGTTCTGGCCGCTCGGTCAGCGGAAGCTGGTGCGATCGGCCGGCGAACTCGTACTGTCCGTCGGCGAGCCGATTGGGCCACGGCATGAGCGCCTGGCCCTGGGCTACCGTGGCCATCTCGTCGAGCTCATACC
>Ga0136617_10006059_pt1 | contig 10817 bp, 10 predicted proteins | sample AntDrymUQ3222106_2_FD_129672 | JGI IMG/M metagenome (GOLD analysis project Ga0136617, IMG submission 129672) | Polar desert sand microbial communities from Dry Valleys, Antarctica - metaG UQ322 (21.06) | ecosystem: Environmental > Terrestrial > Soil > Desert | place: Antarctica: Dry Valley...
CACGTCGCGCGCGCTGGCGGGACCCTCCTCGATGCCGCTCCCATGGTCGCGGACGTGCACCACGAGGCCGAGGTCGTCGGCGAGCATGTCGACCTCGAGCAGGCCCGCATCGGCGCCCGCGTACGCGTGGACGACGACGTTGGTGCACGCCTCCGAGACGGCCGTCTTCATGTCGGCGAGCACCGCGGCGTCGAAGTCGAGCGCATCGGCCATCCCGGCCAGTGCCTGGCGCACGACGGCGACGCCCTCCGGCTTGGCGGGCAGGCTCAGGCGGACGTCTGGCGCGGCGGTCGTCACGCCGGCGGATCCCCGTTGGAGCGGGCGGCGTCGACCGCCGCCTCGCGGCCGTGGATGACGGGCAGCACCGGGATCAGGCCCGTGATGTCGAGGATGCGCCGGACGCCGGGCTCGACGGCGTCGCCGAGGCAGACCACGAAGCCCTGCGTCGCGTCCAGCGCCTTGCGCCGCGCGTCGAGCAGCGCGCCGAGCACGGAGGAGTCGACGAAGGTCGCGCCGGTGAGGTCGACCACGATGCCGCCGCCGCGGCCGAGCGCCTCGTCCAGGCGCTCGCGCAGGGTGGGCGCGGTGTAGATGTCGTGCTCCCCTTCGACGACGACCACGACCACGTCTTCGGCAGCGTCGTCCAGCACGATCGGATTCGCGTCCATCCGATCGCCCGATACCCGCGGCCGCGGGCGCGCTAACGCGCGCGGAGGCGGGCAGGACGGATGATCGGGCCGGCCGCCTAAGCTCTCAGAGCATGGCCGACCGGCTCGACGCCTACCGCGGCAAGCGCGACCCCTCCGCCACGCCGGAGCCGGCCGGCGAGGCGCCCGGGCACGCGCCCGCCGACGCCCCGCGCTTCGTGATCCAGGAGCACCACGCCCGCGCGCTGCACTGGGACCTGCGGCTCGAGCACGACGGCGTGCTCGTCTCCTGGGCGGTGCCGAAGGGCATCCCGCCCGGGCCCGACAAGAACCACCTGGCGGTCCGCACCGAGGACCACCCGCTCGAGTACCTCGAGTTCCACGGCGAGATCCCGGCCGGGCAGTACGGCGCGGGCACGATGAAGCTGTGGGACACCGGCACCTACGAGGAGCACAAGTTCCGCGACGACGAGGTGATGGTCACCTTCCACGGCGAGCGCGTGAAGGGCCGCCACGTCCTGTTCCGCACGCGCGGCAAGGACTGGATGATCCACCGCATGGACCCGCCCGAGGACCCCGGGCGCGAGCCCATGCCCGACGACCTGCGCCCGATGCTCGCGCGGTCCGGGGACCTGCCGGCCGACGACGGCCGCTGGGCGTTCGAGATCAAGTGGGACGGCATCCGGGCGCTGGCCCACGTGCAGGGCGGGCGCGTGAAGCTGCAGACGCGCACGGGGCGCGACGTCACCGCGCGCTACCCCGAGCTGCGCGGGATCGGCCCGGCGCTGGCCGGCCGCGAGGCGATCCTCGACGGCGAGGTGGTCGCGTTCGCGGACGGCAAGCCGAGCTTCCAGGCCCTGCAGGGCCGCATGCACCTCGCCTCGGACGCCGCCATCCGGCGCCTCGCGGCGTCCGACCCGGTCTCCTACATCGCCTTCGACCTGCTCTACCTCGACGGGCGCCCGCTGCTGGAGGCGCCCTACACCGAGCGCCGCGCCGCGCTCGCGGGCCTCGAGTTCGGCGGCGACCACTGGCAGGCGCCCGCGCACCACGTCGGCGACGGCGCGCGGATGCGCGACGTGACCCGCGCGCAGGGACTGGAGGGCATCGTGGCCAAGCGGCTGGACTGCCCGTATCACCCCGGGCGCCGCTCGCCGGGCTGGGTGAAGGTCAAGAACATCCGCTCGACCGACGCGGTGATCGGCGGCTGGCTGCCGGGCGAGGGCGGCCGCGGCGGGCGGATCGGCGCGCTGGCCATCGGCTTCCCCGACGAGGGCGGCCTGCGCTACGCGGGCCGCGTGGGCACGGGCTTCACCCAGGCCGAGCTGGCGCGCCTGCAGGGGCTGCTCGAGCCGCTGGCCCTCAAAGACACGCCGTTCGCGGGACGCCAGCCGCCGCGCGCCACCCACTTCGTCGCGCCGCGCCTGGTGGCCCGGGTCGACTTCAGCGAGCGCACCCAGGCCGGCACCCTGCGCCAGCCGGCCTACAAGGGCCTGCGCGACGACGTGGCGCCCGAGGACGTCGTCTTCGGGTAGTGGGAGGGAATCACGTGATCGTCCGCTTCCCGCCCCAGGCGGAGGGCCCCGCGACCTCCGAGCTCGTCGAGGTCGACGGCGAGGTGGTGGCCCTGCACGACTACGCCGCGCTCTACGCGGTGCCCGGCCGCTACGAGGCGGTGGTGCAGGACGCGCTGGGCTGCGTGACGCCCGCCGTGGTGGCGCGGATGCTCGCCGCGCGGGCGCCGGGCGCCCGCGTGCTCGACCTGGGCGCGGGCAACGGGGTGAGCGGTGCGGCGCTGGCCGCCGCCGGGCTGGTGCCGGCGGTCGGGATCGACCTCGAGCCCGCCGCCCGCGCCGCAGCGCTGCGTGACCGCCCGGGGCTCTACGCCGACTACCTCACCGCCGACCTGACCGCGCTCTCCACCGGTGAGCGCGCGCGAATCGGGGCGACCCGGCCCACCGCGCTGGCCTGCGTCGGCGCGATCGGCTCCGATCACGTGCCGCCCGACGCCGTGACGGCCGCGCTCGCCCTGCTGCCGCCGCGCGCGCCCGTCGCCTACGCCTTCGACGTCGCGCTCGGCGCCGATCCGCTGCGGACGGCCGTGGGGCGCGTGCTGGCGCGCGAGCGCTACGTGCACCGGCGCACCGCTGCGGGCGGAGAGCGCGTGTGGGAGGCTGTCGTGGCTGAAAGCCTGCGTGCGGGCATTGGCGAACCGGCGCGCGGGTAGTCACAATAGACCCATGCCTCGGTCGATGTGGAGCGGCGCCATCTCCTTCGGGCTCGTCAACGTGCCCGTGAAGCTGTATTCGGCGGTGAGCCGCAAGACGGTGCGCTTCCACCAGCTCAACGGCAAGACGGGCACCCGCATCGCCCAGAAGCGGGTCGACCCCAGCACGGGCGACGAGGTCGCCTTCGAGGACATCGTGAAGGGCTACGAGCTGACCAAGGAGCACTACGTCGTGGTCACGCCCGAGGAGCTCGAGACGCTCGACCCGGAGAAGAGCCGCACGATCGACATCGAGGACTTCGTCGACCTCACCGAGATCGACCCCGTCTACTACGACCATCCGTACTACCTCGTCCCCGACAAGGGCGCCGCCAAGGCCTATGGGCTGCTGCTGGGCGCCATGCGCGAGGCCAACAAGGTCGCCATCGCCAAGGTCGTGCTCCGCTCCAAGGAGCAGCTGGTGGCGATCCGCCCGGCGCCCGGCGACGTGCTGATGATGGAGACGATGATCTTCGCCGACGAGGTCGTGGAGCCCGGCGACATCGACGACATGCCCGACTCCGGCGCCGTGAAGGTCTCCGACCGCGAGCTGAAGATGGCCCAGCAGCTGATCGCCTCGCTGTCCTCGGACTTCGAGCCCGAGAAGTACCACGACGAGTACCGCGAGAAGGTGCTCGAGCTGATCGAGCGCAAGGCGGCCGGCAAGGAGATCGCCGCACAGCCCGAGGCGCCGGCTCCGGCCAAGGTGCCCGACCTGATGGCCGCGCTGGAGGCCAGCCTGGCCGCGGTCAAGGGCGACGCGGCCGAGAGCAACGGCAAGAGCGGGAAGAGCGGGGGGGCCGGGAAGAAGAAGCCCGGCACGCGGCGCAAGCCCGCCGCCTCGAAGTCCTAGCCGCGGTCGAGCTCGAACCAGACGCGCGTCTGCCCGTCGAGCTCGACGCCCCAGCGGTCGGCCAGCTCGCGCACGAGGTAGAGCCCCCAGCCCGAGGGCCGGGAGGGATCGGGCACCGGCTCGCGCAGCTCGAAGCCCGGACCGGGATCGCACACCTCGATGCGCAGCAGCTCCTCGCGCGCCTCGAGCACCAGCGTGATGGTGTCCTCGGCCTCAAGCTCGGCGTGGCGGATCGCGTTGGTCACCAGCTCGGAGACGAGCAGGCGGGCGTCCTCCAGCCGGCGCGGGGCCAGCCGACCGGCCATCGCCTCCAGCGCCCGGCGCGCCTCCGCCGCCGAGTCGGGATCGCGGGCCAGCCGCACCTCGTGTCGCACAAGTCAGGTTGTCCCGCGCCACGAGCGACTGCAAACCGCCGACCGCGGGCACAGGACCGCCCATGGCCACGCAGCGCCTGCGCCGCGCCGACTGCTCCGGGCCCGGTATCCGCCGGCGCCGCCAGGGCCGCGGGTTCTCCTACCTCGACGACGAGGGCGTGCGCGTGGACGAGCCCGAGGTGCTCGAGCGGATCCGCGACCTGGCGATCCCGCCCGCGTGGGAGGACGTCTGGATCTGCCCCTACCCCCAGGGTCACCTGCAGGCGACCGGCACCGACGCGGCCGGCCGCAAGCAGTACCGCTACCACGACGCGTGGCGCGCCCGGCGCGACCAGGCCAAGTTCGACGACATGGTCGCCTTCGCCCGCGACCTGCCGAAGCTGCGCGACCGGATCGACGCCGACCTCGAGGACTGCGGCAAGCTCGACCGCCGCTGCGTGCTCGCCTGCGCCTTGCGGCTGCTCGACCGCGGCTTCTTCCGGATCGGCTCGGAGGAGTACACCGTCGCGAACGAGTCCTTCGGGCTCGCCACCATGCGCAAGGAGCACGTGCGGATCGAGGGCGGCCAGGTGATGGTCTTCGACTACCCGGCCAAGAGCGGCCAGCGCCGCGTGCAGGGCATGGTGGACCCGCAGGCGCTGACGGTGGTCCGGGGGCTGCGCCGGCGGCGCGGCGGGGGACCCGAGCTGCTGGCCTTCAAGGACGGCACGCGCTGGCGCGACGTGCGCTCGGAGGACATCAACGCCTATCTCAAGGACGCCACCGGCGGCGAGCACTCCGCCAAGGACTTCCGCACCTGGAACGCGACGCTGCTGGCGTCCGTCGCGCTCGGCGTGTCCGGGGAGGTGGCCGCCACCAAGACGGGCCGCCAGCGCGCGGTCGACCGCGCGATCAAGGAGGTCGCCCGCTACCTGGGCAACACCCCGGCGGTGTGCCGCGCCTCCTACATCGACCCGCGCGTGTTCGACGCCTACAGCGCGCGCCTGTCCATCCGCCCGGCGCTGGAGCGCGTCACCGCACGGATGCAGGAGGGCGACCTGCTGATCCACCAGCCCGCGCTCGAGCGCGCGGTGCTCGACCTGCTCAACGAGCGCGAGGAGTCGGCCTTGGTGGAGAAGATCGCGGCGTGACCGCCGCCCCGGCGTCGCGCCCGGGAGCCAGCAGGCGGCGCAGCGACGGGCCGGCGGTGATGCCGTGCATCACGATCGAGAGCACGGTGGCGGCCACGCACGTCCACACCACCAGGTCGCGCTCCGCGGTGGAGAGCACGCCGGCGCCGACGATCACCGCCGCGTAGTAGAGCGTGCCCACGCCGCGCACGCCGAACCAGGCCACGAAGGCCTTCTCGCCCGGCTGGTCCATCTTGGAGCCGACCAGGCTGAGCAGGCACGCGAGCGGGCGCACCGCCACCAGCACGAGGGCGGCGAGCAGCCAGCCCTCCCAACCCGGGATGCCGATGCCGCCGAGCGTGAGCATCGTCCCCAGCAGCAGGATGACCGTCAGCTCGAGCAGCTTCTCGATCCGCTCGGAGACGTCGTGCGCGCCGACGTTGACCTCGTGGTCGTGCTCGTAGCGGCGGAAGGCCAGGCCGCCGGCGAAGACGCCGAGGAAGCCGTAGCCGCCGGCGGTCTCGGCCAGCCCGTAGATGACCAGCGCCGTGGCGATGGCGTGGAATCCGTCGTAGTTGGCCGCCAGCATGTCGGCGCTCCGCAGCCGCTTGACGCTCCACGCCGCGCCCAGCCCGACGCCCGCGCCGATCGCCGTGCCGACCACGACGGCGAAGAGCACGTCGGCGAGCAGCCACTCGGCCACCCAGCCGGCGCCCTGGCTCTCGGCCGCCAGCACGCCCGCGAGCACGAACGGCGCGGCGAGCCCGTCGTTGAGGCCGGCCTCGGCGGTCAGCGCGAAGTTCGGCTCGTGCTCGTCGGTGTCGCCGGGCGGGCCCACGCCGATGTCGCTTGCCAGCACGGGGTCGGTCGGCGCGATCGCGGCGCCCAACAGCAGCGCCGCGACCGCCGAGAGCCCCAGCAGCTGGTGGCCGAGCAGCGCGACGAGCCCGATGGTGATCGGCATCGCGAAGATCAGCAGCCGGGTCACGGTGCTCCACTCGCGCCAGCGCAGCGGCCGGTCGAGCTTCAACCCGGCGGAGAATAACGCCATCACCATCGCCGCCTCGGCGAGGTGCTCGATCAGCGTGGCGTCGCCGATCGGGTCCAGCCAGTCCACCTTCGTGCCGGCGAGCACCGCCGCGGCGGCGACGCCGAGGCCGAGGTAGATCAGCGAGGCGCTGAACGCGCGCTCGCGCTGGTGCGAGATCGCGCCGACGCCGGCGAAGAGGGCGAGCCCGACGAAGAGGACCGCCAGATCGAAGCCGTCGGCGAACTTCCAGCCGTCGGCGGCCGCGAGCGGCGCGATCAACTAGGTGTCGGTTTCCGGCCCGCCCGGATCGGGCGAGGGCACGTCCGGCCCGTCGGGCGCGGGCGGCGGCGGCTCGACCGGCGCCGGGACGTCCGGACCCGTGGGCGTGTCCGGGGCGTCGGGACCTGGCACCGGGTCTGCGGGCACGACCGGCGCGTCGGGCACCACCGGCTGGCCTGGATCGGCGGGTGTGGAGGGGATCTCGAGGGTCGTGCTCATGGGGCGGCTCTACCCTGCCGCCTGACGGCGCGAACGTAGACGAGGTCTGCCTCCTCGAACAGGCGGTTTCCGCAGGCGTCGACAGTGCTCGACCACTTCGACCGCAGAGTCGGCAAGCACAAGCTCGGCCGCGTTGGAGAGGTTGTCGGCCCCGGGAGGAACCGAAGCGCTTGCTCCGCAATCGCGTCAGCGGGTCGTGGGGTGAGCGTACGGCCCACCCGTGTCGCGCCCAGACACGACTGCGACGCGGTAGCACGGATAGATCGCACTCACTCCGTGAACTGTGACTCCATACTTTGGCAGGATCGCTGAAGCGCGCTTCTCGGATTGGTGGCGGACGTGGATACTCCACAGGTGACGCTCTCGCGCCGGGCATTTCTGCGCCGGACCGCCGCCGGCGCGCTTGCGCTCGGCGCGACGCTGCCCGAGGAGTGTGCGCCGCCGCCGCGGGCGCAACTCCGCGTGCTGCGCGAGGCCGTCCGCGGGCCCGTGTTCACGCGCGGCACGCGCGGCTACGACGCGGCCCGGCTCGTCTTCAACCGCCGGTTCGACGGCGTGCGCCCGCCGGCGGTCGTGCGGGTGCGCGACACCGCCGACGTCCAAGCGGTGGTCCGGTGGGCCGACCGGTTCGACGTCCCGCTGGTGGCGCGCGCCAGCGGGCACGGCTACCACGGGGGCTCGACCAGCCGGACCGCGGTGGTGGTCGACCTCGGCCGGCTGGACGGGATCGCCCTCGACGGCGCAACGGCGACGCTCGGGCCCGGCGCGCGGACCATCAGCGTGTACGCGGCGCTGGCGCGCCGCGGCCTGACGGTGCCGGCCGGCTCGTGCCCGACCGTGGCGATCGGCGGCCTGGTCCTCGGCGGCGGCATGGGGCTGGCCGGCCGGGCGCTCGGCCTGACCCTCGACCGCGTGCGGTCCTTCGACGTCGTCACGGCCGACGGTCGCCTGCGGCGCGTCGACGCCGCGCACGACGAGGACCTCTTCTGGGCGCTGCGCGGCGGCGGCGGGAGTTTCGGCATCGTCACCGCGATCCGGCTGCGCGCGCACGCCGTCCGCCGTGCCGCGTGGTTCCGCGTCACCTATCCGGCCGCGGCGCGCGCGGAGGTGCTGGCCGCCTTCGACGCGCTCGCCCCCGTGGCGCCGCGGGAGCTGACCGCGATCTGCGTGCTGTCCGCCGACAGCGTGAGCACGTTCGGCCAGTACCTCGGATCGGAGGCCGCGCTGCGGCGGGTCGTGCGACCACTCGCCCGCCTGCCCGGCGCGAGCTCGAGCGCCGGCACCTCGGATTATGCGGCGCTGCAGCGGATGTGGGCGGGCTGCGCGGACGGCGGCTGCCTGAAGGCAGAGCGCTCGAGCTTCGCCGCCTCGTCGATCTACGTCGACCGGCGCCTCTCCGCCGCCGGGCGCCGCGCGTTCGTGGCGGCGGCCGACGCGGGCGCCACGCTGATCTGCGACGCCTACGGCGGCGCCATCGGCGAGGTCGACCCGCGCGCGACCGCCTTCGCGCACCGCGACGTCCGCTTCAGCGTGCAGATCCTCTCCTACACGTCGATCGGCACGGCCAGGGCGCGGGTGCGCCGCGCCCGGCGCCTCGTCGCGCCGCACGGCAACGGGCAGGCCTACCAGAACTACGCGGATCCCGACCTCGGCGGCGCGCTGGCCGCGTACTACGGGCGCAACCGCGCGCGGCTGGAGGCGGTCAAGGCCGCGCTGGACCCCGACCGCCGCTTTCGCCCTGCCCAGGGGCTGCGACCGGCGCGCGGCTGACCGTCAGACCTCGATCGCCACCTCGCCGCAGACTCGACGGCCGGGCCCAGGTCGGGTACCGTTGTGCCTGCTCCTGCGCCTCGACACCCGCACCGCGCCCCCTGCGGTTCCCGCCGGCCGCCGCGCCTAGCACGCCGCCGGCCCACGCCGTCCGTGCGGGCGCGCCGCTGCGCGCGCCGTCGACCTCGAGCCTGGAGCCCCACCTTGTCTGATCTTCACCCGGACGGCGAGCTCGCCGCCCTCGGCTGGACCCCCGACCTCGCCGCCGGGCTGGACGCGCTCGACCGCCCCGACCTGGTGCCCGCACGCGTCGTGGCCGTGCACCGAGGGCGGCTGGCCCTGGCGGGCCCCGGCGTGCCCGAGCACGGCGCCGCGTCGGGCCGCCTGCGCCACGCCGCGGCCACCGCCGCCGACCTGCCCGCCGTCGGCGACTGGGTCGCCGTGGCCGGCGACGGCGTCGTCCACGCGCTGCTGCCCCGCCGCGGCGGTATCGCCCGTTCCGCCCGCGAGGGTCGCGCCGAGCCCCAGGTGCTGGCCGCCAACGTCGACGTGGCGCTGGTGGTCGGCTCGCTCAACCGCGACCTGAACCTGCGCCGGCTGGAGCGCTTCCTCACCCTCGCCGCCGAGGCGCTGGCCGAGCCGGTCGTGCTGCTCTCCAAGGCCGACCTGGCGCCCGACCACGCCGCGCGGGCGCTCGACGTGCGCGCCGCGCTCGGTGCGACGGTGCCCGTGCTGGCGGTCAGCGTGCGCGACGGCACGGGCATCGAAGCGCTGGGCGCCTGGCTGCGCCCGGGCCGGACCGCGGTGCTGCTGGGCTCCTCGGGCGTGGGCAAGACGTCGCTGCTCAACCACCTGACCGGCGCGGCGCGGCCCACCCTCCCGGTGCGCGCCGGCGACGACCGCGGGCGCCACGCCACCTCCCACCGCGAGCTCGTCGTGCTCGCCGGCGGCGCCCTGGTGATCGACACGCCAGGGCTGCGCCTGCCGCGGCTGTGGGAGCAGGCCTCCGGCCTCGACGCCGCCTTCGCCGACGTCGCGGCGCTGGCCGCCCGCTGCCGCTTCCGCGACTGCACCCACCGCGGCGAGCCCGGCTGCGCGGTGGCCGAGGCGGTCGCGGCCGGGCGCCTGCCCGCCGAGCGGCTCGCCGGCCTGGAGAAGCTGGCGCGCGAGGCGGCCTGGATCGAGGCTCGCCGGGACGCCCGGGCGCGCAGCGAGCGCAAGCGGGACGTCAAGCGGGTCCACAAGGCGCAGCGGCGCCACTACCGCGACCAGGACCGCGACGGCCCTTGATCCCATGCGAACATGTGTTCGCCATGACGAGCCACGGCAGCCCCTACGCCCGCTTCCAGCGTTATGTGGAGGCATCCAGCGTGCGTCGCTGACGTCGAGACTCGCTACCGGCTGACGTCCGACGCGGTCCTTACCTTGAGGCGGTGCTTGACGTCGTTGCTGTCGTCGGTGGTGGGACGGGCGGAGCGGCCCGTAGGGTCGCGGAGCCCGGCCCACCACCGTGCACCGCTGCTCGGCCGCGAGCATCGCGCAGGCGCGCGACGGCGGCCTCAGAGGCCGACCTCGACCCAACGACGGACCCACTCCGTTCGCGCCGCTGTCGCGCTTCCGTCCGAGGCCCCCCACATGCTCTCGAACGCGTGTTCCCTTCCGCCCCCACTTCGCGAACGCACGCTCACTCCGTGGCCGACTGCGCCGCGCGGGCCGACTCGCGCTCGAGCTGGCGACGCTCGGGGAGCTGGGAGTCGACCAGCGGCGCCCGCCGACGCTCTTTCCCTTGAGCGCGGTCGCCGCCCACGAGGTGCCCGCGGACGTGGCCCGTGAGCAGCCCCGCCGCGCCTCGCCGACCCCGGCGCGCCCAGCCTGCGTCGCGGCGGATGAACGGCAACGGGATGCCCGGAGGCATCCCGGAACGCACTCGCGGTCGCCATAAGGCACGACGGCGACCGGCGGGCGCGAACGAGAGAGAGCGCAGAACGCCTGGGTGGCCCGGTCGATGCGAGGACGGGCACCCAGCCGTGCTCGGTCGTAGCTCGCCCGACCGCACGTGCTCGACCTCTCGCGCCTCATCGCCCGCGCAGCTCGAGCGCGACCGCGCCGATCACCAAGGCCGCTCCGACAAACGCGCCGGCCCAGACCGGCTCGTCGAGCACGGTCGCGCCCATCACGGCGCCGACAAGCGGTGTGACGTAGGCATAGGTACTGACCAGCGGCGCCGGCGCGCTGGCCAGTAGGCGTGTGTAGAGCATGAAGCCGACGAG
>Ga0136617_10006060_pt1 | contig 10817 bp, 9 predicted proteins | sample AntDrymUQ3222106_2_FD_129672 | JGI IMG/M metagenome (GOLD analysis project Ga0136617, IMG submission 129672) | Polar desert sand microbial communities from Dry Valleys, Antarctica - metaG UQ322 (21.06) | ecosystem: Environmental > Terrestrial > Soil > Desert | place: Antarctica: Dry Valley...
GCTCGCGGACGGACTCGGCCTCCTCCGCAGCGTCGGAGAACGCCTCGCGCAGGTCGTCGATGTCGGCCTGCCAGCGGGCGCGCTCGGCCTGCATGTCGGCATCGGCCTGCTCGCGCTCCCCGGCGAGCCGCTCGACCTCTGCCGAGAGCTGCGCGCGCACCGCGTCGCGCTCCCCGGCGAGCCGCTCGATCTCGACGGTCATGGCGTCGGCCGCGGCACGCGGCTCGGGCTCCTCGTCGCTGCGCTCGTCGAGCCGTGAGCGCAGCTGCATGATCTCGCGCTCGCGGCCGGCCAGCTCCCCGCGCAGGCGCTCCACCTGGGCGCGGAGGCCGCCGAGCTCGGCCCGCAGGGCCTCGTCGCCGTGCTCGGCCGCGGGCCGGCGCCGCCGCCGGCGTCGGCGGTCGGGCAGCGGCAGGTCGACGACCAGGTTCCCGCCGACCTCGAGCGCCGCCTCGGTGATCTCCGCCGGGTCGTTGGGCCAGGCGAACGTGGCGCGCCAGCTCTCCGCGGCGCCCATGTGGCCGCCGGGCAGCGCGAGCAGCCGCTTGCGGCGCCCGGACTCGGTCTGGAGGGTCAGCACGGGACGCACGAGGCGGCGCCCCACCAGGCCCTTCCAGCGCCCTGCGACCTCGAGGCGCTCCTCAGCCCACTCGAAGCACTCCAGCTCGAAGGCGACCTCCTTCACCGGCGCCATCAGTCCTGCTTCTGCCCCTGGGCGTCGTTCCCTGCCTCGATCGGCGTGGTGGCGCTCGTGCCGCCGGTGCCGGCAGCCTCCCGTTCGGCCGCCGGCTGACGTCCGAAGAGCCGCCCGCCCTTCCCGGCGTCTCGCTCGGCGGGCCGCACGAGCGCCTGGCTGTCGGTCGTGGGGTCCTGCGGCCCGCGGGCGTCGACCGCGGACACGTGCTGGCGCGGCTCGCGCGCCTCCACCGTCAGGGCGACGTGGACGCGGCCGAACGTGAGGATGGCGCCCGCACACATCAGCAGCGCCGAGCCGAGCGCGAGCCAGGCGCCCGTGTCGGCGTCCTGGCCGGTTGCGGCCGGCGGCGGATCGATGATCTGGGACGCCACGATCACGGCGACGGCCGCGACCGCCGCCGGCAGGAAGCGCCGGTCGACCATGTCGACGTCCTGCGCCGTGAGCCCCAGCCCGGCCGCGATCGAGCCCAGCGCGAGCACGAACAGCACGAGGTCCCACACCTCGAACGCCTGCCACGCGGTCACCTCCCCGGTGAACCAGTTCAGGAACAGGCTCACGAGCAGGAGCAGGGCTCCCAGCGTCACGAGCAGTGGCCCCGCTTCCAATCTGCGCGCCATCGGTCCTCCTCGATTCGGATCCGCCCACACATCTCAGCAGGTCGCTGCGGCTCAGGCGACGGAGCGCGCCGCCAGGTGGCGCTCCACCACGCGCGCGCAGCGGCGGCCCTCGGCGATGGCGTTGACCACGAGCGACTGGCCGATCCGGGCGTCGCCCGCCGCGAACACCCCGGCATGGGAGCTCGCGTACGCCGGCGCCTTGACGTTCCCGCGGCGGTCGAGCTCGAGCTCGAGCTGCGCGACGGCGCCGATGTGCTCGGGGTGCGAGAAGCCGATCGCGACGAGCACGAGGTCGGCGGGCAGGTCGAACTCGGTGCCGGGCACCGGCTCGGGCCCCGGCGGCGGCGTGACGTACGTGCCGTGGACCGCCACGACGCGCCCGTCGCGCCCGTCCAGGCGCGTGGCGGTCTGGGTCCAGCGCCGCTCGCCGCCCTCGTCGAGCGCGTAGGTGGTCACGAGCCGGCGCGGCGCCTCGGGCCACGGAACGCTGTCGCGCGCGGCCGCGCCGGGCGGCGCGGGATACGTGTCGAGCACCGTGACGCTCGCCGCGCCCTCGCGGTGCGCGTTGCCGACGCAGTCCATCGCGGTGTCGCCGCCGCCGATGACGACGACGTGCTTCCCGGCGGCCGTCAGCTCGGGGTCGTCGTCCTCGGCCGCGCCGCGGGCGACCCAGCGATTGCGGGCATAGAGGTAGTCCATCGCGAAGCGCACGCCCTGCAGGTCGGCGCCGGGCACGTCGAGCGCGCGATGCACGCGCGAGCCGATCGCCAGCACGACGGCATCGTGGCGCGCCGTCAGCTCCTCGGCGGGCACGTCGGCGCCGACGTCGACCCCGTAGGAGAAGCGCACGCCCTCCGCCTCGAGCAGCGCGATGCGCCGGTCGATGTAAGACTTCTCGAGCTTGAAGTCCGGCACGCCGAAGCGCAGCAGCCCGCCCGCGTGCTCGTCGCGTTCGTAGACCGCGACGTCGTGGCCGGCGCGGTTGAGCTGGGCGGCGGCGGCCAGCCCGGCCGGCCCGGAGCCGACGACGGCCACGCTGCACCGGCTGCGGGTCTCGGGCGGACGCGGGACGATCCAGCCCTCCTCCCAGGCGCGCTCGACGATCGCCAGCTCGATCTGCTTGATCGACACCGGGTCGTCGTTGATCGCCAGCACGCAGGCCGGCTCGCACGGCGCCGGACAGATCAGGCCCGTCCACTCGGGGAAGTCGTTGGTGGCGTGCAGCTGCTCGATCGCCTCGCGCCAGCGCCCCTTGTAGACGAGATCGTTCCAGTCGGGGATGAGGTTTCCGAGCGGGCAGCCGTCGTGGCAGAACGGCACGCCGCACTCCATGCAGCGCGCGCCCTGGCGCGCCGCCTCCTCCTCGGGCAGGACCTCGTAGATCTCCTTGTAGTCGCCCACGCGCTCACGCGGATCGCGCTCCGGGGCGGCCACACGGGTGATCTTGAGGAAGGCGCCGAGCTCTCCCACGTCGTCGGTCTCCTGGGGGTCGTACCGCCGGCCTCCGGGCGGGCGACGGGCCGCACAGGGTAGCCGTCGACCGCCGGCTGCGATGCTTCGCGACCCATGGCGATCCACGGCGCATCGGGTAACAGCAGCCGCACCTACCTGCACCGCTTCCTCACGCGTGCGGGCCAGGCCGTCCAGCCCGGCGAGCTGGTGCTCGACGCCGGCTCGGGGCGGGCGCCCTACCGGCGGCTGTTCGACCACGCCCGCTACGAGACGGCCGACTTCCTCGCCGTCAAAGGCAAGTCCTACACCGAGCAGGACTACGTGTGCGATCTCGCGCAGATCCCGGTCGCAGACGCGCGATTCGATCACGTGCTGCTCACCCAGGTGCTCGAGCACATCCCCGAGCCGGCGACGGTGCTGGCCGAGCTGCACCGCGTCATGAAGCCCGGCGGCACGCTGTGGCTCACCGCGCCGCTGTTCTACGCGGAGCACGAGAAGCCCTACGACTTCTTCCGGTACACCCAGTTCGGGTTGCGCCACCTCCTGGAGAGCGCCGGGTTCGAGGTGCGCGAGATCGACTGGATGGAGGGCTATCTCGGCACGCTCAGCTACCAGGCCCGGGTGATGAGCACGTCGCTGCCCTCGTCGCCGGCGGACTACGGAGGCGGGCTCAAGGGCCGCGCGCTGGCGCTGACCGCGAAGGGGTGCAGGCGCGCCGGCCGCCGCGTCGCCGGAGGCCTCGCGACGCTCGACCTGCGCTTCAAGTTCGTCGGCAAGGGGCTGCCCAAGAACTACCAGGTGGTCGCGAGGAAGTAGGGCCGCAGCGTTTACGGTGTGCGCCATGCGGACGATCGAGTTGCCGCGGGGGCGCTATCTCTCCTGTGCGTTCCGCGTCGCGCCGAATGCCGGAGGCCAGACGCGCGCGCTCCTGATGCGCAACCGGATCTTCGCGCAAGCGGGCGTCCGGCCGGACGTGCTGACCCTCGGTGCGGCGCCCGACTACGACGAGCGGCGCAGGATCCTGCTCGAGCGCGGCCTGCTCGTCGACGAGATCGGGCTCCTCAACATCTACGAGCACTTCCGCGAGCACGGCTGGGGAGATCGAGGCGGCACGGGAGCGCCGCTCGCAGATCTCGGCGTCCATCGAATCGCGGAGGAGCTCCGGGCCGACGGCTCGCCGTGGCGCGTCACCTACCGCGTCCCCGACACCCGCTACGCGCTCTATGACTATCTGCGGGCCGATGGCTCGCCCTACCTGCGCATCCCCGCGTTCGGCCTGGCCAACGGCGGCAGCGGGCGCGCCGCGATCCAGCAGGTCGGCCACGACGGCCACGTGGGGGCCGAGTACGCCACTGCCGGGCAATGGTTCCGGAGCTGGATCCGCGAGCTGGCCGCCGGCGCCGAGCGGGCGTTCGTCTTCGTCGACTCCCGCTACGTCGTGCCGCATGTGGCCCCGATGCGCGCCCGGCGCATCCACCTGATCTACGTGATGCACAACGTGCACGTCCGTCCCCCGTTCCGATGGGACTCGGAGACGAACACTCCGTACCGGCGGGTGCTGAAGCGCATCGGCAACCTCGACGCCCTGGTCACGCTCACCGAGCGCCAGCGTGAAGACATCGCCGAGCGAAACGGGCGGACGAGCAACATGTTCGTCGTCCCGAATCCCGTCGACGTGCCGGGCGCGCCGGCCGGCGCGCCGCCGCGCGACCCGGCCCGCGTGGCTGTCGTCGCGAGACTCGAGCCGCAGAAGCGCCTCGGGCATGCGATCGCCGCGTTCGAGCAGGTGGTCGAAGCGGTACCGGCCGCGCGCCTCGACATCTACGGGCAGGGGAGCCGGCGTGCGGCGCTCCAGGCCGAGATAGACCGGAGGGGGCTCGCCGGGCACATCACCCTTCGCGGTTTCGAGCCGCAGGCTCGCGACGCGCTATGGACCTCGAGCGCCTTCCTCATGACGAGCATCTTCGAGGGCTACCCGCTGTCGACCCTGGAGAGCATGAACCGCGGCTGCCCCGTGGTGAGCTACGACATCAAGTACGGCCCGCGCGAGCAGATCACCGACGGCGTCGACGGGTTCCTCGTTCCCGCCAGCGATCGCGACGCGCTCGCGCGGCGCGTCGTCGAGCTGCTGCGGTCACCAGAGCTCGTCGGGCGGATGAGCGCCGCCGCGCGCGACAGCGCGAGCCGATACGGGCCGGCGGAGTTCCTCGCGACTTGGGCGGGCGTGCTGCACTCGGTCGTCGAGCAGGAGCCCCAGCGCACGCGGATCGACGACGTCACGCTCGAGCTCACGCGGCTGCGGACGGTGCGAGGCGGCCGGCTCCAGCTCACCGGCACCCTGCGGGTGAAGGGGCACAGCCGCCGCTCCCCGCTCACGAGCGCCGACGTCCGCCTGGCCGCGATCGACGTCGCGACCGGCGAGGTCACCGAGCTGCCGCTCAAGGTGGAGCACGTGAAGAACGCGTTCCGGATCCACACTCCCGCGAATGTCTTCGGGCCCAAGCTGCCCGCCGAGGCGCGGCTGCGGCTGCGCTGCACGTGGCGCAACTCCGCGTGGGAGACCGAGCTGCCGGTCGCCACCGAGACGCTCGTCTGTCCGGCTCACGCCTGAGGCGGCGTGAAGGCCGCCGCGTAGCGTCGCCAGCGGTCGCGCTCGGGGGTCAGCGCCCGCTGCCACGGCTTGACGCGATCGGCCCAGTGGATGAGACCGGGACGGCGCTGCGCGACGCGCGTCGGCACGGCGGCCCAGCGCTCCGGGACCGTCGCCCGCTGGGGGCCGTAGAGGTGGTGCAGGACTTCGAGGGCGGTCAGCCCGAACTCCTCGACGAGCGCCAGCGCTTGGCCGCTGAACCCGGACTGGCGCATTCGTGCAAGGTCCAGCACGAGCACGTCGTCGGTGAACGCGTCGAAGTCGAACGCGTGACGGGCGTGCGCCGTGCGCCGCAGCACCGCGGCCGCCTCGTTACGGTCCCCGAGCCGCGCTGCGGCGGCATGGATGACGCCGAACCCGCTGACCTCGGCCACGCCGGTGCGCCTCGGCGCCGCGAGGACGTGGCGGCCGAGATCCAGGTCGGCCAGCTCCGCGACGTCGCCCGTCGCGAGCGAGGGAAGCGACAGCACCACCACGCGCTCGACGGTTCCGAGCAGCTCCGCCAGCAGCAACCGGGCCACGCCCTCGGGATCGGGTCGACCCCCCGTGGGGGTGCGCAGGCCGCGGGCGAGTCCGCGCGTCGAAACCCACGTGAAGCGCAGCTGCGGGAAGCGGGTCGCCATCCGCCGCTCGATTGCCTCGGTGCCCGGGCGGGCGAGCACCCACAGGTGCAGCGGCCGAGTGGCGTGCTCCAGCAGGGAGGCGATCAGCACGGACACGCTGACACCGCCGCCCTCGGGCAGGACGACCGCGCAGTGGACCGGGTCGCCCGCCGGGCCGCCCGACCTGCCGGCGTGGGCGACCGACCGCGACACCGCGGCCCCCACCCGCCCGCTGACGTCGCGGCCGCCCGGTCCGATCCGGGCCTCGGCGGCGGCAGCGGCGGCCGCGGCAGCGACGTCCGCGGCGGTGATCTCGCGCCAGAGCGCGTAGACGTCGGCTTCAGGCCGGCCGGTCGAGATCGCCGTGAAGACCTGCTCGAGCTTGTCGAGCAGGCCGTCGCGGATCGCGTCGAACGCCTCGTCGGTGATGTCGATCAACCCGTCCAGGCGGATGTCCGAGCGGTTCTTGGGCCGGAACTCGACGTCCACGCCGAGCGATCGCACCGGCAGGTAGCAGTGGAGCCGCGAGGTGACGACCCCGCGATGGCGTCGCCGGTAGGTCTCCAAGAGCTCGAGCGCGGTGTGGACGTTTCCGACGAACGACCCGCGCCGGACCGCTCCCCGGCTGTGCTTGTAGGTCACCGCCCCCGGGGGCGCCTCACCGGCCATGTCGACATAGGCGAGCGGCGCGTCGGCCGGCGGGCCGGCCGGGAGGTCCGGGAAGACGGTGTCGATGGTCGTGGTCAGGCAGCCCGAGAAGAACGCCGGCACCCCGATCGAGAGCAGCAGGTAGACCGTCGTCCAGTCGCGGCAGCCGACCGGTCCGTACCGCTTGAGGTACTCGATCGCCTCCGCGGTGAGCAGATCGCGCTTGTTGCAGTGGAAGGAGACGAAGATCGGGCGCAGGTTGCGGTGCAGCGGGAAGCCGTGGCGCATGTTGAACAGCGAGTGCATGAACCAGCCGAACGCGAGGACCCAGGTGTCCTCGGGGACGGGTTCGTACATGGAGGCGTCCCGGTGCACCCGGATCACCTCGAGATCCGCGTCCACGTGGCGGCACCGGCGCTCCGGGCGGATGCGGCCGCCCAGCTGCGCGAGCAGGTCCACCAGGTCCGAGTGCCCGTGGAAGCGCACGCCGCGATGGCGCACGAGGTGCCCGAGCGCCGCGATGCTCTGGATGTGATCGCCGATGTTCGCCGACGCCTTGTTCGCCGACGGATGGCCGTAGTCCATGACGGCGAAGGTTCGGCGCCCGTCGCCGGGCGCCGTGGGCGAGTCGGGGTCGGCGGCGACCCAGGGACGCATCCAGTCGCGATGGCGCTCGGCGTCGCGCCACGGCGGCGCGTCCTCCCGCACGTGCCGGTCGAAGATGGCGAACACGTCGCGCGCGAGCTCGGACGCGCCGAGGCCCCACACGGCGGCGAGGATCTCGTACCAGCTCCTGGCGCGCACCTCGGCGGGGTCGTCGGCCACCAGCTCCCGGATCTCACGCAGCGCGTCGTCGGCCGCGACCGAGAGCCCGGAGCGCACGAACTCCGCCGGGGCGAACTGCGCCCAGGTCGCGCGCGGAACGTCCCGGAGCTCGTGCCAGGCCAGCTCCCGGAACCCGCGCTTGAACGCGACGATGCCACCCGCGAGGTGGCCGAGCGTCGCGGTCTCGGGCTGGACGCGCAACCCTTCCGCGATCGACTGCGCCCGGTGGTGCTCGGAGGCGGCGATCAGCGAGCGGATCTGGGCGATGACGGCACGATCCAAGGGCTCCCCGCGCTCCAGCGACTGCAGCAGCGACGGTCGCCGGGGCTGCCGGTTGGCCTTCGTCCGCGCCGGCGGCCGCGGCGAGGGAGGCCTGAGCAGGCGCTTGCGGACGCGCGCCGGCACGTAGCGGCGCACGAGACGCCGCGCAGAGGATCCCGCGCTCACGAGGCGGCGGATCCAGGCTCGTGGCCGGGCTCCCGGATGACGTGCAACCGCGCGCGCTGCTCGAACCGGAAGCCGTCGCGGCCGGCGAAGTACTCGTCGACCGCGGTGCGACATCCCGACCACTGGTAGTAGTCGTCGAGCACGATCCGCCCGCCGGGCACCAGCAGCGGTGCGATCCGCGTCAGGCACGTCATCGTCGACTCGTACCAGTCGCCGTCGAGGTGGGCGAGCGCCACCGGCTCGTCGAGGTCGATCGTATCCTCGAACAGTCCCTGGACGAGCTCGACGTTGTGCTCTGACACGGGGACGCCGAGCCGGCTGAACGAGTCGGTCACCTCGCGATAGAGATCGTCGCGGTAGCCGTAGTAGGTCTCGCCGCCGACGCCGTTCGCCTCGCCCCCGGCGATCTTCGCGTAGCGCTCGTGCACGTCCGCGCCGTCCCGGTCGGTCGGCGGCGGGATCATCCCGAAGACGTCATAGACCTTCATGGGGCGCGCGACCGACTTCGCCGCGGCCATGACGACGGCTGAGCCACCCAGCGCCGTGCCGGCCTCGAGCAGCAGCCCGGGCAGGCCGGCGGTCTCGACGTCGCGCACGCACGACGCGAGCTCGCGCAGGTTGTTCGGCTTGAGGTAGGTCAGGTGCTCGGCACGCGCCCGCGCGATCGTCTCCTCCAGCTGCGGCGACAGGCCGTAGGCGGCCTCCGCGAGCTGGTCGCGGACCTCGCGCACCTCCGCGCGCGCCTCGCGCAGCTGCTTGCGGCCGGTGCGGAGCTTGCGCTTCGCGTCGCGCAGCTCGGCCTCGACCTCGGGCGCGGCCCAGCGGGCCAGCCTGCGCCGGAACCCGCGCGCCGCGCTGCGTGCTCTCTGGGCTGTGCCGGTCATGGTCTCAGGAGTTGGATGTCGTGGCGTTCCAGCCACGCGACGTAGCTCGCGACGAGTCGGTGCAGCATCTTGAGCAGCAGCTCGATGTCAGCGTGCAGCTCCTCTGCGTCCACGTCAAGGGATGCGTGTTGGAGCCGGTTGCGCGTACGGTTGAGGCGGATGAGGACCTCTGCTTGGTTGGCCGTGAGACCGCCGTCGTCCTTGACCGCGTCGATGACAGACGGCGCGCTGGGGGCATGCGGTCCGCGCGTGACGGGCAGCTGTGCGAGCCGTGCGCCGGCGACGAGCATTCCGTTGAGGTGGTTGACGAGACGCTCGAAGGTTCCCGTCGCTCCGACGACCCGGTAGATGGTCTCGGGTTCGCCCGACGTGAATGCCTCCGTCCACATGCGCCGGTCGAAGCGGCCCTGGTCGTCGCTGAAGGGCCTCAGCGCCACGATGAGCGCCCGTCGCTGTGGGCCGAGCCGCTTGAAGCGGGCTCGGATGCGTGCCTCGTCACCGGCGGCGCGGTCACCAGGGCTTGCGGCGTCGTCCGCTCCGCGGGCGCGCGCCATCAGGCATCCTCCCGGAGCATCCGCCACGACTCCTCGACGGCGCGGCGCTCGGCCCGCTCAGCCCGCTGGGCGGCACGAGCGACTTCTCCACGTCGAGCCAGGAGCTCCGGCCACTGCTCGTCGCGGTCCACGAGCACCCGTCCCTCGTCGAGCGCGTAGAGCAGCAGGAGCGGGGCGCTTGTGTGGACGCGCCCGAGGTCGGCGATGTCGACGTCACGTCCGAGCGCGTGCTCCAAGCGCGCTCCAAGCGCGATCGCTGCGCCGGGCGCGGGGGCGCGCAGGACAACCAGGAGGTCGACGTCGGAATCGCGACGGTCGTCGCCACGAGCAGCGGAGCCGTACAAGACGGCGAGCCGGACGGCACGCTCAGTGCGCAGCGCCCGAGCAAGCTGATGGAGCAGCTCCCAATGCGACCGCAGGTAGTCGAGCTCGCCGGCGTCCAGCTCCAGCCGGCGCGGCCCCGGGCGTCGGCAGCGCACGGTTCCGCGCTGTGCGGCGCGCCGCAGCGTGCGCTCGTCGGCGCCAAGGTCTACGGCGAGTGCAGGGAGGTGACTGCGCACCTGCCCAGTGTAGAGAGTTGTATGACCGTTATTATCGACCTATAGGACCGTTAGCTCGGATTCCCAAACAGCGAATCGGCACCTGGTTGGGCGGTCAGGCGAACTCCAGGCGTAGGGGGCGTCCGTTTCACCACGGGATCTCGGTGTCGGGGAGGTCGGCGCTGCGCATGACGGGGCTGTAGGTGCGGCTCTTCAGTCGGCACGTGATGTGATTGGGGGCGATGGTGATGTGGCCGCTGGTGTTGATGAAGCGTCGCCAGATCGTATCCGGGGTGGCGCTGTCGTAGCCGGGGAGGCGTTGGCGGAGGCGGTCGTAGGCGGCGGCGGCCCAGACGGTGAGGGTGGTGTCGAGGTCAACGTTGAGCGCGACTGCGCTGCTGAGCGCGTCGAGGTGGAAGCTGCGGATCGATTCGGCGAGGCGCTGCTCGATGCGCATCCGTTTGGCGTAGCGGCCGACGATCTTCTTCGGCGGCGAGGTGCGGTCGTTGGTGAGGATCAGGGTCGGGTGTTCGTGGCCGAGGCCGCGGACGGCGATCTGGCGCAGCGGGGTCGGGCAGCCGCGGACGGTGACGTCCTGTTCGTGGACCTCGGGCTTGGCGTGGGGGCCGCCGAGCCCAGCGCGGCCAGGTCGACCGCCGTGGTCGTGGCGCTCGAGCGGGCCCTCGCCGCCAGCGCCAAGGGGAGGAGCCGTTCGTACGGAAAACCGGGTTTACGCGGGCGGCGGCGTTCTCTGGCGGGGGGTGCTGGGGCCCCGGTGCGCGCGGCGATCGTCGTAGGTGGCGCGGGTGAGGGAGCGCGACTGCCAACCGCCGGCCGCGCCCTTGCTTGCCGACCGAGGCAGCAGCGATGCGAGCGCCGACTGAGACGACTGAGTTTCGTCC
>Ga0136617_10006061_pt1 | contig 10815 bp, 10 predicted proteins | sample AntDrymUQ3222106_2_FD_129672 | JGI IMG/M metagenome (GOLD analysis project Ga0136617, IMG submission 129672) | Polar desert sand microbial communities from Dry Valleys, Antarctica - metaG UQ322 (21.06) | ecosystem: Environmental > Terrestrial > Soil > Desert | place: Antarctica: Dry Valley...
GGCGTCGACGTCGATTCCGGCACCGCCTCCGAGATCGGCTTCGCCTACGCCCTCGGCAAGCGCATCGACGGCCTCCGCACCGACTTCCGCCGGACCGGCGAGAACGAGGCCGCCGTCGTCAACCTCCAGGTCCGCTACTGGATCGACGCGAGCGGCGGGCAGGTCGTCATGTCCCTCCAGGACCTGGAGGAATTGGTGGGCTCTATGGAGGCGAATCGTTAGCCCAGTTGCTCCTCTGATCGGCTAACGAAGAGTTCTGGGTCTTCGCTGTCGACAAGTTCAACGGCCGAATCGCCGCGTAGGTGGTCGGTGAAGACGACGAGGTTGCCGCCGTTGAACCGGCTGCAAGACGGGACGATGATCGCTTCGACCATCAACCTCCGGGCCGCCGCGGCGAGTTCTTGCGGCACACGGTAGTCGAACCGCCGGCAAACGTCCTCGCGGGCGAGGCCGGCGACAGAGAGGTCGCTACAGTCTGGCATGCCGCAGCAATCGAGCACCGCCCCGAGCGAGATCCGAAGGCGGCTGAGTCGCTGGCTGTTGAGGCGGGGGATGTCGTCCGGTTCGGTGTGCCGGAGTCGTTCGGCAAGGGCGATGTGTGGTCGCAAGGCGAGGTAGAGCGCGGGCCACGTCTCGTCCGCCGGGAACCGGTCGAGTCCTCGGTGGTAGCGGCCGGAGACGTGAAGCGAGCCAGCCGGGCTCGTCGCGGCGTATCGCCGGCCATGGAATCGCCATGCGTCGCCGGTCCACGGACCGATTCGGCACGCCTTGACGGCGGAGTCGGCGTCCCAGGGCTGGGAGGCGGTCACCGCGGGCTGCTGACGGGACTACAAGAAGATGCCAGAGTCAAGCGCCTCCAACGCGGCGGCGACGCTGTCGACCCGGCCGACCTGGAAGGCCTCGATGGGCTTGATCCCGCCCAGATAGTTGCTGTTCGTGTGCAACCAGGAGGCGACATCCGCCGCATCGTCGAACGTCTCGTAGAGGCGATCGCGGAGGGTCACAACCGCATCGAGCCGACGCCGCGATTCGTGCTGTGGGTACGTGCCGCCCTTCCGCCACCGTTCCAGCGAGCGCGGAGTTGCGCCCAACGCGCCCGCCAGTTGAGCGTCGGTCAGCGCCATATCGGTGGCGAGGCGTTCGATGAGGTGGTCGAGGGCGACGATCGCGGCCATTGGTCGGCTCGTTGCTGGCTATCGACCGGCCGGAGCACCGTGGTTGGCCCGGACTTGGGCGCACGTCCCCACGAGACGATACTTCGGCCGCCAAGTTTTGTCAACCAACTCGGCGGGCGCACTTGAGGCCCGCACGGAATCTCCCCTGGCGTCGCCCCTTCCGTCCGAGGCCACGCGTCGCTATGCTCACCTCGTGAGAATCCCGCGGGCTCGGGTGGGGGCCGGGCGCTACAGTGGCAACGGGGAGGAGCGGCGTGATGCTGCCGGTGTGGCGGGAGAAGCGGGCGGGGGTGATCGGGCCGGACGAGCGGCTGCCGTGGGGGCCGACGCTGGCGATGGGGGTCCAGCACGTCCTGGCGATGTTCGGGGCGACGGTGGTCGCGCCCCTGATCATGGGGTTCGATCCGAACCTGGCGATCCTCTTCTCGGGGATCGGGACGTTGATCTTCTTCGCCGTCGTCGGCGGGCGGGTGCCGAGCTACCTGGGGTCGAGTTTCGCCTTCATCGGTCCCGTCGGGGCGGCGATCGGGTCGCCGGCGGCCGGCACGTTTGACGCGGGCGATCTGCCCAAGGCGCTCGGCGGGATCGTGGTCGCCGGGGCGCTCTACACGCTGATCGGTCTGCTGGTCCACGCCGGCGGCGCGGGTTGGATCGACGCCCTGATGCCGCCGCTGGTGACCGGGGCGGTGGTGGCGATCATCGGGCTGAACCTGGCCGGGGCGGCGAAGGGATTGGCGTCGAACGATCCCTTCGTCGCGATCGTGACGATCCTGGCGATCTTCGTCGTCGCCCTCTTCGGCGGTGGGCTGCTGGGACGCTTGCCGATCCTGCTGGGAACGGTGATCGGCTACCTCGCCGCCTTGGTGATCGGCGGCACCTCCGTCGCGGGGCGGTCGTTCCTCGGGATCGACGTCCAGGGGGTGGAATTCGATCCGGTGCGGGACGCGGCCTGGTTCGGCTGGCCCGACTTCGAGGGGCCGTCGTTCGAGTGGAACGCGATTTCCCTGATCGCGCCGGTCGCGGTGGTCCTCGTCGCCGAGAACACCGGACACATCAAAGCCGTCTCGGCGATGACCGGGCGGAATCTGATGCCCTACCTCGGGCGCGGCTTCGTCGGCGACGGCGTGGCGACGATGGCCGCCGGTTTCGGCGGTGGCACCGGCGTCACCACCTACGCCGAGAACATCGGCGTGATGGCCGTCACCCGGGTCTACTCGACGCTGATCTTCGTCGTCGCCGCGCTGGTCGCCATCCTCCTCGGTCTGTCGCCCAAATTCGGGGCGCTGATCGGCTCCATCCCGCTCGGCGTCCTCGGCGGGGTGACGACCGTGCTCTTCGGCTTGATCGCGGCCACGGGCGCCCGCATCTGGGTCGACAACCGCGTCGACTTCACCCGCGGCGTCAACCTCTTCGTCGCCGCCGTCACCCTGATCGTCGGCGCCGCCGACTACACCCTCCGCTTCGGCGACTTCGAGCTCGGCGGCATCGCGCTCGGCACCTTCGGCGCGATCCTCCTCTACCAACTCTTCAAGGGTGCGCCGGAACAACGGGACTTCGAGTTCGTGGGGGACGCGGCGGAGACGGGAGACGGGAGACGGGAGACGGGAGGTGAGCGGTGATCGAGCGGCCGAAAACACCCCTCCCATTAACTTTAACGACGCGGCGGCCTGCCGCGTTACGGTCGGCCCGGCCTTGATGTTGCCTTCGCTACAATTCCGTCTCCCGTCTCCCGTCTCCCGTCTATCGGACAAATAGGGCGTTGCCGGCGCGGGCGACACCGACGGCGTAGTCAGGGTCGGTAGCCCATGTACCGGCCAAGTCGACGAGGGCCAAGGCAACACCGGCGCGGCCGGCGGCGAGGGCCGCGTCGTAGCGGGGATCGAGGGGAACGAACGGGGCCAGGAGGTGGTCGGGCGGGATCTCGCCGGCGGCGTAGAGGAAGAGGTGGACGATCTGGGCGCGGGCGGCGTCGGTCCCGCTCGCCCAGGTGGGGGAGGCGGCCTCGGGGCCGGTGATGCCGATGCCGGCGGGGTTGAGGTGGTCGCGCCAGGCGGGGGAGCGCCAGAAGGCCGTCTCGTGGGCGGACTGGGCGACGACGATGGCGGGGTCGAGACCGACGAGCGGCGCCAGGCGGTAAGCCTCGGCGACGTAGGCGCGGACCTCGTCCAGGCGACCGGCGTCGCGGTCTTCGGCAGCGGCGATGGCGTCCTCCGCGGTGCCCCGTGGCGGAGCCAGCAACGGGTCGTCGGGGAAGATGAGGGCAGGGGTGCCGTCGTCGCCAAGACGCTCGAGAACGATGGCGAATGCGGCGAGGAGGAGAACGCCGGCGACGAGGGCAATCGCGCGGCGCGGCGGCATGCGACGAGGATTGAGGCGCTGCCAATTGGAGGTCGGAGTTGCCGCGGTCATGCTTCGCTCCGCCCCCTCACCGCAGCCACGCCTCGATCCCGGCGGCGATGGCGGCGGCGATCTCATCGCGGCGGGCGCTCGTGCCCTCGGCCAGGCGGGCGGCCTCCTCGGGGTTGGAGACGAAGACCGCCTCGACCAGAGCGGCCGGCATCCGGGCGCGGAGCAGGGCGCCGGATTCGAACTCGCGGACGCCGCCGTCCCCGAGGTTGGTCCCGGGCCGGAGGGCGCCGGCCAGCGTCGCCTGCATGACGCGGGCGAAAGCGAGGTCTTTCCGTTCGGTGGCCCACAGCGCCAGGGTGTGGTTCGGGTCCGGGTCGGAGACGCTGTTGAGGTGGATCGAGACGAAAACCAGGGCGCCGCAGGCGTTGGCGATCCGCCCGCGCGCGCTGTTGCCGAGCGTGGTCGCGTTGTCGTCCCGGGTGAGCGCCACGGCGTAGCCGTCCGCCTCCAGGATGCTCGCTACGCGGCGCGCGATGACCAGGGTCAAGTCGCGCTCCACCAGACCGGCGGCCTCGTTGACCGCGCCCGGGTCGTTTCCGCCGTGGCCGGGATCGAGCACCACCGCGGCGGCGTCCCGACCGGGGCAGACCGCGCGCTCGGGGCCAACCCGCTCGACCACCACCGCGATCGCGACGGCGACCGCGACCAGGACGACGAGGGCCGCCAGCGCCCCCGCGCGACGCCGCCATGGTCGCCTCATCCGCGCCCCACCGGGTGCCGGTTCACACCGTCACGCCGAGTTCGCCGGCGAGCGCGCGGAAATCCTCCCAGGTCTGCTCCGCGACCGGGATGCCCTCGGCCAGCCGGCGCTCCCGCGCCCGCAGCTCCGGGTCGCCGGGCAGCAGCACCTCCGCGAAGCCGTCGGCCACGGCGGAGGCCGTGATCTCGGCGCACTGCGCTTCGACCGCCTCGACGAACCGCTCCGGCGGACCGAAGGGCGCGAGGTCGAGGGCGAGCACGAGGGGTCCGTTGATGCCGCGATGGGTCGCCAGCGTGTGCGGGTCCAGACCCGCCAGCCCGCGCCCCAGCACCTGGGCGAGGAGGCCGATGCCGTAGCCCTTGTGCCCGCCGAAGGGCAGCAACGCGCCGCCGGCATAGAAGTCGTTCGGGTCTTCGGACGGGGCGCCGTCCTTGTCGATGAGCAGCCCGGCGGCGATCCTGTCGCCCTTCGCCCGGGCGACGCGCAGCTTGCCCTCGGCGATGGCGGCTGTGGCGATGTCGAAGGCGAGCGGTTCCCGCCCCGCCGCGCGGGGCACGGCCCAGGCGAACGGGTTCGTCCCCATCACGCGCTCCCGTCCGCCGTATGGCGCGACGGCGGGACCGGCGTTGGCGAGGGCGATCCCCACCATCCCGGCGCGGGCGACGGTCTCGACGTAGGGGGCCACCCGCCCGATGTGGTAGCACCGGTGGACGACCGCGACCCCGACGCCGAACTCCCGCGCCGCCGCGATCGCCGTCTCCGTCGCCAGGCGCATCGCCGGCGGCCCCCACCCCCACCGCCCGTCGACCCGGGCCGTCGCCCCCTCCCGGTCGACGAGCACCGGCTCGACCGCGGGGTGGACGTGACCCTCCCGCGCCGCCTCGACGTAGCCGCGCAACCGGATCACGCCGTGCGAGTCGTGACCGGCCAGGTTGGCATCGACCAGCGCCTCGGCGACCACCCACGCGCCCGGCGCCGGCGTCCCGACCCCCGTCAGGACCTCCGCGCACAGGCGGCGGAGCACATCGGCGGGCAGCGTCGGCATCGGTCGTGACCTCCTGGTCCCCGCCCTCCAGACCGCGCCGCACGGGGCGACCGGGGGCGTTGCTCATCGACGGGCGCGCGGCAATCGCTTGACTTGCCGGAACATGGTACTTCTTGCGCCGGAGGGATAGGACGTTTTCTTTCCCCGTCTGACCCGAATACCCCATACCGTCCGGCTGTCGGGTTCCGTACACTCGGGTCAACCCCGTTCGACCCGCGGACCACCCGAACCGGTTGGCGCCCTCGCTGCCGCCGGACTCTGGCGCGCGAAGGGGGGATGGTGACCACGGCCAACGTTCCGCGGCGCGTGCTGCTCGTCGACCGCTTCCCCGTGTTCCGCCTCGGTCTGCGCCGGCTGGTGGAGACCACCGGTCGCTACCAGGTCGTCGGCGAAGCCGACACGGCGCCCGAGGCGCTGCGGCTGGCCGATCTCCACGCCCCCGACCTGGTCGTCCTCGGTCTCGAACTGGCCGGCGTCACCGGTCTTACGCTCACGCGGGCGCTCCGCGAGCGCGCCCCCGCCGCGAGGCCGATCTGCCTCGCCGCGCGGCTCGACGACGACTGCATCTTCGCCGCCGCCGAGGTCGGCGTGGCGGCCTGCCTCCCGCGCGGCGGCGCCCCGGAAGCGCTGCTCGACGTCCTCCACCGGGTCACGCGCGGGGAGCGTCCCATCGACCGGCTCGTCCTCTCGCGACCCGCCGTCGCCGCGCGGGTGCTCGCCGCCGTGCGCGCCCAAGGCGCGGCGGTCCACGCGCGGCACACCGGCGGCGGCGTTGGCGCCGCCGGACCAATTGTGCTCTCGGCGCGCGAGGTCGAGGTGCTGGACGGTCTGGCTCGCGGGCTGTCCAACCGCGGCATCGCCGCGGAACTGTTCCTCCGCGAGCAAACGGTCAAAGGCTACGTCTCCTCACTGATGCGCAAACTCGGCGCCGACGACCGCCTCCAGACCTTCCTCCAGGCCGTGCGCACGGGCTGGGTCGAGGTCGCGGCGTAGGGCACGGGCGCGCTCTAGCGGCCCACCGGCATCGAGGATCACACCCTGGACGGCGGTTCCCGAGCGGACCGGATCACGCGGCGCGGGCGAAGAGCCGCGCCGGCAGCGCCGCCTTGATCTCCTCCAGGCGCGGCCCTTCGCGCTGGATGGCGACCCGGTCCCGCTCGAGCGCGAAGATCGGATACGAACCGGTGTGCCCCACCGCCGGCTCGCCGCGAACGACGAGCGGGACCGCGCGCTCGCTGGCGAACCGCTGGGCGCGCTCCCACTCGGTGATCGAGCCCAGCGGATGACCGCTGATGTTGCAACTGGTGCAGAGCGGCGCGGTAGACGTGTGGCCGGCCAAGATGTCGGGATCGCTCATGTCGGCCAGCCCCGCCTCGATCGCCGCGAAGAGCGCCCGGTGCGGGCCGTCTAGGAGCACGCCCTGATGCGTGCCACGACGCACCAGCGCCGAGTCGTAGTCGACGGGCGCGACGCGGCAGCGGATGAACGCGCCGGTCAGCATCGTCAGCCCGCCGGTGGTCTCCAGTTCCGGCGGCCGGGTTTCCGGGACCACCATCGCGGCGAAGCGGTCCAGGTCCCCGATGGCCGTCCCGTAGGTCTTGTTCGGCAGCCGCCGCTTCGAGCGGTCCAGCCAGCCGACGCCTTCGCGCGTGGCCGGCGCCAACAACACGAACACGGTCGGCAGTTGGACAAGGATCGCGTCTCGACGGATGGCCTCCACCGCCGCCTCGGCGACTCCGGGCTCAGAGATGTGCATCACGCGCATCGGGTTCACCTCACGGCCAGCGGCGCGCGGTCGAACGCGCCCGAGAGCAGGCGCCCGGCGCCCGGCACCCGCGTGCCGAGTCCGAGGCGCCGCAGCAGTTGGAACAGCGTCGCCGTCGCCGCGGAGACGACCGGCAGACCCAACCGCCGCTCGGCCGCCTCGATCACCCCGAGCGAGGGCATCTGCACGCACGCCGAGAGCACCACCGCGTCGACGTCGCGGGGCAGGGTGTCGCCGAGCGCCAGCAGATCCTCCTGGGGCAACGTCCCGACGGCGGCGTTGTCGGCGACCGAGAGCGACACGGGGTCCACCACCTCAATCCCCTCCGCCGCGAGATAGGCGCACACTTGATCCGTCAACCGGGGCAGATACGGCGCCACCAATGCCACGCGCTTCGCCTCCATCAGGCGCAGCGTCTCGACCAACGCGCCCGCGCTCGATACCACGGGCCCACGCCAGCCGGCCGCGGCACCCGCGTCGGCGAGCTGCCGCTCGATCCGCCGGTGCGCTCCCGGCCCCTCGGCCATCACCGCGACCAGGCAGGCGAAGACCACGGCATCGGGCGCGGCGTCGCCGAGTTCCACGGCCGCCTGCTCCGCCTGCACGTTCATCGCCGCCAGTTCCGCGGGCGTCACACTTCGCATCCGGACGCGGCTGGCGTGGATGCTGAACCGCTCCGGCGCGACGGCTTCGCGGGCGCGCAGCATCGCCGGCACCTCCCGCTCCATCGTCACGTTGGAGCTGGGAACGATCATGCCGACGCGGATCGACTCCGCGCCAGACCAGGGCGAATCCTCGGGGAATGGCATGGTGGGTCTTCTTCCCTACGCAACGAAAGCCGGATCGACCAATCGACGTGAGCGGGCGCAACGGGTCCCGCTCATGACGCCATCATGGAGCCACCGGCATCCGCCCGCATCGGCAAGAGTACGTATCTCGCTCGCCAGCTCGTCGGGGCGCGATCGGCAATCCTGCCAGGGTCCGGAGCGCCGCCGCCGAAGTCGGTCTTACGTCAGCTCTTCCGGCAGCAGGTCCATCAGCAAACCGTCGTGCCACGAGCCGTCCGCGCCCCGCTCGTACCGCCGCATGACCCCCACCGGCCGGAACCCCACGCGCCGGTACGACCGGATCGCGCGCTCGTTGTGGGCCGCCGGGTCGATCGTCACCCGGTGGTGGTCCCGCTCCTCGAACAGGTGCCGGGCGACGGTGCGGACGGCATCGGCGCCCAACCCCCGGCCGTGCCAGGCCGGGTCGAGGGCGATGTCGATGCCGGCGTGCCGGTAGTCGGGGTCGGTCTCTTCCCAGTGCTGGATCAGACCGATCACCCGCCCGTCGACCTCGATCGCGAACGTCGCCGTGTCCTCCTCGGGTTCGACCATCTCGCGTTGGACGCGGTCGAGGTCGTAGCCCGGCCACCACGCGGCGACGCCCGGTAGGGCGAGGATCTCGGCCAGCCGAGGGACGTCTCGGTCCTCGACGGCGCGGAGACCGACGAACTCCCCTCGCAGCGGTGCTGCCTTGCGTGAGCTCACGGACGATTCACCTCACCTCGCTCGCGCCTGGTCGAGCTCCCAGGCCGCCGTGATCAAGCCGATGTGGCTGAACGCCTGCGGGAAGTTGCCCAGCAGCTCGCCGGTCGCGACGTCGACCTCCTCGGCCAGGAGACCGAGGTCGTTCGCGTAGCCGGCGAGTTGATCGAACAACGCCTCGGCCCGGTCCAGCTCCCCCGCCCGGGCCAGGCAGGAGACCAGCCAGAACGAGCAGATCACGAACGTGCCCTCGCCCCCCGCCAGGCCGTCGTCGTTCTCCTCGTCGTGGACCTTGTAGCGCACCACTAGCCCGTCCTCGGTCAGGTCGCGGGCGATCGCCTCGATCGTCGCGCGCATCCGCGGGTCGGTCGCCGGCAGGAAGCCGACCAGCGGCATCAGCAGCGCCGCCGCGTCGAGGGCGTCGGACTCGAAGCTCTGGGCGTAGGCTTGGCGGTCCTCGCTCCAGCCGCGGGAAAGAATCGCCGCCCGGATCCGGTCCCGCTCCTCGGTCCAGGCGTCGAGCCGGGCGTAATGCTCCAGCTTCGGCGCCAGCTTGACCGCCCGGTCCAGCGCCACCCAGCAGAGGACCTTGGAGGAGAGGTGGTGGCGCGGTGCGCCGCGCATCTCCCACATCCCGGCGTCCGGTTCGGTCCAGCGGTTCGCGGCGGCGTCGGCGAGGTCGGCGATCAGGCGTTGGCTGTCGTGATGGAACGCGCCGAGTTGCTCGTCGTAGCGGTGGAGCGCGGACAGCAGCTCGCCGTAGACATCGAGCTGGCGCTGGCCCCAGGCGCCGTTGCCGACCCGGACCGGGGCCGAATCCCGCCAGCCGCGGAGGTGGGACAGCTCGCGCTCGGCCAGGTCGTGCTCGCCGGCGATGCCGTACATGATCTGGACCGGCTCGCCGCCCCGGCGGTAGCCCCCGGCGGCGCCGGTGATGAAGCGGACGAACTGCTCCGCCTCGTCGGAGCAGGCGCCGATGTAGAGCGCTTCCAGGGTCAGGCTGGCGTCGCGGATCCAGGCGTAGCGGTAGTCCCAGTTCCGCCCGCCGCCGATCGCCTCCGGCAACGAGGTCGTCGGCGCGGCGACGATGGCCCCGGTCGGGCGGTAGGCGAGGCCCTTCAACACCCGCGCACTGAGTCGGACCTGCTCCCGGTGCGGCGCCTGGTAGATGTCGTGCGCCTCTTCCCACGACCGCCAGGCGGCGACCGTGTCGGCGACCCGGTCCGCCACCCGCCCGGGGGCCGTCGCCTCCGGCGGCGCTGCTTCGGCCGGCGCCCACCGCAGCGCGAACCCGACTTTGTCCCTGGCCCGCACCGTGAAGGTCGCCCGCAGGCAGGCGTCGTCGACCGCCAGCGGCACCCCAGCCCGAACCGCGATCCGGCTCGGCCCGCCGAATGAACACGCCCCGTTCGCCGTCGCGCGCAGCAGTGGCCGCACCAACCCGTACTCCGGCCGCGGCGCGCAGTCCATCGCCATCTCGACGGTCCCGGTCACGCCCTCGACCAGCCGCAGCAGCTCGTGCGGCCCGTCCACCCCCAGGTCGTGGATCCGCGCCCCCTCGGCGAACGCCAGCGCGTCCACCAGCCGCACCGAACCGGTCCCCGTGGTAAAGGTCGTCTCGACCACCAGCGTCCCCGGCAGGTACCGGTGCGCGGCTTGGTACGGCGCGGCCGGCGCGATGGACCAATGCCCCGCCTCCGGATCGAGCAGCCCCGCAAACAGCGCCGGGCTGTCGAACCGGGGCAGGCAGAGCCAGTCCACCGACCCGTCCCGGCTGACCAACGCCGCCCCGTTGCAGTCGGCCAGAAACCCGTAGTCCGCGATTGGGATGGCGCCGCGCGCGTGGCCGCCGTTGTTCGTGGTCAAAGGGATGTTCCTTTCGTCGTTGGTTCGGTGGGTTCGGGGCGGCGGATCGTTACGCGGTGGGGAGTGTCACCGGGGAGTTGGGGCGTTCTGTGTTGCCGGGCGGTTGGGGGAGCGGGCGGACCGGCGTGTCCGCCCGCTCCCCCAACCGCCCTCAGTTAATTCATCGACTCACTAATGCCAATAGTAATGATGATGAGCCCTCCCCAAAATCACCACCGCGCTGCAAGCAGCGGCCACCAAAAGTCCAGTCCCGCCCCCGCGCCACCGGCCCCGCCTGAAGACGAGCGTCGCCCCCCAAACCGCCAACATGACCGGCAACACAATCA
>Ga0136617_10006062_pt1 | contig 10815 bp, 10 predicted proteins | sample AntDrymUQ3222106_2_FD_129672 | JGI IMG/M metagenome (GOLD analysis project Ga0136617, IMG submission 129672) | Polar desert sand microbial communities from Dry Valleys, Antarctica - metaG UQ322 (21.06) | ecosystem: Environmental > Terrestrial > Soil > Desert | place: Antarctica: Dry Valley...
GTAAACCGGACAGCGTCCCCCCGGATATTCGTGGATGAGGGTGAAGGTCGGGCTCGTCACTTCGGCTACGCTCCCCAATTCGGCGACAAACCCTTTTACAAACTGCGTTTTGCCAGCGCCGAGATCGCCGATGAGGGCGAAAACGTCGGCGACCGTCGCGCGCCGCGCATACTCGGTGCCAGCAGTCGCAGTTTCCGCCGGGCTATTTGAAATGAACATAGCCGGCGCGAAGATGTTGATGGTTGATGGTTGATGGTTGATGGAATCGGCCAATCCGCGTCAACGGAAGTTGCGGAAATTTTCGGTGCCATTTGGTTTGCAAATTGCCGGCGTCCTGCGGCGAGGTTGCAAAGAGCAGCTCATAGTCTTCTCCGTCGGAAATGGCCTGCCAAATTGTGCAGCCGCGAGTTCGTGGAAGGCTTGCTTCATCAATCTCGAAACCGCGCTTACTCGCGCTGGCGAGACGCGGCAAATCCGCGCCGAGTCCGTCGCTTAGATCTATCATCGCGTGGATGCGAAAATGTTTCGTTAGCCAGCGCGACTCATGAATCCGCGGGATAAAGCGAAGATGTTTGCCGCGAATCGAACCACCGAGGCGACCGGTCACGAATAGTTCGTCGCCTGCCTTTCCTCCGCTGCGCGAAACCCAACGATGCTTCTCCACTCGCCCCGCTACGCTAACCGAGAGCGCGACCGGGCCATCCGTGCGACTGGTCTCGCCGCCAACAATCGCGACATCGAAGGCGCGCGCCGCTTTCTCCAGCCCGCGATAAAGGTCCGTCGTCCAGCGCAAGGCAGTCGTAGCCGGAGCAATCAGGGTGACGAGAGCAAATTCCGGCAATCCTGAGACAGCGGCGAAATCACTCAGCGGACGCGCCATGGCTTTCCAGCCGACATCGCGCGCTTTCGCCCTCGGCGTGAAATGAATTCCTTCCACGACGCAATCCGTTTTGAGAAGGAGAAGGTCATCGCCTGCGGCAAATCGCGCGACCGCGCAGTCATCCCCCGCCCCTGAGAGGACAAAGCGATTCAGGGGCAGATGCGGCGCGATTTTTCGAAGCAGCTCATCTTCGCCGATCTGGCGCAGGTTCATTGTTGCGGGAAAAACTCAGGAAAGGCCAGGGCGACGAGGGTGAGCGAGTTAAAGAGCGCGTGCATCGTCATCGAGACGAGGATCGAGCCACTCCATTCATAGGCGAGAGTGAAACAAGCACCGAGAACGAAGAGCGGCGCGGCCGACGGCATGTGCGCGTGCACCGCCGCGAAGAGAATGGAATTTGCGATCAGACCGGCGAAACGTCCGAGGTAGCGTTTGATCACGCCGTAGAGGTAGAAGCGAAAAACGAACTCCTCCACCATGGGAGCAATCGCGACCGCGAGAATGATGATGAGCACGCGTTGCTGGAGCGTTTGCGAGCCGCTGAAAAGTTCCACGATCCCCTGCTTACTGGTCGAACCTCCCAGGAGGCGCTGCGTCACGAGGTCGGCGAGAAAGATCAGGGGATAGGCCGCGAAAAGTAAAATGCCGCCGGTCGCTACCGTGCGCCAGATGCCGAGTTTCGAAAACCCGGCAAGCGAACCAACGTTCACCCCGCGCAGGCTGAGGAAAGCGCTGATAAACACAAACACTCCGGCGGAGATGAGCGCGTTGAAAATGAGATCGTCCGTGTGCAGGACCATCTTGCTCCCACTGGAGGAAGAGGCGGCGGCGTTGAGGCTGAAGAGCGTCGCAAGGCCGAGCGCGAAAATCACATCAGGCCAGCTGAATGTTTTTTCGGGTGGGCCCTCGGAGGTTGCAAGCCGGCGGCTGCCAATCTGCCTAACGAGTGATAAATAGAGGTAAATGCCCGCGATGAGAAAGAGCGCGTTGGTTACAGCAGCGAATGCTGTAAGGAAGCCGTCCGGCATGGTCGCGGCTCTTTACGGAGCGTAGTAGCTCGGCAGGTAATAGGCCCGCCCGGACTCGAGCTGCGGCACGAGCTGTTGCGGAAGCGTGACTTCCAGCTTTGAATCGGCCGCTTTGCCGAGCGCGCGGAAGAACCGGCTGATGGTAAAAGGCGGGCCGTACTTCACCACCGTCGCGTCGCTTGCGTTCCCTAATTCTTTGGCTTTGCGAAAGGCGTCTTCGATATGGCCCAATCCATCGATGAGCTTGTTATCACGCGCGTCGCGCCCGGAAAGGATGCGGCCATCGGCGATGGTGTTGCGCAGTCCGTCGGCGGGGAGATTGCGCTCTTTTGCGACGATCCCGAGAAATTTGTCATAGGTGCTCATGACAAAACCCTGCACGTATTCGCGCTCCTCGGGCGTGATCGGACGCGCGCCGTTCAGCATGTCTTTGAACTTGCCGCTTTTGAACACGACCGAGGCGAGACCGACCTTATTGAAAAGCTGCTCGTAATTCAGGGTTTGAATGATGACGCCGATGCTGCCGGTGATGGTGGTTTCGTTCGCGATTAAATACTTCCCCCCACAGGCCACGTAGTATCCGCCCGAGGCTGCGAGCGAATCCATGTAAACCACCACCGGTTTCCTGGCCCGCGTTTTGACCACCGCGTCGTAGATCACATCTGAAGCCGTCACTTCGCCGCCAGGAGAATCGATCTCCAGCACGACGGCGCGAACGTTCTCATCCTCTCGCGCCTGCTCGAGCGCGAAGCGCATGTCGTCCACCATCGAATCACCCACGTTGCCCGGCATGGAGGAGCTGATAATGCCGCGCAAAGCGATCACGGCAATCTTGTCCGCGCTCCCTTTGCGACCGCGATCGAGAATCATTTCGCGGAAACGGGGAGTCGGTTCCTGCTCCCGGGAGGTGCCGCTCAGGCGACTGTAGGCGGTTACGGCCAGGACGACGTTGAAGAAGATGCTGACGCAAAGAGCGACGAATAAAAAAATGCTCAGGCAGCCCAGTTTCTGATTCGCCATGACGGCCTGTAATTGACCGGAGAAGCGGTCGGACACAAGCGCTTTCCAAGGAGGAGCGCGCCATCTTTGGTCACAGCCTTTTGCATCCAAATAACAGGCTGGCCCGTAAGTTGCTTTTCAAGTTTTATGGACAGCAGTGGTCATCTCCCAGTCAGTGATTCCGCCGCGCGGCCTTTGGTGGAAACGAAACGCCGCGGTCGGCCGCGGAAGCGAGTCGCCGACTTGCCGGCTACGCCCCCGGCGCAGCGAACTTACGCCGCCGTCGGCACCCTCACCCGCACGAAGAGCTTGCTCGCCGCTGCGCTTAAGGTTTGGGAATTGAAGCAGCGCGGGCTAGGTCGCTGAGTCTTCCCACGAGATTAGCCTGAAGGCGAGTCCCGAGCGAGATGTCGCGGTCAGGTTGACCCATTGCGCTTGCGGCGGGAAACAGCCAAGAGCGCGACCCCGACACTGATGAGTGGCCAGGTTCCCGGTTTTGGAATCACGAGGACTTCTCCCATCCCCATGAACTCGGGCAATTGATTTGGCGCACCACTTGAAGCGCTCCCGGACAAACCCGCGGGTTGGGCAATGCCATTCACAATCAAGGAACTGATCGCATCGGGATTGCCACTGAAATCAAGGTTCACGATTGTCCCGCTGACGATGCTCAAGCTCGCCCCGTCCGCGATGTAGTTGTTTGTGCCCGCTCCTTGCAAGGTCAAGGTCACGCCGGACGCGGTTAGGCTGACATTGCCGCTGCCGAGCGCGCCATCTGCCAACGCCTGGAGGGTGCCGGCGTTGATCAAAGTGCCGCCGGAGTATGTATTAGCATTCGTTAGGCTGAGCGTTCCCGTCCCGATCTTCGTGAGCGCGCCACCGGTTCCGCCGCTTAAGCCGCCGTTCTGAATCGTGCCCGAGAACGTCGTACTTGAGTTGTTACTCCCAACCGTGAGCCTGTTCGCTCCGAGGAAGACATTCCCACTCCCTTCGATCGATCCGACCGCGACACCGGGGGCGTTGTGCGGACTAATATCGAGGTAGCCATTGCCGAAGACCTGCACGCGTGCGGTGCCCCCGGTCGAATCGCCATGGAACAAAATTCCGCCTCCCAAGCCTCCGTTCGAGCCGCCATTGGCGATCAAGTTCGCGTTGCTCGCGGTGGTGGTGCTGAAGAACTGAGCGAACCCGCCGCCGGAATTGGCGGCCATTCCGCCATTCGTGGTGATCGTGCTGTTGGCGGCGGTGGCGGAGCCGCTGAATTGGGTGAAGCCGCCGCCCTGGCCGCTGATCGCGCCGCCGTTGTTAGTGATCGCGGACGTGCCCGCACTCGAGGTCTGGAAAAATTTGAGGTTGCCGCCCGCCTGGGTGCTGCCGACTCCGCCGTTGTTGGTGAAGGTTCCACTGCCCGCCGTCGTGCTGTTATAGAACTCGACCCTGGCGCCGCTGTCGTCGCCCGCGCCCCCGGCGTTGGTAAAGCTTGCGTTCGCCGCGGGCGCGGATTCGAGAAACTCTATGAAACCGCCGGCCGCGCCGTCGGCCGCACCTTGATTGGCAAAGCTGGCGGTGCTTGCGCTCGCGCTGTCTTGGAAGCTGATCACACCGCCGGCTTCACCACTGGCGGCCCCGCCCTCGTTGGTAAAAACTCCCGCGCCGGCGGTCGAACCGGAGAGGAAATTTATCACGGCGTTCTGTCCGAAATTGGTCGCGGCGGTATTGGTGAAAGTGCCGTTGCCGGCCGTGGATGCGTCGGAAAAATTTATCATCCCGCCAGAGGCAAAGAAATTATCGCCGCCCTCCGTAGTGAAGGTGCCGTTACCGGCGGTCGAAGTGTTGAAGAAGAAAATGGAGCCGCCAGTGGCGAATTGGACCGCGGCGCCGTTGGTGGTAAAAGAGCCGTTGCCCGCGGTGGCGGTGTTCCGAAAAATGGTCGAGCCGCCAAAAGAGTCGGCCACCACGCCGCCGCTGGTGATGAAAGTGCCGCTCCCACTTTTTTGCCGTCGTGCACGCTCCCGCTGCTCTCTGGGCCGCGACTGCCTGCGCAACCCTCAGCCGTAGTAGCCGTTCGTCCAGAGATAGACGATCGCCGCTCCCAAACCCGCAACGATGAACGAGAGCGAGAGGGTGCGCTTAATGAAATTCGCGTGCTCGATTCGCGCCACCATATGGATGGCGCGATCCAGGGGCAGCACTCTAACCAGCGTCTCTTCGTAAAAGCGGCGATAGGGGAGGCATATGCCCTGCGCTTTCAAACTCCCGGCCGTTTACGATAATCCGCGTCAGCAGTTTCGGCACAATCGCCCTCGCTGCCTCACCCGCGGCGCTTGGACCGGCCGAGAAACGCTGCACCGCCCGCCGGTAAAACTTTTGCATGGACGGCGACATCTCGCCTGGCAGGCGAAAATCCGGCATCTGGGTTCCTAAGGATGTTCTGAGCACTACTTTCATGGCCTGCACCCCACGAAGAGCAGCTTCTCTACCATTCACCCGCTCGGAGATTTCACTCCTCATACGCGGGGTGCCGGAAACATGTTTACGCCGCATCGGCCCGTCGTGTAAAATCCATAACGATAGCAAATACCAATGGCCGCGCTCTCACCTCCCGATGTCACCCAACTCCTGATCAGCTGGCGGGAGGGCGATCCCAACGCTCCGGCCAAGCTGATGCCGCTGGTTTACGAGGAACTGCGCCGGCGGGCCCGCGATTATCTTCGCAGTGAACGCGCGGATCATACCCTGCAACCGACCGCTCTCGTGCATGAAGCCTACCTCCGCATGGTCGATGAAAAGAACGTGAGCTGGGAAGGTCGGGCACATTTCTACGGCATCGCCGCCCGGGTCATGCGGCGCATCCTGGTTGACCACGCTCGCGCGCATAACACCCAGAAGCGCGGCGGCCTTGCGCCGAAGTTCTCCCTCGACGAAGCGCGCGGGCTGCCTTGCGAGGGCACCGACGATATCCTGGCCCTCGACGGGGTGTTGCAGAACTTCGCCAAGAGCTACCCGCGAAAAAGCGAGGTCGTGGAATTGAAATTCTTTGGTGGCTTGGAAACGAGGGAAATTTCAGAGATTCTCCGGATCTCGGAGAAGACGGTGCTGCGGGATTGGAACTTCGCGAAGCTCTGGCTCTGCCGTGCGCTCAGTCAGGATGCCGCCTGAGGCTTTTGTCATTCCGACCGAAGTGGAGGCCGTAACGCAGTCGACGAAGTCGGCGAGGCCGGGCTTTCAATCTCATACTTCACCCTGGCCCATTGAGTCGACCGAATAGCAGGAGATGTCTCGACTTCGCTCGACATGAGAAGGAGTGGGATCGACCGGTCGGAACGGGTCGCGGAGCTGGTCGAGTCTGCGTTCGACCTGGAAGCAGCCGAGCGGATCAACTTTCTCGACCGCAGCTGCGGCGAGGACAGCGAATTGCGTGGCGAAGTCGAGTCGCTTCTAAAGTTTCAAAGGCAAGCCCGAAAATTCATTGAAACGCCAGCCTACAAGCTGGCCGCCGAAAGCCTCGCGGGCGAGGACGCCGGGGAGCTGAAGACGGGCGAGGAAGTTGGTGACTACAAAATCCGCTCACTTCTGGGCGAAGGCGGGATGGGCGAAGTTTATCTCGCGGAAGATGCACAGCTCGGTCGCACCGTCGCGATCAAGTTGGTCAAGCGCGTCTTCGGGCGCGCGAGTTTCCTCCGCCAGTTCCAGCAGGAAGAACGGATCCTGGCGGGCCTTAATCATCCGCACATCGCGCACCTCTACGGCGGGGCCGTGACCGGGGACGGGCTCCCCTACTTCGTCATGGAGTACGTGGCGGGCGATCGACTGGATGACTACTGCGAGCGGCAACAGCTCCCGATCACTCTCCGTCTGGAACTTTTCCGCAAGATTTGTTCCGCGGTTACATATGCGCACCAGCATCTCGTCATCCATCGCGACCTGAAGCCAGGAAACATCCGCGTCACTCCAGAAGGCGAACCGAAACTGCTTGATTTCGGCATCGCCAAACTACTCGACGAGGCCGCGGCCACTCCGGAACAAACCATGACCCTCGCGGCCGTGATGACTCCCGAATATGCCAGCCCGGAGCAGGTGCGCGGCGAACGGATGACCACCGCGAGCGATGTCTACAGTCTTGGCGTCATCCTTTATGAATTGCTTACCGGGGAAAAGCCTTTTCGCCTAACGAGTCGTCGCCCGGAGGAAATCGCCCGTGCTATCACCGAGCATGCTCCGGCGCGTCCCAGTACCGTGCTTCGTAGCGCAAGTTTCCAACTTGCCGGATCTCGCAACTTGAAAAGGCGCGCCACGTCCCTCCGGGGCGATCTCGACAACATCGTGCTCATGGCGATGCGAAAAGAGCCGGAGCGCCGCTATGCTTCGGTCGCGCAACTCTCCGACGATCTGCGCCGCCATCTCCAGGGTCTGCCGGTATTGGCCCGAAAAGACACCTGGAGTTACCGGAGCGCGAAGTTCGTTCAACGCCATAAGGTTACGGTCGCAGCCGCTGCGCTCGTCGCCCTCACTCTCTTCGGTGGAATCCTGGCCACGGCCTGGCAGGCGCGCCGGGCGGAGGCCCAGCGCGCGCGGGCGGAGCGGCGTTTCGGCGAAGTCAGGCGGTTGGCGCGCTCGCTCATGTTTGAAATTCACGATTCAGTTGCGGATCTGCCTGGTTCAACGCCCACGCGACAGTTGATCGTGAGTCATGCGCTCGAATACCTGAACAGCCTGGCGCAGGAAGCGAGCGACGATCCTTCACTTCTGCGCGAGCTCGCCTCGGCCTATGTCAAAGTTGGAAATGTTCAGGGGAATCCGAACAACGCGAATCTCGGCGACATGGCCGGAGCGCTCGAGAGTTTTCACAAGGGGAAGCGCATTGCAGATCAGCTGCTCAGCTCGAACCCATCTGACGCACAAGCGCGCCGCCAACTCGGCGTTATCCAGGAAAAAATGTGCGAAGTGCAATCAGCGATGGGCAACCTCCCCGGGGCGGTCGCTAATGCGGGCAGATCGCTCGCTGCCTTCAAAGCGCTCGCCGAGACGAACCCCGCTGAGGTCGCGGCGCAGCGATCTCTCGCCATCAGTCTCCTTAAATTCGGCGACGTTCTCGGGAATCCGAATTTCCCGAATAATGGTGATCAGGAAGGAGCGATCGCCCACTACCAATCCGCTCTGACAATTCTGCAAGCGCTGCCGCCATCAGAAGACGCAGGCGACTTCAAAACCCGACGCCTGATCGCTCTGATCGACGAACGGCTTGGCACGATGCTTGACCTTCGAGGGAACACTACCGAGGCGGAACGTCGCTTTCGCGAATCGCAAACCATCCGTCTGGAATTGGCTGAGCAGCATCCGGAAAACACCGATCTGGTCCGCGATGCCGCCATCGCCTACGAAAAAATGGCCAACGTTCTGACCGCTTCGGGCAACCTTCCCGCGGCGCTCGAGAGCCGGCAACAATCGCTTGGGATCTTCACCCGTCTGGCCGAAGCCGATCCGAAGAACGTGCTCGCGCAGCAATCGCTCGCGATCAGCTGCATGCATTTGGCAGACTTGTTAGGCTCGCCTAAAGCGCACAACCTCGGCCGGCCAGCGGAAGCGATTGCCGCCTACGAACGCGCCCGTGACCTTCTAACAAAGCATGGCGACCCCGCAGATCCCAAAATCCGAGGACGCCTGCAATTAATCGAAGGACATCTGCGAATCTTGCGCGCGGGCGATTCACGGGGTGGCTGAGAACTGGAGCCCGACGCTCTGTCGTCGATGACGATGAACCTCGCGATGACAGAGCATCGGGCTCCAGCCCGTGCCAACCACACAAATAAAAAAATTTCCACAATTTCTCCGGGGTGGAGCGAGATTAATTCTCGGATGGCACGACGATTCTTTTGACAGGTGAGACTCATTTGTGAGGAAAATGGAAATACAAAGCGATCGACTGGAACGAACGCCTCAACCAAAGCTCAATCGCGACCGCATCATGTCCACACTAAAAACAATTCAAGCCATCTTCCTCGCCACCATCGTCGTCACCGTCCTGGCTTGCTGGCTGATCCCGACGCCAACGATTCTGTAGCTTCCCATAGGTAGGTGCACACCCGCGTCCGGTGGCTTGACCGGCGCGGGTGTGTTGCTTTCGGTCCTTCGGCTCGAGCAGCAGGAGCGGCAAGTCCATCAGTGCTCACGCGGAGCAAATTGTTCGTGCTCGAGGATGATGCGTTCAAAGGAGCCGAATTCCGCCGCTGAGAGCTCTGCCGGAAACTTCGCCCCGGAGCGATTCCATTTCCGGAGCCAGGCGGATGACAAAAAATCTGTGCGCGGGACCGATCCGCACGCTGCTGGGGTAAAAGCGATCGTCGTCTCTTCCTTGTCGCCAGCGTTGCGCCCTCGCGCGACGTAAAAGCCGGCGGCGAGCAAAGCGACGCGGGCGGATGTTGAGCAGGTATAGGTGAACAGATCCACCGCCCGGCCCCGGCAGGCGGCGAACAATTTCCGGAATGCCTCCAGCGTCCATTGCTCGCGGCACGTGTTGCTCGAGAACATGTCGTAGAAAATCAGGTCGGGCGGGGGCTCGGCCTCGGCCATAGTTTGGAGGAAATCTCCGGTGAGGAGCGACCAGCTTAATCCCGGATGTTGCTTCGATTGCCAGTGGCCTGCTTTCAGAATCCCGGCTGGCCCGCTGTGCCGCAGATAGGGAAACAAATCTGTGAGCTGGAGCGCGAGCCGGAGTGAATCGAGATCATTCTCGAAGCTCATAAGTCGCATAGGTCGTATGGGCCCTATGCCCGCCTGCTCCTCATAACATTGTATCGCCGCCATCGCGTTCGCGGCCGCGCCGAGACCCACATCCCAGATCACCAACGGCTCAGCGGCCTCGTGCAGGCGTTTGGCCAAATGCGATTGCTCCACATAAAGCCGCCGCGCTTCCTCCATCGGCGCGGTGCGAGAATGCATGATCTCACCCGACGCCACATGTCGAATGCTGGCGAAACCTTCGCGCGCGATGTGCACTTCGTAGGCGCCGAGCGCGAGCGATCTCGTCTTGTTCGGTTTGGGCGCGATGATCGGATTATCGAGGTCTACTTCGTGCAGGAAATCGCGTTTCGCGCGATAGAGCTCCAAGAATCGATCCGCGATGATGCTCTCGCGGATCTCGCGCATCAGCTGCTGATAAAAGTGGATGTTGTGCTTGCCTAACAACTGCCAGCCCAGCGTCTCGCTTGTTTTGGTGAGATGATGCAGGTAAGCGCGAGAATAACGGGCGCAGGTCGGGCAAACGCAGGCCGGATCGAGCTTCTCCTCCGAGAATTTGTAAATACCGCGCCGCATTTGCAGATAGCCGCGCGAGGTAAAAGCGGCGCCGCGTTGCGCGACCTGGGTCGGGATAATGCAGTCAAACATGTCAATCCCGCGATGAACCGCTTCCAGAATGTCGAGCGGCGTGCCCACACCCATGAGGTAGCGTGGCTTGTCTTGTGGCAGCAGCTCCGCGGTGAATTCGCACACATCCTCGCGCTCGGTCTTCCCCTCACCCACCGCCAGTCCGCCAATCGCAAATCCGTCGAACGCCAGTCCGCCCAAAGCTTGCACACTCTCGCGGCGCAAATCCTTAAAGAGAGCGCCTTGCACGATCGCGAAAATCGATTGCGGAGAATTCCCCCGCGCCGCGAGACTGCGCACCGCCCAGCGATGCGTGATCTCCGTCGCGTCGCGCGCGGTCGTTTCATCCGCGGTCGAAGCGACGCAATGATCGAGCGCCATCATGATGTCGCTTTTGATCGCTTTCTGCGTCTCGATACTCAGCTCCGGGCTGAGGAGGATAGTGCGCCCGTCGAGATAACTCTGAAAGACCGCGCCCTCCTCACTCATTGAACGCGAATGCGGAAGCGAAAAAATCTGAAAGCCGCCTGAGTCGGTGATGAC
>Ga0136617_10006063_pt1 | contig 10814 bp, 10 predicted proteins | sample AntDrymUQ3222106_2_FD_129672 | JGI IMG/M metagenome (GOLD analysis project Ga0136617, IMG submission 129672) | Polar desert sand microbial communities from Dry Valleys, Antarctica - metaG UQ322 (21.06) | ecosystem: Environmental > Terrestrial > Soil > Desert | place: Antarctica: Dry Valley...
AACCATTTCGCGCCTTTGGCGCTTGGGTTGACCGTTTTAGTTTCAAATTAGGACACTACCTGAGCCTCCTGGCCTGACGGCATCCTGGATTCTGCGTGATAAAGTAATTTGCGCAGAGTCCTATGACTAACGTCTCCGAACAAGCCGCTCCTTCGAGCGCGGCCGTGATACCTGGGGCCCCCGGACCTCATGCGAATCCGTCGCCGCGGGAAAAGGGACGCTACGACAGGTCCATCGTCGAGGGACCGCTGCAGGCCGCGGTCTGGAAAATCGCCTGGCCGACAATGCTCACGAACATCATCGGCGGATTGCAGGGAATTGTCGATCATGCGCTTGTCGGCCATCTCGTCGGCTTCACGGGGAACGCCGCGATCGGCGTGGCGTGGCAGATATTCATCGTTGTCATCGTCTTCATCACTTCGCTATTCACCGGCATGAGCGTGCTCGTAGCCCGCTTTGCCGGCGCCGGCGAGGAAGATAAGGTCAACCGCACGGTCTATCAGGCGTTCCTCACCGCGGTCGGCATCTCGCTGCTGATAATGGCACCGCTAGGGTATGTCCTCTCGCCATCGCTGCTCGATCTGGTCAACGCCGCACCCGAAGTGAAGACGGAAGCACTGCCGTTCCTGCGCATCATGTTCCTCTTTAGCACCGGTATGCTCATATTCTTTATGCTGAGTGGCGCGCTGCGCTCCGCCGGAGACGCGCGCACGCCGATGATCCTCGGCATTGCAATGACCGTGCTGAATCTTGTACTGAACGTGATCCTCATTCGCGGGCTGGGTCCCATCCCGTCGTTTGGTACTGCCGGCTCGGCGATGGGCACCGTGATAGCGTCGGGCCTCGTGGCAGTGTACTCGATGTGGAAACTTTGGAGCGGCGGCTGGGTCGTGTCGATCCCACGTGGCCCGCGCGGAGATGGCTTCGGTCCGAATTGGACCATCATCCGGTCGCTTTTCCGATTTGGCCTGCCGACCGGCATTCAGGGAATCGCAATGAACATAGGTGGAGTGTTCATGCTCGCGTTTATCGGTTCACTCGCTCAGAGCGCGGCGGCGCAAGCGGCGTTCGCCATCTCCTATTCACAACTCTTCTCCCTGATCACCTGGACATCGATCGGTCTGATGGGCGCGGCTGCGACTGTCGCCGGACAGAACCTCGGCGCGGGCCATCCGGATCGGGCCGACGCGGCGGTGCACGTGGCTGCCCGCTTCGGATTTGCCGGCGCGGCGTTCATCGGAATCTTTTTCCTGTTCTTCCCACGACAACTGCTCGCCATCTTCGGCATGGACGAGCCTGGGGTCGTCGAGATTGGCGTCCAACTTCTGCGCGTGCTGAGTGTGTCGGGTCTTTTTATCGCCGTCGCGCTCACGTACACAGGTGGACTGCAGGGGACGGGAGACACCAGGAGCCCGCTCTACATCTCGATCATCTCGCAGATCATCGTGCCCCTCAGCATCTGTTTCGTGACCCAGCAGACAAGCACGCTGGACCCGATCGACATCTGGATCGCGATTCTTGTCGGTCACGCGACGCGGTGTGCCCTGACCGTGATTCGCTTCAAGCAGGGCAAGTGGCGCGGGATCGCGGTGGATATCGAACCGAAAGCAAAGGAGAGCGCATCATGACAATGAGAAAGATGGAGAGAGAATCCAAGAACGCGCGGATAACGAAACGGGAAAGCTGCTAAGTCCTCAAGGTAGCAGTCAGGCGATTGCAGAAATCCTTTTCCTCCCATTCGTGCCAAAGTGCCAGCGCGGCACGAAAATGTTTTGTGCGCAATCTGGAAAAGTCACTCAAGAGCCAGATCATTGCGTCGCGTTCGTCTTCGGAAGTCGCAAGCTCAGAGCTGGCCTTCTTCTTAAGCCTTGATAATTGCTTCCCAAAGTGTTCAATCCACAAATCGCAATCATGGAGTTCACCTAGAGATGATTGCATCTGGGCCACCTGGCGCGAAAAAACTCCTAGCTGGTCGCCCCAGCACGCAGCAAACAACTCGATCGCATACCTGAGGCGTTTGGCCGCAATGCGCATTTCGTGCAGAGGTTTAACTTTCTGGGGCTTATATAAACTGGGACTTAACGCTTCCAAGTCCTTCAGCCGTTTAAGAAGAGTCGATCTGGCATACACCTTATAGCTGGGGCCGCTCTTGACCGTTGTGCCAGACGCAGGTTGTTTTGTAGCGGCCTGCGAAACAATTGAATCCACGATCGCATGACGGAAGCTGCGCTTAAGTTGGGAGAGCTTCTTATAGTTCAACGCTTGCACCAGCTCTTTTCGCGCTGGATCCAGTTTGGCTTTTTGATCGTCGATAATCCGTTGCAAACCTGACGAAATCTCCGGATTGGCTTTTTTCTGCAATTTCTCAAGAGCGATAATTGCGACATCGTAGTCGCGTACGACTCCGAGTGTGTCAGCAATTTCTCTAAGATGCTTTGTCGAAGCGGCTATTTTTGTCTTGCGCAAGTGAGGCGCAAAATCTCTAAGGGCGCTGCGCACGCGACGCGAGGCGACGCGCATGTCGTGAACACCCTCCGGGTCCCGGAAATCAAGCGCAGCTTTGCGCAAGAGACACATCTCCTCAAGCCTGGGTCCCAGCACAAGGGGGAGGGCCCCGGTCGCTGCCCCTTCGCATTCAATACCGACGATCTCCTTAGCTTTGGACATATATGCTCAACCGCGAGTCGACTTTGCGCTTCTAACGTTGATGGACAAATTGCAGTTGAAAGCCTGCTCAAACAAAGGGCGTCTTCGCTCGGCCTCAACCATTTCTTTTTCGCAATCGACATCACTATGCACCGTTATCTTGACCACGTCTCCTTCCACAACGCACTCAAGCTCACGCACACGGCTTTCATGACTTCTGTCCAATCCGTCGGCCAGTCGCAAAATGGCACCCAGTCGGGCCACCGAGTCGCGATCGGCCGTATTGAGCCCCGCGAAGTCCGGGTGTCGGTCTTTGGGGGGAGAACCGCGGTGGTAACGGGCAATATTCGCGATAACTGCGCGTTCGCCTTCAGCAAATCCGGTCAACTCAGAGTTCTTGATTAGGTAGAGGGCATGTTTGTGATGAGACCCGTGGGCGATGTGATAACCGATATCGTGAAGCAACGCCGCCGCCGATAACAAAGTGCGTTGGTGGCGAGTCAGCTCTTCACTGGGCGCCAGGCTATCAAAGACCTTCTCAGCCAAACGAGCGACCTGGAGGGAATGAGCTTCTTCATAGCCAAAGCGCCGCCCGACAGCATGAACGCTGCGCATTTTGGGATCAGCAAAGTGCGAAACGGGTGGGCGCGATTCGGCTTCCAGTTCCCTGAGGCGATCGATGATGACGCCTTCGCGCAACGCCCATTCGCAAGTCAGCAGGGAATTAAGCCGCAAGGCGCGCATTGCTCCTTCAAGTATTTGACCGCCGGCGATAATGATCTCAGACCGCTGAGCACTGAGTCCGCCCAATCGTTTGCGATCCGCAACGGTGAGGCTGGCAAGGCTTACGTTGAATCGCAAAAGCAGCCCCAAGGATATATCAAACTCCGAGGGTTGTGCCGGTTGGTTTTTTCGTTCTGAGTAGCTCTCTAGGCGCGAACGCAGCGCCGCGCCTAACGCGAGAATGGTTCCGGAAGTGCCGGTGGCTTGCTGCCACGTTGCATTGCGCAACTCGCGCGCCGGGCGTTCGAATGCCGCTTGAACTTGATGACGCAGATCGCCCAATTCTTTAGCTCTTGGAGGATCGGACTTCAGGAATTTCTCCGTCAGACCAATCGCACCCAAGTCGACGGAAAAAAGCGCGAGCGGCACTCCCTCACGAAAGACGGAGATTTCAGTTGAACCGCCACCGATATCAAGGTTCAGGTTGGTGGCTCCAGTGGGCGAACAACTCTGACTCGCCGCCAGTCCTATCAGCCTCGCCTCTTCGATTCCGGAAAGGACCTCTACTTTTATTCCGCTCTTCTGTTCGACTTCCCTGACAAACTGAGAAGAGTTGTTCGCCTCGCGCACCGAAGCTGTGGCAGTAGCAATTATGCTCTCAGCACCGCGGGCCTCGGCAATCGAGCGAAATCGTTGTAGACATTCCACCGCGCGGTCGATGGCGGCCCGGCTGATATGCCCCCTGCGCAGCGTCTGGTGCCCAAGTCTGACAAACTCCTTCTCACGAGTTATGACGGCGAAAGAATCGCTGGCTGCCGCGTCAACGACTACCAGCTTAATAGAGTTGGAACCAATGTCGATTGCTGCAAGTTTCAAGTTTCTGCGCCTGGTGCGTTCTTATGGGAGGGGTGACTGTGTGAAAACTCGAATGAATTACGCTGAAAGCGTTCGCCAATTGGAGCCCAAGGTTGCTTCAACCCTGGGTCTACGCACAGCCCAAAGAATAGTAACGCCGCAGGTGTTTGTTAGAACCCGCACAACAGCCCACTCGCGAACTCTTCTTTCAGAGTTTAGATGTTATCTAAAAAGCTGGAGTCCCAGGGTTGAAGCAACCCTGGGCTTCAATTGGCGAACGCTTTCAGCGTAATTTGAGCTCGATTTTTCATACAGTCGCTACCTCGGTTCTGCAGTTGACTCCCTTCGCTGCCGCCGTCACAAACTGCACCATTGCCTCATTTCTGAGAACTCGAGGCTTTCGCAAGTGGCATTTCGACGGGATGATCGCTTTCGATTACGCGAGTTACCGCGCGCCTCAGCGTAGCTCCGACACGTCGCACAGAAGTCGAGGCGTCCAGGACGTGAAAACCATACTCCTGGGTCATGCGGTCAAAGACTTTCAGCATTCGTGTTTGGTATTCAATAAAGCTGTCGTAAAAATCCTGACCGAGGTGAACGTCCATGCCCGATTCCCAATAGTCAAACCCGCGCCCCGGCGTAAGCACACGCTCAACAAGTTCCTGGGCCGTATTGATCCTAAGATAAAAAATAGCGTCAGGAATCAAAGCAATTTGATAGATCGAGCGTATCCAGGGCGCATCAATCCCTCGCACCTCGGCGCGCGCAATTGCTGAGTAGATATACCTATCAGTGAGCACGATAAACCCGGACCTCAAGGCGGGCAAGATTTCGTTCTCGAGGCGATCGACGAAATCCGTCGCGTAAAACAACTGCAGTGTCAGACGACCGAGGGTGTGACCGGTCTTGGCTTCTTTAATCCCGCGCCCGGCGAGGACGGATCTAGTCATGCCCGTGTCGAGAACCGCGTGGCCTCGCGACTCAAGCCAGGTGCGCAGAAGAGCAGTGTGGGTGGACCGCCCGACACCATCTGTCCCCTCGATCACAATCAGTTTGCCACTGTATTCCTCATCCTGAGTATGTGGTAGTGGCGTGCCGTAAAACAGTTTTTTATTAATGGGATCTGAACCGCCTGTTTTCGAGATGACTCTTGATGAGTTGCCGAACTTCCCGCTGTTGCTGTTCGATCGAACGCGTGGCATCGATTAGAGTTAACCCAAACTCACTAACCATGCGATCGTATTCACCCAAGATTTTGCCCTGGAAGAGCGTGAAACTCTCTTCGGGATTCTCTGACCAACCCATATCAAGACCCGCCTCATAGTATTTTAATTGAGGTCTACCTGAAACTATGCGATCAATAGCAATGTCGAGGGGCGCGCGAAAAAAGAAGGCGATTGTGGGCTTCACGGCAAACTTGTAAACGTCGCGAACCCACGCCGGATCGCAGCCGCGCGCCACGTCGCGGGCGAAAGCAGTATAGATATAACGATCGGCCAGTACGATTGCCCCCGCTTTCAATGGGGGAATGATGTCGCGCTCGGTGCGGTCTGCAAAATCCGTGGCGTGAAGAAGGGAAAATGTCGCCGGTGTAAAAAGATGTCGTTTCTTTGCTCGTTTAGTCGTATCCTTGACCAGCGGGGACGAGTTCCACTCAGAAAAAAAGACTGGGTAACCTTCGGCCTTTAGCCATTGGTACAGCAACATGAGCTGGGTCGATTTGCCGCTGCCATCTGTGCCCTCGACCACAAAGAGCTTGCCAGGAAAGCGGTGTCGACCATACGGAATCATAGCCGGCATTCTGATTCACCGATGTTACACGAATGTGAACAGACCACGGAGGTGAACAGCGTTCATGAAGACACTGCTCCTGCTCAGGCATGCAAAGTCGAGTTGGAAGGACTCTCTTCCCGACTTTGAACGACCTCTCAACGACCGTGGACGAAAAGCGGCCGACCTGGTCGGGAAATTCATAGCAAGGCAGAATGTTACCATAGATCTAGTGATCAGTTCCCCAGCGGTACGCGCGCGACAGACCATCGATCTCGTCCTGCGTGCGGCCCGGCGTTCGCCTGAACTGCGTTTTGACCAGCGTGTCTACGAAGCAAGCCCCACACGGCTGCTCGAAATCACATCGGAAATCGAGGATGACCGGAAATCCGTATTACTCGTTGGCCATAATCCGGGAATGCAGGAACTGCTTGCTCTGTTGGTGGGTGCCGAGCAGCACATGCCTACGGCCTCGCTGGCGAAGGTGTTACTGAGCAGCAAAAAATGGGACAAGGTCCTGGCAGAGAAGGGTGTCCTGGGGTCATTTGTAAAAGCAAAAGAACTAAAGCCTGAGGAAGTTGGTCGCCGGTAGTCCAATTGCGTATTAGTTAACTCTTCTGAAAAAGTTCCTGACTGATTTGGGCGGCACTCGATGAGATCACACGAAGTTGGGGAAATTTGCAGGTTGGGAAGGTGGGCAAAGCGCAGCGCGCCCCGCTCCAGCGTAGCGTCACAAACTGTATTTTTCTTCAAGACTTCACTGGACCGAGTCTGAGAAGTAGGCGGTTTCTAGCCCGCGAAAGACGCTACGCTGGAGCGGGGGCGCGCTACGCTTTGCCCACCTTCCCAACCTGCAAATCTCCTGCGGTTGAAATGGCAATTCAAAGTTGAGTGGTTGGCATCCTGAGCGTGGGCGCGCCTAGCTTTGCCCCTTCCTTACCTGCAAGTTAACGGGGCTTAACGGACATTGGGAGGTTAGATGGAGTCACGAACAATCGTCGTCGGTGACGTACATGGCTGTTACGACGAATTAATGGATTTGTTGGATCAGTTAGATTTCGGAATGAATGACCGGATCGTGTCGGTCGGCGATCTCGTCACGAAAGGACCGAAAAACCGCGAGGTCCTTGAGCTTTTTATGACAGACGTACGATTCTCAACCGTGATCGGTAATCACGATCTGGCGTTGCGCCGCCTCTGGAATGGGGAAGGCTTGCAACTCAAGCCCTCGCAGAAGGAGACGCACGAGGAGTTAAAGGCGCAGAAAGATCGCTTCATACCATATCTCAACTCCCTGCCATTCATGATCGACTTGAGAAGTCACTTGGTGGTCCATGCCGGTTTGCGTCCAAACGTGGAACTGCATTCCCAGACCACTGAAGATTTAACTCAAATACGAACACTGGGAGATGATCGCGAGAGCAAAGACGGGACGCCCTGGTACGACGCTTATGACGGCGAAAAGGTCGTGCTTTTCGGCCATTGGCCGGCCCCAGAACCCCGGCGCGGTAGGATGGCGCTCGGTCTGGATACCGGCTGCGTTTACGGTCATCAGCTTACGGCCTATACCATCGAAACAGGCGAGTTGAAAGCCGTCCCGGCGCGCCGTGCTTACGCTTCCTCCTGAATTCATAAGTCTCTCCGGATTTATACCTCGCTGATTCGTTACGTTTACTGACCACAATAAAAAGGCGTCCACGGTTTTGAACACTGCCGCTCACCTATCCTGCTGATGAACCTGCTGTCTAAATTCACCCAGAATGGCACGCACCTGCTGTTCCCGACCGTCACGCTGCATCGTTAACGTCACATCTGTGCCAGGCGCAGTAGCCGCCACGAGGTTACGGAAAGTGTTTGGCTCATTTACTTCAGTTCCATTGAAGGTCGTAATGATATCGCCTTGCCGAACACCCGCTCGATCCGCGGCGGAGCCGGGTTGCACCTGGGCCACGAAAATTCCGCGCTGATCTCTCAGTTTGAGCTTCTCGGCTACCTCGGAAGTAACCTTTTGCACGGTTATACCGAGCTGGCCGCGACGAACCTTGCCTGTTCTCACCAGCGTGTCCATCACCGTGCGAGCCATGTTTGAAGGAATGGCAAAGCCGATTCCGATACTACCTCCCGAGGGTGAAAGGATTTGCGAATTGATGCCTATTACTTCGCTGTTCGTACTCACCAGCGCGCCGCCTGAATTGCCTTGGTTGATTGGCGCATCCGTTTGTAGGAAGTCTTCAAAGCTGCCGTTGCTCAGTCCGGTTTGCCGGCCCTTGGCGCTGATGATGCCCATGGTCACAGTCTGCCCAATTCCCAGCGGGTTGCCGATGGCAAGCACCACGTCGCCGACACGCACGCGATCCGAGTTGCCCAGGGACAACACTGGTAAATTCGTAGCGTCGACTTTCAGCAGAGCCAGGTCGCTGGGTGGATCTGAGCCAACTATCCGGGCGTCAAAGGTGCGGCTATCGTTCATGTCGATCTTGATCTGCTCGGCGCCGTCTACAACGTGATGGTTGGTAAGAATGTAACCATCAGCGCTGACGATTACGCCTGAGCCAAGCCCCGTTCGTCTTTGCAGAGGCTGTTGGGGTGGCCGGCCGCGGTCTCCGAAGAACTCTCGGAAAATCGGATCGTCCATAAACGGATACTGTTCGGGGGCGCGCACGCGCATTTGCGAGTGAATCGTTATTACCGCCGGCGAAACTCTGCTTACCACATCGGCGTAGGATATTCCCGGGCCAGCCGTGCTGGCTGGAGGATTATTCAGCGGCGGGTTGTTAACTGCTGGCTCCGAGGTTGATGCGAAGCGCACAGTCGACGGGTCCTGCCGATTGCAGGCCGCTCCTAGAATCAAGACCAAACCAATTAGCGTCGACAAGGTGCTAACTCGCGCCACCAGCTGACCGTCACCAATTACAAATCCTCTGCAGATCATGTCCGCCTCCTAATTCCAGGTATTACTCAATCTCTTTGCCCACTCAGCCCAAGGATCCACGCTTAGCTTCCGGGAGAAGCTGACGCACCTCGGGCCAGACTTTGTTCAAGACGTCGCGTCACCTCATGCTTGGGAAGCACACCCACCAACCGGTCAACCTCTCTGCCGGACTTAAGGATCAGTAAAGTGGGAATGCTGCGCACGTTGAAGCGCGCCGCCGTAGCCTGATTCTCGTCGATATTGAGTTTTGCTATTCGCACACGCCCGGCCATCTCCGCAGCCAACTCTTCCAACACAGGCGCGATCATCCGGCAGGGACCGCACCACGGTGCCCACAAATCCAGCAACACCGGCACAGGCGAGCGTTCGACCTCGGCCGCGAATGTGTCATCAGTTACGATCACCGGCTTATTGGAAACGGGCAGAGGCGTTTTACAACCGGCGCATACAGCTTCATTTCCTTGCGCAATCTTTCCAGGGTCGACCCGATTATTCGCCCCGCAAGAGTGACAACGAATCACTTGCGTTTCTGACATTTGTTCCAACCTCCCCATGACAAACTGGACGGCTTCAGGTCTATACTGAACTGACTCAAGCTGGAGATCCAGTGTACATCGTAAACTCTCAGCATCACATCGGCTCGCCGCTTTACCAGGCTACGAGCCTGCGTTTTGGCAACATCGGGGTGACGTTTTAGCGAGCATGTTCGAGTCAACTTGGGAGAAGAGGCCTTGCGCTACCTTTCAGATGCAATGAGTGTAGTGACCTGAAATGACATTAACAGGGTTTCGTGTCGGTTCGCGTAATTTCGTGGATCGTTATCTCGGTCGAGTTAACTAAGAGTCTCTAAAGGAAAGAGAGCGCTTGTTAAAGCACTCTCTGCTGCGGCTACTCAATTTACTATTCGCTTATGTCTTCAGTTATTGCCCGATGGGCGGGTCGGTGGCCGTGGCTGGTTGGGTTTCGTTAACATGAATCGTGTTGGTGTCTGAGTCCATATAAAAATGGTTCTTGCCCGTTGCGCCCACTCCTTCGGATACCTGTGGGTCGGCATTGACTGCGAACCCGGCCTGCTGCGTCGTTGATTTCGGGATCGCTCTCATGGTGTAAACGTACCCGTCGACCACGGGTGTCGTGCCCCCAAAGCGGCTATCAAGCAGGTTCTCTCTTAACATCTCTTCAAAGGTCCCAAAACTGCTGCGCTGGTGCGCGTTGTAGTAAAGCATCTGCTGCTCGGCGACTGTTCTGAGAGTCTTGATGGCCGCGGCTTCATTAGCGGCGCGAACTGCAGCTCGCCATCCCGTCACACCAACAGCAATCAAAATGCCGATGATGGCAATCACGATCATTAGTTCGATAAGCGAAAAGCCTCGCTCACGATTGCGATTAGTATTATTTGATTTCATGGTAATCCTCGCGGTATTACACGTCCCGACCGGTTTAAGGTTCCGGGATTCCATTAGGCGCCGTAGACAGCGCAATGTTGTGGAACCGCGGTAGTCTACTACAAGGAAGGGACCACCGTCACTTTGCCCACCGCGAAGAGTGCCGGGGCAGTATCCCGACTGTTAAGGAGGGCTAGTCAAGATCCGGTCCATGCTGAATTGGGTTCTTACGCCGTTTACTTTCACACGCCCAAAGGCTTAGCAAAGTCCTTGAGGAGTACTGGTGCAGTTTGAGGAACACCGCGCGAGACCAATTATAGAACCGAGGAGCAGTAGCGACCGGGTCAAGCCCTCGGCACGGGCCAATTGTGGTCGGCCACAGTTTGAGCAACCGCATCTTAACCCGGTCGCTACCGCATCTTAACCCGGTCGCTACTCTATATTGAAAGGGCGCCCCATCGGCGGTAACTTGGAGTTGTTCGAAGACCTCAAGTTAAGCCGGA
>Ga0136617_10006064_pt1 | contig 10814 bp, 4 predicted proteins | sample AntDrymUQ3222106_2_FD_129672 | JGI IMG/M metagenome (GOLD analysis project Ga0136617, IMG submission 129672) | Polar desert sand microbial communities from Dry Valleys, Antarctica - metaG UQ322 (21.06) | ecosystem: Environmental > Terrestrial > Soil > Desert | place: Antarctica: Dry Valley...
AGCACCCCGATCGAGACCCGATCCGGCAACCGCCCACCCGCCGCCCTCGCCGCACGCGTCATCCCAGCCACGAAGATCAGACTACACCCCAACCTGATCACTAAAGGCAGTGGCATTGGGGGGTACCCCAGCTACCAAATGCGGTGGGCAGCGCGCTCCTGGCAGGTACGACTCGGTCTGGGGTGTCGGCCCACACCTCCCCGGCGCTCCCTCGTCCTGGCCGCTTTGCTCGTCGCGGTGGGGGTGTCAAGGGTGGTGGCCGGGGGCAATCGCGTAGCGACGCCGTAGGCGTCCTTGACACCGTTACCGCGACGTGGACGATTTCGGCCGAGGAGCCCCACCCACGCGTAGTGGGCCTCGGGGCGAGGGGAGCCGTTCAGCGTTCCACGGCGGCCTCGGTATCGCGGTCGGTGGTGTCGGTGTCGTCGTGTTCGGCCCAGCGGGTGAGTTGCTCGCGGCGCGCGGCCTCCGCGGCGAGGCGGGCGGCTTGGTCGGCTTCGGCGGCCTGGCGGGTGGTGATCTCGGTGAGGGCGGCTTGGGCGCGGGCGACGTCGGCGGTGACCTGCTCGACGGTCGGTACGCGGTGCCGGTCGGTGGGATCGGCTGCCTCGCCGGCGTCGGGGGTGCTGGTGGCGCGGATGTCGGCGACACCGGTCTCGGCGACGGTGGTGGGCACGGCCGCCTGGTCGGTGACGTCGGTGGTGTGGGTCTCGTCGTGCAGGTCGTGTTCGCCGATGACGCGCTCGGCGTCCTCGACGTCTTGGGTGGCTCGGTGGGCGTCGAGCCACTCCTGCGCGGTGACCTGCTCGGCGGGGTCGTCGGGGTCGATGCCGCGGGCGGCCAGCTCCGCGCGGGCGCGGTGGGCGTTGTCGCGGGTGACGGCGGTGTGGGCGTACCAGGCCCCGCGGGCCCGGTCGGCCTGCTCCACCACCTCCGCCCGGACAGCGAGGGTCTGTGCGGTTTGCCGCGCGGTGTAGGCGTCGGAGCGGAGCCGGTCCCGCTCGTCGGGGTCGGCGGTGACCTCAGCTCGGGCGAGCCACACCTGGTGGTCGATGCGGGCCTTCTCGGCCTGTTCGTGGATGGCGGCGAGGTCCTCATCGACCCATCGGGGTGCCCAGGTCTCCTCCCGGGCGAGGGCGCGGTGGCGGGCGCGGAGCTGTCCGTCGGACAGTTCGGCCTCCTCGGCGCCGGCGTCGAGGAGGTTGAGGGCGTGGTGGGCGGCGCGGAACAGGGCGGCCTTCTCCACGACCCCGGCCGGTGGGGCGGGGCCGAGGGGGTCGGTGTCGTCGGTGCGTCCGACGAGTTCCCGCCACGCGGCGGCCCACCCGGCGCGCTGCTCCCACTCGGCGCGTTCGATGAGGTCGTCGGGGACCGGGCCGAGCGCGTCCACCGCCCACCGTGGGGCGGTGGCGGCGGTCTCGGTGCCGAGCTGGTGGCGGCGGGTATCGGCGGCCTCGGCGCGGGCGTGCAGCTCCGGGGTCCACTCGGGTGGGGTGTCGGTGGGGATGAGGTCGGCGGCGGAGGTGATGTGGGAGGTGAGCCGGCCGCGGAGGGTGTGGGTGATGCGGTGGTGCAGCACCTGGGCGGGGGAGCGGGCGTCGTCGAGGCTGCGGTGGCCGGTGACCGCGGCGGTCAGGACCGCGTCGGGGTCATGCCCGGCGAGCTCGGCGGTCCGGAGTAGCCGTTCGAGGGAGCCGAACGCGTCGTCGGCGGCCAGCTCCGCGCGATGGGTGTCGGTGAGGACACCGTGTGCGGTGAGCCGGTCGAGGGTGGCGGCGGCCCGGCCCGGGGTGACGTGGCGGCCGATATGGTCGATGAGCTGGTCGAGGTGGGTCATGGCCGAGACCGCGGCCAGGCGGGCTTGTGCCTGTTCGGCCAGCGCGGACAGCGCCTCCCGGGCGCGGTCGAGGACGTCGCCGAGCACAGCGGCGGCGGTGCGGGCGGTGGTGGTGAGGGTCTGCCCGGTCGGGGCGTCGGCGGCCACCGGGCGGGTGATGGTCCAGGCGGTGTTGCGGTCCCGACCGCGGGTCATGGCGACGTAGGCGGCGGTGGCGTCGGTGGCGGCGCCGAGCACGGCGTGGGCGGTATCGGTGGTGCGGCCTTGCGCGGCGTGGACGGTGCTGGCGTAGCCCAGCGCGAGGTGCTCGGCGACGTAGCCAGCGGGCAGCGCAATCGACGCCCGCTCCTCCCCGGCGTCGTGGTGGTGGGGGGTGACGGTCAGGCCGCCGTCGGGGCGCAGGCCGGTGACACGGTAGGTCTCACGGTTGACCGGCGCGGTGGTGTTGCCGCCGTAGCCGATCAGGTCCCAGCCGTTGTGGCGGGCCTGCACGAGGTCCCCGACCCCGGCCACGGTGCCCTGCGCGCTCAACGCGACCCCGGTCTCGGCGACGTGCCCGAGCGCGACCAGCTCCGCGCGCAGGGAGGCGGACACGCGGGCGGCGGCGTCGTTGGAGCCGACGAGCAGCAGCGACTCCCGGCCGGTGAGGGTGTCGGCGAGCCAGGCCCGCGTGGCGGCGGCCTCGGCCTGCTCCGCGGTGCCCCCGTCGATCAGCCGCCCGTGTTTGGCGTAGTCGGCGAGCACGGTCCGGTCGGCGTCACGCAGGCGCAGCGAGGCGGAGCGTTCCCAGTCGGCGGTGAAGCGGCGGACCTCGGCGAGCTCGTAGCGGATGCCGTGCTCGGCCAGGTCGGCCATGGCGCCGCCGGCACCGACCGCGGCGAGTTGGCGGGGGTCGCCGGTGAGGAGAAGTTTCGCCCCGGCCTGCTCGCAGTGCTGCTGGATCTCGGCGAGCTGGTCGGTGGTGGCCATCCCGGCCTCGTCCACGACGACGAGGTCCCCGGGGCGCAGCCGCCACCGCTCGTCGCCGTAGGTGTCGGTTGTGCCGGGGCGGGCGGTGTTCAGGCGGTGTTGCGCGCCGAGCCACACCGCGGTGTTGGTGGCGGTGACACCGTCCTCGGCGAGGACACCCGCGGCGACCTGGCTCGGCGCCAACCCCACGACGCGGCGGCCCTGGACCTCGGTCCAGGCTTGTGCCAGGGCGGCGATGGTGAAGCTCTTCCCGGTCCCCGCGGCCGCGGACAGGACCTCCAGGTAGGCCCCGGAGGTCAGGACCCCGCGCAGCGTGGCGGCTTGGTCCGCGCCCAGCTCCCGACCGGAATCGGCGAACCGGGTCACCACGGCGTCGGCTTCCGCAGCCGACAGCGTGGGGGCGCCGCGGGTGACCGCGGCGGCGCGCAGGGCGTGTTCGGCCGAGAGGACTCCGGTGGTGGTCCACAGTTGCGCGCCGGGCGCGGTGTGCGCGGACTGCCCGTTGTCCAACAAGCCCGCGGCGGGCAGGTGGGTGGTGTCGGCCACCGCGGACACCGGTACGGCCTCGGTGAGGGCGGTGTCGGTGAGCCCGTCGAGCAGCGGCTGGATCTCGTCAGGGGTCAGGCGCAGGTTCCCGGGTAGCGCGTCGGAGATCGCGCGCAGCAGCGCGGAGCGGGTCCAGGCCTGTTTCGTGTCCGCGACCCCGGCCAGCGCCCGGCTGATGACGTCGCGCGGTGACCAGGTGGTGGCGGGGCGGGCGTGTTGGGCGCGGTCGAGGACGTCACGGGCGACCTGCGCGAGCCCACCGGCGACCGCGTTGGCGCATTGGGTGGTCCAGCGGTCGAGCTGCTCGGCGCGGGTCTCGCCGTCGTGGGACTTCCCCGCGCGGGTGGCGAGGGTCGCCTGTTGGCAGAGGTGGAACCGCTCGGCCGCCGAGGGCTCCCGCGCGTAGCGCTGCCGGAACTCGGCCAGCAGATCGGCGGTCTTCGCGGTGACGGCGCGGCGCCGGGAGGAGAACAGGTCCAGCACCGCTTGGGTGATGCCGAGGACCTCCCGGGCGCGGCCGTCGGGGCGGGTCGCGAACTCCACCCCCAACGATCCGGTGAGGTGGGCCTCCATCACCCGTTCTCCGATCGCCGCCGCCGCGGCGCGGAGGGTGTGGATCGCGCGGGAGTCCAGGGTGCGCCAGATCCCGTCGGCGCACAGGACGCGGTTGAGGATTGCCTGGTGCACGTGCAGCTGCGGGTCGCGGTCGCGGGAGTCGTGCTGGAGGAACTGCGCGACCACGAAGCGGTGGGCGTCGATCCAGCGGCCCGCGCCGCCGCCGTGGTGCCCGACCCGGGAGTAACCGGCGTGCTCCTGGAGGTAGTCCAGCGACGCGCGGGCCCCGGCCAGGACCGCGTCCTCCACCGCCCGCTGATGGGCCGTCCATGCCGCCGCCGCAGCCTCGTCACCCGCGGTGCGGGCGTCGTTGGCGGCGCGTTCGAACGCCACCCCCATCACCGTGACCGACTTCGGCGCGGAGAAGGTCGCGTCGATGAACGACACCGCCTGCCGGGCGGACCGTTCCGCCTGCGCCCGCAGCTCCGCGCGTCGCTCCGGACCCGCACCCGGATTGTTCTCCAGCAGGGCCGCGTACACCTGCTCGGCGGACCGGTAGGAACGGTGCCCGGCAGCCAGCGCTGCCGCCTCACCCCACGTCGCCCGGTTGTGCGCGGCCGGGTCACGGGGGTCGAGGAGCTGGGTGTAGACCGCCTCCATCAGCTCGGCGTTCACCTCACCGGCCAGCCCGAGATCCTCCGCCCCGGCCCCGTACCACAACCCGGCGGGTTCCCCCGCCGCGACCGCACCGGTGTAGTACCCCTCCCGACCCCCGGCCACCGGCCCGGTCAGATAACCCACGTCATGGCCGGTCGCGATGCTCAGCACGACCCGGCGTCCGCCACGTCGGTGAGTGCGCTCCGCGCGTCTGACTCGTCGCGGCTAACTGCACGCCACAGGAGCGCGATCTGTCGCCCGAGTGTGCAATAGGCCGTGCAATGGGACACCACCGGAAGCATGCGACGACCCGAAGAACCCGCGACGGAGGCGGCGGGTATTACGGCCTGACCTGCACTCCTGGGTGCTCTCCGGACAGCTGAGACGACTCTCGACGTGCTCATAACCCAGAGGTCGTAGGTTCGAATCCTACCCCCGCTACCAGCACAAACGGGCCCGGTCACCTCGGTGAACCGGGCCCGTTTCGCGTGTCTGTGCAATAAGATGTACAACGGGTTCCCTTTCACGGGCCGTCGCTCTCCACGTCGAGGTCGGCGAGGATGACCGCGGCGAGGGCGTGGGCGACCTCCCGGTCTGCGGCGGCGTCGCCGTGCATGTAGGTCGCCATGGTGAAGCTGACCGAGGAGTGCCCGACGCGTCGGCTCAGCGCCTTGGTATTGACCTTCGCGGCGCGGCCGGCGGTGGCGTAGCTGTGTCGGACGTCGTGCAGTCGGATGCGGGGCAGGCCCGCCGCGGCGGCGATGCGGTTGAACCTGGTGGTGATCGTGTCCGGGTGCGGTGGCCGGCCGTCCTCCCAGCAGAACAGCAGGCCGTGGTCGTGGTAGCCCTCGCCAACGACGGTCTGTTCGGCCTCGAGCAGCGGTACGTGGGTGCGCAGCAGGGCGAGGGCGTTCGGGTTCAGAGCGATGGAGCGGCGGTTGTCGCCGGACTTCCCGTCCTCCGCGATGACCTGCCTGTCAATGACGATGCGTGTCGCGTGCACGGTGAGCCGCGCGGAGGAACGCCGTGAGCGCCGCGACGGTCCAGGCGGTGCGTGCCTTGCGCGGGACGCGTGTTGGGTTGGCGTCGGCGCTCGACGTGCAGTGGAAGTGCGCCGCGGGGCTGGTTGGGTTTTCTACTATCTGGGGTGCGTGCACATCGTGCTGGTGGACATGTGGGCCCGGCTGGCCCGTTCGGAGCGGTTGAACCGGATCTTCGAGGCGGTCTTGGCTGCGGTGCGCCGGATTGGTCGGGCGGTGGCGCGGGCTGGACGCTCGAGGCTCCTCGGGTTGCTCACCGCTGCTGACGTCGCTGAGGTGCGGGCAATGCTCGCTCGCGAGGACGACTACCGGACCGCGGGCAAGCTGGCGTGTGACCATGACGACCCGGCCGACCGCCACGTGTCCGGACCGGGTGCACTGCTAGACACCGCTCGTGAGTACCGACGCCCCCCTCGAGGCCGCGCTCGCCGCGGCTGGCCTGGCAGGGACGACCCCGGGACAGACAGCGGGCGGTGGTGCGATCGTCGTGCCTGGACCTGCCGAGGGGCCGACGACGCTCCCGCGGCCCCGCTGCCGCGCTGGCCCGACGGTGCCGCCACCGGGGTCGGGCTCGACGCCCGGCAGCGACCCGCATCAACAATCACGAGCACCAGACCACAGACAAACGATCAAGACCAAGCAAAGACACAAGATCCCAAAGCCAGACACACCGATGCATCATGCGATCCGATGGTCAACAACAAGGCCCGCTGCGCCTTCGGGACCGATCTTCACGAGGTACCGAGGCCGGCCGGTCATGATCCTAATCGGCGGTCGTGCTGGGTGTTTGTCGCGCGACGATCGCCGGGGCTTCGCCACCTGGGCGGTGGGTCAGCCGTGGGGGGTGGGGCTCCCTCGGCCGAAAGTGTGTCCACGTCGCGGTGACGGTGTCAAGGACGCCTACGGCGTCGCTACGCGATGGCCTTCGGCCACCCTTGACACCGCCACCGCGACGAGCAAGGCGGCCAGGACGAGGGAGCCGGTGAGGTGTGAGCCGACACCCCGAGACGCGCCACTTGTCGTTGGCCGTCTGCCACCGCCGCCCCGGCTGTCCGGGGCCACTTACAGGACCGCTGGGTTTCGGTGCCCGTCTCCTACCTATGTATAGTACAAGTCGTGCGGAAGACTCGGAACAGTGTTTTGGTGGCGATGGCGCTGCTGGCTGACCCGAGGGCGAAGCACTGGGGCTACGACTTGAGTAAGCGTTCCGGGGTCCGCTCCGGTGTGCTCTACCCGATGCTCACCCGGATGCTGGAGCAGGGCTGGCTCACCGACGGGTGGGAGGACCCGGCCACGATCCGGGAGAAGCGACCCCCGCGCCGGTACTACGAGCTGACCGATGAGGGCAAGCTCTGTCTCGGCGAGCTTCTCCAGGAGGCCCGCACGGATGCGCGGTTCACTGGGTTGAACTGGCGGTTCGCCTGATGGCTGAGCTGATTGAGCACATTGTGTCGTGGCCGACATTTCTGTGCGCTGTCGTCGTGTTTAGCCTGGTTCCGGGTGTCGTGCTGTACTTTGCGGTGATACTCTATCCCCGCGACCATCCGCGGCGTCGTAAAATGGTCGACGATCTGGCGACCGTGCCCCGATGGGAGCGGCCGTTCTGGGTGACAGAGCAGTTAGTGATTGCGATCTTCGAAGGTGTTCCCCTGCGCGCGAAGGCAGCGAGAGAAGCGAGGAGAACTTCGTCGGGCGGGACTGCCGATCCGACCGACCGTCCCAGCTTTGCAGGACTCTTTTTGCGATGCATCGCAATGGCGGTCATTACGGTAGGCGTCATTGCGCCCGTCGGTATCTACGAAGCCAACCCCGATGGAATACGCTCGGCATGGGTGCGTGTGGTCGTATGGGAGTGTCTGGGATCGGTCGAGGCCGCCGCTCGCGTCCGAGTCCGGCACGAACGGGCGGAATGGGCCCTCCTTAAAGGGTATATCACGACCACCTCGCGTGACCTGGATGCGAGCCAAAGGGAGTTAAGCAACGTCTGTCCTGAAGATGGACGTGAGGACTTGGTTCGGAAACAGGCTGTTCTCACTGATCGTGTCGCGAGCCGTTGAGTCGTTCGCGACGCCGCAGTCGCACGTAGAGCCCATAGCAAGTGTGTAGCGAGGGGAGCCGTTCAGCGCTCTGCCGCTGACTCGGCGTCACGTGTTGGTGTCGTCGCGTTCGGCCCATCGGGTGAGCTGCTCGCGGTTTCGTCGGCGATCCGGGCGGCGTGGTCGGGCCTCGGCGGCCCGGCGGGTGGTGATCTCGGCGAGGGCGGTGGGCGCGGGTGACCGCGGCTGTGGTCTGGTCGAGGGTCGGTACCCCCGGTGGCAGGGTTCGTGGTCTCGGTCGGGTCGGGGGTGGCGGTGTCCCGGATGTCGGCGACACCGGTCTCGGGCGGGACGTCGCTCGCGGCGGGCGGATAGGCGTCGGCGGCCTCGGCGGTGTGATCAGGCTCGTGGGTGTGGGTGTGGCCGTGGAGGTCGTGTTCGCCGATGACGCGGTCGGCGTGTTGGGTGGTGCGGTGAGCGTCGAGCCACTCGGCGGTGGTGGTCTGTTCGGTGGGGGTCGTCGCACCGGGGACTCGGGGGCCGACGGGGGGCCTCCGGCCGGTCCCCGCACGCCGCGCAGCGTGCCCTGCAGGACGCGCGCACCTACTTCCCCTACCTCGGCGCGAGGAAGCTTCGGGACCTACTGTAACGCGGAGGACATCGATGAGGTGGCTCGCGGGAGGGGCGAGGGGGGTAAGCCACCTGCCTGCTCGGCGAGAGCACGGAGTTGTTCACTTTAGTGTGACATGGCATATTAGCCTTTGCGTCCACTAACGATACCCAACCTGACAGCGGGACCGGGGGCAATCCGTCAGTCCGGGAATGCTCGATCAGATCGCGATGATTCAGGTTGCTCCGTCCGGTCTCGCGGAACGGCTCCGTGAGGTGACGCGGCTATCTAGCATGCTTAGGGTTCCGGCGGCCGCGACCATTATTCGGGATGTTGCGGTTTTGTCGAGCATTATCGACATTATTGATCGGAATGAGTCGACAGACTTGCTTCGTAAAGCGGGCATCACGAAGCCGACAGATGCCGATGATGACGATCTTGCTAGCTGGTTTCGAAGGGTTCTAGCTGGCTTGCTCCTGTACGGGGTCCAATCCTCCTGTTCCAAGTCCTGATGATCATTTGGGCGCTTGCGGCTGGATTTGGGTCCGATCTTCGCGCAAGATTCATCGATCTGGTTACGCTTCTGTCAATCGTAATAGCACCGGCGCCAGCCTTTTCTAAGGCGGCCAACAGGGTGAGTTCGAGGAAGGATCAGGCGGACTGAGCCGCTTGTACCCGACTCCAGTCCTGCAGCTATCACGACCTCGGGCGGGGTTCCCGCGAACCCGACGTGACTCGGTGGCGACTTTGGGACCGTGCCGCACCACGCGCGAGGATCGGGGAAGCCGCCAACGCCGCAGTGACGACGCTGAAGTTGTCGTGGGTGTCGTGCATCCTCGGGGAACGAGGATCGGGGGTGTCGGCAGAGGGGGTAGTGGCCGTCGACGGCATCCAAATGTTTTCTAACGCCCGATTTCTAGGAATCGTCCCCTGTCGGGGATCTCAGTTCAGTCAGTTGTCGTCAAGCATAGTCTTCCCCCAAATTAGATGCTTCGCGCTCGGTCTGAGACTTCTTCCATACACCTTTTTTGCGCCACTCTTCGAGGCGACGGCGAGCAGTCTTGCGACTCTCGCGAAGTTCCCTCGACCGTGTTATGATGTCGCCGAAAATTTTATCAAATTCGCCACCAGCGCCCATCACAATAAAACCGCCATCTGTCATTCGGATAATTTTCTGGACGCCCTCAGGAAGGCGCTGAACGCTGTGGCCCTTCAGGAGGCGATCATAGAACGGAAGTTCCTGAACCTGTAGAATATTATTTTGCAGCCCTGCTTCCTGTCGCTTTAAATTAATTAACACATCCCTAGCATACTCAAACTCACGAGGGCCGCTTTGATTGTTTTCGAGCGCGAAATGAACCCAATTCATGAGTGCGGCCCCAACAGCCTGAAGATCTTTTGCATGCTCAGCCAATTGATCGAATCCAATGTTGAAGAGATCAATGATCGGCTGTTCCATCTCCTGCCAGTCAGTATCTTCTAAGTCGGGATCAACGCCTCGCAACGTTCTATAGTACCAACCTGCGTCACCAGCGGCAAGTAGCCGGTCGTATGCCTTCTCGCGCTCTTCAGAGTGCTGCTTTTGAACCGCGTCCATTCGTTCGAGACGCTTTAAATACAGCCTTACCGCTAACGTCAGTAGACTGGCAAGGATTATGGCAGATGCCGTAATGAAGACGGAGGTCATGAACAGATGGTACCGCCTCCTGGTGGAGTCCGGGTATCAGTCGATGAACCCGTGACCCCTGCCCGATCAAGAGCTACGGATGCCCCGCACCGGGCGCGGGCAGGGTCTCCGAGGATGGTGCGAGGGTTGTGCCTCACGCCCATCCCCGATGGTGGTTACCACACGGGGGCGCGGTAGCCCGTAAGATCAAGCCTGCCGCAGCGGCTGCGTCGGCGAAGCGCCAAGACCTGGCAAGGAGCGGGTCGGAGTGGCCTGTTGTTACTTGGCGGGTCTCAGTTCGGGTCTCAGTCCGCCTGCGTTCGTGGTGTTCCACCGTCGTCCGGTACGTTAGGTGACCGGCAGAAACATGGGGGCCGGGGTGGACTGTGGTTCGTAGAACTTGAAAGCGTAGAGTCCCGCAAGGGTCCTGCCCGTGCAGATCTATGGACCTTATCCAGCCGTCCGGGGCCGGGGTGATGGGGAGCGGACGACCTGACTCAGATCCCAAAGTGTGGTGGGCTCCTGGGTGATCTGGTCACGTCCGTGGTCACAGTGACTGTCAGGACGGCTCGCGACGGGTAGGACGAGGTGAGACGAGCTGCGCCAGCGGATCGCGATCTGGGCATGCCGGACCACCTAACGTCGGGGATGCTGTGCGAAGCAGCGCGATAGCAGGGACCCGACCCGGCAGCCTCATAACCCAGAGGTCGCAGGTTCGAATCCTGCCCCCGCTACTAAATAAGTGAAGACAGAGGCTGGACTCCAACATGGGAGTCCCAGACCTCCGGAATCAGCGTCAAGATCACAGTCGAGCTAACCAGCTGTCTGATGCGATCGGTCAGCGATCACTCGGGATGCCGAGAGATGGCGTTGAACTGGTGTTATGGACGTCGGACAG
>Ga0136617_10006066_pt1 | contig 10811 bp, 8 predicted proteins | sample AntDrymUQ3222106_2_FD_129672 | JGI IMG/M metagenome (GOLD analysis project Ga0136617, IMG submission 129672) | Polar desert sand microbial communities from Dry Valleys, Antarctica - metaG UQ322 (21.06) | ecosystem: Environmental > Terrestrial > Soil > Desert | place: Antarctica: Dry Valley...
TTGCTCATTTCGCTGTAATTCATTTTCAAAACGCGAAACATAAAATCGTAAGTTTCCGCCAAAATCTGCATCAAGCCGTATTCGATGCCGTTGTGAACCATTTTGACAAAATGTCCCGCCGAACCCGCGCCGATGTAAGTTACGCACGGCTCGCCGTTGACTTTGGCAGACGCGGCTTCGAGAATCGGACGGACGTGTTCATACGCTTCCGGTTTTCCGCCCGGCATAATACTCGCGCCGTGACGCGCGCCTTCTTCGCCGCCGGAAACGCCGACGCCTAAAAATTCAAAATTATTTTCATTCAAATAGGCTTCGCGTTTTTCCGTGTCGAGAAAATGCGAATTTCCGCCGTCAATGACAATATCGCCCGCTTCGAGAAAAGGTATCAAACTGTAAATTACCGAATCGACAATTTTTCCAGCCGGAACAAGCAGCATTATTTTTCTAGGCGTTTCCAAACTCTCAATAAAATCTTTTAAGTTATTAACGCCCTCGACCGTGTAATCTTTACCTTCCGAGTTGAGCAGGTTGACTTTTTCCGGGTCAAGATCATAACCGACACAGGAAAATCCCTGTTCCGCGACGTTGAGCAAAAAGTTTCTGCCCATCGTTCCCAAACCTATCATTCCAAATTGCGCGTTATTCATAAATTTATATTTCCCAAAGCTCGGCGTAAGCGAGCCATTTTTTCCAATCGGTTCCGTTGTCTTCAAAAGTCCACCAAGCCGAAAGAACGGCTTCGGCAAACGCCCATTTTCGCAAAATCAACGGCTCGATTTCAAAGGCTTCGGCAAATTGTTCGACGCGCCGCCGCAAAATTTGCCGCGCTTCCGGCTGCTCCAAAACCCAGCCGCGCGGATTATTTAGAAACACGCTGATTTCATAACCAATATCGCCGACAATTCCTTTCGGGTCAATCGCCAGAAAAGGTTTGCGCGTCGCCGACAAAATATTTTCGTGATGCAAATCGCCGTGCAATACGAATTTATTTTTGGACAAGGCGAGGAGTTCGTCAAAACAGCTTTGCGCTTTTTTGATAATCTGCGCCGGAAAGCGCGTATTTTCCGCCTTTTCAAAACCTTTAATCCAACTTTCGAGCATTGGGAAATCGTGGCTTTCCGGCGGCTTGCGCCAGAGCCGTCGCATAATGTCAATCGCAATCTGATTTGCCTCAGCATCGTCGCGCCGACAAATTTTTCTTAAACCCTCGCCCGGCGTCGCTCTTTCAAGAAGCAGAGCGCAAAAATTTTCATCCATTCGCAAAACTTTTATTGCGCCTTCGCCGTCGAAAAACTTTAAAGCGCGCGCTTCGCTGAGAACGGATGAAATTTCTTCAGGATAGCTGATTTTCAAAACCGCTTTTTCGCCGTTTTCGCAAACGCACGGCGCAACGAAATTATACGACAGAGTCGGAAAAAAATTCCCGACTTCAAGCGACCAGTGTTTTGAAATCTCCTGAATGATTCGCGGCAAATCATTCAACCATTGCTCGCCCGCTTTGCCGTATAAATCTAAAGCGTTTTGCACAAACCACTGCGGTAAATTTGATATGTTATTTTCGTCCATTTGTTCTTGACGAGTTTAGCTTCTCTGACCGATTCTAAACAAATGAAATCTTTACTCGAAGCCATACGCCCGACGACCTTTATCGAATCGGAAAAATTAAAATCATATCTCGGAGTTGATCTAACAATCGCTGCCGAAACCTTTCAACACACCGGAAGTTTTAAGTTTCGCGCTGCTTACAACTTGGTTTTGAACGTTCCGAATGACGAAATTTTAACCGCCTCTTCGGGAAACTTCGGTCAGGCTCTCGCCTTTGCCTGCAAATTATTAAATAAAAAATGCACGGTCGTGATGCCGGAAACTTCGGCGCGAGTAAAAATAGAAGCGGTTAAAAGTTTCGGCGCAACGGTTGATTTGGTTGATACGAAAACTGTCGGCAGAAACGAGCGAGTCGCGCAATTAGCCGAAACTATGCCCGACGCATATTTCGCCAGCGCTTATGACGACTTGTTCGTGATTGAAGGAAATTCAACTTTGGGTAACGAAATTGCCAATTATGATAAAGATTTTGATACGGTCGTTTCGCCAATCGGCGGCGGCGGTTTGATTTCCGGCATTTCTCAAGGGCTTTGCAAAAACAATTATCAAACAAAACTCATTGGCGCCGAGCCGCTTTTGGGCAACGACGCGGCAAAATCTTTGAAAGCCGGAAAAATTATCAGAAACGAATTTGAGCCGCTTTCAATCGCCGACGGTGCGAGAACGATTTCTCTCGGAAATCATAATTGGGAAATTATCAAAAAAGCGGTTTCGGAAATTATCGAAGTTTCGGAAGAAAAAATTAAAGAAGCAGTGCGGCTTTATTTTTCTCTGGCAAATCTAAAAGTCGAGCCGACCGGCGCGTTATCGCTCGGCGCAGTTTTGGAAAGCCCGGATAAATTTGCCGATAAAAAAGTTTGTCTCGTCGTCAGCGGCGGAAATGTTGACCCGGAGATTTTCCGCCAGATTTTATAAAAAGTGAAAAAGGTGAAATTATTTGTTTGCCTTTATCCTTTCGCCGTTACATTTTCCTCAGCGCTGGCTTCTACCTTTAATATCTTTCGGCGCAGCAAATCCAGCGCGGCTTGCGACGCTCGCCAGCGAATTAAATAGCGGTCGCCCGGCAGATTTATTTTCATTGATTTTGTTTCTGTTTCGCTGGCATAACCGATAAAAACCAAACCGACGGGTTTTTCTTCGCTGCCGCCGTTTGGTCCGGCAATGCCCGTAACGGAAATTCCGAAATCGGTTTCGGCTCGTTCGCGCACGCCTTTTGCCATCGCTTCGGCAACTTCCGCGCTTACCGCCCCATATTTTTCAATAAATTCGCGCGGAACATTGAGCGTTCTGATTTTTGCTTCGTTGTGATAAGCGACGACGCCTTCGATAAAATACTCGGACGAGCCAGAAATTTCGGTTAATCGTTCGGCAATCAAACCTCCCGTGCAGCTTTCGGCAACGGCTAAAGTTTTTTGGTTCGCTTTCAAAATCGCGCCGACAATTTCTTCCATCGTTTCGCCGTTCATCGCAAAAACGGCGACGCCCAATTTTTCGACAATTCTTACGGCTAACTCATCCAAATTTTTTACGGCTTCATCTTCGGTTTTCGCCGTCGCCGTTAAGTGGATTTCGATTTCCGAGCGGTTAAAAAGAACAGAAGTATCTACGTTTTTATATTCTTTATAAACGGGCGCAATCGCTTCGTCGAGCGCTGATTCGCCCATTCCGGCAACTCTTAAAATTTTTCGTTTGACAAAAATCTCGCCTGCTTTTTCTTTGAGTTTTGGCAGAACGTGAGTTTCAAACATCGGTTTTAATTCGCGCGGTGGTCCGGGCAAAACAACCAGAAATTTTTCATCAATCTCCGAAAGCATTCCGACCGCAGAGCCGTTTGGATTCGGCAAGATTTCCGCGTCTTCGATAATATACGCCTGGCGTTTGTTAATCTCCGGCATCTCGCGCCCCCAACGGCGAAATCTTTCAATCAAATCGTCAACTAACCCTTGATGAAAAACAAGCTCGCGCCCGATTGCGCGTGCTGAAATTTGCCGGGTAATATCGTCTTCAGTCGGACCCAAACCGCCGGTCGTGACAACAATATCCGAACGTCTGAAAGCGTCTTTGATTGTTTCTTCCAAACGCTCGCGGTCGTCGCCGACAATTGTTTTAAGTTTTACTTCGATGCCAATTTCGTTGAGTTTTCCCGTGAGCCAAAGACTGTTTGTATCTGTTCTTGTCGGAGTTAAAAGTTCTGAACCGATGGCGATAATTTCAGCAGAAAACATAAAAATAGTTGGTAGTTGATAACTGATAATTGTTAATGAAAATGCAAAAAACAATTATCAACTATCAGTTATCAACTATCAACTATTTACGGTCATAAATGTCGTATAAAACTTCGGAAATCGGTTTGCGGTTGGCGAAAATGTCTTCGTTTGATTTTTCTTTTTTCACCATTTCTTTCGTTTCGTTTTCGCCGTTAGAATTGGTTGTCGAAGACGCATTCGAATGTGAATTGCCGTTGTGCTGAATGTTTTCCTTTGACTCGGCGCCTTCATAAAAAAGACTTTTCGGCAAAACGTTTTCGGGTTGAGCTTTGGCAAGCTCGGCTTGATGTGTTTTATTTCCCAATGCGAAATCGCGCTTCTTCCGATTTTGTTCAGTTAATTGCGTGCGGCTGTTTTCAAGCAGCGCTTTTCCGCGATTGCGGCGGGCGCGTTCGAGAGAGCGGATGGCTGCCGAAGTTTGCGGCGCTTCGGCAGGCTCGCGCTCGATTTTTCGCAAAACCTTGACGTAATTTCGCAAATCCGGCGAAGGATAAAGATAAGAATTTTCGTCGGCGTTTTCGTTTTCGACGATGTAAGCTAGATGATTTACGGCGGATTTGTAATCGCCGACCTTGTGGTAAAGCGCGCCGAGCGTAAAATAAACAAGCGGCGGAGCGCCGTTGACAAGCTGCAAAATTCGCTCGCCGCGATTGATTACTTCCTGCACTTCAAAACCAAACCAGCGTCGTTCGTCATCGCGCAGCTTTTCGTTTGCCGCCAGATAAAATTCAAAAATCTCGCGTGTTTCGTTACGCGATGGCTGCGAAAAAGTTTTCCACAAAAAGTAGGCGAAGATTCCGAAGAAAAATATGACAAACATTGGAAATTGGGCGACCCACAACATCGTCGCTATCAAACCGAAGGCTAAGGCATACTGCGTATTTTCCTTCAGAGATTCAGAAGCTTTTTTTTGTAATTTATTGCTCACTCAGTTTGTCGTGAAGAAATTTTTACTTACTTAGAGCCATCGTTTGTTTTTCGGGTTGTTTTCTTTTTGTTTTTTCCCGTATCTTTTTCAGCTTTGCCGTTTTCCGCCGGTTTATTTTTTTCAGTATCGTGTTCGTTCGGACGCTTTGCCTTTTTCGCGTCATTTTCGAGCTTTAAGCCGAATTCCGCTAAAACGTCCATTACCTTTCCAAAAATTTTGTACGGCGAATTCAGAACAAAAGAAAAAGTTTCGCCGAGCGCGATGGCTTCGAGTTCAAGCAAGGAAGCGATTTTCTTTTCGAGCGGCAGTTCTTCAAATTGTTTGCGATATTCTTCGGTTTTTTCTTCGGCACTCGGTTCTTTTGTTTCTTCTTTTTTATTTGTCATAACCGCAATTTCTCCCGACTTTTCGATTTTTGCCTGACAAGAAAGACGCTCGCCGTTTTTTCGTCTTTCGTTATTTAATTGATTGAGTTCGGCTAATGTCGGCTCGGATAAAAGCTCGCCGCCCGCGGTGATTTTCATCGCGCACGAATCACATTCGCCGACTCTGCCGCAATCGGCTTCGACTTCGATGCCCAAACGACGCGCCGCGTCAAACAAATAACTTCCGGCGGCAATGAGACCGCTTCTATTTTCGCGTTCAAATTTTAATTCGACTTGTTCCATTCGTTTTTAATTACCGACCACTGATTTCACGCGAACGCGCGGCTGCGCTCCTGACGCCGCGCTATGTAAATCCTTTTCTCTGACCTGACATTCGGCGCAAATTCCTAAAATTCGCAAATTGTGATGCGTCAATTTGAAGCCGAATTTTTCCGCCATCGCGTCCTGCATAGCTTCAAGGTCGGCGGAGAAAAATTCGATGACCTTACCGCACTCAGTGCAAATCATATGGTCATGATGCTCGTGCTCGAAATGATGCTCATAATAAGTTTTACCGTCACCGAAGCGAACTTCACGCGCTAAACCGGCTTCGGTCAGAAGTTTCAACGTGCGGTAAACAGTCGTATGCCCGACGCTCGGGTCTTGTCTTTGCACCAGCCAGTATAAATCTTCGCTCGAAAGATGTTCTTCGGTTTGCAGAAACATCCCCAAAATCAAATCTCTCTGCGCCGTCCGCCGTAAGCCCGCCTTTTGAATGTGTTCCAAAAAAACCTGTTTTTCTTTTTGAAAATCCTTTTTCCTGCCAGCCATATTATTCAAATGCGAATCGCAATTCACAAATTCCAAAAATCTATTTAATTTTATTTTAACACTTGAGATTTTTTTTCGCTAACAAAATTTTCTTTTGTATTTCATTAATTCTTTCTTTTCTCGCGCCTTGTCGTTCGGCTAAAGCAAGCGAACGCGCGGCAAGCTGCAAATATATGTTAACGGCTTCGCTCGAGACGCTTTTCTGCAAAATTTTCAGGTGTTTCTCAAAAATTTCAACATCAGCGCGCGCGAAAGTTCCGGTTAATGCTTCGGAAGTGGTTTGACTTTCAAGATTTTCAACAGTGCTTTTGATAAGCGGAAGCAAAATTTTCTGTGCTTCTTTTATACTGAGTCCGCATTTTGAAATCATTTCCAGAGCAACGTCAATCAATGCCACAAAATGTCCGCTCGCCGTTACCGCCGAGGCGTGATAAAGAGTTTTGAATTTGGTTTCGACTGTAAAAAATTCTCCCTCTAAATCAGAAACTATTTTTTTGGCAACTTCGACGGCTTCCGCTTCGCCTTCGACGCAAAAATACGCGCCCTTAAAATGTTCGCCTCCCGAAATCGGATTGCTGACTGAAACAAGCGGGTGAATAGAGCCGACGCGACATCCGATTTGTTTTAATTCGTGCAAAATTTCCGACGAAAGAGACCCGCTCGTATGAAAAACAAACGATTTTTTTTGTAATTTTTTTGCCAATAGCGCGGCGGCGTTTTCAATCTCAAAATCCTGTGTAGTTATGAAAATTATTTCCGACGAAACAGGCAAAAAATTTTCTAACGAAATAATCTTTGGTTTTGGTGTAATTAGAAACGCGATTTTTTCAACTGCTTCTCTATTTCTTGCGACAAGATTTTCAATCGAGTAACCTTTTTTTGCCAGCGAAACGGCTAAAGCTCCGCCGAGTTTGCCGACGCCGACGATGGAAATTTTCCGCATATAAAAAATATAGGGCAAAAGATTGGAAAGTGAAAATTTGAAAAAACATTATTTCCTGTAAATTTTGATAGAAATTCTCACAACTTAAATAAATTCTTGTGCATCAAAGATTCGTTACTTTATAATTTAGAAACATTAAAAAAATTTAAAATACCGTTTCACCGGCAACAGGACTTTTTCAGGAGACAAAAATGCATATCAGTTCTATTCGTAAAATTAGTGCGTTTTCTTTAATTTTAGCAATTTGGTTCGGCGCGATTGCGTTTTATCCGGCAAGCGCGGCGGCGCAAACCAATGCCGATAACAAGCAAACCGATAACAATAAAAAGAAGGATAAAAAGGCTAAGAAAAATCAAAAGGAAGAAGTCGCCGTTCAATCGCCGACAACAAACGGCACCACTCTGACGCCGAAAGAAGACCCTGCTTTAATTGGCAAGCGTAAAATTAACAACGGCTCGGACAAATTTTTCGGCTGGCTCGGAGGTTCTCAGGAAAAGGAAATCGCTATCGGTAGACAACTCGCTTCCGAAGTCGAACAACAGGCTAAATTGGTCGAAGACCCGATTATTACCGAATACGTTAATCGTGTCGGACAAAACGTGGTTCTTCACTCGGACGCGAAAATTCCCTTTACGATAAAGGTTATTGACAGCGACGAAGTAAATGCATTCGCGCTGCCCGGCGGTTTTTTCTACGTTAATAAAGGTTTGATTTTAGCTGCCGATAACGAAGCCGAACTGGCAGGCGTGATGGCGCACGAGATTGCTCACGTCGCCGCCCGTCACGCGATGGAAAATCAAGGTAAATTAAGCGCTATTAATTACGGACTGCTGGCAACGGTTATCTTTGGCGGTCCTATTGCCAGCACGATTGCACAGAATGCGGGTGGTATCGGGCAAGCGATGGCTTTTTTCAGATTTAGTCGCGGCGCGGAAGAAGAAGCCGATAAATTTGGCGTTCAATATCTGTATGCGGCAGGCTATGACCCGACGGGAATGTCAACAATGTTTGAAAAACTCGCTTCTAAAAACAAGAAAAAACCAGGTACGTTGTCGAAACTTTTCTCGACGCATCCGCAATCAGTCGAGCGGCGCGACGCCAGTTTATCTCTTGTAGCTCGTTTTCCAGAACAAGAAGAATACATCATCAGTACTTCCGAATTTCAACGTGTGAAGGCACATCTGATGCGTCTTTCCAACGCAAAGGCAAACATCGTCGGTGATATTGACGAAGGCGAACCGGGCAAACCGACTTTAAAACGCCGTCAGCCAGAGCCGGATTCGACCACTCCGGGCGATTCGAGCAGCGACTCGAGTTCTGATAAAAAAGACGCTCCGCCCGTGTTGAAAAAACGCGGCGAACCAACTCCGACCCCATCGCCGGAAAAATAAAGTTAACTTTAGAAATTAGAACACGCTTTGCAATTTTGTAGGGCGTGTTTTTTCGATTAGATTTTAACTTTTATGCTGGCTTACTAATATTATTGCTCAGTTATGGTTAATCCTGCTAAGTGTTAACTCGTATATTCTTGTTGCTTATTAAAAAAGCTTGAAAATTGTTGACAGATACTTTAAAATCGTTGGCATCGGTTTGAAACATTGAATCTCCCAAATTTTACTAACAAATAATTAGTTTCTACTAAAGGTGTATTGAATTATGTGGAATCAAATTTCTCGAGTTTTATTTTTTTTCGGGATAGCGTTTTTGTTTGGCTACTCAACTACATCAACAAAGGCTATTACCTTGCCCGCCGGTTTTGAAGATGCGTGGGTGGCTGACATCGGCTCACCGACGGCGCTTGCATTTACGCCCGACGGTCGGCTTCTCGTGACGACCCAGCAAGGACAGGTGCGCGTTTACCAAAATGGCGCGTTGCTCACATCACCAGCCGTTGATCTTAATTTCAAACTTTGCACCAACAGCGAGCGCGGTCTTTTAGGTATTGCGGTTGACCCGAATTTTACGACAAACCGCTACGTTTATTTTTATTACAGTTTTAAGAAAACCACTGCCTGCGACGGTAATACCGTCAACCGCGTCGCACGGTTTGTTCTGGCGGATAACAACACAATCGCGACCTCGAGTGAAACCGTTTTGATTGACAATATCCATTCACCTGCCGGAAATCACAACGGCGGAGATTTGCACTTTGGTAAAGACAATTTGCTTTACATCAGTGTCGGCGATGGCGGCTGCGATTATGCAGGCAATTCAGGCTGTGCCGGAGCGAACGACGCGGCGCGTGACCGCCACGTAATGCTTGGTAAAATTTTGCGCATCACGCGCGACGGAGCGATTCCGGCGAGCAATCCGTATCAAGGCGCAAACAGCGGACGCTGCAATGTGACGGGCAGCACGACAGCGGGTAATTGGTGTCAGGAAACTTTTGCGAGCGGTTTGCGCAATCCGTTTCGCATCGCTTTCGACTCGAACGCCGCCGGAACGCGCTTTTTTATCAACGACGTAGGACAAGGCATCTGGGAAGAAATTGATGAAGGAATTAGCGGCGCCGATTACGGCTGGAACGCGCGCGAAGGACATTGCGCGAATAATTCAACGACCAACTGCGGTGCGCCACCCAACGGATTCACTAACCCAATTTTCGATTATCAGCACAGCGGCACCTGCGAGCCGGGCGTTCGCGGCAACTCAATTACTGGAGGAGCCTTTGTACCAAATGGCGTTTGGTCGAGCGCGTACGATAATTCTTATCTTTTCGGCGAGTATGTGTGCGGTAGAATATTCAAATTAACGCCGAATGGAAGCGGCGGTTACACGGCGAGCGAGTTTGCCACCGGTCTGGGCGGCAGCAGTGCCGTAGCAATGATTTTCGGACCATACCAAAGCACGAAAGCTCTTTATTACACAACTTATGCAAGTGGCGGAGAAGTGCGCCGCATCCGTTACACCGGACAGGCGAATCGCAATCCGATTGCTTCATTTACAGCTAATCCGACTTCCGGCACTGCTCCGCTTGACGTTGCTTTTAATGCTTCAGCGAGTAGTGACCCGGACGGTGATACACTTTCTTATAGTTGGAATTTTGGTGATGGAACAACCGGAACCAGCGTAACTCCAGTTCATCGTTATGCGACGATCGGAACTTACACCGCAACCTTAACGGTAAGCGACGGGCGCGGTGGAACAAACTCCACCACCTTGCAAATTGATGTGGGTAATTCCGCTCCGCAGCCGACTATCATCTCACCAACGCCAACACAGCTTTTCCGCGTTGGCGAAACAATTACACTGCGCGGCAGCGCAACTGACGCGCAGGACGGCACGTTGGCAGACAATCGTTTAACGTGGGAAGTTTTTTTGCATCATAACAACAATCACACGCATCCATTTTTGGCGCCCACAACAGGTAATAACATTACATTTACAGCGCCCGCGCCGGAAGATCTGGACGCAGCTACCAGCAGTTTTTTAGAGATTCGGCTGACTGCAACTGATTCTAACGGTTTAAGCACCACGATTATACAATATTTTCAGCCGCGAAAAGTAAACATTACTTTGACCACTACCCCGGCTGGATTGAGTTTGAGTGTTAACAACACAACAATTGTCGGACCAAAAACATTTGTTTCTTGGGATGGTTATGTATTAAATGTCACTGCTCCAAATCAAACAGGCAGCGACGGTCAACAATATACTTTCCAATCCTGGTCAGATGGCGGTGCGGCGGCGCATGCAATCATTACACCAGCAACTCCGGCAACTTATACCGCAATGTTCCAAGGTTCAGGTTATTCAATATCAGGGATGGTGAGGTACGGTGTAACGCCAGCGGGAGGAACAACAAAGTATGTGCCCGGCGTGACATTGACAGCTGCCGGAACACCGCTAGTGACGACGACAACCGCTTCAAA
>Ga0136617_10006067_pt1 | contig 10808 bp, 7 predicted proteins | sample AntDrymUQ3222106_2_FD_129672 | JGI IMG/M metagenome (GOLD analysis project Ga0136617, IMG submission 129672) | Polar desert sand microbial communities from Dry Valleys, Antarctica - metaG UQ322 (21.06) | ecosystem: Environmental > Terrestrial > Soil > Desert | place: Antarctica: Dry Valley...
AGGCAACTACGAGGTGCCGCTCGGCACGACGATCCGCGACATCGTCTACGGGCTGGCCGGCGGTCCGCTCGAGGGCCGCGAGATCAAGTGCTTCTTCCCCGGCGGATCCTCGGCGCCCGTGCTGACCGGCGACGAGGGTCTCGACCTGGCCTACGACTTCGAGACCATGGCCCAGGCGGGCTCGATGCTCGGCTCGGGCTCGATCATCGTGGTCGACGACGCGCAGCCGCTCGTGCCGCTGGCCCTGCGACTCGCTCAGTTCTACCGCCACGAGTCTTGCGGCAAGTGCACGCCCTGCCGGGAGGGCACGAACTGGACGGTGAAGATGCTCGAGCGCGTCGATTCGGGCGAGGCGACGCCGATGGATCTCGAGCTGCTCCAGCAGGTCCAGACCAACATCGAGGGCAACTGCCTCTGCGTGCTCGGCGACTCGATGGCCATGCCGATCGGTTCCATGCTCGTGAAGTTCCGCGCCGAGTTCGAGCAGCACGCGGAGAGCGCACGCATGCGAAACGATGCGGCGGTCGTCGAGCAGCCCTCGCCAGAGCTCGCCGCGGCCCCCCAGGCCGGGCCGGCGTAGCGCCTACCCCGCCCGGCCACTTCAAAGCGACCGCCCATGCCCCGCCCCACACCGAACTTCGTCACCTTCGAGATCGACGGCCGCGACGTCACCGCGCCGGAGGGCGCGATGCTGGTCGACGGCGCCAAGTACGGCGACGTCGAGATTCCCGTCTTCTGTTACGAGCCCAAGCTCGGCCAGGCGGTGGGCGCCTGCCGGATGTGCCTGGTGGAGATCGAGGGCATCCCCAAGCTCCAGACCGCGTGCTCGACCCCGGTCAAGGACGGGATGGTCGTGGTCACCGGCTCGGACCGGGTCAAGCAGGCTCAGAACGCGATCGTCGAGTTCCTGCTCGTCAACCATCCGCTCGACTGCCCGGTCTGCGACAAGGGCGGCGAGTGCCCGCTTCAGGACATCGCCTTCGGCTGGGGCGCCGGGCGCTCGCGCTTCATCGAGCCCAAGCGCCACTTCGAGAAGCCGCTCGAGCTGTCCCCGTTGATCGCCATCGACCGCGAGCGCTGCATCCTCTGCTTCCGCTGCGTGCGCTTCTCGCAGGAGATCTCCGAGGACTACCAGCTGACCTTCCTCGAGCGCGCGGACTCGACCTACGTGGGGACGCATCACGGCCACCCGTACGTGGCGCCGTTCTCGGGCAACATCGTCGATCTCTGCCCGGTCGGCGCGCTGACCTCGAGTGCCTATCGCTTCCGCGCGCGCCCCTGGGAGGTCGAGAACGGCGGCTCGGTCTGCACGCTGTGCCCGAGTCAGTGCAACGTGACCTTCACGGTCCGCGACGACATGAAGGTCCTGCGCGTCTTCCCCCGCGACAACGCCGAGGTCGACGACGGCTGGCTGTGCGACCGCGGGCGCTTCGGCTTCCAGGCCATCCACTCGCCCGAGCGGCTGACGCGCCCGCTGGTGAAGGACGGTGGAGCGCTGCGCGAGGTCCCCTGGGACCGCGCCCTGGCCGAGGCCGCGGAGGGTCTGCGCAAGGCCGGCCCGAAGACGGCGGCTCTCGCCGGCGGCGAGACCTCGAACGAGGAGGGCTTCCTCCTCCAGCGGCTGATGCGCGAGGGGCTCGGCTCGCCGCACATCGACTCGCGGGCGAGCGGACCGATCGCGGCCGATCATGCCCGCGCGCTGGCCCGGCCCGAGCTTGCGGCCATGGTCTCCGACATCGATCACGCCGGTGCTGTGGTTGTGATCGACTCGGAGCTACAGGACGAGTCGCCGATCCTCGACCTGCGCGTGCGCAAGGCGATCCGCCGCTTCGGAGTCAAGGTCATCGTCGTCGGCGGGCGCCCGGGGGCGCTCGACCCTCCCGCCGACGCGATCGTGCGCACGACTCCCGGCGGCGCCGAAGCCGCGCTCGGGGCGCTCGCCGCCGCGCTCGGCGAGGTCGAGCCCGCCGACGGGGCACCTGCGGACCGCAGAGCGCCGCGCGACTCGTCGCAGACGCCGGTCGGCGCGCTCGACGAGCGCCAGCACGGCGAGCCCTCGCAACAGGGCGAGTCGGTCGAGGGCGGCATCGACGACAGCGCCCGGCGCGCCGGCACCAGCGCCGAGGCGGTCCGCAACGCCGCCGCCATCCTGCGCGCGGCGGGCCCGGCGGTCGTGCTCTGGGGCGAGCGGCTGTCGAGCGGCGCGCGCGGGAGCGCCGGCGTATCCGCTCTGCTCGCCCTGGCGGGCGCGCTCGCGATCCCCGAGACCGAGGGCGCCGGGCTGATCGAGGTTCCGGCCGGCACCAACGCCCGCGGCCTCCGCGAGGTCGGCTGCCTGCCCGGCGTCAAGCCCGGTCTCGCGGACGCTCCCGAACCGGGCCTGCCGGCCGCGGAGATCGCCGGTGCTCTCGGCGGCGACCTCTCCGCCCTGCTCCTCCTGGGCGCCGATCCGCTGCGCACCCACCCCGATCGCGCGGGCTGGGCACGTGCCCTCGCCGCCGCGGGCTTCGTCGTCGCCTTCGCCGACTTCCCGTCGCCGGAGATGACCGAGCACGCGAACGTCATCTTTCCTCTCGAGAGCTACGCCGAGCGCGAGGGCACCGTCACCCATCCGGACGGCCGCATCCAGCGGTTGCGCCAGGCGATCGGCCACCCCGGCGACGTGCGCCCGGTGTGGAGCGTGTTGGCCGAGCTCTCGGCGCGGCTGGACATCCCCGGCGACCCGCCGTTCCTCACCAGCCCGATGGTCAGCCGCACACTCTTCGACGCCATCCCCTTCCTCGCCGGGCTGACGCTCGAGGAGGTCGGCGGCAAGGGCCGACGCTGGCAGGAGCGCAGCGCGGCGAGCGCCGCGCCGGTCGCGTCCGGCCTCCCCGTTCCCGGCGACCTCGAGACCGCGCCCGAGCCGCTCGAGACCCAGAACGGCGACCTGCGGCTCGGCACCGCGCGCTCGCTCTGGGCCGGCCGCGAGACCGAGCACGCGCCGATCCTGCGCTTCCTTGCCTCCGGCCAGCGCGTCGAGCTCTCGGCCGAGGACGGCGTCCGCCTCGGCGTGGTGAGCGGCGACGAGGTCACCGTCGCGCGCAACGGGTCGAGCGTGCGCGGCGTCGCGGCGCTGCGCGACGGGCTCCCGCCGCTGAGCGTCTACCTGTACGAGGGCACGGCCGAGGGCAACGCCACCGAGCTCACGGGTGCCGAGGCCGGCACGGTCACGGTGCACAAGGTGGCCGGAGAATGATCGGCGCAGCGCTCGGGTCGGCGGCCGGCGCCGCTCCGCTGTCCCTCGTCCCCCTCGCTCTCAGCGAGACCGGTCCGATCTGGGTGCAGCTGGTCAAGGCGGTGGTGATCTTCGTGGCCATCCTCCAGATCGTGCCCGTGGTCCTGTGGGCCGAGCGACGCCTGCTCGGCCGCTTCCAGGGCCGCCTCGGACCCAACCGCGTGGGGCCCGCCGGCCTCCTCCAGCCGCTGGCCGACGTGCTCAAGCTCGTCTCCAAGGAGGCCTCGACGCCCGCCACCGCGGTGCCGTGGATGATGGCCATCGCCCCGGTGATCTCGATCGCCACGGCGGTGCTAACGCTCGCGATCATCCCCTTTGGCGCGCCCGGCGCCTACGGCGGCGAGTTCGCGCTGGCCGGGATCGACGTCTCGATCGGCCTCCTCTACTTCTTCGCCTTCGGCTCGATCTCGTTCTACGGCCTGATGCTCGGCGGCTGGGCCTCGGGCTCGAAGTACTCGTTCCTCGGCTCGATGCGGGCCGCCGCGCAGCTCGTCTCCTACGAGGTCGCGATCGGGCTGTCGCTGCTCGGCGTGGCCATGGCGGCCGGCTCGCTGTCGCTGGTCGAGATCGTCGAGGCCCAGTCCGGGATCTGGTTCGTGATCCCGCAGTTCGTCGGGTTCCTGATCTTCATGGTCGCCGGCTTCGCCGAGTCCTCGCGGCCTCCGTTCGACCTACCGGAGGCTGACGCGGAGCTCGTCTCCGGCTACAACACCGAATTCGGGGGGATGCGCTTCGGCTCGTTCTTCATGGCCGAGTACATCGAGGTCCTGGTCATCTCGGGCGTGGCCACGGCGATCTTCCTCGGCGGCTGGCACGGCCCGGGGCCGGAGTTCCTGGGTCCGATGTGGGTGCTGATCAAGATGCTCGCGCTCGTGTTCCTGTTCATCTGGGTCCGCGCGACCCTGCCGCGGCTGCGCTACGACCAGCTCATGACCCTCGGGTGGAAGATCCTCCTGCCGCTGGCCACCCTCAACGTCCTCGTGACCGCGATTCTCGTGGTCGTCATCCCCGGCTGAGCCTGGAGTCGCCGACACCGTGTCAGACACCCTGTCAAGCAAGTCGTCCAACCCCGCCGAGGCCTCGGCCACGCGCCTGCCCGACGACGTGATCGCCGTCCAGCGCGCCCCGTCGCCCAGCCGAACCGGCGCCGCCTACCGCACGTTCGGGGCGACCCTCAAGGGGCTGCGGACGACGCTCGCCCGCACGCTCGAGAAGCCGACCACGATCCAGTATCCGGAGGAGAAGACGCCGGTCTACCCGCGCTTTCGCGGGCGGCACAAGCTGCACCGCTTCGAGGACTCGGGGCTCGAGAAGTGCGTCGGCTGCTCCCTCTGCGCCGCGGCCTGCCCGGCCGAGTGCATCCGAGTGGTCGCGGCCGAGAACACGCCGGAGCACCAGGTCTCGGCCGGCGAGCGCTACGCCGCGGTCTACGAGATCAACCTCAGCCGCTGCATCTTCTGCGGCTACTGCGAGGTCGCCTGCCCGTTCGACGCCATCACCATGGGCAACGACTACGAGCTCTCCGACTACACGCGCTCCGACCTGATCTTCACCAAGGAGATGCTTCTCGCCGACCCGATCGAGCGCGCCCCGCTGCGGCGCGAGGGCGAGTAGCGAGCCGGAGAGGAAGGGGGGCGGGCGGCGATGATCTTCGAGGCGATCCTGTTCTTCGTGGCCGCGGCCGGCGCGATCGCCGGGGCGCTCGGCGTGGTCGTGCTGCGCAACCCGTTCTTCAGCGTGCTGGCACTCGTCGGACACCTGCTCGCGCTCGCGGTGCTCTTCCTGCTCCTGCGGGCGGAGTTCGTAGCCGCGGCGCAGGTCGTGGTCTACGCGGGCGCGGTCATGGTCCTGTACGTGTTCGTCGTCGCCTATATCGGCGGCATCGAGGAGCCGCTCGGCGCCTCGGCGGGACCGCTACGCATTCTCGGCCCGCTGTTCGCCGGCGTGCTGCTGATCGAGATAGCCATCGCCACCATCGGCTCGGGGCTGCGCGCGGTGTCCTCTGCCGGGCCCGTGGTCGGCGCGAACTTCGGGTCGCCCGAGGCGATCGGCGCGCTCCTGCTCCAGAAGTTCCTCATCGCCTTCGAGGCCGCGTCCTTCCTGCTGCTGATCGCGGCGGTCGCGGCGGTCGTGCTGGCCCGGCGCCGGCGGGGCCTCGAGGAGGCCGGCGGGGACACGCCGCTGCAGATCGGCCGGCGGCCCGCGAAGGGCCCCCAGGCCGACGATCCCGCCGTCGCCGGCACCGGCGGGGAAGCCGGCCGCTCGATCGACGAACGCACTCCGACCGTGGCGCAGGGCGGCTGAACAATGGGGATCGCCTGGTTCGTCGTCCTGTCGGCGTTCATCTTCGCCATCGGCGCGGCGGGCGTGCTCACGCGGCGCAATCCGCTCGTGATCCTGCTCTGCCTCGAGCTCATGCTCAACGCGGGCAACCTCGCCCTGCTCTCCTTCGCGCGCGCCCACGGGAACGGCGACGGCCAGGTCTTCGCCCTGATCGTGATGGTCGTCGCCGCCTGCGAGGTGGTGATCGGGCTCGGCCTGATCGTCGCCATGTTCCGTAACAAGCTGACCATCGACGCCGACGAGATGTCGGAGCTGCGCGGATGACTCCGGCGGCCGTCTCCTGGGCCTGGCTGGTGCTGCTGCTCCCGTTGATGGGGACCGCGGTCATCGCGCTCGGCTGGAAGATCCTGCCGGGGCGTCTGGCCGGCTACCTGGGCACGCTGACCATCGGCCTCTCCTTCCTGGCCGGCATCGCGACCTACTTCTCGCTCGAAGCACTGCCGCCCGAGGGGCGGCGGCTCGTCGGGAGCGCGTTCACCTATATCGGCACGAGCAACCTCAACGTCGACCTGTCGATCCTCGTCGATCCGCTGTCGGTATTCATGGTCCTCGTGGTCACCGGCGTGTCGTTCCTGATCCACGTCTACTCGATCGCCTACCTCGGCTCGGACCGCGGCTACGCGCGCTTCTTCTCCTACCTCAACTTCTTCGTCTTCTCAATGCTGCTGCTGGTACTGGCGGGCAACTTCGTCCTGCTCATCGTGGGGTGGGCGTTCGTCGGCGCGGCCTCGTACCTGCTGATCTCGTTCTGGTACCGCCGAGACACCGCGACCAACGCCGGGATCAAGGCCTTCGTGATCAACGTGATCGGCGACGTCGGCCTGGTCATCGCCGCCTTCCTGATCCTCGACCGGCTCGGGACGCTCGACTACCTCGGCGCCTTCGAGGCGGCCAGGCAGATCCCGCCGGGCGACCCGACGATCGTCGCCGCCTGCCTGCTGCTGCTCGTCGGCGCGTTCGCCAAGTCGGGCCAGCTCCCGCTGCACACCTGGCTGCCGGACGCCATGGAGGGCCCGACCCCGGTCTCGGCCCTGATCCACGCCGCGACCATGGTCACCGCGGGCGTGTACCTGATCGCGCGCTGCCACCCGCTGTTCGAGGCCGCCCCGTCTGCCGCGGCCGTCGGGGCGATCATCGGCACGCTGACCCTGCTGTTCGCCGCCACCGTGGCCCTTGTCTCCACCGACCTGAAGCGGATCATCGCCTACTCGACGATCTCGCAAATCGGCTACATGGTCCTCGGTGTGTGCGCCTTCGCCTACAGCGCCGGGATGTTCCACCTCATGACCCACGCGTTCTTCAAGGCGCTGCTGTTCATGGGGGCCGGCTCGGTGGTCTCGGCGATCGGCATGACCAACGGGTCGATCGACCGCATGGGCGGCTTTCGCAAGGCCATGCCCTTCACCTTCGCGACCTTCACCATCGGGGCCGGCGCGCTGGCCGGCCTGCCGCTGCTCTCGGGCTTCTTCTCGAAGGACGAGATCATCTCCTACACGCTGCACCGCGGCGGGCTCTACACCGTGCTCGGGTACTGCGCCTACCTCGCGGCGATCCTGACCGCGTTCTACGCCTTCCGGATGGTCTTCCGGGTGTTCTTCGGCAAGCCCGTGCCCGAGGCGAAGGAGCTCGCCGGTGGCGAGCAGGCCCACGTCGCGCCGCAGAACCCGCTGACCGGCGAGGAAGAGGACACCGACGTCGGCTTCCCCGGCCCCGAGCACCACATCGCCGAGCGCGCGTTCGGAATGAAGGCGGCGATGGCGCCACTGGCGCTGCTGGCCGTCGTCGGCGGGGTCGTGGCCATCCCCGGGCTCACCGCCGGGGTCGAGACCTTCCTCGAGCCGACCTTCGCCGGGTCCCCGTACCTGGCCGACCGCCCGCCCGAGGCCGAGCAGATCACCGGCCTAATCATCGGCGGCGTGCTGGCCCTGGTCGGGGTGGGCGCGGCCTACGTCGTCTACATGCGGCGTCCCGGTCTGGCCGGCTCGGCGCAGAAGAAGCTCGCCGGGGTGCACGCCCTGTTCTTCAACGCCTGGTACCTCAACCAGCTCTACGACCGCGTGTTCGTGCGGCCGGGACGGGCGGCGGGACGCTTCGGGCGCACGACGGTCGAGCGGGTGCTCGTGCAGAACACGATCGTCGGAGGGGCGACCGGCGTGGTCCGCGCCGGCACCGCGCTCGCCCGCGCGGTCCAGACCGGCTACCTGCGGGCCTACGCACTGCTCTTGCTGGTGGGTGTGTGTGCGCTGGCCCTCTACTTCCTCATCGCCAGCGGCTGAGGTAGAGCCAGGCCATGCCCGTCCTCGACATCCCCCTGCCGATCTTCCTGGCCGTCCCGCTGGTGGCCGGAATGATCGGCCTGGTCGCGCCGCCCAGGGCCGCGCGCTGGCTGGCGCTGCTCGCCACCGCCGCGACCTTCGCCTACGTGCTCTTCATGATCGCCGACTTCGCGCCCGGCGGCTCCGGCCTGCGCTACATCACCGACGAGCCGTGGATCCCCGCGCTCGGCATCCGCTTCTCGCTCGGCGTCGACGGGCTCAGCCTGTTCCTGATCGCCCTGACCGCCTTCCTGTGGCTGGCGGCGACCCTCGTCTCCGCGCTGCGCCCGGCCGAGCGCGCCTTCGAGCGTCCGCGGCTCTTCTTCTTCCAGATGGGACTGGCGGAGACGGCGGTGCTCGGTGCCTTCATGGCCCAGGACCTGGCCCTGTTCGTCGTCTTCTTCGACCTCATGCTGATCCCGTTCTACTTCCTGATCGGGCAGTGGGGCGGACGAGAGCGCGTGGCCGCCACGACGAAGTTCGTCATCTACACGCTCGTCGGCTCCCTGCTCATGCTCGCGGCCGCGGTGGCGCTCGGCGTCCTCTCGACGCCGAAGGGCGGGGAGATCTCCTTCGCGCTGCCGGAGCTAGCCCAGCGCTCGCTGCCCGACGGAGCGCAGATCCCGATCTTCCTCGCCTTTGCCGCGGCCTTCCTGGTCAAGGCTCCGCTCTTCCCCTTCCACGGCTGGCTGGCCGACGCGTACCGCGCGACCCCGCTGCCGGTGCTCGTGCTGCTCTCGGCCGTGCTCTCGAAGGTCGGGGTCTACGGCTTCCTGCGCATAGTCCTGCCGATCATGCCCGACGCCTCGGTGGCGCTCCAGGAGCTGATGCTCGTCATCGCCGTGTTCTCGATCCTCTACGGCTCGATCCTCGCTTTCTCGCAGGACAACGCGCGGCTCGTGGTCGCCTACTCGTCGATCGCCCAGCTCGGCTTCATCGTGCTCGGGATCTTCGCCCTGGACGACAAGGGCGCCCAGGGCGCGGTCTTCCAGATGGTCACCCACGGCCTCGTGGCGGCGGCGTTGTTCCTGATCATCGGCGTGCTGGCCACGCGCACGGACGGGTCCGACTCACTCGCGCGCATGGGCGGGCTCGCCATGCGCGCGCCGGTGCTCGCGGCGCTGTTCCTGATCGTCTCGCTGGCCACGTTGGCCATGCCCGGGTCGCCCAACTTCGCCGGCGAGCTGCTGATCCTGTTCGGGGCCTTCGAGGACAAGCTCGTCTACGGGCTGGTGGCCAGCGTCGGCGTCGTGCTCGCGGCCGTCTACATGATCCGCGTCTTCCAGAAGGCGATGCACAGCCGCCCCGGGCCCGAGGTCGCGTCGCGGGAGATCGGACGAGCCGACCTGGCCGGGATCGTGCCGCTCGTGGTGGTGATCCTCGGCCTGGGGGTCTATCCGCAGCTCGTGCTCGCCCGCACCGACCGTGACACCACCGCGCGCATCGCGGAGGCACGCGCGCTCGCGGGGGGCACGAGCGACGCCCAGGCCGCGCCGCCCGGAGGCGTCACCCCCGGCGGCGCCACCGTCCCGGGCGAACCACCCGTGCGCTCGCCCTCGAGGCCCGGCGGGGAGCCCCTGCGATGAACGCGCTCGCCGCGATCTCCGGGCCCGCGATCGACGTCAAGGCGCTCTCGCCGCTCGCGGCGGTGGTCGTCGGCACGATCGTCGTGCTCATGGCAAGCCTGGCGCGCGCGGCGGTAGTGCAGCGCGTGGTCGTCCCGGCTCTGACCGTGGTGTCGCTGCTCGCGGCCATCGGGCTGGCGATCTGGACCTGGGAGCCCGGTCCGGCCGAGCCGCTGGTCGCCGGCGCCGTGGTCTTCGACACGCTCACGCTGATCCTCGTCCTCATCGTCGCCACGGCGGCGCTCGCGACAGTCGCCTTGTCACTGAAGGCCAACGCGCTGAGCGAGGCCGGCCCGGGCGAGTACATGACGCTGCTGCTCGGCTCGGTCGCGGGGATGATCCTGCTCGGCGGGGCGGCCAACCTGGTCACCTTCTTCCTCGGCCTCGAGCTGCTGTCGATCCCGCTGTACGTGCTCTGCGCGACGGATCTGCGCCGCCGCGAGTCGCTCGAGTCGGGGCTCAAGTACCTCGTCATCGGGTCGTTCGGCTCGGCGACGCTGCTCTACGGGCTGGCCATGATCTACGGCGCCACCGGGACGACGGACTTCTCCGGCATAGCGCGCGCGGTCGGCGGCGAGGTCCCGGCCACGGACCCGCTCTTCCTGACCGGCATCGCGCTGACGGTCACCGGCCTCGCCTTCAAGGCCTCGGTGGCGCCCTTCCACCAGTGGACGCCCGACGTCTACCAGGGCGCCCCCACCCCGGTGACCACGTTCATGGCTGTGGCCACCAAGGCCGCCGCCTTCGTGATCATCCTGCGCTTCTTCCTCGACGCCCTGGCCGGCGCCGAGGCACAGTGGGCGCCCGCGCTGGCCGCGCTGGCAATTGCCACCATCCTGATCGGCAACGTCGGCGCGATCGCCCAACGCTCGCTCAAGCGCATGCTCGCCTGGTCCGGCGTGGCCCAAGCCGGCTACCTGCTCGTCGGCGTCGTCGTGGGCACCCGCATGGGGCTCGAGGCCACGGTGTTCTACCTGGTGATCTACGTGCTCATGAACGTCGCGGCGTTCGCGGTGATCGTCGCGCGCGAGCGCTTCTCCGAACACGGGGATGACCTGCGCTCACTCGAGGGCCTCGGCCAGGCCAGCCCCCCGCTCGCGCTGGCCATGACCGTGGCCATGCTGTCGCTGGCCGGGCTACCCGGGACGGTCGGCCTCTGGGGCAAGTTCTTCCTCATCCGCGCCGGCTTCGACGGCGGCTACGGCGTGCTCGGAGTGGCCATCGTCGTCGGGTCGATCATCTCGCTCG
>Ga0136617_10006068_pt1 | contig 10808 bp, 8 predicted proteins | sample AntDrymUQ3222106_2_FD_129672 | JGI IMG/M metagenome (GOLD analysis project Ga0136617, IMG submission 129672) | Polar desert sand microbial communities from Dry Valleys, Antarctica - metaG UQ322 (21.06) | ecosystem: Environmental > Terrestrial > Soil > Desert | place: Antarctica: Dry Valley...
CGCCGCCGCCATCGCCGCCGCGTCCCCTCGTCGTTCGGCGTCGTCGAAACTGCGCAGGCAGCCGGCCGTTGCCTCGGGCAAGGGCGGCAGCTGCGCCTCACGGTCCTCATCGGAGTCGACAAGCTGATCCGGAACCCGTTCGGCTGCCGACTTGGCGCCGCTGGCCAGTCCCCGCAGCTGCTCCATCGGGACCTCGGTGCCGACGTGAAGGCTGCTGGACCGGCCGTGCCGGCGCACGGTGACCTTGCCGCGACCACGCACCCGTACGGTGTCGGCGGCCAGGTCGAAGATCAGCGCCGTGTGCTCGTCGATGCCCAGGATCGCGACGTCGTCGGGCAGTTGGGTTTCCAGCACCCGCAGCCGACGCTCGCCTGTGTAGCAATAGCGGGTGTCGTACGTCCCGCCCTCGGTGTTGTCGAAATGCGGGATCACGGCCACCCGCAGGCCAAGTGCCTGCATCAGGTCCAGACCGTCGAGCCATTCCGGATCCGCGCCGGCCTTGTAGATCTCGTAGACCGGGAGTGCAGCGACGCCAAGCGTGCAGGCCGCTGCGGATGCGAAGACGGTCACGCCTGGGCCCCGACGGATGCGTGCGTTCAGCACGTCCACGATCGCAGTGTTGCGCCACTGCGCGAGAGCGTAGGACGGGCTGCCGGGCCCAGCGAACAGCCAGCGCGCGGACCGCACCACCGCCACTGCCCGATCCAGCTCGCTCGGATCAGTCGCCGGTGCGCGCAGGCCCCGCACCGGCGAGACGGTGAGCCCGACACTCCTGTCGAAATAGCGCTGCGCCTTGGCAGAGACCCCAGCGACATTCTCCTGGAATCCGTACGGCGTCTCCAACAGCACCGCAGGGCCGTCACCGGCAGCGCGCGCCGACTCGGCCAGTCCCTTGTGGACGGTAACCATGGTCGGACTGGTCTCACCCGACCCGATGAGGGCCAGGATGTGCGGTCGCTCCTGGTCACCCATCCGGTACCCCACTCATCACCGCGGCATGATCATCGACGCCGATCGAGCTAGTGGTTGCCATCACCAGCTTATTGCAACTAGTTTGCACCAGATGGGGGGAGCAGTAGTCGTCGAAGTGATCGCGCTCTGGGGCGACTCGGACGGCGCGATCGGCTACCGGCAATCCCAGGCCGAACTCGGCGACGCAGAACATCCAGACGCCCTGGCACGCACGCTCGCCGACGATGGCCGGCTGAAACTGCTGCATTCGACGAGCTGGCGCTTCCTGCCCACTGGTCAGGTGATGCTGACCTACGCAGCTGTGTCTGATGGCAATGTGTCCGGCCAAAGCTCCCACATAGAAGATTTCGAGCCGGCCAGTTCCGGTGACCCTATGGCACCCTGTCCAGTCTGGGTCACCGGTCAGCAGGTCGCAGCACACGCGGCCCGGCATCTGGCCTTCCTCGCCGCGACCGACCCGAACTCCTGCGCCACGCTGACCGAAGCCCTGCGCAGCGCTCTCGATCGGCTCCCTGCCGGTCTGGCCGGGGCTCTTCCTCGGAGCAGCTGACCGCACCTTGCTTATTGCAAGTATGTTGCATTAGCGTGCGATACCCGGACCGTGCTTCCCGCCGGTTCACCGCGTGAAGGGTCGCTGCACTGTGATGGTCCACCGGGCACTGCTGGCATTGGCCGGGCAGTTGCGTGGCCCGCTGGCCGCCGGTGTGCTGATCGGCTGGCTGGTGATGGCTGCCCGAGTGACTCAAGCCGCGCTGGTCGGGATCGTGCTCGGCCAGATCTTCGCCGGTCGGCCCTTCGCTGCGGTGGCCGGGCTGTTGTGGGTGATCGCGGCGGTCGTGGTCGTGCGCGGGGTGCTGGTGTGGGCTCGGGAGTTGGTCGTGCAGGCCGCTGCCGGACAGATCAAGGAGCGGATACGCGACCGGCTGTTCGGCAAACTGCTCAGGCTCGGGCCCGGCTACCTGACCGCGACTCGCAGCGGTGAGGTCCAGGCCACCGTGGTGGACGGGGTCGAGGCGCTGGAGGCCTACTTCAGCCGCTACCTTCCGCAGCTCATCGTGTGCCTGACCGGCCCGGTGTTCCTGGTGGCGTGGATGTTCACCCGAGATGTGTGGGTAGGCGCGGTCGTCCTGACCGGTGTCCTAGCCGTACCGCTGGTCCCTCGACTCTGGGACAAGCTCCTGGCCGAACGCGGTCAAGAACACTGGAGCGCCTACCAGGCGTTCGGCGCGGACTACCTGGACTCGATGCAGGGGATGACCACCCTGAAGTCGCTCAACGCCGTGGACGGCCGGCGCAAGGTCATGCGCAAGCGAGGCGAGCATCTGTTCGGCTCCACGATGCGCCAGATGGCGGTGTCGATGATCGACACCGGGCTGACCACGTTCGGCGTCCAGCTTGGCGTGGCGATGGCAGTTGGCGTGGGCGCTGTGCGAGCGGCCAACGGGGATCTCGACGTGAGCACGTTGTTGATCCTGCTGGTCCTCACCGGCGAGTGCTTCCGCCCCTTCGGCGAGCTGACGAGCTACTGGCACGCCGGCTTCTTGGGCGTCTCGGCCTCGCAGGGGATCACGTCGATGCTGGCTGCGCCGGAGTTGACCCTCGACGCGCCGGATGCGATCACGCTGCCGGAGCAGGCTTCCGCCTCGGTCGCCTTCGAGGCGGTGACCTACACCTATCCCGGCCGATCCACGCCCGCTGTCTCCGACCTCAGTTTCGAGATCCAGGCCGGCGAGACCGTCGCCGTCGTCGGCAGGTCCGGAGCCGGGAAGAGCACCATGGTCAACCTGCTGTTACGCTTCGTCGGGCCCCAGCAGGGTCGGGTGGTCATCGGCGGGTACGACGCCGCGACCCTGGTGGCCGACTCGCTTCGGGAGCGCGTCGCGGTGGTCAGCCAGGACACCTACCTCTTCCACGGCAGCGTGGCCGACAACCTGCGACTGGCCAAGGCCAGGGCCACCGACGAGGAACTCGTGGCAGCCGCACGGGCGGCGAACGCTCACGAGTTCATTGCCTCGCTGCCCGATGGCTATGCGACCACGATCGGCGAACGCGGCCTGACCCTGTCCGGCGGTCAGCGGCAACGGCTGGCCATCGCCCGGGCTCTGCTGAAGGACGCCCGGATCCTGGTACTCGACGAGGCAACCTCCGCGGTGGACGCCGAGAACGAGGTCGGCATCGTCGCCGCACTGGACAGGCTCTCGGCCGGACGTACGACGCTGGTGATCGCGCACCGGCTGAACACGGTTCGGCACGCCGACCGGATCCTGGTCCTAGCCGACGGGCGCCTGGTCGAGCAGGGCACGCACAACGAGTTGCTTGCCCTGGCAGGGCATTACGCCGCGCTGGTGGCCGCGCAGACGGCGACCGTGACATGACGGGCCTGACCACATCATGGGACTGGCCATGACCAGCACCGTCGAGTCCGGCACCTCCGATCAGTCCGGCATCCTGCCGGCCAACACCCTCGGTCGCGGTCGCTCCATCCTGCGATTGGCTCCGGTCCTGCGGCGGCACCCGGTCGGCTTCTTCCTGACCGTCGCCAGCGCCGCCGGCAACCAGGGCTGCGGTGTAGCCGCCGCGGGTGTCGCCGCCTACCTCACCGGTCGCGCGGCCGTCGGCGCAAGCGCCGACGATCTCGTTCCCGGAATGATCCTGCTCGCGGTGTTCGTGGTGGGCAAGGGTGCCTCGGCCTGGCTGGAGATGTGGGTCGCCCACGACCTGGCCTACCGGATCATGGTCGATGTCCGAGGGGACATCTTCGACGGCCTGGAGCGACTTGCCCCGGGCTGGCTGATGGGCAAGCGGACCGGCGACGTGGCAGCGGCCGCGGTAGCCGATGTGGAGAACCTCGAGTGGTTCTATGCGCACGCGGTTGCCCAGTTCGCGGTTACCGTGCTGACCCCCTTGGCGGCGGTCGGCGTCCTGGCCACCATCGATCTGCGAGTGGCCCTGGCCCTGCTGCCCTTTGCGCTCCTGATCCTCACCGTTCCGTTCTGGCTGGCCCGACTCGGCGACCGGCAGGGCGTCGAATTGCGAACCCGGTTGGGGCACCTGCATGCCGATGCCGTGGACGGCGTACACGGTCTGCGTGAGCTGTTGCTGTTCGGTCAGGCCCAACGTTTCCGCGCTCGGCTGTTCGAGGACGGACGGCGGCTGAACCGGGCGCATCGGGCCAACGGCAGCCGGATGGGCGTCGAGAACGGGGTGACCGATGCCCTGGTCGCCGGCGCGATGCTCGCGGTGTTGGCCACCGGCGCGACGCTGGTCGCCTCGGACCAGATGTCGGCGGCGAACTATCCGGTCGTGGTCATCCTCGCGGCGTTCTCCCTGGTCCCGATCACCGAGATCACCGGCGGGATCCGCAATCTCGGTGTCCTGCGAGCCACTGCGTCCCGGGTCTTCGCGGTCACCGACACCCCGGCTCACGTCAGCGACAGTCCCGACGCCGCGAGCGACGCCAAGGACCTCAGCGCGCAGTTGCGGTTCGAGGACGTCGACTTCCGGTACTCAACCGAACTTCCCGATGTCCTGCACGGCGTGAGCTTCACGGTCGAGCCCGGTCAGACAGTTGCCCTGGTGGGGCGTTCGGGTGCCGGCAAGTCGACCTGCGCAAACCTGCTCCTGCGCTTCTGGGACCCAACCGGCGGACGAATCACCTTGGGGGGCACCGATCTGCGTGACCTGACCCAGGCCGCCCTCCGCGAGCGGGTCGCGCTCGTCCCACAGGACGTGTACCTGTTCAACAACTCCATCGCCGAGAACATCCGGCTTGGGCGACCAGAGGCCAGCGATGCCGAAGTCGCCGACGTGGCCCGGCGGGCTCTGGTCAGCGAGTTCGCCGACAGCCTCGCCGACGGGATGGACACCGTTGTCGGCGAGCGGGGCGCGGCCCTGTCTGGCGGTCAACGTCAGCGCATCGCCCTGGCCCGGGCGCTGCTGCGCGACGCATCTGTCCTGGTCCTCGACGAAGCAGTGTCCAACATCGACGCCGAGGGAGAGGTCCACCTGCGCGCGGCGCTGGAAACCGCCCGGGCAGGCCGGACCACCGTGGTGATCGCGCACCGGCTATCAACCATCCGCAACGCGGACAGCGTCGTCGTACTCGACGAGGGGCGCGTCGTGCAGCAGGGCACACATGACGATCTCGCCGCAACTGAGGGCCCCTACCGGCGGCTGCTGGCCGACCAGGTCGACGTGATCTTGCCCTGACAACCGGACAGCCGACAGAAAGCGGGAGCCATGTCCAGCATGAAAGCAGCGCTCGTAGTGCTGAGCCTGGTCAGCGCGCTGACTGCGTGTGGCAGCGGGGACGCGGGCAACCGTGCGGCCCCGAACGGCGGGCCGGTCGAGGGGTTTCCGGTCACCATCGAGAACTGCGGGCGGACGCTGACTTTCGACGCGCCACCAACGCGGGTAGTGACCGGCTACGTGCCGGCGCTGGAGACGCTGATCGCCATCGGCGCACAGGACGCCGTCATCGGCAGGGCCAGGTTCGACGATCAGGGAGAGGGAGAGGGCTTCCTGCCCGGACACGAGGAGATCTACGACGCCATCCCGGAGATCTCCGAAACCGGTGACCTGCCGACCAAGGAGGAGATGCTCGCCCTCGGCGCAGACCTCGTGATCAGCTCCGGCAACTCCACCTACGACCCGGCCAACGGCGGGGCCACCGTCGAGGAGTTGCAGGCCAGCGGAACGCAGGTCTTCCAGACCGGCGGCTACTGCAGCGCGGAGACCGTGAACGAGTACCAGCTCGAGGATTCGATCGAGGACATCCGCGACCTGGGCGAGATCTTCGGAGTCCAGGAAGAGGCCGAGTCAGTAGCAGCCGAGCTCGAGACACTGCTGGCCGACGTAGATGAACGGGTCGGCGATCTCGAACCGATCCGGGTCATCGCCGCCGACCCAGTCGATGGGGTCTTCTCCGTCCTGGGCAAGGGCATCGGAACCACGCTCATCGAACGCGCCGGCGGGGTCAACATCTTCGCCGATGCCGACTTCTACGCCGAGGTCAACGTCGAGGAGGTGATCGCAGCGGACGCTCAGGCCTACGCCGTACTGGACTACCTGCCGACCACCACCGACGAGCGGATCACCGCGATCCAAGCGGCCGCACCGGACAGCGCGGGCGTACGGGAGGAATTGTTCATCGTCGTACCGTCGCCAGTCGTGCACCCCGGCTACCGGACCATCCTGTTCGTCGCCGAGATGGCTCAGGCGCTGCATCCGGAGGCATTCGATGCGTGACCCGCGCCGGCGGCTCGCCCTCGGCGCCGTGGCGCTGCTGCTCGCGGCCGGCTGCTCTGCCGGGGCCGATCCTGAACCGCCGTCTACCGGCGGTACGGGCGCAGCAGGCATCCCGGTCACGGTGGAGAACTGCGGGCGGACGCTGACCTTCGAGCAGCCACCGTCGCGGGTGGTCACCAGTTACTACCCGACGCTGGAGACGATGATCGTGCTCGGCCTGGAAGACAGCGTGATCGGCCGAGCCAGGTTCTCCGACCCGGACGGGTTCCTGCCGGGTCACGAGCAGATCTACGACGCAATCCCCGAGGTCGACGAGAACGGCTACCTCCCACCCAAGGAGGACCTGCTGGCCCTCGCGCCGGATCTGGTGGTCTCCGAGGGTTGGTACAACTTCGACGCCGAGAGCGGCTACGCCACGGTCGAGGAGCTGGAGGCGGCCGGCAGCCAGGTCTTCATCCTCGGCGGCTGGTGCAGCGCCGAGGAGACCAACGACTACACCCTGCAGGGCGCGCTGGACGACCTGACCGTGCTGGGCGAGATCTTCGGCGCGCAGGATCGCGCCGCCGAGGTGGTCGCCGAACTCGAGGCCGGGTTGGCCGACGTCGAGGAACGGGTCGGGGATCTCGAGCCGCTACGGGTGATCGTCGCCGACGCCAGTGCGGAGTCCTTCTCAGCACTCGGTCAGGGCCTGGGCAACGAGCTCATCGAGCGAGCCGGTGGGATCAACGTCTTCGCCGACGCCGACGACTACTTCGAGGTGAGCCTCGAGGAGGTTGCCGCCGCGGATGCGCAGGCATATGCGGTGGTGGACTACGTACCGCTTACGCCCGAGGAGCGCATTGCCGTTATCGAGACCGTCGCCCCGGACAGCGAAGGGGTCCGTGAGCAGCGCTACGCGGTCATCAACGCGGTGGCCATCCACCCGGGATACCGCCCGTTCCTGGCCATCGAGCAGATCGCCAGGGTCCTGCACCCGGAGGCCTTCGATGACTGACCTTCGTTGGCTTGCGCTGGTCCCTGTGGTGGCCTTGCTGGCCGCGGGCTGCGGTGCCGGAGCCGACCCAGCGCCTCCCGGCTCGGGCGGTACGGCCGCCGAAGGGTTTCCGGTCACCGTGCAGAACTGCGGACGCGAGCTGACCTTCGACGAGCCACCCTCGCGGGTGGTCACCAGCTTCCTGCCGACGCTGGAGACGTTGATCGAATTGTGCGTCGGCGACCGGGTCATCGGGCGTACCGCCTCGGCCGACCAGCTGGGGGTGGCCGGCTTCCTGCCCGGACACGAGGAGGCCTACGACGCCATCCCCGAGGTGTCCGACGGCTATCGGCCACCGCCCAAGGAGGAACTGCTGGCCTTAGCACCGGACTTCGTGTTCGGAATGTCCTTCGCCGACTTCAACCCCGAGACCGGCTTCGCCACCGTCGAGGAACTGGAAGAAGCCGGCATCCCGGTCTACATCGCCAGTGGCTGGTGCACCGTGGAAGGCGCCAACAGCTACGAGATCCAGAGCACCCTGGACGACCTGCGCAACCTGGGCAAGATCTTCGGAGTCGAGCAGCGCGGCGCGGACCTCGCCGCCGACATCGAACAACGCCTGGCCGATGTCGAAGAGCGGGTCAGCGGCCTGAAGCCGCTGAGCGTCGTAGCCGCCGACGCCAGCGCCGAGATCTTCTACGCCATGGGGCTGGGGATGGGCAGCGACGTCATCGAACGAGCCGGCGGGACGAACGTGTTCGCCGACGTCGGGGAGTACGCCGAGGTCAGCGTCGAGGAGGTGGCCGCTGCCGACGCGCAGGGCTACCTCGTGATCGACTACGAGCCGGCCACACCGCAAGATCGGATTGCGGTGATCGAGGCGGTAGCCAAGGTGCTTCATCCCGATGCCTTCGAGGCTTGACGGTGGCCACCGCCGTAGGCGATGTTCCTGACGCAGACAAACTTCCTGACGCGGACAAGCCACCTGATCCTGATCCGGACACGGTGGAGGGGCACCGGCTCTCTGGCGCCCGTTACCGGCTGCTCCTGACCTGCAGCGCCGTCGCGGTCGTGGCGGCCTTCATCCTGGCCATCGTCATCGGCGCCGTCGCCGTACCCGCCGACCGGGTGCTAGGCATCATCGCGTACAACATCCTCAGTGACGCCGTGACGCCGTTCTGGAGTCCGGTGGAGAACCAGATCGTCTGGCAGTTCCGACTCCCCCGGGCGATCCTGGCCACGGTGGTCGGCGCCGGGCTGGCCCTGGTCGGCGCGGTGATGCAAGCGCTGGTACGTAACCCGCTTGCCGATCCGTACCTGCTCGGCGTCTCCTCCGGCGCCGCACTGGGCGCGGTCATCGTGCTGGTGCTCGGTACGTCGGCGGTCGGCGGGCTGTCGCTGTCGGTTGCGGCCTTCGCCGGGAGCCTGCTTGCGCTGGTCGCAGTGTATGGGATGGCCCAGCGGCGCGGTCAGGTGACGCCCAGCCGGCTGATCCTGGCCGGCGTCGCGCTGGCCTATCTCTTCCAGGCCGCGTACAGCTTCGTCCTGCAAAAGGCCGACGCTCCGGGCGCGGCACAGTCGGTCCTGTTCTGGCTGCTCGGCAGCCTCGGCGGTGCCCGCTGGTCCAACCTGGGTGTGCCGACCGCCGTCGTGACCGCCGGCCTGGTCGTGCTGCTCGTGCAATACCGGCCGCTGAATGCGCTGATCGCCGGCGAGGAGACCGCCGTGGCGCTGGGCATCAACCTGGCCAGGCTGCGGTTCGGCCTGTTCCTGCTCACCTCGCTGCTGGTCGGGGTGATGGTCGCCGCGGTGGGCGCGATCGCCTTCGTCGGACTGATCGTGCCGCACGTGGCTCGGCTCATCGTCGGCTCCGACCACCGCCGGATGCTGCCGCTGGCCGCGCTGATCGGCGCCACGTTCCTACTGCTGGTCGACATCCTGGCCCGTACGGCAGACCAGCCGCAGGAACTGCCGCTGAGCATCGTCACCGCGGCGGTCGGAGTGCCGTTCTTCATCTGGCTGTTGCGCCGCCAGGACCGCAGTGGCCGGCTGACGGTCACATGAGGCTCACCGCCGCCGGCGTCAGCGCCGAGATCGACGGCATCCCGATCGTTGCCGGCGTGGACCTGACCGTGGAAGACGGGGAACTGGTCGGTCTGGTCGGGCCGAACGGGTGCGGCAAGTCGACCCTGCTCCGAACGATCTACCGTGCGCTGCGTCCGGCCGGCGGTGCGGTGCACGTCGGCGGCGACAACGTGTGGCGACTCTCAGCTCGGCAGTCGGCGCAACGCACCGCCGTAGTCGCCCAGGAGACCTCGGCGGACTTCGAGTTCACTGCCTTCGAGGTCGTCACGATGGGCCGTGCGCCGCACAAGCGGGCCTTCGACCGCGAGAGCTCCACCGATCGCGCCCTGTGCCTTGAGGCACTGGCCCGAGTCGGTATGGCGGCGGCGGCTAGGCGCAGCTTCGCCACCCTGTCCGGTGGTGAGAAACAGCGGGTGCTGGTGGCCAGGGCGATCGCCCAGCAGTCCCGGTTGCTGATCCTGGACGAGCCGACCAATCATCTCGACGTCCGCTACCAGTTGGAGATTCTCGGCCTGGTCCGCGAACTCGGGGTCACCACGCTAGCCGCCCTGCACGACCTCAACCTGGCCGCCGGCTACTGCGATCGGATCTACGTCATGCACGCCGGCGGAATTGTTGCCGGCGGAGCTCCGGTCGACGTTCTGACGACCGAGCTCATCTCCAGGATCTTCGGCGTACGCGCCCACCAGCTCACCCACCCAGCCACCGGTAAACCGCTCCTGGCATTCTCACCCGCAGCAGCCAGCGAAGCGAGGGAACTGCAGCGGCCGGAAATGGCCGGTTGACCCAGGTGCGGCGGCACTTCATCAGGCTCTGGCCGCGCTTGCGTAAAACGGTCCCGCGGAACCGCCTTCACCGGATCACGCGGTGGATGCGGGGCGGGCGAAACGACGACTCCGAGTCCCGGTCCGCGGTGGCCACGCTCTGGCGGGTGTCCTACCCGGTCATGGTCACCAGTCTGGCACAGCTGATGCTCACGATCGTCGACTCGGCGCTGCTCGGCCGGTATTCCACCGAGGCTCTGGCCTCGATCGCACTCGCCGCGCCGATCTACCTCGTGGCTACCGTCGTGGTCCGCGGCTGGGCGATCGCGATCCAGGTCCTCGTCGCCCGGCGGCACGGGTCCGGCCAGGACGAGCAGGTCGGCGTGGTCGTCGACGTCGGGCTCGCCCTGGGCTTCGCACTGGGCCTGCTCATGGGAGCCGGCCTGCTGAGCACCGCACCGGCGCTGCTCGAGGTCATCAGCGCCGGCAGTGACCTCGTCGACGAGGGCACGGTGTACCTGCGAATCCTGGCCGGTGCCGTGCCGTTCGTCGCTGTCACCTTCGCCCTGCAGGGAGCCTTCGCTGGACACCGGGGCCACCCGGGTCGCGATGACGATGGCCCTGCTCACCAACATCGTGCACCTCCCACTCGCGGCCGCGCTGATCTTCGGGGCCGGCCTTGGGGTCGCCGGCGCCGGACTGTCCACCCTGATCGCCACCGCGCTCGGGGCCGGCTACCTGCTGTGGTACGGCCGGGGCAGGCTGCC
>Ga0136617_10006069_pt1 | contig 10806 bp, 7 predicted proteins | sample AntDrymUQ3222106_2_FD_129672 | JGI IMG/M metagenome (GOLD analysis project Ga0136617, IMG submission 129672) | Polar desert sand microbial communities from Dry Valleys, Antarctica - metaG UQ322 (21.06) | ecosystem: Environmental > Terrestrial > Soil > Desert | place: Antarctica: Dry Valley...
ACTTCGACGACGAGGACCTCGACGTCCACTTCGCAGCCGGCGGTCCCCGCCACCTCCAAGCGCACATCGCCGCCGCGATCGCCGACGAGCACTCACCCCGCCGACCCCGCTAACGCATTACCGCTGGGGATCATCACGGCGGCGTGGCTGCGGCTGACGCCGGCGCCCGAGGCGCAGCTGACCGTCGTCGCCGCCTACGCCGACGCGGCCGCAGGCTGCGCCGCGATCCTGCGCGTGCTGGCCAGCGGCGTCGTCCCGGCGGCGCTGGAGTTCTTCGACGAGGGCGCGATCGGCGTCGCGGGCGCGGCGTTCCCGCTCGGCGCGCTGGGCGGCTTCGTCGTCGTCGCGGAGGCCGATGGCTCCGCGGCCGAGGCCGCCCGCGTGCGCGACGAGCTGCGCGAGGCGCTCGCTCCGCAGGCCGTCGCGCTGCACTGCCCCGATGGCGCGGCGCGGGCCGTCTGGCGCTGGCGCGACGGCGTCTCGCTGGCGGTCGCCGCGGCGCGCGGGGCGAAGCTGTCGGAGGACCTCGCCGTGCCCGTCGACCGGCTCGAGGAGGCGATCGCGCAGACGCTGCGCATCGGCGCCCGCCACGACCTCGAGGCCTGCTCGTGGGGTCACGCCGGCGACGGCAACGTCCATGCCAGCTTCCTGCTGGATCCCGGCGACGCGGTCCAGCGCGCGCGCGCCGACGAGGCCGCGCAGGAGCTGTTCGAGCTCGCGTGGCGGCTCGACGGCACGGTCACCGGCGAGCACGGGATCGGCGTGCTCAAGCGCGGTCAGCTGCGGCGGCAGTGGGCGCCCGCCGCCGTCGCCGCGCAGCGCGCGATCAAGGCCGCGCTGGATCCGAAGGGACTGCTGAACCCGGGCAAGAAGCTGCCGTGACCCGCGCCGCCAGCGCGCATCTGGTCTGGCCGGAGGCCGCGCGGCGGACCGGCCTGCCAGGCCGTCTCACCGGGCGGCCTCAACGTTGGACGAACGGAGCGTTCACATCGCGCGGCCGACGGACATCCACGGAGGTCGTGTCGAAGGCCTACCACCGCTGGGGCACCGACAGCGTGCAGCGCTTCGAGGGGATGTTCGTCTTCGCCGTCGCCGAGATCGCGTCCGGCCGCCTCGTGCTCGCGCGCGACCGTCTCGCGATCAAGCCGCTGTACCTCGCCGACCTCGCCGGCGGCAGGCTGCGCTTCGCCTCGACGCCAGCGCGCCCGCCTGGACGCGGGCGCGCCCTCGGGCCTCAGCGCGCCCGGCTGGACGCGCGGCCTGCCCCTACAGGCCGACGGCGTCCTTGCCCTTGTCGACCAGCTCGTAGTGCGTGATCGCCCACATCGCCACGCCGGCGGCCACGAGCCCGCCGATCGTGATCGCCGCCGAGCTGGCCGGGTGGCGCTTGGCGTGCGCCCACGCCGCCCGCGCCTTGCGCTTGAAGCTCTCGAAGAGGCGCTCGGCGAAGCGAAACTCCGTCGACCAGATCCAGAGGCCCAGCAGGACCGGCGGGATCGTCAGCGGGCCGGGCAGGATCGCCAGCGCGAACCCGAGCGCGATGAACAGCAGCCCGGCCGCGAAGACGCCGACCCGGTAGGCCTGCCCCAGGCCGGGCTTGGAGCGGATCCTGTCGCGCAGGCCGCCCCGCGGAACCTCGGCAGGCTGCGGCAGGGCGTCGTCGGCGTCCGGCGACGATGTCCGGCGTGATCGTTGGATCGCGGGATCGGTGTTGCTGGAGGCTATGAGGTCGCCCTACCCATGCGCGGTGAACGGATATCGCAGATGGCGCCTGGACGGTGCATCAGCGCGCGACCGGCCTGAGCAGCGCGTCGCGGCGTGAGGCGAGTGCGTCGGTGGGGGAGATGATGCGCAGTGACGGCACACCGAAGGCTACGGTGGCGGGCGGTGTCGCGATGCAAGGCATGCGCGCCATCCTGCCGTGATCGCCGCCGTCGAACAACCCACTACTGTCCCGCACGTGCCCACCGACATCGCCTCTACCGCCCGCGAGCTGCTCGACGCGCTCGGCAGCAACAGCTGGACCGACGGGCGCGCCGACCGCCTCATCCAGACGCTCGGCGAGTCGATCGGGCGTGCCTCGCCGGACGCCTCGCGCCGGGCCATGGCGACGCTCGCCTCCGGGCTGAACTCGCTCGATCCCGAGCCCGCGGGCGTCGCCTCGCGCGTGGTCGGCGCGATGATCGAGGCGGGTCACGACCCGCGTCCGGCGCGACCCGCGATGCTCGGCGCCCTGCAGCAGACGCTGCCGGTGTGCGCCGACATCGCCGACGAGGCGCGCGCGGAGGTCGGCGAGCCGCCTGAGCACCTCGACGAGGACGGCGCCGAGGCGTGGCTTTCGGAGCGCAGCGCGGAGGCGCTCAACGAGGTGGCCGGGCGCAGGCCGGCCGCGGCAACCGCGTGGCAGCGCCTGCACGAGGTCTGGCCGGGCGCGATCGCGCTGTTCTCGGTCGACCCCGAGGCGCGCGCCGAGGCGCAGGAGCTCGCGCCGATCGCCGAGCGCATCGAGGATGTCCACGAGGCCGCGGGCTGGCTGCGCGCGATGCTGACCGTGCTGCACGACGAGCCCTACGTCGCGATCGAGCCCGCGACGCGAACCGCCGTCAGCGGCCGGATGAGCGGCATCGTGGAGAACTTCCAGCTCTGCACGCTGCTGATGGACGAGTTCCCGCGCGACGAGCCGCGCGTCTCCAAGGCCGCCGTCGCGGTCGCCCGCGGCGCGGGTCCGCAGCAGATCGACGAGACCGTCACCGGCGTCTGGAACCTCTTCACCTACGAGGCGCTGCGGCCCGGCGGCGAGCTGCCCGATCCGGCCGACATGTCACTCAGCCACACGTGGATCTGGAACGAGGGCATGCCCGCCGACATCCCGGTGCTCGACGGCCACCGCGTGATCCTGCTCGGGCCGGCGTCCTACACCCGGCAGTGGCAGGCGCAGCGGATGTTCCTCAAGCTGCCCGCGCGGCTGACCGCCGACCTGCTGGGCGAGGACGCCGTCGCACAGTGGCTGGCGAAGATCGAGGCGGCGGCCGGCGCGCCTCCCGCCTGAGCGCGCCGGCGCTCACTCCTGCGGCGCGTAGCGGCTGTGCAGCATGAGGTCGTTGCCGTCGGGATCGGTGAACAGGGCCATGTGGCACACGCCGGTGTCGAACGTCTCGCCGGCGAACTCGACGCCTTTGGCCTCGAGCTCCGCGCGCGCCGCCGCGACGTCGTCGACGTGCAGCGCGAGGTGGCCGTTCTTCTGCGGTCCGAACGGCATGCCGAACTTCTCCGGCTCCCAGATGCCACAGCACGTGGCGCCCACCCAGACCTCGAAGCGGGAGTGGTCGTCGGGTCGCAGGCCGAGCGTGTCGACGTAGAACGCGCGCGAGCGCTCGGCATCCTGCGACGGGATGGCCACGAAGTCGAGCTTGCTGATCATCGCTGTCTCCTCTTCGACGTGATGGGTGTGCGACCAGCGTGACAGCCATTGCGGCCAGGAGCTGTCCTCGGTGAGCGATCGCCGTAGCGGCGGGCCCGCAGCGGCGTCCGGCGACGCAGTCCGGCCCGCCCTACGCGCTCAACGTGAGCTTGGTCGGCCCCGCGCGGAAGCCGAGCTCGATCAGCATGGCCTCCAGCGGCGAGCCGACCACCGGCTCGCCGTCGACGCGCTCGAGCGACAGCTTGCGCCCGCGGCCGCCGGTGATGAACTGCGCGAGCGCCTCGAAGGACGCGTGCAGGCGCGGATCGCCGGCGCCGACGAGCGTCACGATTCCGCGGCCGCCCTTCTCGACGTAGAGTACGGGCTCGGCGCCGGCGAGTACGACATAGGCGCCGCGCACGCGCGCCGCGCGCCGCGACGGCGGGTCCTCGTCGCCGCGCCGCGGCCACGGCAGGCCGGCGCCGTAGGGCTGCGCCGGATCGGTCGCGGCCAGCACGAGCGGCGGCGACTCCTCGACGGCCTTCTGCGCGCGCAGCCGCTCGACCGCGCCGGGCAGCGCGAACTGCGCGCCGCCGAGGCCCTCGACGAAGTAGCCGCGGCGACAGACGCCGAGCGTCTCGAGCTGCGACAGCGCGTCGTAGAGGATCGAGAAGCCGCCGGGGATCCCCTCGGCGAGCACCTGCTCGCGCGTGACGATGCCGTAGCGCTCGAGCAGCAGCTCGGCCAGCGTGCGCCGCTGATCGGGCCCACCCACCCGCTCGGGCTCACTGCGGAAGATCGTGTCGGTCAGCGCCCAGCGTCCCTGGACGGTGGGTTGTGATCCTGACCGGCGCGTGCCGAAGCGGCGCGTGCCGTGGCGCGGCCCGCTCGCTCGAGCGCGGGCAAGGGTCAGGCGCGGCGCGCGCAGCGGCGCGAACGCGTCGTTGGTCACCTCGCCCGCCCAGACGAGATCCCACAGCGCCTCCTGCACCTGCTCGGGCTCCAGCGCGACATCGGCGAGCAGGTCGGTGAAGAAGCACGGCGCGGCGAGCAGGCGGTCGCGCACGAGGTCGTGCTCGGCCTCGACGGGCAGGCTCGATCGCGCCGGCGGCGCCACCCGCCCGACCGCCTCGGCGTCGTCGCGGAAGTACAGCGCGACGCGGCCGGTCGACCGGCCCAGCGTTCCCGCGCCGACCCAGACGACCTCGCCCGACGCGCAGAGCTGGTCCAGCCACGTCGGCGAGTAGGCGCCGAGGCGGCGCGGCAGCACGTCGCGCTCCCACACCTCGGCGGGCAGCGCGAGCCCCTGCAGCGGCACGAGCACCTCGCGCAGCCGGTCGATCCCGGCGCCGGCGGCGGGATGACGGTCGACGCCCTGCCAGGACGGCAGGAACGCCGCCAGCGCGCGCTGGTCGGCGGGCTCGATCTCCTTGCGCAGCGCGGCCAGCGACGCGCGCCGCAGGCGGCGCAGGACCTCGGTGTCACACCACTCCGGCTCGCCCGGGCGGCCGCCCGGTCGTAGCTCCCCGCGCACGATCTCGCCGTCGCGCTCCAAGCGCTCGAGCACCGCCTCGACCGCGCCAGCACCGAGCGCGTAGCGCGCGCGCAGCTCGCCGGTCGTGAAGGGCACGTGGGTGCGCGCATAGCGGGCGGCGAGCTTGCTCAGCGCGTCGGGCACGTCGGCGAGAAACGCCTCGGGCAGCCCGCCGGGCGGGACGGCGCCGAGCGCGTCGCGGTACATGCCCGCGTCGTCGGCGGCGATCCAGCGCGGCTGCCCGCCGATCCGCAGCGAGATCGCGCGGCGCTCGGCGACGAGCGTCGCGATCATCGCGTCGGCGTCGATTCCGGTCAGCACGCGGTCGTGCACCTCGGCCGTCGTGAGGTCGCCGAGGCGTCGCAGCACGTCGGCCAGCGCGTCGCGCGTATCGGCGCGGGTGCGGTCGCAGCGGTGCTGCAGGTCCGCCTCGACCATGTCCAGCGCGCCGGGGTCGATCAGCTCGCGCAGCTCCTCTTGGCCGAGCAGCTCGCGCAGCAGGTCGCGGTCCAGGGAGAGCGCGGCGGCGCGGCGCTCGGCGTTGGGCTGATCGCCCTCGTACATGTACGTCGCGACGTAGTCGAACAGCAGCGACGAGGCGAACGGCGACGCGGTCGGGGTCTCGACCTCGACGAGCGTCAGCTCGCGCGAGTGCAGGCCGCGCAGCAGCTCCTCCAGGCCCGGCACGTCGAGCACGTCGCGCAGGCACTCGCGGTAGGTCTCGAGGATGATCGGGAAGTCGGGATAGCGCTTGGCCACCTCCAGCAGTGAGTGCGACTTCAGCCGCTGCTGCCACAACGGCGTGCGCTTGCCCGGGTAGGCGCGCGGGATCAGCAGCGCGCGGCCGGCGTTCTCCCTGAAGCGGGCACCGAACAAGGCGCTCGAGGCGAGCTCGGCGACGACGGCCTCCTGCACCTCGTCGGGCTCGACCATGACCAACTCGGCGCCCGGCGCCTCGTCGGCGTCGGGCAGGTGGACGATGATCCCGTCGTCGGACCAGATCGCGTCGGACTCCAGGCCATAGCGCTCGCGGATGCGGCGCGAGAGGGCGAGTCCCCAGGCGGCGTGCACGCGTCCGCCGTAGGGCGACAGCACGCACAGGCGCCAGTCGCCGATCTCGTCGCGGAAGCGCTCGACGACGATCGTGCGGTCCGAGGGCAGCACGCGGGTGGCGACCTGCTGCTCGCGCAGGAACGCCAGCAGGTTCTTCGCCGCGAACCCGTCGAGGTCGTAGTCGGCCTGCAGCGTCGCGGCGTCCTGCTCCACCGCCCAGCGGCTGAACGCACCGATCGCCTTGCCCAGCTCCTTGGGGCGCCCGACGCCGTCGCCCTTCCAGAACGGCACGGCGCCGGGCGCGCCCGGCGCCGGGGTCACGACGACGCGGTCGCGGCCGATCTCCTCGATGCGCCAGGTCGATGCGCCGAGCAGGAAGGTCTGGCCCGCGCGCGCCTCGTAGACCATCTCCTCATCGAGCTCGCCGACGCGGCGGCCGTCGGGCAGCACGACGCCGAACAGGCCGCGGTCGGGGATCGTGCCGGCGTTCGTGATCGCCAGCTGGCGCGCGCCCTTGCGCGCGCGGATCGTCCCGCCGACGCGGTCCCAGACGATGCGCGCGCGCAGCTCAGCGAACTCCTGCGACGGATAGCGACCGTCGAGCATGTCGAGCACGTTCTCCAGCAGCGAACGCGACAACTCGGCGTAGGAGTGCGTGCGCGTGACCAGCGCGTGCAGGTCGTCGACAGCGAGTGGATCGTCGTCCTCCCGGCTGGCCGCGATCGAGACGATCTGCTGGGCGAGCACGTCGAGGGCGTTGCGCGGCACGACCGTCGGCTCGATCTCGCCGCCGCGCATGAGCTTGCAGACGACCGCGCACTCGAGCAGGTCGGCGCGGAACTTCGGGAAGATCCGCCCCTTCGAGACGTCGCCGACGTTGTGGCCGGCGCGGCCGATCCGCTGCAGCCCGCGGGCGACGGACTTCGGCGACTCGACCTGCAGGACGAGGTCGACGGCGCCCATGTCGATGCCGAGCTCCAGCGATGAGGTCGCCACGAGGCAGGGCAGCTCACCGGCCTTGAGCATCTCCTCGACGACGAGCCGCTCCTCCCGCGCGAGCGAGCCGTGGTGGGCGCGCGCGATGTCGCGCGGTGCGCCGCCGTCGGGCAGGTCGGCGTTGGCGAGCTCGTTGAGGCGCAGCGCGAGACGCTCGGCGCCGCGCCGGGCGTTGACGAAGACGATCGTCGAGCGGTGCTGCTGCACGAGCCGGAGGATCTCGGGGTAGATCGCGGGCCAGATCGAGCGCCGCGTGGCCTCGTTGCTGGTTCCGGTTAGCGGGTCGAGTGGATCGACGGCGTCAGCACCGACGTGTTGGTCGAGCTCGACCATCGACTCGACCGGCACGTGGATCTGCAGGTCCAGCGGCTTGCGCACGCCGGCGTCGACGATCGTGCACGTCCGCCGCGGGCCGACCATGAAGCGCCCGACCTCCTCGAGCGGGTTCTGCGTCGCCGACAGGCCGATCCGCTGCGGCTCACGGCCGTTCTCCTGCAGCGCGGCGAGGCGCTCGAGCGTCAGCGCCAGGTGCGAGCCGCGCTTCGTCGCGGCGACGGCATGGATCTCGTCGACGATCACCGCCTCGACGTTCCTGAGGATCTCGCGCGCGCCGCTGGAGAGCATGAGGTACAGCGACTCCGGCGTCGTGATGAGGATGTCGGGCGGCTGGCGGCGCATCGCGGCGCGGTCGCGCTGCGGGGTGTCACCGGTGCGCACGCCGACGGTCAGGTCCGCGCCGATGCCGCGCAGCGGCGCGCGCAGATTGCGGTCGATGTCGTAGGCGAGCGCCTTCAGCGGCGAGACGTAGACCAGGCGGGTGTGACCGTCGACGTTCGGCTCGCGCGCGAGCCGATCCAGCGCCCACAGAAACGCCGCCAGCGTCTTGCCTGATCCGGTCGGGGCGGAGATCAGCGTGTGCTCGCCCGTGGCGATCGCCGGCCACGCCTGCGTCTGCACCTCGGTCGGTCCGTCGAACGCCGACGAGAACCAGTCGCGGACGACGGGCGTGAACTGCTCGAGAACCATGTGCTTCAGGCTAGCCCGGGTCGAGGCCGGCTCGTGTCCTCAATTGCCGTGTGTGAACCGCTCGCGTGCCGCACCGTGTGGGCCCCTGATGGTGATGCCGATCGTCTGTCATGTCGTCGCGGCAGCCCCGCCAAGGCCGTCAGCCCGGCGGGCTGACCGCACTGGATCGTGTTCCGGACGGCGCGGAAGGGCGCTGGATCGACGGCGAGCGCTAGCATCGGCGCGAACGTGACGGCATCCGACGACGACGCAGCTCCGTCCGTGCGACCTGTCGGAGCCACGCTCACGGTCGTTTCCCCGGATGGAAGCGAGATGCGCAGGCTCGCGCTGCGCGGCGACCCCGTGCGCGTCGGCCGCGAGCCGGACAACGACATCGTCCTCGCTCCCGATCCCGGGCAGTTCGTCAGCCGCCAGCACTGCGTGATCGAGCCGCTGGGCCGCCACTGGCGCGTGCGTGATCTCCAGAGCCGCAACCACGTCTACGTCGAGCGCGCCGGCCATCGCTCGCGCGTCGACGGATCCGAGCTGCTGCACGGCGACGTCGTCTGCATCAAGGCGGACTCGGAGGCGATCACGGGCCAGGCGGGCGCCGGCCGCCACTGGCGCCTGGCCTTCAGCGACCCGGGCCAGACCGTGATCGCGGCACGATCCAGACGCTGTCGGGGCGCATCGAGGAGCTCACGCGCCCTTTCTCGCGTGAGATCGAGCTGCTCGACACGATCCCCGGAGTCGACAAACGCGCCGCCGAGATGCTGCTGCCGAGATCGGCCCCGACATGAGCCGCTTTCCGACCGACGCGCACCTCGCGTCCTGGGGCGGGATGTGTCCCGGTCAGCGCGCGTCGGGCGGCAAGAAGCACTCCGCCGCGACCCGCAAGGGCTCCAAATGGCTGCGCGGCACCCTGACCGAATGCGCCAAGGCCGTCGTGCGCACAAAGGGCACCTACCTCAGCGCCCGCTACCACCGCATCGAAAGCCGGCGCGGACACGCCAAAGCGACGGTCGCGACCGCCCACAAGATCCTCACCGCCGCCTATCACGTCCTGGACCGGGGCGTCGCCTACCACGAGCTGGGCGAGGAGTTCTTCTACCGCCGCGACACCGAGAACACCGAGCGCTACCGCCGCCGCCTGATCCGACAGCTCGAGCGCCTCGGCCACCAGGTCACCCTCCAACCGCTCCCAGAGGCCGCCTGACCCAACGCTGCGCACCCCGGACGTCATTTTCGATTCAGTTGGGCTGCTCGGATACGACTCGGACCGTTCCAAGGCTGCCGTCGAGGACCACAACACTTCCGGTGACGAACTCCTCCGTTGCGGTCTGCGTACCGACGACCGCGGGCACTCCTAGCTCGCGCGCAACCACAACGGCGTGCGCGAGGCGCCCGCCCTGATCGGTGACGAGGCCGGCGATCCGGTCCAAGACGAGGACGACCTCGGGCGACGCGAACCGTGTCACGAGGATTTCTCCGGGCCGGACCTGGGCAAACTCGCTCGCGTTGGGCAACACGCGTGCGTGCGCGCGGCGGCGGCCCGGGCTCGCCGCTATTCCGGATACAGTGACCAGCTCACTCATCGCCAATTCGATACTTGGAGCGAGGCCAGACGATGTCCCAGAACACACGGCGCCCCGCGTACCCAAGGAGGCTTGCCGAAATCGCGACGTGCCGGTCATCGAGTCGGCGGCTCACAAGTTCCTGCCTCAGTCCCATTGCGTCGTCGATGGTGTCGATGAGCGCCTCGTCTGGGATGGGGCGATATGTCTGAATGTCGAGCAGCATCGTTTCGCCGAGCTCGCGGAGCTCGGTTGGAGCATCTTCCGGCGAGCAGCCGAGCATCCTGGCCGCCTTTTCTAGGCGAATCGCTCGGGACGCCCTGAAGACATCGTCTTGAGCTACGACCCGCTCCAAGACCATCACGCCGTTGCGGCCGAGATGCGCACGAACTTGCTCGTGAGGCGTGACGTCCCCGCGTTTCAGGTCGCTCGCGTCAAAGCCTGAGCCAACGACATCGAGTTGCCACTCTTGCCAGTCGAGGTCCGGCTGCAAGCTCATGCTGTAAAGGTCGTCGAACGGACTCGACGGCTCAAGCAAGAACACGATGCGACCTTGCTCCAAGAGGGGGCGCACCTCGGCCTCCAGTTGCGCAAGCGCGATCAGATAGCCCCCTCGCGGCGAATGCCCGCTCTCCGCTGACGAGTCGGACCGCATGAGAAGTCGATTCGAGTCCAGCGCTGAGGCGAACTCCTCGACGCCGCGAGCAACGTCGAGATCCCACCGACTCACGATCACCCCCGACAGCGTGGGCAACTCGGCCGAATGCAGAACAAGCCAGCTTAGGAGTTTCGGAAACCGTCCGAATCGATCGATCGCGTACCGAGCACTCTCCGCATCGCGGATCGGAGCGAACCCCCTCGCATCGCGCGCCATCTCGGCTAGATGATGACCGGCGCTCGGTCCGGCCTCATCTGCTGACCGGCGAGCGCTACGAAGCCAGCCTGAGGCCCGGCTGTTCGCCAGTCCCAGCCGGCGACAGCAAGCGCGCCGGCAACGTGTCGCCGAAGATGCTGAGAACGGACCGTATGCGCCGCTTCAATGTGCGGAGGCCCGCTCGAGCCGTGCCACATCAGATAGCCCCTGCCGCAATCCGCCAGCGCCGCCGCATCATCAATCCAGATTCGGGACCTACTGTCGCTTCCGTGGGTCGTTTCACCGTCCCGGAAGTGGCGGGCAGAGTCCGCCGAGCGTGAGCATGGCGAGGGCGATGACGGCTTCTTGTGAGTGGTAGCCGAAGCCGCGG
>Ga0136617_10006070_pt1 | contig 10805 bp, 8 predicted proteins | sample AntDrymUQ3222106_2_FD_129672 | JGI IMG/M metagenome (GOLD analysis project Ga0136617, IMG submission 129672) | Polar desert sand microbial communities from Dry Valleys, Antarctica - metaG UQ322 (21.06) | ecosystem: Environmental > Terrestrial > Soil > Desert | place: Antarctica: Dry Valley...
GGAGGACATGGACGTCAACCCCACGAAGGAAAAGAAGATGACCAACGTGCGGTCGTCGACCGGCGACGAGCTCGTGCGGCTCATCCCACCGCGGGCGCTGTCGCTGGAGCAGGCCCTGGAGTTCATCCGCATCGACGAGTGCGCCGAGGTCACCCCATCTTCGGTCCGGCTGCGCAAGGTCGTCCTCGACGGTGCCGGCCGGCGCCGTGCCGCCGGCCACGCCAAGGCGGCCAACGCCTGACCCTCGGAGTCGTGGTGCATCTGCAAGAGGTTCCCGTCGGCGTCTCCGACCTCGAGCGCTTCACCCCCCTGATCGGAGCTGATCGCATTGGCCAGCTGCGCTCGCTGATCTCCACCAGCCGCGACATCTTCGCGGGACGCACGGTATGGAACGTCAACTCCACCGCCACCGGGGGCGGCGTCGCTGAGATGCTGGCCGCCCTGCTGCCGTACGCCCGAGGGGCCGGGGTCGACACGCGCTGGCTGGTCATCAAGGGCGATCCCGCCTTCTACGCGATCACCAAGCGGTTGCACAACGGCCTGCACGGCGTGGACACCGGGCCGCTGGGGGATGCCGAACGCGACCACTACGCCGAGGTCACCGCCGCCAACGCCGCTGAGCTGCTGGCCCAGATCCGGCCGGGTGACGTCGTCCTGCTGCACGACCCGCAGACGGCCGGTATGGTCGACGCCGCCCGCTCGGGCGGCGCCAAGGTGGTGTGGCGCTGTCACATCGGTGTCGACGAGCCCAACGCCGTGGTGGCCGCGACCTGGGGATTCCTGCAACCGTTCCTGGCCAAGGCCGATCGGTTCGTGTTCAGCCGCGCCGCGCACGTGGCAGCGTGGGCGCCGCCCGACTCGGTGCACATCGTGCCCCCGTCGATCGATCCCTTCGCCGTGAAGAACGCCGAGATGTCGGCCGGGGCCGTCCGGGCGATCGTCGCCAGCATCGGCCTGGTGGCGACCGACGGCGCGACCGAGATGCCGACGTTTCAACGCCGGGACGGATCGCCAGGTCGCGTCGACCACCTCGCCGACATCATCCGCACCGGCCCACCGCCGCCGCCGGAAGCACCGCTGGTCGTCCAGGTGTCGCGCTGGGACCGCCTCAAGGACATGGCCGGGGTGATGCAGGCCTTCGCGCAGCACGTCGACCCGGCCACAGGCGCCCACCTGGCGCTAGTGGGGCCGAACGTCAGCGGGGTGGCCGACGATCCGGAAGGCGGTGAGGTGCTCGCCGAGTGTCAGAAACAGTGGCGGGAGTTGCCGCATGCCGAGCGCGCGCGGATCCAACTAGTGTGCCTGCCGATGTACGACCTGGAGGAGAATGCCGCCATCGTCAATGCCGTCCAGCGTTCGGCGGCGGTGGTGGTGCAGAAGAGCCTGGCGGAAGGCTTCGGCCTGACCGTGGCCGAGGCGATGTGGAAGGCACGACCGATGGTGGCCAGCGCCGTCGGGGGGATCAGCGATCAGATCGTCGATGAGCGCAGCGGCCTGCTGGTCGCCGACCCCACGGACCTCGCTACGACCGGGGCGCAGCTCAACCGGATCCTGGGCGATCCCGAGCTGGCGCGGCGCCTGGGCGCCGCCGCCAAAGCCAGGATCGGCGAGCACTTCCTGGGCGAACGCCACCTCCGCCAGTACGCCCAGCTGCTGGCGACCCTTCTGGACTGATTAGTCATTGGCTGACAGGTCATCGGCGTCCAGCGGGTGCAAAAAGGCCAGGTCGACCCACAGCCACAGCGTCTTGGACAACGGGTAGAAGGCGACGGGCAGGACGACCATCGCAACGACCCCAAGGATCCCAAGCGGTAGCCAGGGCACGTCGGGCCAGGTGAACACCACGCCACCGAGGAACACCGCCGCGAACAGCAGCTCGGCGACGGCGATGTTGGCGATCAGGGCACCGACCCAGTAGCCCTCCTCACGCTCGAAGGAGAAGTTGCAACGCGGGCAGCGCGGCCGCAGGGTGAACCAGCCCTGGAAGATCCCGGGGGCACCGCACACCGGGCAGCGACGGCGCAGCGCGTGACGCAGCATCGCGAGGCGTTGTCCGCGCACCGCCACGTCGCTCGCGGCTTAAGGTCTGGCCGCGGGTCAGGTCCCGGGCCTGGCCTCGCCCTCGGCGATCTCGCCGGACTGCGAGGCCGAAGCGGCATCAGGAGAGGCTGCGATGCCCAGCTTGCTGCGGATCTCCGACAGGCGAGTCTGCGCCGCGGTGTCCATGCTGGCCTGCTCGACCTCGAGCATGCGGCCCTCGACGGACTCCCCCTCGAGCTCGGCAACGCCGCGCGCCTTGGCGTAGCGGGCCTCGATCTTGTTGCGGACCTCGTCAAGGGTTGGCACGTCCTGGCCAACCGTCTCCGACAGCGACGTCATGGCCCGGTTCATCTGCTCGGCCATCTTGGCCTGATCCAGCTGCGACAGCAGCTTCTGGCGCTCGGCGAGCTTGCGTTGCAGCATCGAGGCGTTCTGCGACACGGCGCGCTTGGCGTCGTCGGAGGCCTGCGTGGACTGCAGATGCAGCCCCTTGAGGTCGTCGACCTCGCCTTCCAACGCGATCATCTGGTTGGCGAAGGACTCGGCGGCGCGCGTGTAATCGGTGGCCTTTGTTGCATCGCCCTTGCGCTGCGCCTCGTCGGCCATCAGCACCGCCTGCTGCGCGGACCCGTTGACCTTCTCCAGGCTCTGCAGCGTCCGTGACAGGCGCATCTCGGTCTGCTTCTGGTTGGCGATGACGTTGGCCGCCTGTTCCTTGAGGCGGCGATGCTGCTCCTGGGCATCGGCGATCGCCTGCTCCAGCTGGACCTTGGGGTCCGCAACCTCGTTGAACTTGCCGGTCATCGCGGCAGCCATGTACTGCCACATCCGCTTGAGCAACTTCCCCATCGCTTCTGACTCCCCTTGAGATCTGCCCCGAGTGTAGAGGCGCCGTCCCCACCGCTTCACTGCCCCTCGCTAGGCTGCTGGCAGAAGATTTCCATGCTCCTCGACGACGCGTTCCAGGAGCGGCACGGATCGGTGGTGGCGATGCCTGCGCGACAGCGGTACTGGGTGGCGGTGAAGCTTGCCGGGCTGGTCCTCGCCGCGCTCCTGCTGGTCACATTCCTACTCGCCGTCCTGCCGCTGCTGGGGCAAGGCGGCGCCGCGGCGGCCCAGACGCTGGACGACGTGGCGCTGGATGAGCTGGCAGGCGACTTGGCCGACCAGGGCTACGCCATCCAGCCGGGCGCGCCGGTCGACGAGGCGGCGCTGGCCGGCTCGGTCGCCGACGCCCGTGTTGGCGGAACTCGCCTGATGGTGGCCGTGCTGGCCGACCCCCAACCGGCGGGAGCGACCACGGCCGCCGACGCGCTGCTGGATCGGCTGAGCGACGGCACGGTGCTGGTGGTGACCCCGGACGAGATCGGCTACAGCAGCACCGAGTACGACGACGGAGCACTCGACCGTGCCGCCGACGCCGCGCTCGATCCCTTCTCTGACGGCACCGCAGCGGGCGTCACCCAGTTCGGGCAGGCGCTGACCGGCGCCGGCTCCGGTGGTTTCGACGGGTCAGGCGAGACGCAGGACTCGGGGAGCTTTGGCGGCATTGGTGTCGGCTCGATACTGGTCATCGGCTTGCTGGGCATCGCTGGAGTGGCGTTGTTCGTCAGCTCGCGGTCGACCAAGCGGCTGGCCCGCCAGCGCCTGACCGAGGCCCACGCCGAGGTGCGTCATCAGATCGATGCCATGGCCGACGCCATCCTGCAGCTGACCGACCGGGTGCCGTTGGCCGAGGACCCAAAGGCGACTGCCGCCTTCGCCGAGGCGACGCTGGTCTACCAGTCGGTCTCCGATGACCTGCCGCGCGCCACCACCGAGGCCGAGCTGGTGCAGCTCAACGACCGCCTCGACCACGTGCGCTGGCAGCTGGAGGTCAGCGAGGCGCTGACCGAAGGTCGGGAACCGCCGGCTGAGCCCGACGACGGGTACCCGACGGCCTGTTTCTTCGACCCCGACCACGGGGCCGGCGTGCAGGAGGCGCAGGTGGCGGCCAAGGCGGGGGCCAAGACCGTGCGGGTGTGCCGGTTCTGCGCGGCACTGCTGGCCAGTGGCGAGGCGCCTGCGCCGCGCTCAGTCGCGGTGGGCGGCCGCGAGGTGCCGCTGCCGCAGGCGCCTCGCCAGTACGGCGGCCGCGACGAGCGCGGCCTCGGCTCGTTCGACATGCTGCTGGGCGGCGGCGCGCCCGTGCCGTACCACTGGCGGCGGCGACGCCGGTACGGCGGCTGGGGCTGGGGTGGCGGCTGGGGTGGCGCGGGAACCTGGGGGGGATACGGCGGTGCCGGGGGTGGCGGTGGCTTTGGCGGCGGGATCGGGGCAGGCCCGAGCCGATCGTCGCGCGGTCGCGGCGGCCGCAGCCTCGGCGGTGGCGCCCGAGGCCGAGGAGGCCGTCGCCGGTAGCGGCACAAGGGCCTGACGGCTCTCGAGTGGGCGTCACGTTGTCCGCTGTGGTGGTCACCGTCGTGGGTCTCGAAGGTACAACGCCCTGGATAGAAGGGTCGGTCACATAGTGAGGACCAACCCTGCTATCCCCGGCCGGTCACGCCGGCTGGCCCCTTTGCTAACCCTTGCGGACTCTGCCGTCGACGACGGTGACGCCCTCCGCGGCCAGGCGGCGCGACTGTTCGGCGGCCAGGTGCGGCACGAGCTGCCCGCTGGCTCGCACGACCCGCCACCATGGCAGCCCATCGGAGCCGCGCAGCACCGCGCCCACCCCTCTGGCCGCGCCCGGATAGCCGGCCTCGGCGGCGACCTCGCCGTAGGTGATGACCTGCCCTGGTGGCAGGGAGGCGAGCACCGCCCGCACCCGCGCAACGAACTCGCCGGGCATGCTCAGCGACGCTCGGCGGGCGGGAGGTCCAGGCGCTCCAGCTCGAAGTCACACTCGTCGGTCCGCTGCCACGGCAGGCGCGTGCTGCCCGGAACGATGCGGTAGCGGCCGGTGAAGCGCGGCAGCTGAGCGAGGATGCCGCCGAGATCGCGTTCGATGTCGGCCTCGACCGCGGCGAGGTTGGCCTCGGTCGGTTCCGGTGATCCGGTGTCGTTGGTCAGTCGCCGCCGGATGCGGTCCCGCACCTTGCCTTGGTAGCCCCAGTCGTCCAGGAGTCGGTGCAGCAGCCACAGCTGCGCGGCGGCGCGGGCGTCGTCGGTGGACGCCGCCACTCGCACGCAGCCCTGCGTCAGCGCCGAGGCCACGGCGTCGCCGGCGGTCTGTCCGGCGGCGTACCCCGCCAGGCGAGGCAGGTCGATGCGGGATCGCAGCCGCTCCACCAGGGTGGAGCTGCCACCGTCTTGCGACGCGATGTCGGCCAGGGCGACGGGCACGTTCAGGGCGTGCAGCCGCGTCAGCTCGTCAGCCAGCGTCGCCGCTGCGCGCTCCGGGTCCTCGCCACTGGTGGCGGGCAGGCGGTCGGGCGGGGGTGGCGGATGCAGCGCGAGGACGAAGTCAACGTCGCTGGCGGCCGACTCCGCGCCCAGCACGCGTAGCTGGCGCAGCACCGTGCGGGCCACGGTTGCTCCTTCGGCCACCGGTCGCTTCTCGGCGCCGGCAACGGGTGAGTAGAAGCCCACCGCGATGGGCTTGGGACGTTCCCGGTTGAGCAGGCGCATGACCAGGGTGCTGCCGAGCTGAACGTCGGCGTGCAGCAGTTCCGCACGCTGACCCAGCAGCAGTTGACGCAGCCACGTCGTCATCCAGGACCGTTGCAGATCCGCTCCCGAGGTGCCGGTGCCGGCACCGACGACCAGCAGGTCCAGCGTGCCGTCGGCGACCAGATCCAGTGCAGCCAGCTGCACCATGTGGGCAGCCAGTCTGCGGGCGGCCGCCTCACCGCGAACCGTCTCCGGGATCGCGGCCTCGGCGGTGCTGATCTTGGCGGCGACGTCCTCGCCACGGCTGTGGCGATCGTTCAACTCGGCGAGCTCGGTCAAGGCCGGAGCGTGGGGTCCCGCCACAATGCAAGGGCGGGCGACTGTCGAGGCCAGCAGCTGCAGGTCGGGATGCTCGCGACGAACGTCGCGCAACACTCCCAGGCGACCCATGGCGGCGACCGCCGCGCGTTGCCCGCCGCCCGAGACGCCGGCGACCTGTTCCATCGCCACCACCAGGCCGTCGAGCGAGGCCGCGGTGTCGCGCAGCCACAGCTGCAGGGCCTCAGGCGAGCCTGCGCCACCGGGTCCATCGATCGCTTCCGACGGTGGCAGCACCAATTGCGCACCGGCAATGCGGGCGAGCATCCGCGGAGCACGCACGCAGGCGGGGCGGTTGTCCAGTGGGACGAGGCCGATACGCACGTGCAGCTCCTGTCTGGCGACGGCGGCAGGGCCGGCGGACCGCCATGGCGGGCGGACCGCCGCTGCAGGTTTGGACGCTAGCCGGGAGGCGGGCCGGCGCGGCGCAGGCGGCGCCACGCACCGACCAATCGGCCGAGATGGTGCGCTGCCGCCTTACTACGTGAGCGCGATGGTGTGCGACCGCTGCGCTATTCGAGCGCGGAGAAGAACTCGGCGGCCAGTGGCGCGGCGACCGCACCCCCAAAGCCGCCGCCTTCGACCACCACCGCGACCGCCAGGTCCCCACTGAAGCCGATGAACCAGGCGTGGGTGGGCAACGGGTCGCCGGAGCCGTACTCGGCGGTGCCGGTCTTGCCCGCGATCGAGCGTCCGGGGACCGCCGCATTGGTGCCGGTGCCTTGGCGAACCACCAGGTGCATCAGCCGTCGCAACACCCTGGCGTCGCGGGCCGGCAGCGGTAGGGGTTGCGCGGCGGATCCGGCCGTCGCGAACCGAGGTGGGCGCCACCCTCCGCCAGCGACCGCGGCGGCGACGCTGGCCATGTGCAGCGGGCTGGCGGTCACGCGCCCCTGGCCGATCGCGGCCTCGGCCTGCTCGGCGGCGTCTTGGGGTCGCGGGAAGCTGCCGCCGACCACTCCCGGAAGGAACTGCCTATCGCGGGGGGATCCGTCGTCGAGGTTGAACCCCATGCGCTCCGCGGCGGCGAGCAGTTGCGCCGGACGCAACCGGTCCGCCAGTTGCACAAAGGCGGTGTTGCAGGAGCGGAAGAAGGCCGAGCGAAACGGGATGCTGCCGAGCACCTCGCCCTCGGCGTTGCCGAAGCTGCGCCCACCGACGGTCGCCGACACCGGACACGTCACGGTGGACGAGGGCGTGACGACGTCCTCGGCCAGCAGGCCCGTGGTGGTCACCACCTTGAAGGTGGAACCCGGCGGATAACGCCCGAACAGCGCCCGGTCGAAACCGCCGGCGGGAGCGTTGGCCACCGCGCGCACCGCCGCGGATCCCGCCTCCAGCACCACCAGAGCCGCCGGCTCGGACACGCCCGACAGTGCCGCCTGCGCCCGGCGTTGCAGTGCCGGGTCGAGGGTGGCGCGGACGCTTCTGGCCTGCAGGCCGCGCCAGCGACGCACGGTCGTGACGGTCCGCCCGCCGGGTCCGACGATGCGTACCGCGCCGCTGGGGCGCCCGGCCAGGCGGCGCTCGTAGGCCTGCTCCAGTCCCGAGATCCCACCCACGTCCCCGTCGACATAGGACGCTCCCAGCTCGACGACCTGATCGTCGGACAGCCGCCCCACCCGACCGATCACGTTGGCCGGCATCTGGCTGCCCAGGGCCCGTAGCCGTTCCCGGCTCTCGAAGAACACGCCGGGAACCGGCGTCAGCTCGTCCACGACCTCGTCGAAGTCGGCCCGGGGCAGCGTGGTGACGGCGACGAACGTGTCGGGCCGGTCCGCCGCTTGGTCCAGGCCGGCTCGCACGGCAGGTGGCTCGGCGTCGGTGTGGCGGGTCAGGGCCGTGATGACGGCCCGCCGCCGCCTTAGGCGCTCACCGCGCAGGCCGATCCTGACCAGGTCGCTGCCGGCGGCGAGCGTCCGCCCGCCGGAGGCCAGGACGGTCCCTCGTTGCGGCCAGCGCCGCACCAGCTGGAAGTGCTGACCGACACCAAGGTCAGGGTGCACGGTCTGCGGCGACCAAGCGACGGACCATCCGTCCTCGGCGGGCGCCGCGGTCACCCGTGTCTCGTAGGTCCAATCGCCGAGTCCAGGCACCGCCAGCGACACCGTCACCCCGACCTTGGCCTGGTCGGCCTGCAGTTGCACCTCGCCGGCGTCAAGCTCGACCCCTTCAGCCCCCGTCGCCTGCAGCAGCTGGCGGTGCGTGCGCCCGACCGGCGCGCCAGGATCTGTGGTCAGCTGGTCCAGCCGGGTGTAGCGCCCCCGCCGCCACGCCGCCAGGAAGTCGTCGGCGGCCGCCGTCGCCTGCGCTGCGTCGAGTTGCCGCTGCTGTCGGTCCTGCCGTTGGTCCCATGTGCGGTAGCCGGCCACCCCGGCGGCTGCGAGCACCGTGGCGAGCAGCACGACGGCGAGCAGCTTGCGCATCGACGCTCCTTTGCTCACCTGGTTGGGATGCGGCCCGTGATCGCCGCCCGTGTCGCGCACTTTGTACAGCTTGAATGGTTCTACAGTCGCGCGCTACGTTCGCCGCCACCTGCGAAAGGCACTCGGATGACGGACTCCAACGGGCACCTGACCAACCGCCAGGGTCACCCGGTCTACGACAACCAGAACCAGCGGACCGTCGGGGATCGAGGCCCCGCAACGCTGGAGAACTATCAGTTTCTGGAAAAGATCAGCCACTTCGACCGCGAGCGCATCCCCGAGCGGGTCGTCCACGCCCGCGGCTTCGTCGCCCACGGCGAGTTCGAGGCGTACGGCACCATCGGCGACGAGCCGGCCTCGACCTATACACGAGCCAAACTGTTCGCCGAGAAGGGCAAGAAGACTCCAGTCACGATCCGTTTCTCCACCGTCATCGGCGGTCGTGACTCGTCGGAGGCCGCCCGCGACCCCAGGGGGTTCGCGGTCAAGCTGCGCACCGAGGACGGCAACTGGGACCTGGTCGGCAACAACCTGCCGGTGTTCTTCATCCGCGACGCGATCAAGTTCCCTGACGTCATCCACGCGCTCAAGCCGGACCCCGTCACCTTTCGCCAGGAGCCCAATCGGATCTTCGACTTCATGAGCAACACGCCGGAGTCGATGCACATGCTGTCGTGGCTGTTCAGCCCGCGTGGCATCCCCCGCGACTACCGGCATCAAGACGGCTTCGGCGTCAACACCTACAAGATGGTCAACACCGCGGGCGAGGCAGTGCTGGTCAAGTACCACTGGAAGACCCAGCAGGGCATCGAGGGCCTCACCCAAGCGCAGGCCGACGAGATCCAGGCAACCGAGCTGGGGCACGCCTCCGCCGACCTGTTCGAGGCCATCGAGCGCGGCGACCACCCCCGCTGGGAGCTGTGCGTCCAGATCATGAGCGACGGTGAGCATCCCGAGCTCGACTTCGACCCGCTCGACGACACCAAGACGTGGCCGGAGGACGTGTTCCCACTGCGTCCCGTCGGCATGATGACGCTGAACCTCAACGTCGAGAACTTCTTCGCCGAGGCCGAGCAGGTCGCCTTCGGGACCGGCGTCCTCGTCGACGGGCTCGACTTCTCCGACGACAAGATGCTGGTGGGGCGAACGTTCTCGTACTCCGACACGCAGCGGTACCGGGTCGGCCCCAACTACCTGCAGTTGCCAGTCAACCAGCCGGTGGCGCCCGTCAGCAGCAACCAGCGCGACGGCCTGATGACCTACCACGTCGACGGCCGCGGCGAGAGCCCCCATGTCAACTACGAGCCGTCCAGCCTCGGCGGCCTGTCCGAAGCGACCCCGAGCGGAGCCCCACACGAGCCGCACCTCGAAGGGAAGCTGACACGCAGCAAGCTGCGCCGCACCAACGACTACGGCCAGGCCGGCGAACGCTTCCGCACGATGCCCGACGCCGAGCGCGAGGACCTGGTGGGTAACCTGGTGACGCTGCTGGGTCAGTGCGACAAGCCAATCCAGGAGCGGATGGTGTGGCACCTGTCGCAGTGCGACCGCGACTACGGCGGCAGGGTGGCCGAGGGTCTCGGCGTGGACGCCGAACGCATCGCCGCCGAGACCGGCTGAGCATTCCCGCCTCGAGCGGCGCAGTCAGCCAGGCCGGCACCCGCGGGTCCTTCCGCGGGCAACCACAGGCCGGGCTGGCCGAGGTCGGGAACCGTTTCCGCCCACCGCAGGACACCACGGCCGAAGACGGCCCCCGGGCGCCGCAACGCGGCGGCGAGACCCGTGCCGTACGGGGGCGAGCTCACGTCGGCGCCGAGGGCGTGGACCGCCTCGACCGCCGATGCTGGCACCGACAGCACGGTGCCCTCCAGGCCGCCGACGCCCAGCAAGGCTTGTACCCGCCCATCCCACCCAGGACGCTCACGCGCCCCGGACCCGACCACCTGCAGGGTTGCACTGGGTGGCCAGGCGCCCAGCCAGCTGCGCAGGCGGCAGGTCAGCAGCTGCCGCACAGCGTTCACCGCACCCGGGGGGCGGTTACGGCAGCAACAGCAGCTTGCCCTTGCTGCGACGGTCGGCCAGGTAGCGGTGCGCCTCGGCGGCTTCGGCCAGCGGCCAGGTCCGGTCGACGCGCACGTCAAGCTCGCCGGCTGCCATCCACTCGAACAGGTCCCCGGCGCGAGCAGTCAGCTCGGCGCGGTCAAGGGTGTAGTGGGCCAGCGACGGCCGCGTCAGGAACAGGCCGCCCTTGGCGTTGAGCACCTGCGGGTCGACGGCTCCCACTGCCCCGCTGGACTGGCCGTACAGCACCAGGTAGCCGCGGGGGCGCAGGCTGTCCAGGCTCTTGTCGAAGGTGTCCTTGCCCACCGA
>Ga0136617_10006072_pt1 | contig 10804 bp, 11 predicted proteins | sample AntDrymUQ3222106_2_FD_129672 | JGI IMG/M metagenome (GOLD analysis project Ga0136617, IMG submission 129672) | Polar desert sand microbial communities from Dry Valleys, Antarctica - metaG UQ322 (21.06) | ecosystem: Environmental > Terrestrial > Soil > Desert | place: Antarctica: Dry Valley...
AACCCATCCCTCCCGCCCCCATCCGCTCGAGCTCCACGAGCTCGCAACGGTCAACGGCAGATCGGACGGAGGTGGGGCCAGTTCAAGCGTCCACACCGGGGCCACTTCAGACGTCCACACTCAGCAGTAGTCGTAGAGGGTCCCAAACGAGGGGTCACGTGCCCACTCGGTGAGCACTTCTGGACCGGGCGTCATGTTGCGCTGGATTGCGGCAACGATCGTGTCGGTGTCCGATTTGGGACTGATGCTCATTTGCTTGAGCGCGAGACTGACTGCGTGGTTTGCGAGCTTGGCGATGAGCTTCGGCTGACCTGGCCATCCCGAGGTCCGCACGATGCTCTCGGCGATCAGTGCTGGCTCGGCGCTTGTCCTGAGTACTTGCGCACGGGCGGATGCGAGCAGTTCGCCGCCGTTGTGCTCGGCCAGCGTGTCGTCGGATATGCCGAGGTGGGCGAGCTCGATGCGGACAGCGTGGTTCCAGTCACGGCCGGCCAGCGGAGCCCACTCGTTCCACTCGGCGGTCCTGGCGAACGTGATGCAGGGCGGCGGATCAAGCGCCGACCAAATTAGCGCGCAGGCGCCCGCTATGGGCTCGAGCAGCACGTACTCAGCGAACGCCAGAAGTGACCGTCCTTCAGATCGAGGCATCGTGATCCCCGAGAGCGTCGACCAGTGATCTGCGAGAAGCGCCAGCAGGTCGCTCGGCTTGAGCTGTAGCTCAACGGAGATGGCGTCGCGAGCCATTCGGATGGAGTTGTCGGTCGGCATTGACCGAATCCCAAGCTCACAGGGTTGCTGGGATGCCAGCGCGATGGCGCATCGCCGAGCCAGCGCAGGGGCGTGGGGGGGCCAGTCGACTGGCTGCGTGCCGGGCGGGAATCCTGCCAGCAACGGGTACAGATCCTCGTCGGAGAGAGTTGCGGCTCGGATGGCGCGCACGATCGTGGCCAGGTGCGACGCGAATTTTCGGTCGTCGTGGATATCTTCGCCAGACAGCTCTGGCCGAACCCCGGCAGCTGCGAGCCGGACACGCCAACCTTGATCTTGCGCCTGGGTCCATGTCATCGCTCGCGTGTCTCCGATCCGCTCATGGCTGGGGACCCAGAGCGACGCACGGTCCCTCTTTCAAGGAACCAGGATGTTCGTTTCGGGTTTGGCCCCTCGCCGCCGTCGCTCCTGCTGCTGGACTCGTGTGTTCGCCGTTGCCGCGCCGCGGCGGAGGCGCAGTCGGCGGTGATGGCGGTTTCGTCTCACGGCTACCCCTCAGCGCTCGAATGGGTCGACGTCGGGGACCCGGCCGCTGATGTCCGTATACAGCTGCCATTGGCGGTAGCCATCTGTTTTCGGTGAGCGGCGCTTGCGGGTTGGCATGAACGGCCTCGTTGGCTAGCACGGACGGCTGCTTGGCGCCCTTGGCAGCGGCGGCGGAGATGAGCTGCAGGCCCGCGCGGTCGTCGGCGAGGCAGCTCAGGACGGCGCGTGGCTCGAGCGACTTGTAGGGCTGTGGCGCGGCTCTGCCTTCCTGGGTCATCGACGCGTCTCGGCTGGTTGAGTTGGCGAGCCACTCGGCGCCGTCTTGGTGCTCGAGGATGGTCTGCTGGCGACCGCGGTAGGTGTCGGCGATCGCGTCAACGGCGTCCTGGACCACATCGCGGCGCTTTGCACGGTGTCGCCGGCGCTCGTTTGTTCGGGCGCTACGGCCTCGGCGCTCACCGAGGGGGCCGGGGTAGGCGGCTGCGGGCTGCCCGCGGGGATGGTGCCGTAATCCGCTGGTTCGCGTCCTCGCCCGGACCGGAGGGCTCGGAGCCGCTGGTTCTCGCGGCGCTCTGGGGAGCCCGGTCGCGGCGAAAAAGCTCCCTGGCGGCGGTGACGAGCGAATCGACGGAGATCCAGGCCAAGATCCCCCGGCCACTGCTTGTGGTAGGCGCACCGCCTGCACGGGCGGCGGCAGGTAGCTCCCCGAGGACAGCCGAGTCCAGAGCTTGTAGAGGTTCTTGCTGCAACGCAAAGTAGTCCTCGTCGTCGCGGAGGCAGTCGAACAGCCCAAGAGACACCTCCGCCTCCCTGACACGTCCGGCCCACGCGGGGTCCTGCGGCGCGGGCGGCCACATTGGAATGCGCGCCGTGGGCTCCTGGTCGACTACTGGCAGCACTCGTAGACCAGCCATTGGCCGTTCTCGTTCACAAACGCGGTCCTTGACGGCGCGGTGCTGCGAGCGCTCTCGCCCCTCCACGTGACGATCGCGCCGGGTGGGCTCGCCAACATGGCCATAACTTGGTCTGAGAAATCGATCCGGGCGACGCCCTGCGGTCCCTCGTACAGAGGCAGGGCGCCGTTGGCTTGGCTGTCGCGCGCGATCTTCGCGCAGGAGTGTCCAGCGGGCGCCGGGCCCGATCGTGCCTGACTCTCGCCGAACGACACGACGTCTTTCTGGAGCTTCGCGGTCATGTACCGGCACGGGTTGTCGCTGCTGGCGGGCGCGAGCGCCTTCTGAAACGCGATCGCGGCCTGCGTGATCGCGGGTCTCGCCGCGCGCTCCCTGCGCGCCTTGGCTGCCTGCGCGTCGTCCTTGCGTTGCTGCTCGTGGTCGTGGATGTCCTGGACGGCCTTGGTGTAGTCGTCCTGGCTTGCGGGTGTCAGGTGGCGGCGCTGGACGCCGGTGTCCTGCGGGATCGTCAGCTCGAGCGTGTCGCCGTCCAGGCGGCCGTTGATGCGGTTCGTGGCGATGCCCGCCCCGATGAGCAGGCGGACGCTGCCGTCGCGGACGGTGCCGGTGAATGATGCGCTCTGCGGCACGACTTGGCCGGGCGTGACGGTCTGAAACAGGCCGGGCTGCGGCTGAGCGACCTCGGCGGCTGAGAGTGACCCGGAGACGTCGTCGCCGACGCGCGTCCACGACACGAAGACGGCGGAGCCCGCGTCCTTCGACAAGAAGGCCGCGGGACCGTCGGAGCTGCCGGCCCCCAGCGCGATGACCAGCAGCACGATCACGACGGCGGCCACGGCGGCGATGGCGAGCGCGATCACGCGCGTGCGAGTCATCACCGTGTCCTCGGCGGATCTGATGGCCGTCCGGCCTGCTCAGCGGTGATCTGCGCCCAAAAGTTCCGCACAGGACATATATAGCCTGTACTCGGGGTTTGTGCGTTGGCAGGTTGGTCATGTGGCCCATCCAACGTCCGCCGAGCATGCGCGACTGGGCGGCGCGCTACGCGCAATCCGCACCGAGCGCGGTCTGACGATCGACGAAACCGCCGAGATTGCAGGACTCAATCCGCGATACCTCGCTGGCGTCGAACGTGGCGAGATTAACGTCGCCCTCACCAACCTGCTCAAGACGGTCACGGCGCTCGAGACCAGCCTGCAGCTCGTGACGCAGCGCGCACGGCTGTAGGTCTCCGTGCTTCGGTGCCATGAGCCGTGGATCGTGCCGTCGTCAAGACGTGTGGTGCGCCGTAGTCCTTCGTCAACCTAATTCCGAATTTCCACCGGTTGATCCGAATTCCGTCAGCCCATTCCCGATCGTGGGGCGGCGCCGTCCGGCATGGCGGGGGCCTACTGAGAGTCCGGGTGGAAACCCGGGATAAGGAGCCCTCAGCGACGGCGCAGCGCGCTATCGGATTGCGTGGACACCAGCACTCTCGCAGCAGTTGCCGTGAACGCCGAGTGGCTTCGTTGGCCGATCCGCTGACGAAGACGCATACGCCGCAGCCCGGGAGGCGCCGCTTGACGCACATCCTGCCTTGACCGTGTTTTGGACGGCTGCTGCGCCAGGTAGGCGGCCGTGCCACCACGATTGAGCAGGATGATCGTTGGGCCCGCAGCTCCGGCGCCAGATCAGGTACGAAGGGTCTCGAGCACATCAGGGCTTCGTGGAGCGCTCACGGGCGTCGCGCCCGAACGTGCGGTACGTCGGCCACCGCTCGAACTCCGCTCGGCGAAGTGCGCCTCGAGCTCGATCGCGATGCCGGTCATCCGGCCAGGGGGGAGGCCATGTCCCTGGCACGTCCCTTGCCCCCCTTCCCACGCCGGTCGTCTGCTGCGCGCGAAGCGCCGCCTGAGAACGCCGAGTATGTTGACCCGGCCGTCAGGTGGCTTCCGCGGAAGAGTCATGCGGCGAGTCCCCCGTCATCACGGCGAGGTTCGCACGAAACGCGCGGGTGTTGGGGTGCTCGTCGCCGAGGATCCGCTCGCTGTCGCTGAGCACCTGCTCCTGCAGCTCGATCGCATCCGTGGTCCGTCCTGCCGACCAGTAGGAGCCGGCGAGGTTTGCGCGGGCGGTCAGCGTGGCGGGGTGCTCGTCGCCGAGGCACCGCACCACGAGTTACGCACTCCGGCGGACGCGCTGAGGGTCACCGCGCCGACCGGACCGCAAACTACCCTTGGGACATGCCGTCGTCGGCCGCCACGTCCACCGAGTCGCCCACCGCGTCGCTCTTTCAGTCCGGGGTTCGAGTCCGGGGCGCGGGCCTGCCGGCGACGTTGTCGGAGTACGCCCGCCTGGACCGTCGACCGGAGCCGTGGGTGGTGCCCGTCCGCGCGCTGGTGGACCGGTGGTTCGACGGGCTGCACGCCGACGCTCAGAAGTCGATCCGGCCGCGCTTCACGAGCGACCGGCGTGACGACCACCTCGGCGCCTTCCACGAGCTCTACCAGCACGAACTCGCGCAGCGTGGCGGCTACGACGAGGTCGACTGCGACATCGGCCGCGAGAACCCAGACCACATGCGGCCCGATCTGCTGCTGCGCCGTGCCGACGACCGCTGCTTCGTGGAGGTCACCGTCGCGCTCGGCGACGACGTGGTGGACCCGACCGCTCGACCTCGGCTCCAGCAGCTCTACGACGCGATCACGCGCATCACCGTGCGCGACTTCCTCCTCTACGTCAACGTCCGCGCCGTCGGACCCGACACGCCCGGCAAGCCCCTCATCCGCCGGATCGACGGGTGGCTGAGGACCATGGACCCCGACGAGGAGATCGCGCGTGTCGCGGCGGGCGGCGAGGCGGCCGCGCGTCGCATCGAGGTCGACGGCTGGACAGTCGACCTCACCGCGACCGGGTCGAAGCCCGATCTTCGCGGACGCCCCGACCTCGGTGTGATCGGGTCCATCGTCGAGGGTCCCGACAACTACCGCCACGTGATCGAAGGCGAGCGTCGCATCGAGTTCGACGGTCCGCGGTCGCTCAACGACGATGTCCTCCTGGCCGCCGCACTGCACCGCAAGCTCAAGCACCGCTACGAGCTCGACGACCTGCCGTACGTGATCGCGATCCTGTGCGCCGGCGACTTCGTCAACGACACCGACATCGTCGATGCGCTGGTCGGGCCCGGCGGCGTGTGGGGGCACGGTGCCCCGGACCGGTCCCGTCGCCTGTCGGGGATCATCACGGCGACGAACCTGATCCCGACTGCCCTCGGGGTCATCGAGCCCACGCTGTGGACCAATCCGAACGCGGACCACCCCGTCCCTGACGGCTTCTTCCCGTGGCGCCACATCTCGCTGTCGGCCGACGGCGACCAGACCGAGCAGCCCGCGACGCGCACCGCCGCGGACGTGCTCGGGGTCAGCCCCCGCTTCCCGGTCGAGTAGGTGCTCGCGTGTCCGTCCCGCCGCCCGCACTGGACGACGCGACGCTGTGGAGGATCTGCGAGATCCTCGCCGCCACCGACGACGGCCTGACGAATTCCGAGCTCGACCGGCTCCTCCGCGAGGCGCGCATCGCAGATCCGACGCCGCGCGACGCGGGGCCAGGAACGTACGTCATAGTCAGCAAACGCGAGCGGCTCCACCTCGCCCTGAGCGCCCGCCAGCGCGCCGACGGGCACGCGGCCGGCGTGCTGCGCTTCGTCAAGACCGTCATGCAGCCCGCGCGGTACACCGCCACGCCCGCGCTGTTCGAGGACCGCCGCCACGAGCTCAATGTCACGCTGTCCTTCGCTGCGCTGCGCCTGGAGGAAGACGGGCGGCTGGTTCGTGTCCGCGCCGCGTCGACGCTCACCGACGCTCGGCGTCGCGCGCAGCGGCTCCGCCAAACGCTGGCCGACCGCCGCGCGCACCCGCGGCTGCTCGCCGCCTGCGTCGACGAGATCCGCGACGAGAACTACTTCCACGCCGTCTTGGAGGCGACCAAGAGCCTGGCCACGGAGATCAAGCGCCAGACCGGCCTGTCCGGCGACGGCGTTCCGCTCGTCGATGCCGCGTTCGAGAAGGGGAAGCGTGGCGTCCCGTTGCTCGTGCTGAACTCCTTGCGCACCGACACGGAGCGCTCGCGGCAGAAGGGGCTGGCCGACGGGCTCCGGGCGGTGTTCGCCGCCGCGCGCAACCCGACAGCGCACGAGCCGAAGATCCTCGCGACGCTCAGCGAGCTCGACGCGGTCGACCATCTCACGCAGGTGTCCTACCTGCACCGCCGGCTGGGCGAGTGCACGTTCACCGGCCACCTGACCGGCGCGCCCTGACCCATGCGGCCAGCGTCAGTCCCTGCGGCGGGCGGCGAGCAGGCGCTCGTCGGGCGTCGGTCAGCGTGCGGTAGCGCGCCCGGGCGTCGCCCGGCAGGAGGAGCTCGACGTCCGCGGGGTCGTCCGGCTTCTAGAGCAGGACGCGCCGGTCGGCCGTCTCGCCCGCGAGCGCACGAGCAGCCTGACCTTGTCGTCGTCGCCCTCGTCGACGCCGTGCACCACGCCGAAGCTGTCGGCGGTGTAGGCGTCCTTGATCGTCAGCCCGACCCAGGACCGCGCGCGGCGGGGTCGGCGGGCGGCAGGGCGGCACGGCTGCGGCGCGACATGCGCACCATGTTGACGGACGGGTGCGGTCGCGCAGTCCCAGGCTGCGCGGCGGGCGCTTCGCTGTTCGCCGTCACGTGCGCATCCCGAGCGCGACGATCATGCGGCGGGCGGCCTCGTTGGCGATCCGACCGCGACGCAGCTGACGAACGAACTTCACGGCGACAGCCGAGAGCCCCTGATCGTCAATTCCGCGCCGTTCGCGCATGGTCAGGATTAGCAGCGAGCCGAGGGCCGCGATCGCATCTCGGACAACGAAGTCCTCGGTGTCGGTGAGCCGGAGATCGCCGACGTTCAGCAGCAGCTCGTCGTGGTCGCGCAGGTGCCAGACAAGCCAGCCTTCGCGGGGCTCGTCGAGGAGGGGGATGTGGGGCATCGCAACGGAAGCGGTGGTCTGGATCGCGACCGTAGGACCGAGAGGTCATATCGACAGGTTGCGACGCCTCACACGTCGGGCGGGCTGCGTTCCACGAGCCCCGGAGCCTCTGCCCGCGATCGACGGGCGGCCGAGATCCACCGGTGACGTCGACCACCGCGCCCTAGCGTGCTCGACGTCGCCCAGGAAGGACCCTGACAGCGCCGGATAGCGCAAACCGTCACCGACGGGGGCGAGTTCCAGGCGGCCCGCACCTAGCGCATCTCCCGACTGCCGCTCGGTGGCGCGAGTGGACGGCGCTGACCGTCGCCGCCAGGATGAGCGGCATGAGCTTCGACGAGGGCGGCGAGCTGCCGTGGCCGCGGCCCGGCGACATCCTCTTCGCTGAGGCGCCGGACTGGTGGATGAACGCGTGCGTCAACTACGGCGGCGGGCTGATGTACGCGATGGGCTACCGCCGAGCCGGCGACGCTCTAGTGGAGCGCGTCGCGGAGACGCGCTCGGAGCAGGACTTCCTCGTTTACCCGATCGTCTTCTGCTACCGGCATTACCTGGAGCTCATGCTGAAGGCCGACCTGCGCGAAGCGCGCGCAGCCCTCGGCGAGTCCCCGCCGAAGCCCAAGCGCGACCCGCTCGACGACCACCCGCTGATGCCGCTCTGGCAGCAGCTCCGCCCGCTCATCGAGCGCCGCTGGCCCGACGGCGGTCCCGAGCCCGACCACGTCGAGGGCGCGCTACGTCAGTTCGACACCGTCGACCGGCGATCGTTCGCCTTCCGCTACCCGACCGGCAAGAAGGGCGAGCGGTCGCTGCCCGAGCACATGCTGCGCATCAACCTGCGCAACCTCGCGGAGGTCGTTGCCCGCATCGGCGCGTTCCTGGAGGGAACCCTCGACGCGTTCGACGCCGACCGTAAGGCCGCCGACTACGAGGTCCCGCCGTCCGACGAGTGGTGACGCCTGGGAGTACGGGCGGCGGGACTCGAACCCGCAGACCCGGCGTTTTGAGCGCCGGAGGTAGGCCAGCTCCGCTCACGCCCGCCGCGTGACTGTACGAGGCGCCGCGCCGGGGGCAACGGCCACCCGTAGGAAAGCGGCAGGCACGTAACGTCACGGCAGGACCAAGAGACGCACAGGACACGCTGGCGACGGCCGGCGCTCCTAATGCCTCACGGATGAGCGCATCGGTGCGACGAGCGCGGCGACCGGTGATCATGCGGGCATGAGCCCCGCGCGAAGAGTGCCCCCGGAGGATGCGCCCGTCGAGCGCCTGCACCTGCGCTCGACAGTCCCGGGCGTAGACCACTTGGCGATCGAGGCCTGGTGCGTCCGCGAAGGTACGGCCGGCGGGGCCGGCGTGGGATGGGGCCTGTGGAGCGGCGAGGAGTACACCGGCATCTCCTGGGACGCCTACGTTCGGAACGTCGGCGGCGAGGGGGCCGACCCGAACGTCGTGCTACTGCGCGACCTTCCTGTCGGAGCGTTGGTCTGGGCGCGCCTGAGAGACAGCTCCTACTGGCTCGGACGACTCCAGGGGGAGTGGGAGTACCGCGACGGCGACGAGGCGCAGCGCCTGGACATGTTCAACGTCCGCCGGTGCCGCTGGCGCAAGGTCGGCACGCAGGACGCGGTGCCGGGCAAGGTCGTCAACAACTTCAGTGCCCGCAAGACCCTCAATCCGGTCGCCGACTGGGGCGCCGTTGAGTACACCCGCCGTCTGTACCGGCAGCTGACCGGCGAGACCAGCGAACTGCAAGCGCTCGATCCCGCCGACGTCGGTTCCCTGCTCGGCGCGGTGGACCTCGAAGACCTCGTCGCGGCGTATCTGCAAGACCGGCACAACCTCGTCCTAGTCAGCCGCGGGCACTCGACCGTCGGCTACGAATACGTGCTGCGGGACCGCGACACTGGGCGGAAGGCGGTCGCGACCGTCAAGAGCGGCGGCGCTCCCGTGGATCTCGACGCCCTTCCCACCGGCGCGGACGTCGACGTCTGGGCCTACGCGGTGCAGGAGCGCAACTGGACGGGCGCGCCCCGCGACGACGTGCGCTGGATTAGCACGAAGGAGCTGGTCGACTTCCTCAACACCCGCAGGCACGTCCTGCCTGACCAGGTGAACCGCTGGCTCGCATGAAGCCACCCGAGCGCAGAGCACCGGAGACCGCAATGGTGCCGGCCGTCCCGGCGGCGGCCACGAACCTCGCCCGAGCCGAGGAGATGGTCATGGCGGCCATGGAGTCGCTGCGGACCAAGCGGCTGCTCTTCTACAACGAAGCGGACTTCCAGCACGCGCTCGCATGGGAACTGCACCTCGCACACCCAGACGCTGACCTTCGCCTGGAGATCCCGCAGTACGGCGGCCGGGTCGATCTGTTCTTCGCCGCCAGCTCGCTGCGAGTGGCGATCGAGCTCAAGTACCCGCGGGCCAAGTTCGCGACTGAGCTGCCGGGCGAACCGGCACCGTACGCCCGCAGCAACCCCGACGCAGTGGACGACACGCGCTACGCGATCGCCCAGGACATCGAGCGACTGGAACGCGTGGTCGGCGACGGGACCGCCGACGTGGGCTGCCTGCTGCTGCTCACGAACGAGTCCTCGTTCTGGCGCGAACCCCGCCGGGCCACGACCGCGATGGACGCGAAGTTCCGCATCCATGAGGGCGCCAGCCTCGCCGGAGCGTTGGAGTGGGGCGCAGGCGGACGCTCGAAAGACGCCATCGCGCTTCGCGGCGAGTACACCGCCGGGTGGCGCGACTACTCAGAGCTCCCCGTCCCGCCAACCACTGGCGCGGCCACCCTCCGGTATGTCGCCCTGCTGATCAGTTAGCGCCCCCGGTGTCGCATAGCGGTGTATGCCGCACGCCCGAGGAGTGCTCTGTTGCATGGAAATCAGCAATCTCGGTGGAGGGCAGCCGCACGGATCAGCTACTGCTTCGGACGAGAATCAGGAGCGCGGCCGCTTCGGGAGAGACCGATCCGCGAAGAGAACCTGCACACGCATGCGGGCGCGCACTCTGAGCAGCCGACGAGGCCCGTGATCGCGCACGGGACCTGTCGGCAAGCGCCTCGGTCAGATCATGGGCCCTGCGCTGTCCGCTTAGAGCTCAGCGTCGCTGGTACGCGCCGCCGCCTCGTTGGCGATCGCGAGGTCCGCCCTCGCGGTCAGGGTGTCCGGGTGCTCGTCGCCCGATAGTCGCTGGAACTCGGCGAGGACGCGCTCCAAGATCACGATCGCCTCCGCCACGCGCCCCGCTGCGTGGTAGGCGATAGCGAGGTTGTGGCGGGTGCTCAGGGTGTCGGGATGCTCGTCGCCCAGCAACCGCTCGCGGTCGCTCAGCAGCGCCTCCAACAGCACGATTGCGTCGCTCGAGCGCCCCGCCGCGTGGTAGGCGACAGCGAGGTTGTGGCGGGTGCTCAGGGTGTCGGGGTGCTCGTCGCCCAGCAACCGCTCGCGGTCCCTCAGCAGCGCCTCCAAGAGCACGATTGCGTCCGCCCAACGTCGCACAGCGTGGTAGGCGATAGCGAGGTTGTGGCGGGTGCTCAGGGTGTCGGGGTGCTCGTCGCCCAGCAACCGCTCGCGGTCGCTGAGCAGCGCCTCCACGAGCACGATCGCCTCGCTCGTACGCCCCATAGTCCGGTAAGCG
>Ga0136617_10006073_pt1 | contig 10803 bp, 12 predicted proteins | sample AntDrymUQ3222106_2_FD_129672 | JGI IMG/M metagenome (GOLD analysis project Ga0136617, IMG submission 129672) | Polar desert sand microbial communities from Dry Valleys, Antarctica - metaG UQ322 (21.06) | ecosystem: Environmental > Terrestrial > Soil > Desert | place: Antarctica: Dry Valley...
CGCATCGTTGAGCGCGGATACGGGAACTTTGTTTTCGATTGTGACGGCTTCGTAGCCGGTAATCATCGAGCGAAAATTGCTCCAGCCAGCGAGCGCGACCTGCGCGACGTGGACGACGAAAAATCCGACAAAAGCGATGGTCAGCCAGAAATGCTCCCAGCGCGCCCATTCGTAACCGCCCAAAACGGTCGTCAAAAAAGCCAATTGCGTCGGTTTATAAATCGCCAGTCCGGTTAAAATCGAACCCGCGCCCATCAGAATCACGCCGGTGTAAGCGATGCGCTGCGCGTCGTTGTATTTTCCTTGAGGCGGAAGTTGTTTGACGATGTGCAAATCGTGCAAAGTGACGAGCAGCGCGCGTTTGAACGAACCCGGCACGGGCAAAATCACTCGCCATTCGCCGGAGAAAATCAGGTAAAGAACGTATAAAACGCCGTTCGCGGCAAACAGCCACATAAAAAAGAAATGAAGCTGCAAGCCTTCGGCGAGGCGAAAAGGAACGCCCAAATAATCGTAAAAACTTTTCGGGAATAAGTGAAATAGTTCGTAACCGCCGATTTTCACGTCGTAAACCTGATTTGCCCAATAAATTAACAGCCCGCTCCAAATCATCATCGCCAGCAGCGGAAAGTTCACCCAGTGCAGCCAGCGTTTTGCGAGCGAATGTTTCTTTTCCAGTTGTTTCATTAGTTTTGTTGCCCTCAAAAAAATAACCGTAATTCAGGTCGTTTAATTTGAAATGTAGAGTTCGGGAAATTGCTTTTGCAAATTTTTCACCTTCGGCTGGTCGTTAATCATGATGTAAGGCTGATCAGGATGCCGCGCTAAATAATTCTGATGATAATCTTCAGCCGGGTAAAAAGCGTCGAGAGCGACCACCTTAGTCACCACGGGGCGGTCGAAGATTTTCGCGCTCGTCAATTCGGCAATGTATTTTTCGGCGAGACGTTTTTGCTCTTCATCGGCATAGAAAATTGCCGAACGATACTGTGTGCCACTGTCGGGTCCCTGACGGTTGAGTTCCGTCGGATTGTGCGCGACCGCAAAGAACACTTTTAATAATTGTTCGTATGAAACTTGCGCCGGGTCAAACGTAATTTCAACCGCTTCGGCGTGTCCGGTTTCGCCCGTGCTGACGGTTTCATAATCAGCCGTTTTTGCTTCGCCTCCCGAATAACCGCTGGTGACATTGCTCACGCCTTTGATGTGTTCAAAGACGGCTTCTAATCCCCAAAAACAGCCGCCGGCAAACACGGCAGTTTGTTTTCCGCTTGCCGCATTTCGCCGCGCGGACGAAGGAGCGGCAGATGTCGAATCTGCCGCGACGCTTTGCGGGCTGACAACGGCGGTCGTCGTTGAATTCCTGTTTCCGCCGCAAGCGGTCAGCAAGGAACTTCCCAAAATAAAAACCGCCAGAAATTTAGAAAAGTTAGTCGGCATAAAAATTTACCAATTTGTAAAACAAAAATTCTGTGATTCTAATAAACCGAAAAGTTATTTTCACTTTTCAAACTTGAGCGCGACCGAGTTCATACAGTAGCGCAACCCGGTCGGTTCGGGTCCGTCGTCGAAAACGTGACCCAAATGCGAGCGGCAGCGGCTGCACAAAACTTCGGTGCGCGACGCGCCGAAACTGTTGTCGGTTTCTTCGGTGACGTTGGCGGCGGCAATCGGCTGGTAAAAACTCGGCCAGCCCGTGCCGGATTCAAATTTCGCGTCGGATTTGAACAATTTTAGATGACACGCCGCGCAATAATAATCGCCGTGTTCGTGATTGTCGGTTAATTCGCCCGTAAAGGGGCGTTCCGTTCCTTTTTCGCGCAATACATAAAATTGTTCTTTGGTCAGTTCTTTTCGCCATTCGGCTTCAGTTTTCACGATTTTTTCTCCCTTATATTCCCCATCCGACACAACCGCCGTTCTATTTTCACCTTCGGCAAGCAGCGTTTGAATTACCTTTTCCTGTGCGTCATACGCGCCTTCGCCGATGTGTCTGTAGCGGATGCGCCCCTGTTTGTCGAGAATTATGACGGTCGGCCACGCTTCAATGTCAAAGGCTCGCCACGAATCGCCGTTCACGTCCGTCACAATCGGATATTTGAGATCGTGTTTGGCGACGGATTTTTTCAGCCCGTCGAAATTCTTTTCATAAGCGAACTCCGGCGTTTGGACGGCGACGATGGAAAAACCTTTGTCGCGGTAAGTCGCGTCAAGTTTTTTGAGCGTCGGAAATGTGTTGACGCAGTTGTAACAGCCGAACGTCCAGAAATCCACCAGCACGACGCGACCGCGCAAGTTTTCAAGCGTCGTCGGCTCGGAGTTTATCCATTGACCGGTCGAAAGATCAGGTGCCGGACGAGCAGCTTCGGCGGAAATTAGCGCGTCAAGGGCGCGGCTGTCGCTCGATTTTTCGAGAACCACCGGCAATGCGTTTGTCGGTTCGATATTTTTCGGCTGTTCCGCGTTCGGAGCAGCGACGAGTTTGGCGGCATCAACATTACTGCCGCCGGTTCGGTAGTTGAAAAACGCTGCCGCTCCCGCAATCAGAAATAATAGGATAGCGATAAAAATTAAATTGCTTTTATTCATAAAGTTTCCTTGCAATCGCCGCATAAAAATTCGTGTCTGCGGATAATGCGATTGCGTCAATACTTAAATGGAACGGGCAGGTTTTTTTATTCCGTTCGCCAATCAAAAAATTTTAAGAATCGTTTCGGCGAAGGTGGCGATTAACCCTAAAATCGAAAACGTCCGCCCGCGCGTAATGACCGGAAACGTCCAAAGTCATTTTCTCGCGGTCAATAACGGACAAATCAATTTCCGCCGTCAAAATCGTTTCTTCATCAAAAACCGGCTCGATGATAAAACTGCCGTCGGGCGCAATCAGACAGCTTCCGCCGCGCAGCACAAGGGAATTTGCTGCTTCTCCGGTGTTTGCCGGCGGGGTAAACTCGCCCGGTAAATCCCGCGCCGCCATAATCAGCCCGACGGCGAGAACGAAACATCTGCCTTCAAAGGCGTATTGGCGGCTGGCGATTTGGTGCATTTCGTGAACGGTCGGGTAAACGGCGACGTGGATTTGCTCGCCCGCGTTGTGCATCGCTTGACGGGCGAGCGGCATCCAGTGTTCCCAGCAGACGAGTCCGCCGACGCGCCCGATTTCCGTGTCAACCGCATTCAGTCCGTCGCCGTCGCCTTGCCCGTGGACGAGCCGTTCGGTATAAGTGGGAACGAGTTTGCGGTGGTGATTGACGAGTTTTCCCGTCTCGCTGAAAGTCAGCAGGGAATTGTAAAGCGTGCCGTTGCCGATACCTCGGTCAACTCTTTCGTTCGCGCCGATGACGATTGTTAAATTATTTTCGCGGGCGGCGTTGGCGAGAATTTCGGTTTCCGCGCTTCCCACGACGATGCTGTTCTGCCGCATTCGGGCGAACACTTCTTTGGTCGGCTCGTGATTCCAGAGAGCGGCGTTCGGGCTGTGGTCAAGCCACGCCGGATAACCGGCGAGCCAGCATTCGCCGAAGGCGACGAGCTTCGCGCCCATCCGAGCCGCTTCCCCTACAAGAGCGACGGCTTTTTCCAGACTCGCCGGTAGATTGTTGTAAACCGGACTCGCCTGCACGATCGCAACTGTAAGGATGTTTGCCATAATTTTAATTTTTCGCGTTGAGTTTGATTTCGATTTCCTTGCCTTCTTTTCTCGCCTGCGCCCACGTTTTCGGGAAAAAATAAACGTCGCCGCTATCCGCCGCTTTTTCAACGCGGCTTAAAGCCGTCAGGATAATTTCGCGCTGTAATCCCTGATGAAACGGCACACCGAACAAATGCCCCATCATAAACGGCAGAAAAACGGCTCGCGGCGGTTTGATGTGTTCGGTTACATCCAGCGCGACGCTTAACGAAACGGTGGGAATTCCTCTTTTTTCAATGGCACGCTGAACCAGCGCGATGCTCTGGTGGCAAATCGGTCAGGCGGGCGCGAGCAGCGCGACATCCGGCTTTTCCGCCTCGACCGCATCGGCGATTTCTTCGGCAAGAGTTCGTTCCAATCGTTCCGCGTCCATATTGTAGCCGATAAACGAAAAGAAATTCGTCGTCAGTCCGCCGATGATTTTCTCCGCCGCTAATTCCTGAAATCGCTCAATCGGGAAAATCACGTTCAAATCTTTTTCAGCCCCGATTGTCGGATATTTGAGTTGGTGAATTTCCAAACTGGCGGGCTTTGAACGGGACGGAACCGGGCGGAAAGTGTAATCGCCGATTGGGTGCGCGGTGTCAAACGGCAAAGTATTTTTCGGCTGCACGCCGGCGGTTGAAACAAACGTCAAACGCGATTCAGGCAGCGGCTTTTTCAAACGAGCGAGCGGAATGAAATCCCTTTTCGTAATCATCGAACCCGGATAGCGTTCGTTGACTGTTTCCCACAAACCGGGACGCAGTTGTTTTTCTTTGTTATATACGTCCATCGTGAATCCATTCTCCCGACCGCGCGACGAAATAAAAATGCAGCCGGAAATAAAGATGTGCCAGGGTTGTCGCGTCCGTTTCGGCGACGGTTTTTTCGACGAATTCGCGGTTTGTCTCAGGAACATCGAGCAGCAGTTTCAACGCTTCAATCCACGCCTTGTCAATTTCCTGCTTGCCCGCCGCTTCGTCGCCGTCGCCGAAATGCAGACGCACATAACGAATTAACTTTTCACTGTCGCCCGCCTCAACCGCTTCTTTCAAATAAGCCAGAGACATATTTTATTTAAATTTCCGTTCGCATTCTTTATTGATGAATTTTCTTTAATCTTATGTGAATCACAGTTAGCGGGAATTTAATTCCAAATTTAATGTATCGGGCTACTGCCGTGTCAGGATTTGACCGACACGAAAATCATCCTTTCGCCGATATTTTGCCGCGCTTAGATTTTCTATTATTTGCATATAAACAAAATTACGCCGGTTTATTTTACGAGTAAGGGGAAATTTTTATGCAAGGGGCAATAGAAAACTACCGATTAAAAACGTCCAGACTTTTTGAAAGCGAAGCCGTTCCGCATTTGCCGATGTTAAAACGGCTCGCGCTGCGTTTGGCTCGCAACCAAAGCGATGCCGAAGACCTCGTGCAGGAAACTTTCGCGCAGGCTTTAAAGTCGTTTGACCGATACGAAACGGGAACGAACTGCCGCGCGTGGCTCTGCAAAATTATGTTTTATAAACGCTCGCAGTGGATTCGCGCCAACTCGCGCTTTTGTCAATTCGACGAATCGGAAACGAATTTTCCCGCCGCTTACTCGGCGATACTGCCGCCGGATTTTATCAGCGAAAAATTATCAATCGCCCTCTCTGACTTGCCCACCAAATTTCAACAAATCGTTTGGCTCTCGGAAGTCAAAGAACACAGTTACCGCGAAATCGCCGAACAACTTGCCATTCCAATCGGCACGGTGATGTCGCGCCTGCATCGCGGACGCAAAATGCTGCGCCTTAATTTCAGTCGTTATACGGCTCAATTGTATGACCAAAAAAGTAATTAAAAGCAGAAAGTAGAAACTCTTTCGCTCTCCCGCGTCTTAAATTACGGAATAAAAAAACGCCTTCGCATCATTTACAGCCGACGAGCGGCTTGAGATGGGCGGAGGCGTGTCTGCATTGGGGGGAAAATCTCAAAAAAGTTTAAGCCATTAAATTACCATCGCCTCAACCTTACAAAAACGCCGGATAATCGCCCGCACAGAATTGATTTTCAATTTATAATAACAAAATGACAATCGTTTTCTATGTGGCGAGCGGTTTGGAGGCGAACGATGGATATTAAAGCAAAAAAAGGGGGGAATTTTTATAAAACCATCGGCATCCCGCTGCTGGCTGTTTTTTCGGCGAGCGCGGTTACTCTCCTCGTTCCCGCACTCGGCGACGGCGGAATGTATTTTCTGTTTCTGACGGCGATTATTTTCAGCACGCTTCACGGCGACTGGCGTTCGGGCGGTTTCGCCGCCGTTCTCTCGATTGTTGTAAATTTCTTTCTGCTGCATTATCTTGGCAAACCGCCAAGCACTTTGGGCGACTGGCTGGTGCTGTTCGCCTTCGGGCTGGCTGCGGGCTTTACGATTTTCATCTGCTACGCGCAAATTGCATCGGAGAAAGCGCGGCTCGCCGCCGAAAGCCGCTACCGAGTGATTTTTGAAGACGCGATAACGGGAATTTACGAAACGACGATTGGCGGCAGATATGTCGCCGCCAATCGGAAATTGGCGGAAATGTTCGGCTATGATTCGCCCGGACAGATGATTCGGGAAGCCGAAAATTTGAACCAACGATTTTATGTCGAGCCGGGAAAACGCGAAACTTTCGCGCGGCTGGTCGCCGAAAACGAAAATCTCGCCGCGTTTGAATCGGAAATCTACCGGCGCGACGGCGCGACGATTTGGATCAGCGAAAACGCGCTTGCCGTCCGCGATGAAACGGGCGCACTCGTCGGTTTTCAAGGCACGACGATTGAAATTACCGACCGCAAACGCGCCGAAGCCGATTTGCGAACTGCGCACGAAGAACTCGAAAGCAAAGTCGCCGAACGAACTGCCGAATTAGGCGCGGTCAACGAATCGCTGCGGGGCGAAATTGATATTCGACTGAAAATAGAAAACGCGCTGCGTGAATCGGAAGAAAAATTCCGAACGCTCGTCGAAGTCAGCAGCGACTGCATTTGGGAAGTTGACGTAAACGGAGTTTACACCTATATCAGCCCGCAGATGCGGAACGTCGTCGGGTTCGAGGCGCACGAGCTGATCGGGAAAACGCCTTACAGTTTGATGACGCGGCAGGAAGCCGAGCGCGTCATCGCTTATTTGGAACCGTTTGCCGCCGCCCGACAGATTTTCGTTTTTTTGGAGAACGCCAACCGCCACAAAAACGGCGAAATCGTTATTACCGAAACGAGCGGCATTCCGATTTATGACAGCGCAGGCAATTATATCGGTTATCGCGGAATTGTCCGCAATATCACCGAACGCAAACAAACGGCGGAAGCCCTGCGCCGTTCGGAAGAAAAATTTCGCAATCTGGTCGAAGCCGCGACCGATTGGATTTGGGAAACCGACGCGCGAGGCGTTTATACTTACGCCAGCCCGCAAATAAAATCTCTGATCGGTTACGAGCCGGAGGAAATCGTCGGCAAACGCCCTTTCGACTTGATGCCGCCGGACGAAGCCGCGCGCGTCAGGGACGTTGTGCGTCAACTGACCGCCGAAAAACGAGGTTTTGCGCTTTTTGAAAGCATCCAACAGCATCGCAACGGCAGTTTGATAACGACCGAAACCAGCGCGGTGCCTTTTTATGACGATGCCGGAAAGCTGCTCGGTTCGCGCGGCATCGCGCGAGATATTACCGAACGCAACCGCGCGGAAATCGCTTTGCGAGAAAGCGAATTGCGACTACGCACGGTCGTAACCGCCGCGCCGGTCATACTATTTGCGCTCGACGGCGACGGTATTTTTACGCTCTCTGAAGGCAAAGGGCTGGAATTTTTAGGTTTGAAAGCGGGCGAAGTGGTCGGACAATCGGTTTTTGAACTTTACGCGGATGTGCCGGAAATTATCGCCGATATAAAACGCGCTCTGGCGGGCGAGAGTTTTATCAACACGGTAGAAATCGCCGATTTATGCTACCAGAGCCGCTACACTCCGATTATCAATGAAAACGGCGGCGTAACCGGATTAATCGGCGTTTCGATTGATATTACAAGCAGCAAACGAATCGAAAACGAACTGCTCGCTTCGCAGAAACAGTTGCGCGAGTTGTCGGCGCACCTCGAATCCGTCCGCGAAGAAGAGCGCAAATATCTCGCCCGCGAACTGCACGACGAACTCGGTCAGACACTGACCGCGCTCAAAATTGATTTGGTCAGATTCGGCGGAAAAACGCCGGAGCCGAAAAAGAATTTGTCCGCCGCCGAAATCAAAAGCAAAATTCCGGCGATGATTTCGATTGTTGACGCGGCGATGAACACGACCCGAAAAATCGTCGCCGAACTGCGTCCCGGCGTGTTGGACGAACTCGGACTCGCCGCCGCGATGGAATGGCAGGTCGGGGAGTTTCAAAAACGAACCGGCATTAAATCTTCGCTCGAAATCGAGTTCGACGAAGCCGCCACTTGTATGAATTTGAAAACGACCGTTTTCCGCATTTTGCAGGAATGTTTGACCAATATCGCGCGTCATTCGGGCGCGAGTTTAGCGCAAATCAAGCTGCGCGACGAAGGCTTCAGGATATTTCTTGAAGTCGAAGACGACGGGCGCGGCATCAGCCGCAACGAAGCGGTCAATCAGCCTTCGTTCGGCATCGTGGGAATGCGCGAACGCGCCTATCTGCTCAACGGAACCGTCGAAATTGCCCGCATCGAACCGAGCGGCACTCGCGTCTCGGTTGCGATTCCGCGCCCGGCGCAAGGTCAGAGTTAATTCGTATGATTAATATTTTAATTGCCGACGACCACGCCGTCGTCCGTCAGGGGCTGAAACAAATTATCACCGACAACGAGGATATGACGGTGACGGGCGAAGCCGAAAACGCGCGGGAGGTTTTGCAATTTGTCGGCAAGGAAAATTTCAACGTCATCATCCTGGACATCACGATGCCGGGCGGCAAAAGCGGACTTGATTTACTGCCGGAAATCAAAGAGCTGCGTCCAAACGCGAAAGTCCTGATTCTGAGTATGCACGCCGAAGAACAATTTGCGATTCGCGCTTTAAAATCAGGCGCCAGCGGCTACATCACCAAACAAAGCGCGCCGACCGAACTCGTCAAAGCGATTCGCAAAGTCCAGTCGGGCGGCAAATACATCAGTCAATCCATCGCCGAGCAGCTCGCCTTTTTTTTGAGCGACGAGACGAATAAGCCGCTGCACGAAAAGTTATCCGACCGCGAATTTCAGGTTCTGCGAATGATTGCGACGGGGAAAATCTTGCGCGAAATCGCCGACGAACTCTTTATCAGCGAAAAAACCGTCAGCACTTATCGAGCGCGAATTTTAGAGAAAATGAATATGAAGCGCAACGCCGAACTGATTCGCTACGCCGTGCAAAACAAGCTGATTGAGTAATCGGCAGAAAATAATTTTTACAGGACTTTTTCAAAAATGCGGAAACACGCACGAAGTAAGTGTGTTGTTTCGCCATTGCGCCCTTACTTCGTGCGGGCTTCTGCAAAAAGTGAGGAAGTCCTGTTTTACAAAAGTTTTTATGGAAGCAATCCAATCGGTAGTAATGGTTTTGACGGCGATGATTACGCCCGCCGTTTTGATTTCGTCGTGCGCGGCTTTGATTTTATCAACGTCGCTGCGGCTTGGGCGCGTCGCCGACCGCGTGCGCGCGCTTTCCGACAAACTGGAAGAAATCTCGCACGGCGAAGCCAAGCCCGAACATTATCACGAACGGCTTCGCACGATGTTCGTGCAGCTTGACAAGCTGACTTCCCGCGCCCGAATTTTGCAGCGTTCAATCGTGGTTTTTTACACGGCACTCGGAATGTTCGTCGCCACCAGCATTGCCGTCGGAACAATCGCCGTTTCCGGTTCGCAAAACTCCTGGCTGCCCATCGTCGCCGGATTCGCCGGCGCGTGTCTGCTTTTTTACGGCAGCATTACGCTGATTTACGAAGCGCGGCTTTCACTCTCTACGATTAATTCCGAGATGGATTTCATCTGGTATCTGGCGAAATATCACGCGCCCGCCGAATTTGAAGAACATATAAATCAGGCGCGTCCGGCAAAAACATAAAATTTTTACGATTCTGGAATAGAATTAAACGCCAAAGCGATATAACCGACAAGAGACTTTCGGGTTTCAAAATTTTGGAAGGTAAGGTGTTTAAAGATTATGATTAATATGATGGCTGATATTTTGCAATATGTTCCTTATGCGTTATTCGTCGGAGCGATTTTATTGCTTCTTCTGACAGGTGTGGCAATTACCGTCAATCATTTTCGCAAAGCCGGGATGAGGTCTGCGAAAAGATAGTTCGTCGAACGAAAATCAAAAGTATAAAACCCGACGAACGCCGGCGGCTTGACGGCAGAAAAGCGATTGCAATCGGCGCAACAAGAGGCATCGGTCGCGCCGCGATTTCTAGAGAGGCTTTAGTGTGCCTTCAAACATTGTCGAACGATTGAGTTGACGTGGGACGAAACCGAATACACGCAACTCCGAGTTAAAAAGATCCGTTGACAATCAAGTTTCTGTTTCGCCCTCACGCCCAATGATTGGTTTGATTGCGCCGTTATTTCCCGCTCTCTATGTATTTCTGATAAAAACTTTTTAGTTCCATCGCTGTCAAATTAAGCGGTGCGTCGTTCTGAAAATTTTTGAAAATTGACCCGTTCGCAAAAGTTGTCTTTGTCAAATCGGGAACCGTTTCCAAACCAATTCTTACAAAAGAAGGCTTGTCTTTAAATGTTGAGCTTGCGAAAGAAACTCCGCCGTCAAAATTTGTTAATTCAAAATTAGCTGTTTCGTTGAACGTGCAATTTTCAAATGTTACGGCTTTATCAAAGACAATGCGATATTCATTGATTTCTTTATCAGTTTCAGACCTACGAAAGAAAATCAGTTTTCCGTTGAAAATTACGTTTCTAAAGGTGATCGGCTGAACAACTTTGGTCGAAAAGACGCGAGCGGTTTTGCCCCTTTCAGGATAAATTGCGTCGTTTTTTCGGTGGTGTCTCACAATTTATGCTGTTCAAATTTGCCGTTCGCAAAACGCCGATAAATATTGAGTTTTAGGAACAGTTACAAAGCACAGCATAAAATCTGAAACACTACC
>Ga0136617_10006074_pt1 | contig 10803 bp, 8 predicted proteins | sample AntDrymUQ3222106_2_FD_129672 | JGI IMG/M metagenome (GOLD analysis project Ga0136617, IMG submission 129672) | Polar desert sand microbial communities from Dry Valleys, Antarctica - metaG UQ322 (21.06) | ecosystem: Environmental > Terrestrial > Soil > Desert | place: Antarctica: Dry Valley...
GGCGGACGGCAGCACCGAGGTGGCGATCCCCGCCTACGAGCTGTTCTCCTCGACGGAGGTGCTGGGCCGCATGGCGTTGGAGCGGATGCTGGCCAAGCTCTCCACCCGGCGCTACTCGGCGGGGCTGGAGCCGGTCGGCACCGGGGTCGAGGCCACCGCCCGCTCGACGTCGCGCTCGGCGGTGAGCAGGCGTTTCGTGGCCGCCACCGAATCCGCCCTGGCCGACCTTCTGGCTGCCGACCTGTCGGGGTTGGATCTGGTAGCGCTGATGATCGACGGCGTGCATTTCGCCGACCACCTGTGCGTGGTGGCCCTCGGCATCGGCATCGACGGGACCAAGCATCCCCTCGGCGTGGCCGAGGGCGACACCGAGAACGCGACGGTGGTCAAGGACCTGCTGGCCGACCTGCGGGACCGTGGCCTGGATGTCACCCGACCCATCCTGTGCGTGCTCGACGGGGCAAAGGCGCTGGTCACCGCCACCAAGGCGGTGTTCGACCACCCCGTGGTGGCTCGCTGTCAGCTCCACAAGGTCCGGAATGTGGAGTCGAAGTTGCCCAAGGATCTGGCCTCGACGGTGGCCCGCAAGATGCGGGCCGCCTACCACGACCCCGATGCGCTGGTCGCGGAGGCCACCCTCGAAGCCCTGGCCCGCAGCCTCGACAAGAGCCACCCCGGCGCCGCCGGCAGCCTGCGGGAGGGCCTGGCCGAGACCCTCACAGTCAGCCGCCTGGGCGTGCCGCCGACGCTGGCCCGCACTTCGCTCGACCAACGCCATCGAGTCGATGATCGAGATCTGCCGGGACCACTCCACCAACGTGAAGCGGTGGCGGGACGGGCAGATGGCCCTTCGCTGGTGCGCGGCGGGGATGGTCGAGGCGGCCAAGCAGTTCCGCCGGGTCAACGGCTTTCTCCACCTGCCGGCCCTCCGCGCCGCCCTCGAGGCTCAAGTCAACCGAGCTGTCGCACCTGCCTGCAAGAATGGGGAAGTAGCCGCCTGAACATCAAGGGGCCGCCACCGAAGTTCCACGGAACTCGGGACATCCTCCGCCGGGATCCCCAGGTATCCGGGCTTGCCTCATGCGCCCACGACCAGGTGAGAGGTCCGGTGCCGCGCGGATGCTCAACTACCGATCCGCTGCTCACTTCGGATAGGCCCCCGGAACCGGAAAACTCACCGACCCAGTCCTGCGGGAGACCGCTCCCTGGGCCCCAATCGACCCGTCCCGGGCAACCGCCGCGGTCCCTTGGAGCGTTTCCGCTCCGGAACGCGCGTGCCGCGGGTCCCGGAGGCCGTTCGGCCTGCGTTACCTGACCGTCGCGCTGGATCATCGGCTGCCAAGTGGGGCCGGCCTTTTACAGCACGCGCTTCTGCCTCCGCCCCAGCGGTCAACCTTTCGGATTGGGGTGCGTTCAGACAAGGTAGAAGGCGGCACGGATCGCCTCGGCGAGCCCGACCTCCTGCGCGGGCAGCAGGTATCCGACGTGACGACCTAACGCCGATACCGGCACGGTCAGCACGTTGTCGCAGCTGACCACACTGTCCTGGTCGAGCCCGTTGACAGGCCCGACTGGCAACTCGGTCGACAAGCCCCGAATTGTGGTGGTGATGGGTGCCACGCTCACCCGGGCCAGGTGTGGTCGGACCACCTCCCGGGTCAGGACGAGGACGGGGCGAGCCTTGTCCAACTGGGCGATGTGTATCGGACGCATCAGGCAAGGTCGTCGAGAGCGGTCCGTTCCGAAAAGGCCGCCAGGTCATCGAAGTCGTCCCCGCACTTCGATCGCGCCAGGATCTCGGCGTCTCTCTCGGCGATCTCCCGGCGGCGCTCTCTGTCGACGGCCGAAGCGACGACGGCGGCTCGGCTCTTGGCGGCCCCGTGCTCGACGCGCTGGTCGATGAACTCCACGAGATCGTCCGCTAGGCGAATCGTAAGCTGCTTGCTCATACCGAGATGGTATCAGTTTGGGATGACCAGGAGTCCCGCCAATGCACGGCCATGGCTCCTGAACGAGATCCAGACGAAGCTGGCAAGGCACCACGGGCAGGCGGGGTCGCCGCCAAGACGAGCCCGGTCGTCCCCGAGGCTCCGAACGTCCGGCCCGGTCCCACCACCCCAACTACAGCAGGCACCGATGGCGATTGCCTGCAAGCGTCCTCAGCGCATTCACCGACCGGACGACCAACGACCTCGAGTCCACGGCGCCGGCGGTGAAGGACAACGGGAAGGCCGTTGCCAACGTGGCGGTGGCTTCGGTCTCCCTCCCCGGGCTGACCATCGCCAGGCCGGGAGGGCTGCAGCCGGCGCTCACGAGCTCGTCGACGATCGGGACCCTGACGATCAACGGCATCGCCGTGAGCCTCCTGAGCGGCAGCCGGACCATCACGCTCCCGCTGGGCCTCGGGTCGGTCGACATCAACCGGACCGCTCGACGTCGGTCACCCGCCAGGCCATCCGGAGCCGCCTGGGTCAGACGAAGATCGTCTTCTCCGAGGCGAAGGCGGACTCCAGCGGCAATCCCTGCGCCCAGTAGTCAGAGCGCAGGATCACATCCATGGGGCTCATCCCTGAGGGTCCCCGACAACGGTCACGGGTCGATCTCGGCGTCTGCTGCCTCGCCCCGCTTGCGCTTGAGGAGGCGGTCGATGGTGGGCGGGGGCACGGGCACCGCGGGCGGTGCGGCCTTTGCCTTCTTCGGCGGGCGGGGCGGCCGCGGGGGACGGTCGGTTCCCGGCCGGGCGGGCATCCGGGACTTCAGCTCGTCGATCACCCGGCGCCGCCCGGTCTGCAGCGCCGCCATCCCCGAACCGTGCAGCGCCACCCGGCCGAGGGCCACGGCGACCGGCCACAGGAGGGCGGCGGCCAGCACCATCCAGCCGGCGAGGGCCAGCCGCCCGTGGCCGACGGGAAGGCCGGTGCCGTCGAAGGCGGCGGCGGGCTCGATCGCCCCTCGTCCGCCGGCGAGCGACGACACCCGACGGAGGGCCTCGGGGTCGGCCGCACCCACCGCGTACTCGGCCGAGTACGACTGCACGGCCGTGGTGGTGGCCGACAGCAGGGATTCGCCTCCGGGTCCGGTGACCGATACGCCCACCGCGTAGGTTCCGGCGGCGGTGGCGGCGACGTCGCCCACGAACGTCGTCTCCGAGGCCCGCTCCAACGCCACCTCCCGGCCCTGCAGGTCGGGACCGGCCACCCGGGCCACGGCGGTGGCGCCGTCGGGCCACCCGTCCGCCGATTCGGCCGTCACCCGCAGCCGCCCGTCGACCAGCTCGGCCCGGGCCCCGGCCCCCGCCGAGCCACCCAGGGGGAACGTGTCCTTCACCACGCCGGCCCAGAAGGAGGTGTAGCCGTCCCACGTGGTCCAGGCCTGCGACCAGCGGTCGGAGGCGTCGCTGGTCCAGGCCGTGGCCCGGCCCAGCCCGATCTGCCACGACGCCAGCAGCGGGTCGCCCTCCTCGCCCACCTCGAGGTGGGTCTGGCCGGTCGGCTTGGTCGTGGCCCCCAGGTATCCCAGGAGGGGCGGCGAGACCCGCAGGTCGCGCACGGGCGCGGCCGACGAGACCACCCGGGGGAACACCTCGCCCTCGTTGACGATCTGCCGGGAGGCGAGGATGGCCTCCTGCATCATGATCTGGGGGACCTGGGTGAGGTCGGTCTCGTTGTAGAAGCGTCCCCGGCCGGCCTCCGCCACCGCGGCCAGGTTGGCGTCGGCCCCGGTCTCGCCGGTGGCCAGCACCGACACGGTGATGCCCTCGTCGGCCAGCGCCGCCGCCTGGCTGACCAGCGCGTCGAGGCCGCCCTCGCTGGTGAAGCCGTCGGTGAACAGGATGATGTGCTTGAGCTTGGCCTTGTCGTTGCGCAGGGCCTCGCCCGCGGCCAGCAGGGGCTTGGTGAGGTCGGTGCCACCGGCGGGCGACAGCTGGCGCAGGCCCTTGGTGACCACGTCCTCCGCCGGCAGCTGCTGCAGGGGCACGATCCACGACTGCTCGGTGTTGAAGGCGAGCACGCCGACGTGGTCGTCGGCGGCCAGGGCGGAGATGGTGCGGGCCGCCGCGGCCCGGGAGATGTCGGTCTTGTTCACACCCCCACCCATCTGTCCACCACCCATTTGGTTGCCGCCCATCATCCCGTTGTTGCCTCCCTCCGAGCAGTGGCAGGCGCCCATCGACCCGCTGCTGTCGATGGCCAGCACCTCGGCCACCGAGGGCCGGCGGGTGGGGTCCTTGATGTCGCTGACGACCGGGAGGAGCTTCTCGAGCTCGCTGTCGAGGTAGCCGCCGAGGGCGAACGACCGGTCGCCGCCGATGGCGAGGAGGCCCCGTCCGAGGTCGCGCGTCGCCACGCCCAGGCTGGCGACCTGCTCGGCCGACAGGCTGCGGGCGTCGACGTCGACCAGGACGGTGGACGAGTACGTGGCCAGCCGGTCGATCGGTGGCAGCTCGCCCGCCGCCACCACGTCGACCGGCAGCCCGCCGGCCCGCAGGGCCGAGGCCAGGGTGGCGCCCTCGCCCGCCATCCCCTCGACCAGCAGGACCCGGGCCGGGCCCTCCACCTGCACCGCGGCGAAGCCGACGTCGTTCTCCAGGCGGGCGTCGGACGGGCCGTTGATCTCGAGCCGGTAGCTGGCCAGGGCGCCGTCGCCGCTGGCGGTCTGGGGCAGCTCGACGATCGACTGGCCGGCGGCGACCTCGACCACCCGCTCCTCGACGGTCCGGCCGTCTCGGGTCCACCGGATCCCGATGGATTGGGCGGTGGTCGAGGAGATGGTGGCCCGCACGACGAACGCCTCGCCCTGCTTGACGTGGCTGGGCACGTCCACCCGGGCCACGGCCATGTCGGCCCCGCCCAGCACCTCCACCGGGTGGACGTCGACCCGGATGCCGTCCTCCCGCAGCCGGCGGGCCTCGGTGGCGGCGTCGCCCTCGGTCGCCCGTCCGTCGGACACCACCACGATCCGGCGGCGGGCGTCGGCCGGGAGCACGGCCCCGGCCAGGCGGAGCGCGCCGGCCAGGTTGGTGCGGGACGCGTCCACCTTGGTGGCCGGCTGGAGGAGGCGGGCGTCGGACTGCACGGTGAGCTCGAGGCGGGCGTCGCCACCGAAGAAGGCCACCCCGGCCAGGGCGTCGTCGGGCTGCTGGCGAAGCGCCTCCCGCACCCAGTCGACCGCCGCCACCTGTCCGCCGACGCCGAGGGAGTCGGACGCGTCGACGAGGAACATCACCGCCACCCGCTTCGACGTGCGGGGGATGGCCAGGCCGGCGAGGGCGGCGACCAGGAGGGCGGCGATGCCCGCCCGCAGGATGACGGCGGCCCGCCACTGCCGGCGGCTGACGCCCCGGCGGCGGCTGCTGAGGAACAGCTCCGCGGCCAGGACGACCAGGAGGGCGATGACGACCCATTCGAGCCACGGGCGTTCCCCGGTGGCCCGCCGCTCGCCCGGTCTCAAGGCCCGTTCGGGCACCGGCAGGCTGGCCGCGGGGGCCAGGCTCGACTCGACCGGGTCGGCGTTGACGGCGAAGGTGACCTCGGGTCGGCCCTCCTGGGCGACGGTCCAGAACCCGGTGGCGTCGGCGACTGGCGCCGCCCCGCCGGCGGCGAGGGTGAGTCGTACGCCGCCGGGGGCGTCGACGGTGCCCGGGCCGGCGAGGCTGACGGGCAGGGGCTGGCCCACCCGCAGGTCGGCCGGGGGCAGGGCGGCGCCGGCCAGCTCGGTGAGCAGGCGGTCGCCGAGGAGGGGGAAGGCGACCTGGAGGGGGAGGTTGCTCTGGGCGAGCGGGAAGGCGAGGTAGGCGAACGGCCGTCCGCCGAGGGCGCCCCGGAGTAGGAGGGGGGCGCCTTCGGCCCCCACGAGTACTTCGGCCGCCGGAGCGTCGAGTCGCTGGGCGGCGGCGATGCCGACCTCGGACAGGTCGAGTCCGGCGAGGAGGGCGTCGTCGGACCGGACGAGGGTGACGGCGGGGTGCTCGACCTCGCCGAGCACCGCGACCCCGGCGCTGGTGGCGCCGCCGGGCGGGGCGATGGCCAGGAAGGGGGCACCGGGGTCGGCGGGGACGGCCACGCCGTCGTAGACGACCAGGTCGAAGCCGGGCGCGGGGCGGGCGTCGTCGCTGCGCTCGACCGTGACCGACGGCAGGCTGGCGAAAAGGCGCTCGAGGAACACGTTCTGGGGCCCGGTGAGGAGCACCTTCAGGGGCCTTCGGCGCCGGGCCGTGGCATACGCGTGATTGTCGGCGGTGAGGAGGTCCTCACCCTCCAGGAACGCCTCCACCCGGTCGCCGCCGGGCAGGTCGATCTCGCGCTCGACGGCGGCGCCGTCGGGGAGCGCGACCTGTTCGGTGTGGGCGGTGCGGCCGTCGACGTCGATGCGCAGGCCCTGGGTGGCGGCCGGTCCGCCGGTGTTGCGCAGGCTGACCCGGGCGTGCAGGCCGCTGCCCCGGGGCTCGACGGTGAGCCGGGTGATGGCCCGGTTGGTCGAACGGTCGCCGGTGCGCTGGTAGTCGGTTCCGGGCGGGAGGAGCTTCTGCTCCTCGTCGGTGAGGCCTCCGTCGGACAGGAGGACGAACCCCACCGCCGCGCCGGGCGTCTCCATGCTCTCGGCCAGGTTGAAGGCGGTGGCGAAATCGGCCGGACCGGGGGTCGTGCGGATGGAGGCGACAGCGTCGCTGAAGGCGTCCGGGTCGGCGCTGGCGGAGAGCGCCACCCGGGGCTGGGCGCCGGCCACCACCACGCTGGCCACCCCGCCGCCGGGGATCTGGCGGCGCAGGTCGCGGGCCCGCTTCTTGGCCGCGTCGAGGCGTTCGGGGCTGCCGTCGGCGGCGGCCATCGAGCCGGACGCGTCGACGATGAACACGGTGTGCTCGGCCAGCCGGGCCGCGGTCGGCCGCACCGGTTGGGCCACCGCCCCGGCGAGGAGGGCGACGGCCAGGAGCTGGACGGCGAGCAGGGTGCTGGGCCGGAGCTTCTGCCACGGTGCGGCCACCGACACCGGCCGGGCCACCGCCCGCCACAGGAACGTCGAGCTGACCTCCACCGGCGGCCGCCGGGGCCGGAGGACGTGCAGCACGACGACCGGTATCGCCAACAGCCCCAACCACAACCCGGCCGGGTTGGCGAACCTCAACGGATCCCCTCCGAACTGGTGACGGCCCGGTGCGAGAGCCGCACCAAGGCGTCACCGGTTCGACCGGCGGGCGTGAGCCGCGGGGCGGGCGGGGTCGGATCCGAACTGGTGACGCTTCGACCGGTCGGGGGCGGTCCAGGCCTCACCAGTTCGACGGGGCCGCCGGTCACCGCAGGACGCCCTCGCGGCGCCAGGCGCCCAGGAGGGCGGTCTCCAGGTCGTCGTCGGCCAGGATGCGGACGTAGGCCGCGCCGACCTGGGCGCACCGGCCCCGCACCCTCTCCAACCAGGCGGCGGTGGCCTGCTCGTACTCCTTCAGGGTGTCGGCGGCCAGGCTCACCACAACCCGTCCGCCGCCCTCGCGGTCGACCAGCTCGAGGTCGCCGACGAGCGTGGGGTGGAGCTCCTCGGCGGCCAGCACGTGGACGATCATCACGTCGCCCCCCCGGGAGGGCAGGCGGCTGAGGGCGTCCTCCCACTCGGCGGTGAGCAGGTCGGACACCACGACGGTGAGGCCGGCCGGGCCCCGGCGGGCGAGGAGCGACGCCACCGCGGCGGCGAAGTTGGTGTCACCGCCGGCATCGAGGGCGGACAGGTGGGCGAACAGGGCCGGTGCCGCGCCCCGGCCGGCGAAGCGGGGGGCGGCCCGGTGCAACGGGAACGTGTGGACCGACACCGGGTCGCGCCGGGTGAGGGCCACGAAGCCGAGGGCGGCGGCCACCCGCTTGGCCATCTCGAGCTTGCCTCCCGTGGCCGTGGGCCCCCCCATCGAGGCCGAGGTATCGACCAGGAGGCGGAGGTGGAGGTCGTCCTCGGCCTCGTAGAGCTTGAGGAGGAGGACGTCGAGGCGGGCGTAGAGGAAGTAGTCGATGCGGCGGAAATCGTCGCCCGGGTGATACTGCCGGTAGTCGGCGAAATCGGGGGACGATCCGTGGCGCGTCGACCGGTGCTCCCCCGCGTAGTGGCCGGCCAGCCGCCGGCGGGTGCCGAGCTGCAGCGCCTCCAACCGGGCCAGCAGCCGGGGATCGAGCAACCGGGTGCCCGTCCCCGTGCCGGTCGCACCCCCTGTCCCGCCGCCGCCGCCGCCGCCGCCGCCGGTTTCCCGCACTGGTGGCGTGGTGATTTTCCTGGAAACGGACGATTTCACGACGCTACGGGTGCAGGAAAGGCGGGTCTCACGGGGCGCCGCGGATGCCGGCCGGAGGCTCGGGCACGGCGGCCAGGACGGCGGCCACGAGGTCGTCGGCCGACACCCCGTCGGCCACCGCCTCGTAGCCGAGGACGAGCCGGTGGCGGAGGGCGGCGACCGCCACCTGGCGGACATCGGCGCCGGCCACGTTGGGCCGGCCGTCGAGCAGGGCGGTGGCCTTGGCCGCCAGGATCAGGGCCTGGGCGCCTCGGGGGGACGCGCCGAAGCGCACGTAGCGGCGCACCTCGTCGGGCGCCTCGGGGAGGTCGGGATGGGTGGCCACCACCAGGTCGACCGCGTGCTGCACCACGTGGGACGCGGCCGGCACCGAGCGGGTGAGCTCGACCATGGCCGTCAGCACCCGGGCGTCGGCGACCCGGTCGACCTGGGGCCGGGCATCGCCGGTGGTGCGCTCGACCACCGCGGCCAGGTCGGCGGCGGGCGGGAAGGGCACCACCACCTTGAGCAGGAAGCGGTCGAGTTGGGCCTCGGGGAGCGGGTAGGTGCCCTCCATCTCGATCGGGTTCTGGGTGGCCATCACCAGGAAGGGCCGGGGCAGGGGTCGGGTCTCGCCCGCCACCGTGACCGCCCGCTCCTGCATGGCCTCGAGCAGCGCCGATTGGGTCTTGGGCGTGGCCCGGTTGACCTCGTCCGCCAGCACCAGGCTGGCGAAGATGGGGCCGGGCCGGAAGCGGAAGCTGCGCCGCCCGGCCTCGTCCTCCTCCAGCACCTGGGTGCCGAGGATGTCGGCCGGCATGAGGTCGGGGGTGAACTGCACCCGGCTGAAGGGCAGGTCGACGGCCGACGCCAGGGTCTTGAGGAGCATGGTCTTGCCCAGCCCGGGCACGCCTTCGAGGAGCACGTGGCCCTCGCACAGCATGCACACCAGCACGTGGCGGACGAGCTCGGCCTGGCCGACGATCACCCGCCCGATTTGCTCCTCCACCGCCCGGGCCCGCTCGACGTACTCCTCGGGAGTGACGTTCATCGGCTCCGTGCCCCGGGACCGGGTGCCCCGGGACTGGGTGCCCCGGGAGTAGGTGTCCCGGGAGTGGGTGCCCGTGGACTGGGTGCCCGTGGACTGGGTGCCCGTGGACTGGGTGCCCGTGGAGTGGGTGCCCGTGGACTGGGTGCCCCGGGAGTGGGTGCCCGTGGACTGGTGATCGTCATTGGCCCTCCGTGAGCGCCGAGAAGTAGGCCTGCACGAGCGCCCGCTGGGTCGGGGGGATGTCGAGGCGGTCGAGGGCCGCGGTGGCCTCGGCCGAGTAGCGGGGGAGCACGCTGCCCAGCGGCACCTGGGCCGCGTTCTGCAGGGTGAGCCCGTCGCCCTTGCCGACGGTGCGGCTCGGACCTTCGCCCTGCTGGCCGGTGGTGTTCAGGACCTCGCCGTCGGTGCCCCCCGCGGGGTCGAAGATGGTGGCGCTCTCGAGTCCGCCGGACGGGTTGTTGCCGGTGCCGCCGCCAACCGCCCCCGGTCCTCCCTGGCCGCTTCCGGTGCGGGCGTTGGTGCCCCCCTGCCCCTGCCCCTGACCGCCCTGCCCCTGCCCCTGACCGCCCTGCCCCTGCCCCTGACCGCCCTGCCCCTGCCCCTGCCCCTGGCCCTGGCCTTGGCCGGGCGGCGAGAGGCCGGCCCGGGCGGACGCGATGGAGCTGAGGGCGCCGAGGGTGGACTCCTGGTCCGAGACCGACCCGGCGGTCGCGGCCTGGGCGTCGGCGGCCGCTCCCATGGCGGCGGCGGCCCCGGCCAGGTCGCCGTTGGCCAGGGCGGCCGCCGCCGCGGACAACGCCGAGGCGCCGTCGGTGTTGCCGGCGGCCTGGGTGGCGGCCAGCGCGGCCAGCCTCTCGGCCAGCGCCTGGCGCTCTTCGGGACTGAGCTGGGCCAGGGCGGAGGCGGCGTCGCGCAACTGGCTGGCCGCGTCGCCACCGGCCGACGCTCCCGGCAGCGGCGACGATGCCAGGCTCCGGTCGAGGCCCCGGACGGCCGCCTTCTGGGCCAGCAGGTTGGGCGACAGCTGCGACGCCAGCTCCCGGGCGGCGGCGTCGAGCGCCTCCTGGCCCCGCTGGAGGTTGGGGGCGGTGGCCAGCTCCCGGGCCAGCTCCTCCAGTCGCGTCGCCAGCTCCTCCTGGGTCGGGGACGGCGGGGTGGCGGTGCGCAGCTCCTCGGCCGCTTCCTGGAGCTTCTCGGCCTCGGCGTCGAGAACCTGCTGCTCGGCGGCCTGGCGGCGACGGACGTCGTCCTGGTGGTTGGCGGTGAGGCCGAGGGCGATGGTCACCACCGCCAGGCCGGCGACGACGCCCATCCGCCGGCGGTCGATCCGCACGGGAACCGCCTCCGAGGGGCGACGTCCGGCGGCCAGGTCGGCAGCGCGGGCCCGCACCCGCTCCCCGAACGGACCGGCCCCAGCCCCGGCCAACCCGGCCCCGGCCAACCCGGCCCCGGCCAACCCGGCCCCGGCCAACCCGGCCCCGGCCAACCCGGCCCCGGCCAA
>Ga0136617_10006075_pt1 | contig 10802 bp, 8 predicted proteins | sample AntDrymUQ3222106_2_FD_129672 | JGI IMG/M metagenome (GOLD analysis project Ga0136617, IMG submission 129672) | Polar desert sand microbial communities from Dry Valleys, Antarctica - metaG UQ322 (21.06) | ecosystem: Environmental > Terrestrial > Soil > Desert | place: Antarctica: Dry Valley...
CGCCGGTTTACTCGGCGTCGCGCGCCCCGTCCCCGTGCCGCGGGTTCGCCTCTGTTGCGCATCCGCCGTCATTCCGAAAATCATCAGGGCCGCCGCGAGCGCCAGAACTGATAAGCACCTGTTCATATCATCCCTCCACATGTTCCTTGCTTGAGATCATCCTTTGATGCAGTTGACTCGGCTGATGAAAGCCATCATTAAAGTTTTGGTGGACGGGTCAGATTCAGATCAACATGACCAGGGCGCGGTTCCGCCGCCGTTCCAATGTATCGTGATAGTTTGTGATGGTAAATGATGGCGGTACGAGCGGGGGGTTGTATCTTCAAGTACGCTTCCAACCGAGTCCGTAGCGCGCCGTCAACGCCAGTCCGAGACTGGTGACGACCAGCCCGCCGACGACGAACAGCCACGCATATGGCAACGCCAGCGCGACCGCCCAGAACGCCGCGCCGAGCAGTAGCGCGACTGACTCCGAACGATTCTCTTCCGCGAAGAACAGCCGTTGCAGCCAGCGCCCGGTCGCAGCGTTAATGACGACGCGGCCAAACAGGTACGCGACCAGCAGCAGCAGCAGTGCCATCGCGCCGAGCAGTGTGCCGAGCGTCGGCGGCAGGAAGTAGAGTGACACGGTGCCCCCGAAAGTCAACACCAAAGCTCCGAGTAGGCCGATCACGGCGACGCGCAAACTCGTCGACTGCAAGCGGGCTGCACCGCGACTGACCGCACCAGGCGACACGGCGGTGAGTACAAGTGAGATGACGAACCAAAAGAGTAGTGACAGCAAGCGCTGGCCGAAGTACATGGGAGACAGGCGGGGCGTCAAAAGTGAAGCGGGGTTCCGTGCCATCTCGCGCAACTCCGCTTCGTAGCCTGCGTACATTAGCACCTTCGATGCCGGATTGCGCCCGGGCGCGGTCTTGCCGTGGTGGTACGTGCCGCCGACGACGATCACGTCGCCGCCGATGAACGAGCCTTCGCGCTGCCTCACCGAACCGCCGACGGCGGCGACATCGCCTTCGACCCGCCCTTCCACGATCACGTCGCCGCCAAACGAAACCACGCCGCGCCGCACGTTGCCGCGCACCACCACCGAACGGCCGAGCCCGAAAACGTCTCCGATATGGTCTCCGTCAATGACGAGCGGCACCTCCGGCACAGGGATCGCCCGCCCGACATCCGCATCCGGCGCGCCGAAGGTGACCGCCGCCGCGAGCAGTATCAGCAGTGCCGCCGCCGAAGCGTTGAACGCCGCGCGTGTGACGACGCACGAACTCCGCGTGTGTGGGAAAAGGGTTCCGTCCACAGTGACTATGGTTTCTATTTTAGCGACTATTATTCTTGCAGAACTGGTGTTACTCCGACGCGCGCGTGCGATGGTAGCTGGTGATCATCCGCAGCAGCAGTGCAACGCCGGCGACCAGCAGCAGCCATGTGAAGGACCTGATGGGGAGCGGGTCAATCAGGAAGTGTCCGCCGGCGGCGCGCAGGATGAGCGCCAGGGTTGATACAGCGTCGGTGGCGAAGCGTCCGACCACACTCACTACACAGCCGGTGGCACCGGCCAGCGAGGCGGCAGGCGCGAACGCCGCGCCAAAGCTCGACGCGCCGAGCAGCGCGAAAGCGGACGCCGCGAGCGCGACCGACAACAGCAATGCGCGCTTGTGTTCGCGAGGCTCGCGCACGCCGCTCATGTCAGACTGGGCGCGGGCCGTGACCACCTTCGCGAAGTTTTTCGGGAGCGCCAGACCCATCGCCGACGCAGTCCCGCCCCTTCTCGGCTCGCTCATGGCGTCGTCGAGAAGGCAGAGCAGACGTTTCTGCGCGGTCAGCGTCGCGGCGCAGGACGCGCAACTTTTAACGTGATCTTCAAAGAGCACGGACGAGGCGGCATCGAGTTCGCCGTCAATATACGCGGAGGTGTCCGTTTGTTGGCAGAGGTCGTATTGGGTTGCTATGTGGGACACTCGCCTTCACTCTCTTTAAGCGCCGGTAATGCCGCGTTCGAGCAATTCCGCGCGCATCAACTCGCGGGCGCGGAAGATGCGATTCTTGACTGTGCCGAGCGGCAGCCCGGCAACCTCCGCGATTTCGTCGTAGCTCATGTCGTGCGCGTGCCGGAGCACGATCAACTCGCGATACGCCGCCGGAAGTCTCTGCACCACTTCTTCAATCTCCGCGCGCCGCTCTGCCCTTTCGCTCAATTGTTCGGGCGTCGGCGCCGCGCTCGCAAAGGGCCTTTCGTACGCCCCCGAATCGCCGGTTGCCCCTTGCTCCAAATCCTCTATCCGCCGCCCGCTGCCCTGACGTCGCAAATGATCGATGGCGGCGTTGTGCGCGATGCGGTAAACCCACGTCGAGAATTTATATTCCGAGCGATAGCGCGCCAGTGATGCGTAGACTTTGATGAAAACCTCTTGCGTCAGGTCGAGCGCCGCGTCGTAGTCGCCGACCATCCGGTAGACGTAGGCGGCCAGCGGGCGCTGGTAACGGCGCACCAGTTCCTCGAAACTATCCTCGCGTCCGGTGATGGCGCGCGCGACCAATTCGTAGTCCGCAACGCCCGCGAAATTTTTCAGGGAGTCAGCTTGAACACTCGTTTGCATGATGCTGTGATGGTACGGGCGGCGGGTGACGAAAGTTTCATGGCTCACAATCGAGAGTCGTGAGTCGAAAGTCTTCAGTCAAAAGGCGATGTGCATTTTCTGAATTCACACTTATGGCCTTAAACTCATGATTTTTTCATCTCCAGGCAAGCGTCGCCAGACCGGCGGGCGCGGCAATCGCGTTGAAGTCGAGGCCGCCGGGCGGGATGACGAGTCGCACATCCTCGGCGCCGAGCGCGCGCGGCGTGGCGGCCAACGTTTCGGTGACGAGGGCGCTCGCGTCGTGCTCATCAATCCCTTCGCCGACAACCATCAGTCGCTCGATTGTCTCCGGCGATAGGCCACCCTCGTCCACCGCCGGCGCGGCCATGCGGTCGCGATAAAAAAGTAGAAAGCGGAAAAGTTCATCGCCGCGATCCGTCGTCTCGCACATCACATGACGCACGATTAACGGTTGCCGCCCGCGCAGCAGGACGGCGGTAAAGCCTTCGGGGTGCGCGCTGATCAGCAGCGAATCGCCCGCCCGGCCGTGGCTCCCGCCGCCGCCATCGCGCATCAGCCACGCGGCCTCGCCGACGAAGCGCGGCACGATCAATCCGGTGCGCCACCCGAGCGATTCGAAAACGGATTCGTACTCCGCCAGCACCGCGACGCGCATCGCGGTGACGAGGTAGCGCAGACGCCCCTGAGCGTCCGGCGACAGGCGTTCGCGTGTCGAGCGCAACTCGTCGAGCGGCGCGGCCATCGCCCGCTCAATCTTCCAGCGCAACATCTCTTCTAACTCGACATTCGAAGCAGGCGCGCTCTCAACCGTGATAATCGATGTGCGCGTCGAGGCTTCGGGCAGCGCGATTGACCAGCGGTGCTGCTTGACCAGCCCGACGCTCATCACGAGTTCGGCAAGCACCTCGCCCAGTTCACTGGGGTCGGCGACGTTGGCCCCGTCGAAGCTCGGACGCACCAGACCTTCGGGCAGCGCGACGTAGCCCGCCCGCTTAATGGCGAACGTGTCGCGCCGCCGGTCAAGCGAGACGACGCTCGCGCCGATAGCGGAAAGCCCGACAGCGGCTGACGGCATCCGCGGCTCAATCAATCTGGCAAAAGGATTCAGCATCAAAGATTATTTTCGGGTCGAACGAACTTTTCAATCCAGAAATCGCGAAACCGAATTACCACTTCGTACAGTCGTTATAGGATGAACCATCGGACGATGTATCCGGCGAGGCGCTGCATATATTGCTGATTCCCTGCCCGCCGTCGATGGCGTTAACATCCTCGCCCATCTCCACCACCCAATCGCGCTCGCCGGTCATCGGGTCGATGGGGATGTTGTGCAGGTAGTTGGCGCTCACCAACTCATCAAGCGACTGCGCCATCTTTCCTTTGTCGGCGGCGTACTGGTCGATCATTTTGCGCATTTGAAAAAGGTTGTCGCGTAACGCCGTCTCGCGCGCCTGCAACGTGAACCGGTTGTACTGCGGCATGACGACCATCGCCAGCACGATGATGATCGAAATCACGATCATCAATTCGAGCAGAGTGAAACCGCGAGCCGGTGTCAGGGGTCGGGGGTCGGGGGTCGGTAAAGAATATCGGTTCGGCCCCCGGCCCCCGGCCCCCGGCCCCCCTATGGTCTTACCAATCTGCATACTTCTCTCCGTTCAGCGCCGTGCCCTGGGATTTCGAGCGTACGTCGAAAACGTTTTCGCTACCCCACCCGCTCGCGTCCGCCGCGTCATAGGACGAACGTAAATCCCACTCCGCGCGGCTCGTCATCGGGTCGACCGGGACGGCGCGTAGGTATTTTTTCTTCCTCACCGCGGTGAGCTTGTTGTCGGTCGCGTTACCATCCAGCGGATTAGTGTTGAGGACGGCTATCCCGCCACGCGGAACGACGCTGACGCCCTCGACGAGCGTCTCCAATGTCGGCGGGTAATGGTCCGGGTTCTCGACGCCGAAGATGGTGCAATCACCAATCACGACTTTGCTGCGCGGGTCGGGCGGCGCCGGCGCACCGGGTATTTGCTGGCCCGGCGGCAGCGTCCCGCCTGCAACACCGGACTGCTGCTGCTGCTGCGCCCCGCTTGGTAGACCGGACGGCGAGAGTCCGGTGCATTGCATCCCGACCGTGTCGCGGCGGAACTCCTTGATCGCATCGCGCATCTCGCGCAGAGACTCGTGCAGTTGATACTCTCGCGAGCGCTTGACGGAATTCCTGACGAGCGGCAGCACACCGACCGTCAGAATACTTAAGACCGTGAGGGCGACCATCAATTCGATGAGCGTAAACCCGCCGCAAGGGTTTTTCAGAGATAAGCAAAGGGCGAGCGAGGAACGCCCGCGCGCTCCCCGCCCATCAACTTTAATGTCCGCCCTTTTCGCCATCTCTTTAGCTTCTCGCTTCCCGCCCTGACACTAATGGTGTCAGTTTACTTTGACCTTGCTCTGCACGACCTGCGTCCGCATGTTGCGCCCGTCGGTGGCGATGAGATGCACCTTGTCGGCGTCGAAGCTAATCGCGCTTTCGCCGGACGCGACAGCCTCGATTTCAATCAGCAGCAGCACGCCTTCGCCGGACAGCGGCGGCCCGCCGACCGCCGGCGCGAGCGAAACGACCAGCACACCTTTCGGGTCAATCGATTTCGTGATGGTCGGCGCGCCGGTCTGTTTAGTAAACATCGCGCCCTTCATAACGGAACGCACCGCGACGACGCGCGGGTCGAAGCGCAGCGTCGCTGTCGCGAGTCCGAGCGGCGCGTCCGTCTTCAACAGCACCATCAACCGACGCTTGTCGCCGGCGCGCATCTCCTGACCTTCGGGCACCAGGCGCAGTTCCGCCGCGCTCGTCGCCGGCTCGGCATCGATCTTCGCGGTCGGCAAAGAAGTTGGCGGAGAAGCCGCCGGTAAACCGATTGGCGCGGAAGTGTCGAACGCCATTCGTGGCTGCGGCAGAGACGTGGCGTTCACGTTCAACACCGCCGGCAGAGACGTGTTTGAGGTTGACGACGCGCCGTTCCCGTCGCCGGGAGTGACGTTGCCGCTGAGGGCCTTTGGCGCGGGCACGAAGGCGGGCAACGGCTCTGCGGCGGGCAACTGAATGGAGACGTTGGTCGGGAGTTTGCGCGCGGCGGCGAGTTGATCTTCACGATCCGCGTCGCGCACCAACGCTTCGAGCGTCTCGGTGGCGGGCGACTGCATCGACCCGGTCTTGCGCAACTCTTCGTCGCTCGGCGTGATGTTCGGCGCCCGCAGCACGCGCGGCGTGACAGTGATGACGATGTCTGACTGTTGATTGTCCCGGCGCGGCGTCGTGAATAGGCGCCCGATGATCGGCACTAGACCGAGAATCGGTATCCCGTCGCGCCCGCTCAACTGTTTGTCCTGCGCGATGCTGGCAAGCATCATCGTCCGGTTGTTCTGGACGCGGGCCTTCCCTTTGATAGCGCGCTTGCTGATGATCGGCGTCAGGTTCGAAGCCCCGGCCGTACCCTCCACCTCCGTCGACTTAATGTCCATGTCAATCTGCACATCAAGGTTAGGAAAGACCTGCGGCTGAAATGAAAGTTCCAAACCGGTCTGCTCATACTGAATGATGGGCGCGCCGTACCCGCCGAACACTCCGGGGTTAAAACCGCCGCTCGGTTGCTGCGGGTTCGTGCCGGTGCCGCCGCCGTATGGGTTGACGGTGGCGCCCGTCTGGATGGGGACGCTGCGCCCGACGCTGGTGGTCGACTTCTCGCCGTCGAACGCATGAAGCTGAGTCGAAGAGAGCAGGCGCGTGTTCGTCTTGCTCTGCAATGCGGAGAGAACGAACGGCGGAATCAGGAAGGCCGCGCCGAGTGCGGTGGGGGCGGCGCCGATCAGGGCTTGCTGGGCGACCTGCCGACTGCCGCCGGCGCCGATAGCGAACGCGCTCGTCCCGCCGAGGTTGCCAAGCTGGGTGCTGTTCCCGAGTTGCCCGCCGAGTCGCTCCAGATCGCTGCGCGACACTTCGTAAATCGCCACGTCCATCACGACTTCGGCGCGCTCTTTGTCGATGCCCTTCAGTAATTCGCCGATGATGCGGATCGTCTCCGGCGTGTCGCGGATCGTGATGCTGTTAGTCTGCGGGTTGATGTAGATCGCCGCCGGCGTGCGCCCCTGTCCGGCTGGCAGCGTCTGCTGCACCAGGTTACGCGCTTCTTCGGGCTTGATGTTGTAGAGGTAGAACGTGCGCAGCACCAGTTCCTGATACTGCTGGCGCTTGGCCTGGTCGGCGACCAGGATCGTGCGGCGGTCAAGCTTCTGGAAAAAGATTCCCTGTGACTTGAAGACGTAATCGAGCGCCCGCGCCGTGGTGGTGTTCCGCAGTTTGAGGTTAACTTTGCGTTTCCCGACTTGGGTGAAGTCCTTGTCGAAGACGACGTTCAAGTCAAGCTCTTCGGCCAGCTTGGCGATCAGCGGTTCGAGTTCATCGTTGATGTTGATGATACGCAGTTGCTCGGCGCGGATCGGCAACGTGTCGTCCGGCGGCAGAGCCGAAGTGCGCCCGGCAGCGATTCTGCTACCCGTGGCGGAGGTCGGCGCAATCGTCGCCCGCGCGCCGCCGCGCGAGGTCACGGCGTCCGGCTCAGGGATGCCTTCCTTCTCCCGCTGCAAGCGCAGCATCCGCTCCATCTCGGCAAGCGCCAATTCATTCACCTGATCATAGCCGTAGGCTTGGCGATAGGCGTTGTACGCGCCGGTGAAGTCGCCCTGCTCGGCGAGCGCACGCCCCTTCTGCATGAAGGTCTGCGAGGCGTTGAAGAGCGAGCGGCGATAGTGCAGTTGATACTCCACGTCCGACGGCAGCGCGGCGACGGCAAGCGCGAACTCCTGCGCGGCCTTGTCCCACTGCTGCGCCGCTTCGTGCTCCATGCCGCGCTTAAAGTTCTTCTCGCCCTTTTTTTTGGCGAGCACCGTGATCGGCGCAGCCAATAGGCAGACCGCCATCACCAAAGCAATCAACGAACGCATAAGGACAAATGGTCTCATTATCGAATACTCCAATCAATCCCCGCTTGAAGTCTCCGGGGCAATTCAGTGTTTCGTATCTAAACTTAGCGAGTCGGGCAAAACGTGTGTCGTTCGAGTTTGCAATCGAGCGCGTGAGCGGGGAGGCCGCGCATGACGCCGTAGAAGTCACACGCGGGTTTCAAGTATCGTTTGACAAGGGGGCCGTCCGCAAGTCCGGCGGACAATTTCGCGAATCTACTATCATCCTTCGGCCCGCCCACTTACACGCCGCGCCGCTTCGGGCGGTTCCTGAAAGGCCGGCCGGCGCAAATTCAGCCAACCGCGACGCGACGCCCGCCTGAACGCCTACGTCACGACGGCAAGGGGTTTCTGCTGATCGATCTCTTCAACGAACGTCACGCGGTTGATTTCATGCAGCGTCGAGGTGCCGGCGAAGACTTTCTTGAGCGCCGATTCGCGCAGCGAGGTGAGACCCTCGGCCCGCGCCAGGCGGCGCACTTCCGAGCCGGGCCGCCGGTCGATAATCATTTCGCGGATGCTGTCCGACAAATCGAGCAGTTCGTGAATCGCTGTGCGCCCGCGATAACCCGTGTGGTTGCAGGCGTCGCAGCCGACGCTGGTATAAAAGATGCGGTCGTGGTGCTCCGACACCCTCAGTCCCGATTCGGCCAACTCATTCTCACTCGGGCGGTACAGGCGGCGGCAGACGGTACACAGCATGCGCACCAGGCGTTGCGCCAGCACGCAGTTCAGCGACGAAACGAAGTTGTACGGCTCGACGCCCATGTTGAGGAAGCGCCCGATCACGTCGATGACATTGTTGGCATGCACGGTGGTAAATACGAGGTGGCCGGTCAGCGCGGATTGGATGGCAATCTGCGCCGTCTCGTTATCGCGGATTTCGCCGACCATGATCTTGTCCGGGTCGTGGCGCAGGATCGAGCGCAGGCCACGCGCGAACGTCAGACCCTTCTTCTCGTTGACGGGAATCTGCGTGATGCCGTGCAACTGGTACTCGACCGGGTCTTCAATCGTGATGATCTTGTCTTCTTCGTTCCTGATCTCGTTGAGCGCGGCGTAGAGCGTCGTCGTTTTGCCTGAGCCGGTCGGCCCCGTCACCAGTACCATGCCGTACGGCTCGGCGATGTAGCGGCGGAACTTCCGCAGGTCGTCTTCGGCAAACCCGACCACGTTCAGATCGAGGTTGCGAAACTCTTCGTTAATCTGCTCTTTATCGAGGATGCGGATCACCGCGTCTTCGCCATGCACGGTCGGCATGATCGAGACGCGGAAATCGACGTTGCGCCCCCTGTAACGCACGCGGAAGCGTCCGTCCTGCGGCACTCGCCGCTCAGCAATGTCGAGTTCCGACATGACCTTAATGCGCGAGATCAGCGTCTGGTGGTACGCCAAATCAATCGGGTCGACCTTCGCGTAGAGCGCGCCGTCGATGCGGTACTTGACCTGCACCTCGGTGTCGCGCGTTTCGATGTGGATGTCGGAGGCGCGCGACTCCATCGCGTTGTAGACGATGGTGTCGACAAGCTTGATGATCGGTGACATCTCAGAGTCGGTCGCGAGGCGGTCGAGGTCCAAGACCTCTTCGCCGTGCTCGGTCTCTTTGACAAGCGAGATGCGGAAGTTCGAGGTCGCCTCCTGCAGCACGCGCTGGGTCGCGTCGCCTTTCTTGAGCACAACATCGATGGCGCCGGCGGTCGCGACCGACGGGACGAGCTGTGCGCGCAACGCACCCGCCAACTCATCGAGGACTTCGAGGTTGGTCGGGTCGGCCATCGCGATGTGCAGCCGGCGCCCATCGCGGCGCAGTGGCACAAACAGGTGGCGCAACATCAGGTCGACCGGCAGTTCAGCGAGCAACGCGTAATCAATCGGCGACTCGCCGTCAGGCGGCAGCAGATCGACGTACGGCAAGCGATAGCGCTTGGCGAGCAGGTGTGCGGCACGGACTTCCGGCGGCTGCTCGGCCTCCGGTACCGGCATTAACGCTCCGCCGCTGCGGGCGCGCCCCACCATCGTCGCCGACCCGTCATCGACGCTCTCGCTCAGGATGTCCGTTAATTCTTCCGTGGTTTGGCTCATGTAAAGAAGTTTTCGGGTGATGCCGTTTCAGTGAGGCCAGGGAGGCTCGGCAATTCTGGTCAGCGCCCCGTGACGTTGGAGATAGATTGAATGATCGGGAGGTAGATGGCCAGCAGGATCGTCACCACGACGCCGCCCATGACCAGCAGGATAGCAGGTTCGAGAACGGTAGTGAATTGTTCGAGCCGCACTTCTGCCTCGGCGTCGTAAAATGAAGCCACCTCTTCGAGCATCTCGCGCAAACTCCCCGAACGCTCGCCGACACCGATCATATCAAGCGCGAGTTCAGGAATCCAACCGGCGGACTCTAAACTTTCTGTGAACGACCGTCCCTCGCGGATCATCGGCAGGATCGCCGAGCTGCGGGCGCGCAACTCGCGGTTGGTGATCGACTCAGCCGCAATTTCCCACGACTCGACCAGCGTGATGCCGCCCGCCAGCAGCGTCGCCAGGCTTCGGGTAATCTGCGCTACCGCCAACTGCTTCAGCAACGCGCTGATGATCGGCAGTTTCAGCAGAAAGCGGTCGATGTTCAGTTTTCCGCTTGCTGTCCGCGACCAGAATCCGAATGCTACCGCGCCGCCGATCAAAAGCGGCGCGAGCCAATAAATGTTTTGCGACACGAAGCCGGAAAGCCCGACGACCATTACCGTCACGGTCGGCAGACCCTTGCCGAAACCCTCGAACAGCCTCGACATGCGCGGCACGACGTATACGGTCAGGAACGTCACCATCCCCGCCGACGCCAGCAGCAGGAACAGCGGGTAGGCCAGCGCGCCGCGGACTTTGCGCCGGACCTCGACGCCGCGCCGCATGTAGACGACGTAGCGATTAAGCACTTCGTCGAGCGCGCCGGAACGTTCGCCCGCCAGAATCGACGCAGTGTAGATGCGCGGGAAGATCGCGCCCTGCTCGGCGAACGCGGCGGAGAGCGCGACGCCGCTGCGAATCTTCGTCTCGACATCGGCAAGCACCGCTCGCAACCGCGCACTCGCCGCGCGGCGACGCAGCATCGCCACCAACTGCAAGATCGGAATTCCGGCACGGAGCAGCGCCGCTAGTTGCTGGTTGAAGAGCATAAAGTCGCCCGCCTTGACGCGCGCG
>Ga0136617_10006076_pt1 | contig 10802 bp, 5 predicted proteins | sample AntDrymUQ3222106_2_FD_129672 | JGI IMG/M metagenome (GOLD analysis project Ga0136617, IMG submission 129672) | Polar desert sand microbial communities from Dry Valleys, Antarctica - metaG UQ322 (21.06) | ecosystem: Environmental > Terrestrial > Soil > Desert | place: Antarctica: Dry Valley...
CGAAGCAATGGGATCAGGCGGCTCTGTCCGGCAGCGAGCGACGTTCGGCCTTGTCGGCGTACAACCGGGCATCGGCCACGCTCATGACCTGCGCGAAGGTCGTCCCCTCGGCCGGGAAGACGACCTGTCCGGCCGAGGCGGCCACCGAGTAGTCCTCGCCCTCTTCCATAAGGGCCTCCGTCGACGCGCGCGCGATCTTCGCGACGTCGGGCGACCCGGCCGGCACCAGGACGCAGAACTCGTCCCCCCCCAGCCGGTAGGCCCGCGCACCGTCACCCATCGTCGTGCGCAGGGCGTCGCCCAGCCGGGCCAGCAGCGCATCCCCGGCGGGGTGGCCAAAGCGGTCGTTGAAGCCCTTGAAGCCGTCGAGGTCGAACAGCAGCAGCGCCCCCTGGCTGTCGCGCACGGCCAGCTCGAGCTCCTCCTCGAGGTCGTGGGCCAGCCGGCGGCGGTTGCCCAGCCGCGTGAGCGCATCGGTGTGGGCCTCGCGGCGGCTGGTGGCCAAGCGACGCTGGTTCTCGGCGAGCGTGATGGCGAGCCTGACGATTACGAGGGCGAGGGTGGCGGTGGCCAGGACAGGGCCGACCGGCACTGATCGGAATGAGCCCACGGCAAGTACCGCTAACGCCAGCAGGGCTACCAGGCAAGGCACGAGGAACAGGCGAGCGCCGTCGAGGCGGATGTCGCGCCGGGGGGGAATGGCCTGCCAGGCGCCATAACCAATGGTGAGCATGGCCGCGGGCCACAGCAGGTCGACGAGCGACCCTTGGAAGTAAAGGTCCTCCGCGCTCATGACAAAGAAGGCGATGTCGGCCACGGCCACCAGGGCCAGCCCCAAACCAAGCAGCGCCCACGGCCGTCCGGGGCGCCACGCGGTCAGCGAGAACACGCCGACCACGAGGCTCAGCAGCACTACGTCCCCCAGCGCGTAGCCCAAGTTCACCGCCGAGCCCAGCGTGTCCGATTTCTCGAGCGTGATGAAGGGCGTGACGAGCGCAGCGGTGACCGAAGCCACCCCAAGGGAGGCGATCAGCCCGTCGAGCCACAGCGCGTTCTGGAACTCACGGATGCGGAGTCGGGCGAGCAGCACGAAGGCGGCGTAAACGAGCGGATAGAACGCCAGAAAGAGCCAGTCACCGACCGATGGGTAGGGAGTGAATTCGTCGTCGGCCAGGAACAGCTCGAAGTGAAGCTCTGAGGCCATCCAGCAGGTGAGTGCGAAGCCCACCAACACCCAAACGATCCGCTCGGCGGGCACGGCCACCGCCCGGGCCACGCAGAGCAGCGCCGCAGCGGCGATCAGAGAGTTGTAGATCCAGGTCGAGAAGAAGTCCTCGAGCGCTGCGCCGCCCAGGTTCAAGGCGAGAACGCAGGCGTAGGCAAGGAACAGGATCGGCGGCACGAGCGCGAGGGCGCGGAGGACGCGGCTCGTCGGCGCGATCGAGCGCACGAGCTCAGTCGTCCCTGGCGGTCAGCGTCAGCGGCCAGCTCGAGCGCTGAACGCCGGCGGGGGTGTTCAGATTTACCGTCGCGAGCGCCTTCAGCCTGCCGTTTTGGCGCAGCAGCCGGCGTCCCGTTGTCGAGACTCGGACGAGCACCTTACGCCGGGTGCGGGCACCAACCGAGAAACGGCGCTTGCCGACGCGCAGCTTACGCCCCTTACGCGCCGGAGCCGCCCGCAGCGAGCCCGCCTTGGCGCGCGGCACGAACGCGGCCAGCACCAAGACACCGCGGCAGCGCCGGCGCGAGTGGCAGGTCACCGGCACCGCCACCTGCCCGCGGCGGTTCAGCTCGAGAGGGCGAAGCGCCGCCACCTCGACCGGGCCGGGCGCCAGGACGGTGAAGGAGCGAATCGAAGGAGTCGGATCGACATTGCCCGCCGCGTCGACGGCCCTTACCCGCAGCCGGTGGCGTCCGGCCACCAGGGCCAGCACATGGCGGTCGGGACAGGGGCGGAAACGACTCCCGTCCAGCGAGCACTCGAAAACCTCGGGGCGCTCGCTGGAGGAGAAGCGAAATCGCGGCGTGGTGTCCGAGGTGCGCCGCCCCGGACCGGCTTCGATCGCCGTGTCGGGTGGTTCGGTGTCCGCGGGATTGACCGAATTGGCCACCCGCAGTGTGGCCTTGGACGTGGTGGTCAGCCCACGCCCGTCCGCGGCTACGGCCTCGACCACATGGTCGCCGTTGGCCAAGCCGCGCGTATCGACCGGCAGGCTGAACAGAGCGCCGGGAAGGGCGTGGGAGGGAAGCGAGCCGGGCTCGGGAGCGAAGGCCGTGCCGGCCGACGTTCCGTCGATGCGGAAATCGACCGCGCTCACGCCACGCGCGTCGTAGGCCTGCGCCTGCAGCGTCACGTTCCCGGACACCGGCTCCAGAGGCGAGATCAGGGCGACCCGCGGCGGGGTGCCGTCGATCGTCGAGTAGGCGAACGTGCCGCGGTTGCTCGTGAAAACCACGCGACCTGCCGCGAGGGCCGGACCGCCGTAGGACTCCGAAGTCGTCGAGTTGTTGAGGCTCTCGGTGAACTCGGACGCGCCCACCGGCTGGGCGTCGCCGGTGTTCAGCACGAGCTGGTCGCCGTTGTCGCGCGACACGAAGGCATAGGTGTCCGAGAGGGCGGCGGTAGTGCGCGCGAAGGCCTGGCCGGGGGCGGTAATCGGGCCAGGGTCGACGAACCTCGCTTTCTCCGTGAGGTTGCCGCTCTCGACCAGATAGAGGTTGGAGCTCGTGGTGAGAGCGATAACGCCTTCGGTCTCATTGGTACCCACGCGGCGGCTAACGGCCATGGCGGGCGCCGGGGAGCCGTCGAAGGTGGTGGGGCTGGGCGTGACGGTGAGGGACTGGGAAGAGCCCGACTGCTCGATCTTGTTGACCACGGTGTCCTGGAGGGAGTTCTCGGCCGCGTAGATGTACGGCGTCGTCGCGAAACCGCTCTTCGGTGATCCGGGCAGCAGGCCGTCGCCGGTCAGGGGCGTCGCGGGAGTCTGGCCGAGCCCCGCGCCCGGAGCCACCGGGCCCTGAGCGAGATTGGCCACCGAGTAGGTCTCGAGCACCGTGAAGCCGCCCGAAGTGCCGAGGGCGACGTACTCCGTGGGAACGCCGGCGGCGTTCTGGAGCCAAACGAGCGCGGGAGAGGCTGTTGGGTTGGTGTTGTTGACGCCGACGAACGTCGGAGTCACCCAGGACGCCAACGTCGAAAGGGCGTTGCTTATATCGATTCGGTAAAGCCGCCTCACACCACCCGGGCCGTTTGCGACGAAGAGCAGATGGGAGGTGCCGTCGGCGTCGGGAGCGGTGATCACAGGCGAGCTCTGGACGTCAAACCCGTTCGTGCCTGACAGGGCCTGGTCCTGAATCAGCGCACCCGTTGAGGCGTCGATCTGGGCGAGCGCGATGTCGTCCGTGCCGTTCTGGTCCCCGTCGTTGTGAAGGACGTAGATCTGACCGGGATCGAGCGCGCCGGATACCGTCACCGCCGAGACCTTGCCGTTGGCGTTTCCGAAGGTGTCCGGATCGTCGGTCCCGCCGTCCAGCGGCACACCACCCGAGCTGCCGACGGGGGCGCCGTCGCCGAAGCGCTGCACGAAGAAGCTCCCGGCTGCGGTCCCGTACCCCACGCGGCTTCCCCCAGGTGCGCCCCACGACACGACCGGCCCGCTGTGCACGGGCTCACCCGCAGGGGCCGCGACCCTCTCCCAGGCGAACGCGACCGGCGTCCCCGCACCGGGGTCCAGAGCGTCGTGACCCGACCGCGCCGGGCTCCCGCCCAGGCCGGACCAGCCGGACGCGGACGCGCCGGCCGGCGCCGCCGCGAGGACAACAAGCATGCAGAGCAGGAAGTGCCGGGGCCGCATTCCCCCGGTTATTCGGTAGACCCGTCGCGCCCTTTACGGGCGTTTGTCCCGGCCAGGCACCAGTTCGTGGTGCCCCAGGCGCTCCGCCTCGCCCGCAGGGTTGTCCTCGGCGCGGATGCGAGCCGTCATCCAGGCCAGCATCAACAGCGACGGAAACAGCACGGAAACCGCCACGAGCGCGACGAGCCAGGGCTCAAGGCCCAAGGAGAGCACGGCAACGACCCCGATCAGGTCAGCAACGAGAATCAGCAGGAAGAAACGACGTCTTTCGCGCACTCCTACGGGTTCTCGGCAAGCTCGGCCAAACCGTGAGCCCGGGTCGTTCGCGGTTCGTATCCCATCTCGTTGCGCGCCCGGGAGGTGTCGAGCGTGCACTCCTGGGAGGCGACCCACACGGCGAAGCGGGTGAGCGGCGGCGACCCGGGGCGCCGCAGAACGCGCCACAGGCGTTCGCTCACCAGAGCGCCGGCGCTCGCCACGTGAGCGGGGACCGTCTTCTCGGGAATCTCCACACCCTGAGTGGCGAGCATCGCCGTGATGAACTCGCGGAACACGACCGGCTCACCATCGGTTACGAAGTAGACGCCGCCCGCCGGGGCCTGTGTGGCCGCCAGCCACAGGCCCTCGGCCGTGTTGTCGATATGGGTGGTGTCGGTCAGCTGGCGCCCGCCGTCGATCCAGCGAAAGCGTCCCTTGCGCACCATCTCGACCAGGGCCGGAAGCAGCGTCGTGTCGCCCCTTCCCCAGACGAAGCGCGGCCGTACGACAACGGTCTCGAGCCCGCTGTCGTTGGCGGCGCGAACCAGCGCTTCGGCCTTGGCCTTCGAGGAGGAATAGAGCGCCGGCGAGTCCGGCCGCAGGGGCGCGTCCTCGCTTACGTTGACGAGCGGCTCGCCGGCCATCAGCGCCGCCTCGGTTCCCACGTGCACGAGGCGGCGTACGCCCGCTTCGCGACAAGCGACGATTACGTTTCTCGTGCCGAGGACGTTCATGCGCTCGAACTCCGCCGGATCGCCCCAGTCCTCGACCTTCGCCGCGGCGTGGAAGCAGACCTCGCAAGCGCGTGCACCCTCGGTCAAGGCACCGGTGTCGCCGAGCTCGCCACGCACAGCCTGGGCGCCGCGCTCCTCGACCATCCTCGCCGCTGCGTCCGAGCGGGCCAGCGCGCGCACGTCCCAGCCCTCGGAGCGCAGGCGCTCGATCAGCGCTCCTCCGACGAAGCCCGAGCCACCGGTCACGAAAGCGCTCGGCACCTGGCTCAGTCCCCTTCGCGCGGGCCCGACCAGAACGCGTCACCCACGGTGACGGTGCGCGCCGTCTCCGCCTGGTGGCGCAGCGAGTGGGGATCGCCGTCCTCGAAGGCAAACAGGGCCGCGGCGCCAACTCTCCGGGTCTCGCCCGGACCGCCGAGAAAGCGGTCGACGACACGCGCGCAGCGGCGACCCTCGGCGATCGCGGTTACCACCAGCGACTGCCCCATTCGGGCGTCGCCGCAGGCGAACACCCCGGGCTCGCTCGATTCGTAGACGGCCGCCTTGACGTTTCCGCGGGCATCGAGGTCGACTCCGAGCCCCTCCACGAGGCCTTCGTGCTCGGGGTGGCCGAAGCCGATCGCGATCAGCACGAGATCGGCCGGCTCGGAGAAATCACTGCCCGGAACCGCATGCAGGTCGCTCGACGAGCTGCCCTCCACCCGGCGGCCCTTCACACCGACGACACGTCCGTCCTCGCCCACCAGGCCCCTGACCTGCGTACCGAAGCGACGGTCGCCGCCCTCGTCGAGGGCGTAGGTCGTTGCCGTGCGCTTGGGCGGCAAGGGCCAGGGCGTGCTGGGTGGGCGGCCCTCTCCCACCAGCTCGGGATAGACGTCGAGCAGGAGCACATCGGACGCTCCCTCGCGCAGCGCGTTGGAGATGCAATCCATGCCCGTGTCTCCCCCGCCGATGACCACGACCCGTTTGCCCTCGGCCGTGATCTTCTCGCCGGGCGCGGGCGGCGCCGCGCCGGCGACGAAGCGGTTGCGCTGGTAGAGGTACTCCATCGCGTAGTGCACCCCGGCCAGCTCACGGCCCGCAACCGGCAGGTCGCGATGCACCCGCGAGCCGATGGCCACCACCACCGCATCGTGGCGCTCGCGCAGTTGCTCGCTGGTGAGCTCGCGGCCCACATCCACGCCGTATTCGAACACGATCCCCTCTTCCTCCAGCAGGGTCACGCGGCGGTCGATGATCCACTTCTCGAGCTTTGCGTCGGGCACTCCGAAGCGCAGCAGTCCGCCCGGGCCCTCATCGCGTTCGTAGACGGTCACGCTGTGACCGTGGCGGTTGAGCTCCGCCGCCACGGCCAGCCCTGCCGGGCCGGAACCGACCACCCCTACCGTGCTGCCGGTGCGCTTCTCGGGCGGATCGGCGGTGATCCACCCCTCCTCGAAGCCGCGCGTGACGATCGCCAGCTCGATCTGCTCGATCGTGACCGCATCGTCGTTGATGTCGAGTACGCAGGCCGACTCGCACGGGGCCGGGCAGATCAGCCCGGTGAACTCGGGAAAGTTGTTGGTGGCGTGCAGCTGGACGAGCGCCTCCTGCCAGCGGTCGTTGTAGACCAGGTCGTTCCAGTCGGGAATCTTGTTTCCCAGCGGACAGCCTTCCTGGCAGAAAGGCACGCCGCAGTCCATGCAGCGCCCGCCCTGGTCGCGCAGGACCTGATCGTCGGGCAGAGCGAAGTACTGGCGATAGTCGTGAACTCGCTCGTGGGGGTCGCGCTTCTCGAAGCCCACGCGCTCGAGGCGCAGGAAGCCGCCGAGCTCTCCCACTAGGCCGCCACCTCGGGCCTCTCCTGCTGGGCGAGCTCGGTGAGCGCGCGCTTGTAGTCGTGCGGCATGACCTTGACAAAGCAGCCAAGCTGGCTGTCCCAGTGCCCCAGCAGGCGCTCGGCCACCGGCGAACCAGTGCGCTCGGCATGCTCGGTGATCCATCCCCGCAGCTCGAGTCCGTCGTCGGGGGAGATCTCGTCGAAGCCGACCAGCTCGGTGTTGCAGTGGGAGCGAAAGCGGCCGTCTACGTCGAGCACGTAGGCGATGCCGCCGCTCATTCCGGCGGCGAAGTTCAGGCCGGTGGTGCCCAGGACCACCACCCGCCCGCCCGTCATGTACTCGCAACCGTGGTCGCCCACGCCCTCCACCACCGTGATCGCCCCCGAGTTGCGGACCGCAAAGCGCTCCCCGGCAAGGCCGCGGAAGAAGGCCTTGCCCGACGTGGCCCCGTAGAGCACCGTATTGCCGACGATCACGTTCGCCTCGGCGGTGAAGGAGGCGTCGGCGGAGGGGCGCACCACTACGGTGCCGCCCGACAGGCCCTTGCCGACATAGTCGTTGGCGTCACCGTCGAGCACGAGCGTGACCCCGCGCGCGAGCCAGGCACCGAAGCTCTGCCCCGCCGAGCCGGTCAGTGCCACTTCGATTGAACCGTCCGCCAAACCGTCGGATCCGTGCGCGCGGGCGATCTCTCCGGACAGAAGTCCGCCCACGGCGCGGTTCTTGTTCTCGATGCGCCGCTCCAGGCGGACGGGGATACCCTCTTCGATCGCCGGGCGCGAGCGCTGCAGGATGTCGAGGTCGATCGAGTCGTGCAGCACCGGCTCGGGCCGGCGGGAGCAGTGGCGCGCCGACCCGGCAGCCTCTTCGGGGACGTGCAACAGCGGGCGCAGGTCAATACCGCGCGCCTTCCAGTGGTCGACCGTGTCGTCGGGCTCCAGAAGATCGGTGCGCCCGATCAACTCGGTGACCGAGCGAACGCCGAGCGAGGCCATGATCCGACGAGTTTCCTCCGCGACCATGAACAGGTAGTTGACGAGGTGCTCGGGCTGCCCCTGGAAACGCCGGCGCAGCTCGGGATCCTGGGTCGCGATGCCCACGGGGCAGGTGTTGAGATGGCAGACGCGCATCATCACGCAGCCGAGGGCGATCAGCGGCGCGGTGGAGAAGCCAAACTCGTCGGCTCCCAGGATCGCGCCAATGGCCACGTCGCGGCCCGTGCGCATCTGCCCGTCGACCTCCACGAGAATGCGCGAGCGCAGGTCGTTGCGCAGCAACGTCTGCTGAGTCTCGGCAAGGCCGATCTCCCACGGGATGCCGGCGTGGTGGATCGAGGCCTGCGGCGAGGCCCCGGTGCCGCCGTCGTGACCGGCGATGACCACGTGGTCGGCGTTGGCCTTGGCCACGCCCGCCGCCACGGTCCCCACTCCGATCTCGCTCACCAGCTTGACCGAGATGCGCGCACGCGGGTTGGCGCAGCGCAGGTCGTAGATCAACTGCTTGAGGTCCTCGATCGAGTAGATGTCGTGGTGAGGAGGCGGCGAGATGAGGGCCACGCCGGGAGTCGAGTGGCGCAGGCCCGCGATGTAACGGTCGACCTTGTGGCCCGGCAGCTGCCCGCCCTCGCCGGGCTTGGCGCCCTGAGCCACCTTGATCTGCAACTCGTCGGCGTTCACGAGGTAGTTGACGGTCACGCCGAAGCGTCCCGAGGCCACCTGCTTGATCGACGACCGGCGCTCGTCGCCGAAGCGAGCCGGGTCCTCGCCGCCTTCGCCGGTGTTCGACTTGCCGCCGAGGCGGTTCATGCCCACGGCAAGCGTCTCGTGAGTTTCCGGAGAAAGCGCGCCGAGCGACATGCCGCCCGACTTGAAGCGCCGCACGATCTCCTTGGCGGACTCGACCTCCTCGAGGGCCACGGAATCCGTGTCCTCGCGGAAGCGCAGGAGGCCGCGCAACGCGGTGTTGCGCACGGCAACGTCGTTGACGTAGGTGGCGAAGCGCTTGTAGTCCTTCGCGCCGTCGTCGCTGCGCGCGGCGTGCTGGAGCGTGGCGATCGTCTCGGGATTCCAGCCGTGGTATTCGCCGCGCCGGCGCCAGGCGTATACGCCTCCGGCCGGAAGCAGCTCGGACACCGCCGCCGGCCAGGCGCGCGCGTGGCGGTCGAGAGCCTCGCGGGCAATGGTCTCGAGCCCGATTCCCTCCACCCGCGACGGCGTGCCCGTGAAATGGCGATCGACGACCTCCCGCTTGATACCCACGGCCTCGAAGATCTGCGCTCCCGTGTACGAGCGGATCGTGGAGATCCCCATCTTGGAGAGGATCTTCAACAGCCCCTTGCCGATTGCCCCGATCACGCGCTCGCCCGCGTCCTCGGGGCTCATGCCCTCGGACAGCCGTCCCTCACGGTGAAGCGCGTAGAGCGACTCGAACATCACGTACGGGTTCACCGCCGCCGCGCCCGAGCCGAGCAGCGTGGCGATGTGATGGATCTCGCGCGCCTCACCCGTTTCCACCACCAGTCCAATCTGGAGCCGCGTGGCCTCGCGGACGAGGTGGTGATGCACCGCCCCAACCGCCAGCAGCGAGGGCATCGCCGCGCGCTCCGGGCCCATGTTGCGATCCGACAGGACGAGGATGTTCACGCCGCCCGCCACCAGCTCCGAGGCCTCGCGGCACATCGCTTCGATGCGCCACTCCATGCCTTCTTCGCCCTCCTGGGCGGGCCAGGTCATGTCGATCGTGCGCGCCTCGAACACGTTGTGGTCGACCTGGCGCAGCTTCTCGAGCTGCGAGTTGCGCAGAATCGGCTGCGGGATCACGAGCTGGTGGCAGTGGTCGGGGGTCTCGCCCAGCAGGTTGATCTCGGGGCCGATGCAGGCCTCGAGGCTCATCACCACGGATTCCCGGATCGGATCGATGGCCGGGTTGGTGACCTGGGCGAAGAGCTGCTTGAAGTAGGAGAAGAGCGGTGGCCGCCGGTCCGACATCGAAGCGAGGGCAACGTCGTTGCCCATGGAGCCGGTGGGCTCAGCGCCGTTCAGCGCCATCGGCGCGAGGATGATCCTGAGGTCCTCCTCGCTCCAGCCAAAGGCCAGCTGCTTGGCCCGCAGCGGCTCCACGCGCGGGACGCGGGGGCTCTTCTCGGGCAGGTCCTCGATGTGCACTACGCGGTCGTGCAGCCACTCGCCGTAGGGCCGCCGGCGGGCCAGGTCGGACTTGACCTCGCTGTCCGGCACGATCCGGTCGCGCTCGAGATCGACGAGGAAGATCTTGCCCGGCCTGAGGCGTCCCTTGGCCACGATCTCGTCCTCGCCGGCCTCCAGCACCCCCGTCTCGGAGGCCAGGACCACCCAGCCGTCCTTGGTCACGACCCAGCGCCCTGGCCGCAGGCCGTTGCGGTCGAGCGTGGCACCGACCACGCGGCCGTCGGTAAAGGCCACCGCTGCGGGCCCGTCCCAGGGCTCGATCAGGGAGGAGTGGTAGGCGTAGAAGTCGCGCACCTCCTGTGAGAGCTCGGGCCGGCCCTGATAGGCCTCGGGGATGAGCATCGACATCGCGTGCGCCGGCGAGCGGCCGCCGAGCACGAGCAGCTCCATGAGACCGTCGAGCGAGGCGGAGTCCGAGATGTCGTCGCCCAGCAGCCCGCGGATCTTGTCGATGTCCTCGCCGAACAGCGGCGAGGACAGCGTCAGCTCGCGCGAGCGGTGCCAGTTGCGGTTGCCGCGCAACGTGTTGATCTCGCCGTTGTGGGCGAGCATGCGGTAGGGGTGGGCGAGCTCCCAGCTCGGGAAGGTGTTGGTTGAGAAGCGCGAATGGACCACCGCCAGGCGCGACGCGAGGCGGTCGTCCTTGAGGTCGGGGAAGTACTGAGAGAGCTGGGGAGCCGTGAGCATCCCCTTGTAGACCAGCGTGCGGCTCGAGAAGCCGGCGATGGCCACGTTGGGGAGGTCCTGCTTCTCCACGCCGCGCCGGATCACGTAGAGCTTGCGCTCGAGGGCATCCTGGTCCTCGATCTGCTCACCGGCGCCTACGAAGAGCTGCTGGATGTAGGGCGCGCAGCCCCGCGCCGTCGTGCCGCAGTGCGCCTCGTCGACCCACACGTCGCGCCAGCCCAAAACACGCTGACCCTCGGCCTC
>Ga0136617_10006077_pt1 | contig 10798 bp, 11 predicted proteins | sample AntDrymUQ3222106_2_FD_129672 | JGI IMG/M metagenome (GOLD analysis project Ga0136617, IMG submission 129672) | Polar desert sand microbial communities from Dry Valleys, Antarctica - metaG UQ322 (21.06) | ecosystem: Environmental > Terrestrial > Soil > Desert | place: Antarctica: Dry Valley...
CCCTCAGCCTCTGCCTGTGGCCCAGACTCCGACCTTTCCCAAGCTCGTCTCGCTCGCCTGTCATGATCTGCGCACCCCGCTCGCTACGGTCAGCGGCTTTGCGCGCACACTCACCGGCAGGACGGAGCTGCCGGACGAGCTTCTTCGCCCCCTGTCCTTGATCGAGGCTGCCTCCGAGCAGTTGGGCGACCTCCTCGACGACCTCGGCATGCTCGCGCGCATCGAGGGCGGGCGCTTCCAGCCGCAGCTCGCCGAGATCGACACGCTCGAGCTCGCCGCGGCTGTGGTCGAGTCGCTCGCTCCCGGCGCGTGCGAGGTAGCGGGTGAGGGCGGTCCTGTGACGGTCGATGTGAAGGTCGTGACGCGCGCGCTCACCAACCAGGCGCGCTGCGTGCTCCGCCACGGAGGCCTGAGGCACGTAGAGCTCGGCGCCGTGGCAGAGGGCATCACGCTAGCGCCCGTGCCGGATGCCGTGGGGGCGATCGTGCTCGGTGAGGACCTGCGCGACCTCGGCGCAGCGGTAGCGCGCCGAGTCGTCGAGGCCCACGGAGGCTCGGTCGAGCTACGGGGGGAGACACTCTACGTCGAGATCGGGGTCTGACCGGTGTTCGATCCTGAGACCTGACCCCGCCTTTGGTGCACTGTTCGATCTCGAGACCTGACCCCGACCTTGGTGCACTATCGCCGTTGACGCGCAATCGCAGGTTGCGCGTCCTGCGTTCTGAGCGCAGAGGCAGCTGGAAGCCGACCGCCGCGCGAAGCCCGGCGGCAGGCACGCTCGGGACGTGGCCTGAAGGGCTGCTCTACCTCGAGCCGCTGCTCATGGCCGGAGCCCGGCTTGCCCGGGCGGGAGGCCAAGCCGCCGACACGGAACAGCGCGCTGCAGCGAAGGGGGGCCCGTGGGGGGAAACGGCACGTTTCCCCCCACGTTCGTTTCCCCCCACGCTCATCTGAGGAGGCGCGACAGCCGGCGATCCTTTAGCAGGCGCCCGCCCGTCTGGCACCGCGGGCAGTAGAGGATCGTGTGCTCCTCGTAGTCGACGCGCGCGAGCGGCGTCCCGCAGACGTAGCACGGCTCCCCCAGACGGTTGTGTACGCGGAGCGTGCGCGCGTCGTTCGCGCCCTCCTCGCGGAGTGCGAGGCCGCGCTCGAGCTCGGCCTCCATCGCCTCGGCGAGGCGAGCGACCTCCTCGTCGTCAAGCTGTGTGGAGAGCGCGAAGGGCGAGAGCCGGGCGTGATGCAGGATCTCGTTCGACCACGCGCGCCCGATGCCTGCGAGCGCCCGCTGGTCGCGCAGGAGAGGATGCAGCCGCCGCGAATCGCGCGCGAGTATCTCCCTCAACCGCTCGCGGCCGAGCCCGTACGCCTCGGGCCCGAGGTGCGCGAGCTCCGCCTCGACGTCCCCGGGTCGCAGGAGCCATACCCCGGCCCGCTTCTTCGGCCCTCCCTCGGTCAGTACGAGCTGGCGCCCGTCCGCGAACCGGAGGCGGAAGGCGGGCGTCTTCGGCCCCTTCTCCTTCGCAGGCAGCAGCCGCACGCGCCCTGCGCTCATGAGGTGGATCTGGAGGATGAGCTCGCCGTCGGCCGTGGGTAAGAGCAGCCGCTTGCCGCGGCGCTCTGCCCCCGCCAGCCACTGGCCCTCGAGCGCTCGCAGCGGTGGGTCGAAGCTCTTCAGCGTCGCGATGTGGGCCGGGCCGGCTCGCTCCACCGGCGCCTCGCGCACGGGCCCGTCGAGCGCCCGGCGCAGCGCTTCCACCTCGGGGAACTCTGGCACCTAAGGTCTCTCCATGGCAGACACCTTCAGCGTACTCGTGCGCCGCGGCGCGCTGACCGAGGCGGTGCACCACGTCCACGCCGTGGCAGTGCGCGACGGCGTCCTCGTTGCCGAGCGTGGCAGCGGCGCGCTGGCCACGACGATTCGCTCCTCGGCCAAGCCGTTCCAGGCGCTCCCGCTCGCGCGTGCGCGGCCAGACCTCGACGACCGTGACCTCGCGATCGCCTCGGCCTCGCACCTCGGTGACCAGGCGCAGCTCGAGGCCGTGCGCGCGCTGCTGGCCAAGGCCCCCGCCCGAGAGGAGGAGCTGGAATGCGGCCCCGACGGCAGACCGCCGTCCCGGCTCCAGCACAACTGCTCGGGCAAGCACGCCGGCATGCTCGCCCTCTGCCGGGCGAACGGCTGGAGGAGCGAGGGCTACCGGCTGGAGGGCCATCCGGTGCAGGAGGCGGCCAGGCAGGAGCTCGCGGCCGCGGCCGGCATGGAGCCGCGAGAGCTTGCGACGGCCGTGGACGGCTGCGGTGTCGTCACCTTCGCCTTGCCGCTCGAGCGCATGGCCTTCGCTTTCTCGCGGCTGGAGGAGCTGGATGGCGGAGCTCGTGTCGCCTCCGCCATGCGTGCCTTTCCGGAGCTGATCCGGGGGCCGGGCGCACCCGACACGCGGCTCATGCAACTCCGTCCAGGCTGGGTGGCGAAGGGTGGAGCAGAGGGACTGCTGTGCGCCTCGGGCCCGGGTGGCCTCGGCCTCGCGCTCAAGGTCGTCGACGGAAGCGCCCGTGCGCTCGGGCCCGCGCTGGCGGCGTTTCTCGCCGAGCTCGGCGAGCCGCTCGACGAGCTCGCGCGGCAGGCGATTCACAACAGTCGCGGCGAGCCGGTGGGCGAGCTTGTAACAGAACCGTGAAGAGCGAGTTAGTGATTTGTGCGCGGTTCCCGCAAATTGCGGTTAGGATCCGGCCCAGCACGCGGAGCCGGGTGAACGAGCACCCGGGCGAGGCAACTGCCGGAGCCGGCCGAGACCACGTCCACCCACGCGAGAAAGCCGAGGTCCATGCTCACAGTCGACATCGCTCTTCCCGACGTCGAAGAGCTCCACAAGCTCGTTCAGGACGGGCAGGAGAAGGGGTTCCTCACCTACGACGAGATCGTTGCGGGGCTCGAAGAGGTCGAGCTCACGAAAGAGCAGATCGAGGACTTCTACACCTACCTCATCGACCACTCGATCGAGCTCATGGAGGGCGAGCAGCACAAGCATCCGCCTCACGAGCAGCCCGCTCTGGCCGAGGAGGTCAAGGCGCCGAAGCTCGATCTGACCGTCGAGCCGTCGCTCGACTCCCTCCGGCTCTACCTGCGCGAGATCGGCAAGGTACCGCTGCTGACCGCCGACCAAGAGGTCTACCTGGCCAAGCGGATCGAGCGCGGCGACATGGGTGCCAAGACGCAGATGATCGAGGCCAACCTGCGCCTCGTCGTATCGATCGCGAAGAGCTACCTCGGTCGCGGCCTCTCGTTCCTCGACCTGATCCAGGAAGGCTCGCTCGGCCTGATCCGCGCCGTCGAGAAGTTCGACTACCGCAAGGGGTACAAGTTCTCGACCTACGCGACCTGGTGGATCCGCCAGGCAGTGACGCGGGCCATCGCCGACAAGGCGCGCACGATCCGAATTCCCGTGCACATGGTCGAGAAGCTGAACAAGGTCGTCCACATCGAGCGCCAGCTCGTGCAGCGCCTCGGGCGCGAGCCGAACCCCGAGGAGATCGCCGAGGAGCTCGAGATGACGACGGCCGAAGTGCGGGAGATCCTGCGCATGGCGCAGCTGCCGGTGTCGCTCGAGAAGCCGATCGGCGAGGAGGAGGAGTCCTCGCTCGGCGACTTCGTGCCCGACGAGCAGGCGGAGTCGCCGTTCGACACAGCCTCGCTCTCGCTCCGGCGCGAGGACATCGAGAACGCGCTCTCCTCGCTACCCGAGCGCGAGCGGCAGGTGATCGAGCTCCGCTTCGGTCTCTGCGGCGAGCAGCCGCGCACGCTCGAGGAGGTCGGCCGCGAGTTCGGCGTCACGCGGGAGCGCATTCGCCAGATCGAGAACAACACCCTGAAGAAGCTCGAGTCGCTGCCGGAGGCCCAGGGCCTCAAGGACTGCGTGTAGACCACGGGGGAACCTCGGTTCCCCCGTGCGTCATTTGCTGGGTGTGAGTGGCTGCTCGATGCGCGCGAGGGGCACGAAGAGCCTGCAATGCGGGCACTTGAAGCCCTCGTAGCGGGCAGCCGACCCGGCTAGCAAGGGGCCCGCGAAAGCTTTACGGCAATGCGGGCACGTGAGCTCGTAGGCGGCGATGTCGTCCGGGGCTTCGCTCATCCCGCTCAGACTAACGATCCCACGGCCAGCCGCGAGGAATGGGGCTTTAGCGCCCCAGGCGCTCTGCCGATGCTCCATGCGGCTTTCCATCAGCCAGAGACGATGCCCGCCCCTTCCCCCGGTGCCCTGTGTGTGACCGCTACCGCTCCCGCGGGGGACGCGCGGCGCATCCTCGTCATCGAGGACGACCGGGGATACCGAGAGCTCGTGCAGGAATGGCTGCGGCTCGAGTACGGGCCTGACCTCGAATGCCAGGTGTTCGGATCCCTGGAGGAGGCGCGGACGCGGCTGTTCGAGGGCTGGGCAGACTGTGTGCTGCTCGACCTGACCTTGCCTGACGCTCAGGGGCTCGAGGCGGTGATCGGGGCCGGCAAGGCAGCGCCGCAGGTTCCCCTCGTCGTCCTCAGCGGCCACGACGACGAGGCGCTGGCGCTGCGGGCCGTGAAGTCCGGCGCGCAGGACTACCTGATCAAGTGCCGGGCGGACGGAGCCCAGATCTCGCGCTCGATCCGTCACGCGATCGAGCGCAAGCGCGGAGAGCTCGAGATGACCCACCCGGCGCTGCACGATCCTCTCACCGGCGTCCCGAACCGCGTGCTCTTCCTTGATCGTCTGTCGCTTGCGCTCCATCGCTCCGAGCGCCGCGACAGCTACGCCGCCGTGCTCTTCGTCGACCTCGACCGCTTCACGATCGTGAACGACTCGCTCGGCCACGAGGCGGGCGACCTCGTCCTCCAGGCAGTGGCGGCCCGGCTGACGAAGGCGCTGCGCCCGGGCGATACGCTTGCGCGTCTCGGAGGAGACGAGTTCGCGGTGCTGTGCGAAGAGGTGGGAAGCGCGCGCGACGCCATGGTCGTCGCGGAGAGACTGCTTGCGGCCTTGAAGAATCCCTTCGTCCTCGCCGAGGGCGAGATCTTCATGAGCGCGAGCATCGGCGCCGCGCTTGCGGAGGGCGGCGAGCACACTCCCGAGACGCTGCTTCGCGACGCTGATGCGGCCATGTACCGCGCCAAGCAGACGGGGTCGACCGCCGAGCTCTTCGACGAGCGTCTCCGTGCCGAGGCGAAAGCGCGGATCGAGCTCGAGGCAGACCTGCATCTGGCGCTCGAGCGGGAGGAGCTCCTCCTCTTCTACCAGCCGCTCGTCTCGATCGAGTTTGGCCAGATGATCAGCGTGGAGGCGCTTCTGCGGTGGCAGCGCCCGGGCGCGCTGCTCGAGCACAAGGACTTCCTCGCAGTCGCCGAGGAGACGGGCATGATCGTGCCGATCGGCGAGTGGGTGTTGACGGAGGCCTGCCGTCAGGCGCAGCAGTGGCAGACGATCAACGCTGACGGCTCCCCCGTCTCCTCGCCGTCAATGTCTCGCCGCGCCAAGTGCTGCACCCCGGCCTGATCGGGGTCGTCGAACGCGCCCTCGCCGACTCCGAGCTCGATCCCGCTCTGCTCTCTCTCGAGATCACCGAGCAGACTGTGACCGAGGATACGGAGGCGGCAGCGCGCGTGCTCGGGCAGCTCCGAGAGCTCGGGATCGAGATCGCCATCGACGACTTCGGCACCGGCTACTCGTCCCTGGCGCACCTGAAGCACTTCCCCGTCAACACGATCAAGGTCGACCGCTCCTTCGTGTCCGGGCTCGCCACCGACAGGAGCGACCGCTCGATCGTCGCCGCCGTCATCTCGCTCGCGCACGGGCTGGGGCTACGGGCGGTGGCCGAGGGTGTCGAGACGGAGGAGCAGCTCGGCGACCTGCGGTTGCTGCACTGCGACTTCGGGCAGGGCTTCCACTTCTCACGCCCGCAGCCGCCAGAGTTGATCGAGCGCTTGTTCGCCCCCGAGGCAGATCGCTTGCGGCGACCGGCGTCCGTCTCGTAGAGCTACCGCGCGAGCGTCTCGATGCGGTCGGCCGCGCGCGCCAGGGACTCCTCATCGAAAAGGTAGGGCGTCGCATTGGCGATCGCCCTCGCGGGCCCATCGAGCTCGTGGGAGTCGCTCGCCGCATTGAGCGCGTAGCGCACGGGAATCTCGTGGCAGACGACGAGCACCCCCGCTGCGGGGTCCTCGAGCACGGCGCGCAGCCCGCGCGCGTACCGCCGCGCGGCGTCGTTCAGGCTCTCCCCACCGGGGAAGGCGTCGTCCCGGACGTGCTCCAGCTTCCAGGCGCGGTACTCCTCGTGCGTCGCCCCCTCGAGCTCCCCGACGGCGATGTCGTCGAGCAGGGGTTCCTCACGCAGGGGAATATCCCGACCGGCGAGGGCGAGCTCGGCCGTCTGGCGTGTGCGCGGGTAGCGGGTGTGCATGCACAGCTCGAGTGGCACGTGAGCGAGCTCGAGCCCCAGGCGGTGAGCCTCGTTCTCACCCAGCTCGGTGAGGCGGATGTCGAGCGTGGGATCGCCGTTGATGTGCCCGCTCAGGTTCAGCGTCGACTGGCCGTGGCGGGTGAGGACGAAGAGGCGCATGCGCTCTACCCTCGCGCAGGAAGCGGACGGCGTGCGCGCCCGTCGGGTCGGAGTCGCGCCAGGCGAACGAAGAGGAACCATGCGAGCAACCCTCCGGCGCCGTAGCCGACGCTACTCGCCGCGCCTGCCCCCTCCACGCCGTAGCGCGGAATCAGCACGAGGCTCGCGGCCAGGGTGACGGCGAGCGAGACGAACGAGACGGCCAGGCTCAGCTGCGGCCTCCCCCGGCGGATCGAGAGGTAGACGACAAGCACCGACACGGGCGCGTAGGCGACTGCGCCCGGCAGCAGGAGCGCGAGCGGCAGTGCCGCGTCGGCAAAGCCCTCGCCGAGTGCGAGGGGGATGACGAAGGGTGCCGCGGCGCCGAGGACGACTGCGATCGGTGCGGTCAGGAGGAGGCTGCGCCCCACCGCGTGCGCGACGAGGCTCGCCGCTCGCTCCTCGCTCTCGTGCACGACCGGCGCTGTCACGGCCGTCGCCACGGCCGCTCCCGCGAGCCACATCGACTCGGCCGCCTGCATCGCGATCGAGTACACGCCAACGGCGGCGACGCCTTCGAAACCGCCGAGGACGAACAGCTCGATGCGGTAGCTGACGAGGTTCAACACCTGCACCGCGCCGAGCGCAAGCGCAAGTCGCAGGAGCGTCCGCCCGTGACGATCGAGCGCGTGCGGCAATCGGAGCGGCAGCCAGAGGTCGCGCGTAGCGGCGAGCGCGAAGGCCGCCGTCAGGACGTGCGCCAGCGTCCACGCGAGCACTGCCGCACGTACGCCTCCGTCGAGGCCGAGCACGAGCACGAGCGTCCCGAGCAGCGTGAGCACGGGGGAGAGCAGCTGCACGAGGTTCCAGACCCGGATGCGAGAAACCCCGAGCAGCACGCCGGAGACTGTCTGCCAGAGGACGTTCGGCACGAGACCGAGGGCCGCGAGGACGGCCACGTCGAGTCGGATGTCGTCGGCGAGCACCGTCCACGCGACGATGGGGACGCCTCCGGCGAGGCCGAGCGTGACGGCGAGCGTAAGGGCCCGGCGCACGAGGCTCCCGATCTCCTCCGGTGCCTCGCGCACGCGGTTCGTAACGGCGACCCCGAGCTGTCCGAGCAGGCGGGAGGCAATGGTCACACTGAGCACCAGGAGGACGAATGTCCCCCGTCCAGCGGGCTCGAGCAGTCGGCTCTGTACGACGACGAGGAGGAGCGCGATCGGCGTCGAGAGCCCGCGGAAGACGAGGGTCTCGACGATGTTGCGGCCTACCCGGCTCGCGCCCGGCACGGGCCGGGCGGGCGCCAGGTTGGGCGTGACGGGTGGCGCCAGATCCATTCCGGGCGCGGCGCGGGTGCTGCTCGCGCCGGAGCCCGGTCTGGTCGGTACCTCGTCGAGTCCGGTCATGGAGCGACCGGCCCCAGAGCTGTCCGCCGCTCCTTAGCGGTAGCGGTAGACGATGCGCCCGCGGTTGAGATCGTAGGCCGAGAGCTCGATCTTGATCCGGTCGCCCGGAAAGATCCGGATCCGGTACCGCCGCATCTTCCCTGCCGTGTAGCCGAGTGTCTCGTGGCCGTTCTCGAGCGCAATCTTGTACATGCCATTCCTGAATGCCTCGACGACCTCACCGTCGAGCTCGATCTTCTCGTCGTTCTTCGCCATGCGCCTCCTTGGAAACCACTCACGAACGGGCACAGAGGGCCGGGAAAGCGCAACCGAGACTCGCTCTAGATAGGGGCATTGTAGCGCGGACGCACGCGAGCCAATGGTTCCCCGACGGGCAACCTCCGTGACGGAGTCCAAAGCCAGCCTCCGACCCGCGAACCACCTCTCATCATGGGTTGGTACACGGGCGGCCTTGGCGCCGGCTACGCCGTCGCGGGCTTCCTGGGCGGAAGCCTCGGCGACGCGCTGGGTGTCTCCAACGCGATCCTCGTGCTCTCGCTCGTCCCCCTCATCGCGGGGGCGCTGCTCTCGCTCGTGTTGCGGCGGACGGCTCCGGCAGGCTCTGAGGGGGGCCGCGACGGAGCCGCGCGTCGGGCACTGGCTGCGCGACTTCCGCTACCTGCCGCCGCTCGTCTGGCTGGCGTTCATCGTCACGCTCTGCCTCAACCTCGTCAGCGGCGTCGTGCTGACCTTCTTCCCGATCTACGGCCTCGCGATCGGTCTCACGCTGACCCAGGTCGGGCTCCTCGTCGGCCTGCACGGGGCGGCGGCCGCGACCGTCCGCTTCCTCTCCGGGATCGTCTTTCGCTGGGTCTCCTACGAGCGCGCGCTGCCCGTCATGATCGTCGTCTCGGGCCTGTCGGTCGCGCTGATCGGCGGTGTGCAGGTAGTCCTCGTCCTCGCGCTCGGCTGGGTGGGGCTCGGGCTCTCGCGCGGCCTGCTGCGAGTCGCCTCCGCCGCCCTCGTGATGGACGAGGCGGGGGAGACCGACGGGCTCGTCGGCGGTCTCGGCGCCCACGCCGTCGGTCTCCGAGCGACCTTCCTGATCGCGAGCGTGAGCTTCCCGGTGGTCTACTTCGTGCTCGCCGCCCTGCTCGGCAGGCACGGCTCGAAGCGGCCGGGGGGCCGGGCCTGCCTGTGACCGTGCCCGGCGGGCGAGGACTCTAGAGTAGAGCCGTGACGGAGGCGAAGAGACAGGGAGGGCCGCGCAGCGGATTGTTCTCCCCGGTCTCGGTTGCCCGTGCCTCCTCCGCGATCACCGACCAGATCCGTAGCGCCATCGTCACCGGCCAGGTTCGCGAGGGCGAGCGGCTCCCGCCCGAGCGGGAGCTCGCGGAGCAGTTCGGGGTGAGTCGGGTGACCGTGCGCGACGCGCTCCGCGCGCTCGAGGCGATGGGGTTGGTCGAGGTGAGGGTGGGCGCGCGCGGCGGCGCGTTCGCCACCGTGCCCACGGGCTCGCTCGTGGCCCAGACCATGTCCGACATGATGCTGATGTCGGCCGTCTCGCCCGAGGACATCGTGGAGGCGAGGCTGATCGTCGAGCTCGGTACCGTCACGCTTGCCAATGCGCGGGCGACCGACGAGGAGATCGCAGAGCTGCGGGAGCTCTGCGACCGCTCGCAGGAGGCACTGGCCGCGAAGACCTACACGCGCGAGCTCTCGTGGGAGTTCCACGCGCTGCTCGGCCGGGCAGCTCACAACGGCGCCGTCGTCGGCCTCACGCAGTCCTTTCGCAGCACGCTCTCGATGCATCCGGTGCGCGCCCGGGAAGGAGCGCGGGCCTTCGAGCGGACGGTGGTGGAGCACGTTGCCATCCTCGAGGCCCTGTCGCGCCGCGACGGCGCAGCTGCCCGCTCGGGAATGGCCCAGCATCTGCTGCGCGGCACCGGCCTCGAGGAGCGCGAGAGCCAGCTCCTCGACCTATGGCGCGCGGCGTAAGCCTCCCGCGGTGAATCCGTCCGGGTCCTAGCCCGGGGCGAGACGGCGCGCCACGGAATCCCAGGCCTGGCGCAGGAGCTGCGGCGGGTAGCAATGGTCTCGTTTGGCGAGGGCTTCCTCGTCGCTCGACCACGTCTGCGGGCCGCCTGCGGCCAGCGCCCGGATGCCGGTGCGGCAGGTCTTGTTCTGGAGCAACGACATCTCGGTGCCGTTCGTCTCGATCACGTCCGGGCCGGCGACGCCCGCGCTCACCTCCGACAGGATGCGCTGTGTGAGCGTCTCGCTGGACGCCCGGTACAGGTTGACCTTGATTCCCGGGTAGGCCTTCTCGAAGGCGGGCAGGAGGTTCCTCGTGATCAGGGAGCTCAGCGACGTGTAGAGCTCGAGCGTCCCGCCCTCCTTCTTCGCCAGATCGAGCAGCTTGGCCTCGCGCGCCGGCAGCGAGAGCCCCTTCAGACTGTCGGACAGAGCTTGATCGGACTCGCCGGCGGTGCCGCTACCGGCGCCGAGACGCTCGTGGCTGCGCCGGCGAGTGCGAAAACCGCAGCGGCGACCGTGCAGAGCAGCGCGGTTCGCCGTGGTATGCGTGAATGCATGGAAACCCACGTTCCTTGGTGGCTGAGCCCCCCGGTCCTCGACCCTCGCGAGAGGCAACTGCCGTATGGGACGAGCTGCTTGGTGCGAAAGTTGATACTGGTCGAATCAAAAAATGATTTTTACCATTAGGCGCTGCCCAACTCACACCGCGCGCCGGCTGATCGGCTCGGGTCGCTACCCGCTCGAGCGCCGGGACCCACGTCGTTCCCAGCGTCTAGGAGAGCTCGCGCAGATCCTCGACGGTCAGCTCCTCC
>Ga0136617_10006078_pt1 | contig 10797 bp, 8 predicted proteins | sample AntDrymUQ3222106_2_FD_129672 | JGI IMG/M metagenome (GOLD analysis project Ga0136617, IMG submission 129672) | Polar desert sand microbial communities from Dry Valleys, Antarctica - metaG UQ322 (21.06) | ecosystem: Environmental > Terrestrial > Soil > Desert | place: Antarctica: Dry Valley...
AGTGTCTCGAGACCGTCACCGCAGGCGAAGGTGTTCCAGCCTTCGACGTCACCGTAGGAACGGTTGCAGCCGTTGTCCTGAGCGCCGCCGGTGATCTTGCTCGGGTCCTGCTCGCCGACGTCGATCGTCTAGAACTGCGTGTACGGCTCGGCCGTCGCCTTGGTCCACGCGGCGCGCCGTCGTCGTACGTCCGGTAGAAGCCGCCGTCGTTAACGTTGAAGATCCGCTCGGGGTTGCGGGAGTCCCAGATCAGCGCGTGGTGGTCGACGTGTACGTCCTCGGTCGCGCCGAAGCCCCACGTCGTACCGCCGTCGCGGGAACGGATCAGTGGCACACCGGCAACCCAGACGTCCTGGCTGTCGACCGGTGATCGAGGCGGACATCTTCTTCGCCAAGGGCACGACCACCACGGGCGGGGTGAAGTTCGTCAACGGCCCGTGCCAGGGCCAGGTCACCAGCCGCGTCTTCTACGGCCAGACCTGATCAACGGTTCGGAAGGGCCTCGACCAGCTCGGGGAGGCGTTGCAGTTGGTCGGCCAGGATCGCCTCGGCCACCGGCACCGAACCCACCAGGGGGTGCAACGCGAGAGCCTGCACAGCGAGTGAGCGTGACCCCTTCTGGGCCGCCTCGATCGTCGTCCGCTCGACGGCCTTGACGCTCGCCACCATGCCCTGGGCGGCGAGATCGAGGGGGCCGACCGGTAGCGGCTGCGCCCCCGACGCGTCGACGTGGCACGGAACCTCGACCACCGCCTCGTCGTCGAGAAAAGGCAGCGTGCCCCGGTTGGGCACGTTGAGCACGAGCCGCTGCGGATCGTTCGCGCTCACCGCGCGCATGACGGCCAAGGCGACTTTGTCGTAGCCGCCACCATCGAGGTCGTAGCGGTCGCCGTCCCCTGACTCTGTGCTCTCCCGGCTGTCGGCCATGTACGTCTTCTCGCGGTCGCGGCGGGTCCGCTCCCAGTTGTCGTACGTCGTCGGAGGGGCCATTCCTCCTGTCTCGTGGGCGGCGGAGTCGAAGGCGAGGTGATAGAACGCGTCCTGCTGCGATCGGAGGTATTCGCCACGGGTCTGGGCTGCGCGCTGTCCGCTCACGATGGCATCGCTGCGGAAGTACCAGTACCAGAGGTACTCGTTGGGAATCGTGCCGAGCGACTGCAACCACGAAGGGCCGAAGAGGCGCCCCTCCTCGATCCGTCGTAGCCGCTGCGGGTCGCTCAAGAGGCGAGGGAGCTGGTCCGTGCCGTCGACGACCACCCGACGCAGCCAGCCGAGATGATTGAGGCCGGCATAGTCGAACTCGGCACGCTCCATGTGGATGTCGAGTGCCCGGGACACCCGCCGGAACAAGCCGACGGGCGAGTCGCAGATGCCGAGGACCTTGTCGCCGAGCCTCGAGCGCATCGCCTCGGTCACCAGCCCGGCCGGGTTGGTGAAGTTGATGACCCATGCCTGCGGTGCGACCTCGGCGATCACTTCGGCCAACCGCATCGCCACCGGCACGGTCCGCAGTCCGTAGCAGACCCCACCGGCACCCGTCGTCTCCTGGCCGATGACGCCGTGAGCCATGGCAGAACGCTCGTCGCAGACACGACCCGACAGGCCGCCCACCCGGATTGCGGAGAAGACGAAGTCCGCGCCGGCGACAGCGTCCTGCAGGTCGGAGCTCACGCGGACCTTCGGTGGCGTCCCCCCGGACCCGTCCGCGAGATGTGTCAGCACCGCAGCGACCACATCCAGCCGGTCCACGTCGACGTCGTACAGCACCAGCTCGTCGACCCCGAGCGCTGGATCGTCACACAAGGCCCTGAACACGAGGGGAACCCGGAACCCCCCACCACCGAGGATCGTCAGTCGCACGTTTGCCGCACCCCCTTCATGCCTGGACCTTCATGCCTGGACCAGACGGCATCCGGCGTCACCGAAGGCGGCCATCGTCTGGCGGTCGGAATCGGCTCTGCACACCAGCACGTCGACATCCTCAGGGCCGCAGACCCGAGCTAGCCCGCTGCCCGGGAACTTGGTCGGGTCGGCGAGCAGGATCACCTCGTCAGCGGCACGGAGCATGGCCTGCTTGACCGGCACCTCGACGATGGTGTTGTCGAGCACGGTTCCGTCGCCTCTGATGCCCGAGGTGCCGAGGAACAGGCGATCGACGTGGATCTGCCGCAGGGCTTGCTCGGTGAGGAAGCCGACCATCGAACGGTAGTTACGCCGGACCTCCCCTCCGAGCAGAATGAGGTCGACCGCGGTGTCGTCGGCGAACTCGTCGTACACGGCCAAGCTCGAGGTCACGACCGTGATCGGACGAGCGTGCAACCGGGCCGCCAGCCCGTGCACGGTCGTGCCGATGTCGAACAAGACGACGTCGCCGTCGGAGACCATCGCTGCCGCAGCGTCGGCGACCGCGTCCTTGTCGATGTGCGGCCGAGCCGCCACCTGGGAGTACGACGCCTCACCGAGGAGCACCCGCGCTCCACCCCGAACCCGGCAGATCGCGCCCTGACCGGCGAGTCGAGCCAGATCCCGGCGGACGGTGGCCTGACTGACGGTCAGCAAGTCGGCGAGCACGCCTACTTCGACGACGCCCTGTTCGCGCAGAGCCTCGAGAATGCGGTCGTGGCGACGCGCAGCCAGCATGAGCGCGAGCATATCAGTCAACTTCGCGCAACACTTGCCATCATTGTGCAGGATGGAACACACTATCACCAGGGAGGTGTGCGGTGAGCAGGTCCGGTGGCTGGACGACCGCCGCGCCCGCGCGGGAGTTCGACGTGTTCCTCAGTGGCACGGTCTTTTTGGACATCGTGTTCACCGGCATGCTGGGCCCCCCGAGCGGTGGCCACGAGGTGTGGACCGACGGGATGGGCTCCAGTCCAGGAGGGGTAGGCAACCTGGCGGTCGCCTGCTCACGGCTGGGACTGCGCACCTCGCTCGCGGCCGCGTTCGGTGGGGACGTCTACGGCGACTTCTGCTGGACCATGCTCGAGGAGACCGAAGGCGTCGACTTGTCCCACTCACGGCGCTTCGAGGGGTGGCACTCCCCGGTCACCGTGTCGCTCGCCTTCGAGGGCGACCGGGCCATGGTGACGCACGGGCACCCAGCGCCCGTCGAGCTGGACGATCTGGTGGCACACCCGCCCGCCGCGAAGGTGGCGTACTTCGACACCATGTCGCCGCGTGCGCCCTGGCTCGACCGGGCGATCGAGCAAGGAGCGATGGTCTTCGCCGACTGCGGTTGGGACGGCACCGGGGGGTGGGACCTCGACCTCCTGACCGAGAAGCTCCAGGGTGTGCACGCGTTCGTCCCCAATGCCGTCGAGGCGATGTGCTACACCCGTACCGACTCCCCTGGCGCCGCGTTGGAGAGACTCCGCGACGTGACCCCGCTCGCAGTCGTCACCACCGGAAGCGGAGGTGCGTTCGCAGCCGACAGCACCACGGGGGAGACGGCCTGGTCGCCAGGCGTACCCGTCGAAGTACTCGACTCGACGGGCGCAGGCGACGTGTTCCTGGCGAGCCTCGTCGTCGGGACGTTGCGCGACTGGCCGCTGCAGCAGCGGCTCCGCTTCGCCAACCTCTGCGCGGCGCTGTCGGTTCGAGACTTCGGAGGGGCGATGGCCGCACCCGGCTGGGGTGAGGTCGCGGCGTGGTGGGCCGAGGCCCGCCAGCAGGCGCGCAGCTCCCAAGATTACGCGTTCCTCAACGATGTCATTCCCGCTGGTGTGCTGCGCGCCGTCTCGCGGGCGTCCGCCACTATCGGGCTACGAAGCCTTCCGACCCTTCCCCGAAATCACCCATGAAGGAGACACCATGATCCGCGGACTCAGGCGACGCGCGCTGGCTGCTGTCGCGACGGCGGCACTGTTGCCCCTGGCGGCGTGCACGCCAGGCTCCGAAGGTGGCGGCAACGAGGAGAAGCCGGTAGAGGACGTCGCGACCGATATCTCCTCGGTCGGCGACGTCACGCTCACCGTGTGGGACCAAGAGGTCCGCGGCGGGCAGGACCAGCCTCTGAAAGAGCTCAACGCCGCCTTCATGGAGAAGTATCCCAACGTCACCATCAAGCGTGTCTCGCGATCGTTCCCGGACCTGCAAAGGCAGTTGCGCCTGGCCATCAGCGGGGACAACGCCCCCGACGTCGTCCAGGCCAACAACGCCCGCGGCGACATGGGTGCCTTCGTCAAGGCCGGGCTCCTGCAGTCGCTGGACAGCTACGCGCAGGTGTACGGCTGGGAGGAGCGTTTCCCGGAAGGCGTGCGCGCCGTAGCGTCGTACTCCGAGGACGGCGTGACGTTCGGCGACGGCAATCTGTACGGCATTCCGCTGACCGGGGAGATGGTGGGGCTCTGGTACAACCAGGCCAAGCTCGACGAGCTCGGGATCCAGCCGCCGGAGACGTTCGCAGACTTCGAAGTGGCGATGAAGACCGCCAAGGACGCCGGCGAGGTCCCGATCCAGTTCGGCAACCTCGACCAGTGGCCCGGCGTCCACGAGTGGGGCTTCGTGCAGAACGAGTTCGCCCCCCGCGAGGACATCCGCAACCTCGGCTTCGGCCAGGAGGGCTCCTCGTGGACCAGCGACGAGAACACCGCCGCCGCCGAGACCCTGACCGAGTGGGTCGACAAGGGCTACTTCACCGACGGTTTCAACGGCTTCGGCTACGACCCGGCCTGGCAGGACTTCGCCGAAGGTGATGGCGTCTTCCTGATCTCCGGCACGTGGCTGCTGGCCGATCTGGAAGCCGGCCTCGGTGACGACCTCGGATTCATGTTGCCGCCCGTCGGGGAGTCGGGTGAGGTCAACGTGACCGGCTCGACCGGGCTGCCGTTCTCGATCACCGACGCGAGCGAGAACCCCGATGTCGCTGCGGCCTACCTCGACTTCATCACGTCCGAGGACGCGATGACCAAGTTCTCGGAGGCCGGTGGACTGCCGGTGGTCGACATCGAGAAGCAGTCGCCGACGGGGACGCAGGCGGACGTCTTCCAGGCCTGGGAGACGGCGAACGAGAACGACGCGCTCACTCCCTACCTCGACTGGGCCACGCCCGAGGCGACCGAGCTCGTCCCCACCGAGGTCCAGCGGCTGATGGGCGGCGAGACGTCGGTGGATGAGTTCCTGGGGGCGCTCGAGGACGACTACACGTCGTTCGTCGAGGAGTAGGCGGGGCGGGCTCTCCGAGATGAGCAGAGCAGCGAGCGAGGCGGTCGAAGACGCCGCCCGACAGAGGCCGACGGGACCGCAAACCGGCCCGCCGGTCGCTCCGGGCAGCACCGGGCCGCCCGGCGAGCCACGGCGCGTGGCGTACCTCTACGTCGCGCCGGCGATGGTGATCTTCGCCGGCTTCATGCTGGTCCCCCTCGTGCACGGTGTGTGGCTGTCCCTTTTCGAGTGGGACGGCCTCTCCGTCGGAACGTGGGTCGGACTCGGCAACTACCGGGACGTGCTCACAGACCCGGAGCTGAGGGCTCCGTTCGTGCACTCGCTGGTGCTCATCATCTTCTTCAGCGCTGTGCCGATCATCTTGGGCCTCACGCTGGCCGCGATCATGGCGCGTGCGAGCCTGCGAGGCAGCGGCTTCTTCCGCACGGTGCTCTTCCTGCCCCAGGTAGTGGCGATGGTGGTGGTCGCGATCGCTTGGCGCGACATCTACGCCCCCGAAGGCTCGATCAACGACGTCCTGAGTGCCGTCGGCCTCGACTCGCTCACCCGAGCCTGGCTCGGTGAGCCGTCGTTCGCTTTGATCGCGGTCGGGCTGGTCGGCTCCTGGGTCGGTACGGGGTTGTGCATGGTGCTCTTCCTGGCCGGCCTGTCGAAGGTGCCTCGCGAACTCTACGAGTCCGCCACGCTCGACGGCGCCGGGCCGCTGCGGCAGTTCCTCGCGGTCGGACTTCCCGCACTGCGTGGGGAGCTCGCGGTCGCGATGACGCTCACGCTGGTGGCTGCTCTGCGCACCTTCGACCTGGTCTACGTGATGAGCGAGGGGGGTCCGGGCAGAGCCACGCGCGTGCCGTCCTTCGAGGTCTACCGCTGGTCGATGGAGGCCGGCAAGGTCGGGTACGGCGTCACGATCGCGTTGCTGCTCACCGCCGTCATCTTGGTGCTGACCGTGGTCATCAACAAGGTCGCCGAAGGTGACAACTCGTGACGTCAGGCCTCGAACGCTCGGTGAGCTACCTGGTCCTCGGCTTGGCCGCACTGGCGGCCCTCTATCCGATGGGGCTCATCGTCGCCACCGCGCTCAGCCCTGACCAGATCGGAGCCGAGGGTGGCATCCACTTCGACAACTTCAAGGCCGCCTGGGAGCAGGGAAACTTCGCGACGTACCTCAAGAACAGCGTGATCGTGTCCGGCGCGGTGGTGCTGCTGAGTGCCGTCCTCGCCTCGTTGGCCGGCTATGCCTTCGGCACGATGAAGTTCCGTGGATCTCAAGTGTTGTTCTACGTGTTGCTGCTCGGCCTGATGGTGCCGAGCGAAGCCGTCGTGATCCCGCTCTACTACGACCTCGAGGAACTCAACCTCACCAACACCTACGTGTCCCTGATCCTGCCGCAGGTCGCGCAGTCGCTGGCGTTCGGCACCTTCTGGATGCGGGCCTACTTCCGCAGTGCGCCCCACGAGGTCGTCGAGGCGGCTCGGGTCGACGGAGCCGGCCACGCCAGGATCTTCTGGTCGATCCTGCTCCCCATGGGCCGTCCGGCCCTGATGACCATGGTGCTGCTCGTCTTCATGTGGACGTGGAACGAGTTCCTGCTTCCGCTGGTCATGATCACCGACGAATCGCTGCGCACGGCGCCGCTCGGGTTGTCGAACTTCAAGGGCCAGTACACCGAAGGCACCGCCCTCCTCGCGGCCGGAGCGGTGCTGGTAGCTCTTCCGGTCGTCGTCGTCTTCCTCATCACTCAACGGCACTTCATCCGCGGGATGGTCGAAGGAGCCGTGAAGGGCTAGTGCCCAGTTTCTCCGTTTGCACCAGAAAGGTTGCCCCATGTCACCCATCCGCCATCCCCTGCATGTCCCACGGACCCTCTCGCGACCACCTCGCGTCCGCCGCACGAGGGCAGGCCTGACGATCCGGAGGGCCGCGGTCGCACTGATAGGTGGTGTGGTCGCGGTCGCAGGAGCCGGCGAAGGACTGGCAGCACCGGTGTCGGCCAGCGGCGCAGAGACGACGCCGCTGGCGCCCTTCGCGTCCGAGCGCTGGCGCACCAGCCCTGACCTCGACGTCCTCTTCGTCGGGGCGCACCCCGACGACGAGGCGGGAAGGCTCTCGACCTACGGTCAATGGAACGAGTTCCGGGGAATGAAGACCGGCGTCGTCACCATCACTCGGGGAGAGGGTGGCGGGAACGCCGTCGGGCCGGAGGAAGGCCCGGCCCTGGGCATGATCCGAGAGGCCGAGGAGCGGCGCGCAGTGTCGCGTGCCGCCATCACCGACGTTTACAACCTCGACCAGCTCGACTTCTTCTACACGGTCAGCGCCCCCTTGACCGAAGACGTCTGGGGTCACGACGACACTTTGGACCGCGTGGTCCGCGTCATCCGTGAGACCCGCCCCGAGATCATCGTGACGATGGACCCCGCGCCGTCGCCTGGCAACCACGGGAACCATCAGTACGCCGGACGGATGGCGTTCGAGGCGTACAACGTCGCCGGCGATCCGAGCCAGTTCCGGCACCAGATCTACCGCGAAGGCCTCGAACCGTGGGCAGCGTCCAAGCTGCTGCTGTCGAGCGCTCGCGGCACCACGACGGGAGTCGGGCGTACCTGCCCGACGCAGTTCACCCCGGTGCGACCGTCGCAGAACATCTACGGCGTTTGGGACGGCCGATGGTCGGAGAAGCATGGTGACTCCTGGGCCCAGATCGAGCGGGAGGCCCAACGCGAGTACGCATCTCAGGGGTGGTCGGTTTTCCCCGACGTCACCACCGACCGCAACCAGATCGGATGCGACTTCTTCACCCAGGTGGAGTCGCGAGTTCCCTTCGTGCGTGGAGATCTGAGCCCACAGGCCGCCGCGCCCACCACAATTCTCCAAGGTGCCCTGCTCCGGACGCCGGGAGGGCTACCACTCGGCACCGGCCTCGACGTGAGTGCCGAGCCGTTCGCCGTCACGCCCGGTAGCTCGACCACAGTGACGATCGACGTCACGGCGCCGAAGTCACAACCTCTCACGTGGGCACGAGTCGACGTGGATCTGCCGTCCGGCTGGGCGGTCGAGGGGGATCAGTGGATCGGTACCGTCAAGCGGGGCGAGTCCGTGACCGAGACGTTCACGGTGACCGCACCGGCCGACGCTGCGACCAACCAGCGAGTGCTCGCATCGGTCGACCTCGCCTCGCGAGGTCGCCACGGCCACAACGACACCGAGCTCGAGGTCGTGCCCGTCGTGCGCGGCACGTCGGAGCTGTTGCCTCAGGTCGCCGACTTCCAGCAGTACGCGGTCGCCAACGGCTACCCGCAGATGGAGGGTTTTGTCACGCCCGTGCTCACCCTCACCTCGGGTGGCAGCCGTGACGTCGAGGTCACGGTGACGAACTTCGGCGACTCGACCGAGTCCGGTGAGGTGCGCCTCGACGTCCCCGCGGGCTTCGAAGCCGAGCCGGCGATGGCGACGTACGAGGAATTGGCCGCAGGCGACACGACCACGGTGACGTTCGGGGTGACCAACACCGATGCCACCCTGGCGACCTCGATGCAGGGCGGCGACTACCCGTACACGATCGAGACCACCAGCTCGGCGGGTTCGAGCACGACAGCCGCGGCGCTCGAGCTCGTCCCGACCACCACGATCGAGGAGGCGGCAGCAGCCCCGACCGTCGACGGTGTCGTGGACGCGGGTGAGTACACCGGAACGCCGCTGGACCTCAGTCGTCTGTGGGAGGGCACTGCGTGCGAGTCGGCTTCGGACTGCTCCGCGACTGGCCACCTCACCCGATCAGGAGACGACCTGTACGTCGCCGTCGAGGTGACCGACGACATCCTCGGAACGGTCCTCGACCCGTCGGACTGCAAGCGCCATTGGCGCACCGACTCGGTCGAGATCGCCCTCGACCCCGACGGTGGGTCGGAGAACACGTCGACGACGTTCAAGTCGCTGGTGCTACCGACCACCACGTCGGGAGAGCCCTGCTACGGCCGGGACGCCGACAACGAACAAGGCCCGGGTGCTGAGACCGCACCGGACATGGAGATCGCGAGCACCGTCACCGAGCCCTACACGGGCTACGTCATCGAGGCGAAGATCCCCGCGTCAGAGTTGCCGTCAACGGTCGACCCCCAACATCTGGGGCTGAACGTGTTCGTCTACGACTCCGACACGCTGGACAAGACCGGCCAGACCCGGATCGGCTGGTCGACCTGGGGTGGAGTCCAGGGTGACCCGTACCGGTGGGGAGTTGCGACCCTCCCGGGCTGGACACCGCCCGCCGTGCCCACCGTGCAGCCGACGATCCCGTCGGAGGCGTTGTCGAGCCTCGACTCCCCGCAGACGATCGCCCAGGCCGTACGCAACGGCGTGGCCGTGGGGGGTGGGCCGGCGGCCGATCGACGTTCGACTGCGGTAGCGCGATGGGCCCGAGACACCGGGAGCGTCGTCCGCGTCTCGATGCGCGTGCGTGGTCCCGGTGAGGCGCACGTGTTCGTCGTCGGCCCGGCCGGTCGCGTCCTCGGGTCGACGGTCGAGCGCGTCAAGCCGCGATGGAGAGTGCAGATCGCCGTACCGGTTGACCGGGCGGTGCCGACATGGGGACGGGTGCTGGTGGCCTTCGCCGCCGACTCCGGGGGCTCGACGGCGTCGGCCGTACGGGTCCGCTGATCCCTACGCCTGACCCGACTTGTCAGAGGTACAACGCGCTGTAGCGTGCTGTGCTTCTGACAAGTCGGTCAGGCGAAGGCGGACGGGAGGGTAGCCGACCAGGCCGCCCGCAGCTCCGACAGCGGTACGACGAACTGGCCCTGTACCTCCAGGGCCGCCGCTTCGCCGACGCCGTCGGTGACCCCGATCTGCTGGTGCGGAACACCACGGTCGGCACACAGGTTGGCGAACCGCTCCTCCTCGGACCGCGGTACGGCGACGAGCGCACGTGCCGTCGACTCCGAGAACAGCGCGACGCCGGGGTCGAGGTCGGCGGGCAGCTCTACCCGGGCTCCGACGCCGACGCGCAGGCAGCACTCGGCGAGCGCCTGGGCGAGGCCGCCGTCGGACAGGTCGTGCGCGGCGTCCACCAGACCGTCCCGCGAGGCGGTGACCAGGACGTCGGCCAGTGTCACTTCGGCAGGCAGGTCGACCCGCGGAGGCAGACCGCCGAGGTGGCCGTGCACGACGTGCGCCCACTCCGACCCGTCGAGCTCGTCGTACGTCGTCCCGAGCAGGTAGAGCTGCTGGCCTTCGGCCACGAAGCCGTGCGGCGTGCGCCGGCTGACGTCGTCGATGACCCCGAGCACCCCGACGACCGGGGTGGGAAGGATCGGCTGGTCGCCGGTCTGGTTGTAGAAGCTCACGTTGCCGCCCGTGACCGGGATCCCCAGGTCGCGACAGCCCTCGGCCAGCCCGCGAGCCACCTCGGCGAACTGCCACATCACGTCGGAGTCCTCAGGCGAGCCGAAGTTGAGGCAGTCCGTGACCGCCAGGGGTCGCGCACCGGTGGTCGCGACGTTGCGGTACGACTCGGCCAGCGCGAGCTGGGCGCCGGCGTACGGGTCGAGCTTGGTGAAGCGGCCGTTGCAGTCGGTCGACACCGCCACCCCGAGGCCGGTCTCGACGTCGACCCGCACCATCCCGGAGTCCTCCGG
>Ga0136617_10006079_pt1 | contig 10797 bp, 12 predicted proteins | sample AntDrymUQ3222106_2_FD_129672 | JGI IMG/M metagenome (GOLD analysis project Ga0136617, IMG submission 129672) | Polar desert sand microbial communities from Dry Valleys, Antarctica - metaG UQ322 (21.06) | ecosystem: Environmental > Terrestrial > Soil > Desert | place: Antarctica: Dry Valley...
CCCGCCGCCAACACCGCCTTGGCTGCTGCCTCATCACCCACCCCACGCTCGGCAGACAGCAACGTGTCGACCAATCCGTGGATGCGGGGGCGATCCATCCCCAAACTATAGCGAACGTATGTTCGACTTGTCAACTCGTTGAAGAAGATTTTTGCGGAAGTTCGATGAGGCCGCCGCCGACGGGGGTGAACCCGCAGGCGTCGATGTAGAACGGGCGCAGATCGTCGTCGAAGCCGACGTGGAGGAACTCGCAGCCGGCCGCGGCGGCGCCATCGCGCGCGGCGTGGACGAGTCCGACTCCGACTCCTCGATGCTGAACGCTGGCGTCGACCATGACGTCCTCGATGAAGGCGTGGACCAAGCCGTCCCACAGGACGTTGACGAAGCCGACGAAGCGGCCGTCGTCTCGGGCGACGACCCAGCCGAGGCTGTGGTCGGCGCACTGCTCGACCCAGTTCCACTCGGTCTCGTCGTAGAGTCGGGTGTCGAAGGCGACGGCGTGGAGGGCATGGATCTCGACGTTCGAGAACGCGTCCCGCCATGAGAAATCGATGTCGTTGCCCTCGGGCATAAGCACTCCTGAGTTCGGGCGACCTTCGCGCAGCGTCGCGACGGTCAGCCGCCCGGCAGGTCGAGCTTGGCGAAGTCGCTCGTCCGTCATCGTGCCGGCTGCAGCCGTACGACGATGTCGTCGCCCGACACTCCGGCGTCGACGTAGGCGGTGCCCGTGTCCTGGCCGAGGTAGCGAGTGGCGATGTCGACCCGTGTCTCCCTATCGGTCGTGGCGATCTCGACTGTGCCCTCGACCGTCACGTAGGCATACGGCAACTCCTCGCGCTGCACGCACAACGACGCGCGACCGGACTGCTCGAGCAGGTGGGTCTTCTGGCTCGAACGTTCGGTGTTGAACTCGATCGCACCGCCGGGCGTGTACCGATACCACACCGGCGTCATGAGCGGTGGACCGTCCGGACGTTCCACCGCGAGCACACCGATGTGCACGGCGGCCAAGAAGTCGTCACGCTCCTTGCTGGTCATCGACAGTTGGCTCATTGCGCCATCGTGATGATTGACCGACCCGCCGGCAATGGCGCGGTTCGTTATGTCAGCTGGGGCACCAGCACAATGGTCGTCGATGTCGTCGTTCCCGAGCCTGCTGACCGCGCGGCTGCGCCTCGATCCGGTCACGCCCGATGATGCCGATGACATGGTGGCGGTGCTCGGCGACGACCGGATGTTCGAGTTCACCGGCGGCACGCTGCCGAGCATCGAGCAGCTGCGCCACCGATACGAACAGCTCACATCGGGGTGGTCGCCGGATGGGCAAGAGCGCTGGTGCAATTGGGTGGTGCGGCTCCGTCAGCGCGACGTGCCGGTCGGCGTCCTCCAAGTGACGGTCGTCGACGACGGCACGCGGGCCAGCGTGGCGTGGGAGGTCGGCGTCACGTGGCAGGGCCGCGGCATCGCCTCCGAGGGCAGCATCGCGATCGTCGACTGGCTGATCGACGCAGGCGTCGAGACGATCGAAGCGTACGTGCACCCGGACCACGACGCGTCGGCCGGCGTCGCCGCGAACGCCGGCCTGCTGCTCACCGACGAGGTGGTCGATGGCGAGCGCGTGTGGCGGCGAAGTCCATGAGTTCACGGTGCTTGCGCGGCGGCACGCCGGCGTGGTGCAGCGTGGCGGCGATCTCGATCTTGACGATCTCGAACTCGTCGTCGGTCACGAACAAGTCCTCGCGCGCCGGGCCCATCTCCTTGCCCGAGTAGCACCGGGGACCCGCCGGTGGAACGACGGGCCCGGCCGGCTCGGTGACCTCTGCCGCGCGCGGACCGCCCGACAGCGATACCGTGGACGGGGATGACCGACTCCCTCGATCTCACCATTCGTCCTGAGTCCCATGATGCCGTGATCGCCGAGGCGCTGGCGGTCATTGACGGGGCGCTGGGGCAGATGATGAGTCGCGAGCTCGTGTCCTCGGGCGAGGTCGCCGATCTGTTGCTCGACGTGCGCACCCTGCTGACGGCGCCGGCCGAGCCGGCCTGACCGCCGGCCGCTCAATCCCACCCCCCGGCCCGAGCCAAGGACCTGAGCGACCGGCCGAGCAGCCGGGCCAGGCGGTCGGGCTGGGCCACGGCCGCCGTGTCGATGTTGACGCCCATGTCGAGGCTGCCGTCGTATGACAGCAGCGTCAGGTTGAAGGCGACCCCGGCGAGCGGGCCGATCGGGTAGTTCTCGAGCAACCGCGCGCCGGCGATGTACACGGGGACCGGCGAACCCTTGACGTTGGACGTGGCGAAATCGATCGTCTGCGCCTGTTGCCGGGCGAGGCGAGTGAGGAGCGACGTCGGCAGGGTCGACGTCACCGCCGCCAACGTGGCCAGTGACGCGCCGCGCGCCGGCTCGCCGGCGGCCACCGAGGCCTCCTGGATCAGCCGAAAGCGCTCGGCGATAGGCATTGCCGCGGTAGGGACGGCCAGCCGGGCCAGCGAGAAGGCGTTGGCGCCGGACTCGGCCGTGCGGGTGCTCACCGCCATCGAGGCCCGGAGCGACTCGACCGGCGCGCCGAGCTCGTCGTGGTAGCGCCCGGCGGCATCGGCGGCCGCCGTCACGAAGGCGGTGTTGAGTGTGCCGCCGAGCCGGCGGGCGGCGTCGCGGGTGGCCCGGAAGGGCGCCCGGGCCACCTCGATGCGGCGTCGCAGCGAGCGCTCCGTCCAGAGCGGGCTGCGGGCTCGCTCGACGTCGGCCAGCTGGGTGACGATGCCGCGCATCGTGTCGACGGCCGCGCTGCCGGCCCCAGGGATCGCGGTCGGATCGGCCAACAGCTCACGGACCTGCTTGGCGACGCCGAGGGGCAGGCGGAAGCTGGCGGCGACGAGGTCGCGCATCGTCGCGCCGCCGCCCGGCGGCGGGGACGGCGCCTCTGCGACGGCGGGGTCGGCCGGCGGCGGGCTCAGCGCATCGCGCTCGAAATCGAGGTACTGGAGGGCCATCTGCACGCCGCCCTCACCGTCGGTGATGGTGTGGTGCATCTTCTGGACGAGCGCGGCCTTGCCGCCCCGTAGCCCTTCGAGCACGAAGAACTGCCACAACGGGCGGGTCCGCTCGAACAGGTCGAGCACGAGCAGCGAGGCCAGGTCGAGCACGTCGCGCATCGAGCCCGGCTTGGCCACGGCGAGCCGGCGGACGTGGTAGTCGATGTCGAAGTCGGGATCGTCGACCCACAGCGGTGCCGAGAGATCACCGGGGGCGGACTGCACCCGCCAGCCGAGCCGAGGCACGGCGGCGAGCGCACCCTCCATCCGGGCTCGCAGCTGATCGAAGTCGGGCGGCCGGTCGAGGATCGACACCGTCCCGAACGTGGAGGACAGGTATGGATCCTTCTCGAGGCGCCACATCAGCCCCTCGGCGTCGGACATCTTGCGGTCGTCGCTCACGGGCCCGATCCTGACACCTCGGCGGCGCTGACCCGGCGGAGGAAGGCGGCGATGGCGGCGAGCGTGGTCTCGACTGCGTCCCGCTGCGGACTGTGCCCGGCCCCGGCCAGCTCCAGCCGGTCGACGGCGCCGCCCACGCCGCGCTCGATGGCATCGACCTGGGCGAACGACCCGTACGGGTCGGCATCGCCCTGCACGACGAGCACGGGGGCGGTGATCCGCGCCAGGCGGTCTTCGATGTTCCACGCCCGGAACTCGTCGGACAGCCACACCTCGTTCCAGCCTCGGAAGGCGACGTCGACGTCGTCGTGGTAGCGGGCGAGCCGCGCCCGTAGATCCCCCTGTGCGAACGCTTCGCCGGCCGCTCTGATGGCGGCGACGGTCACGTCCTCGACGAACGCGTGCGGCGCCAGCAGGACGAGGCCACCCACCGGGCGCCCGGCCCCCGCGTACAGCAGGGCGATCGAGGCACCGTCGCTGTGACCGACGAGGATCGGTTCGACGAGCCCGAGGTGGGCGACGAGCTCGGGCAGCACGACGTCGGCCTCGTGGTGCATGTACGTGGCCGGGCGGGGGAGCGGCACGGGCGCGCTCCGCCCATAGCCGTGGCGGGAGTACACGACGATGGCGTGCCCGCCGGCGGCCACGGCGACGCGCTGGGGGAAGTCGCGCCACTGCGCCCGCGTCCCGAGGCCCTCGTGGAGGAACACGAGCGTCGGGAGCGCCGGATCCCCGGGCGCGACGGCGACCTCGATCGCTCCGCCCGTGACGTCGATCAGCTCGACGGTCACGCCGAGTCGGTGGCTCGGTCGCGCAATTTGAACCGCTGCACCTTGCCGGTGGCGGTCTTCGGCAGCTCCTCGACGACGACCAGCCGGCGCGGCCGCTTGAACGCCGCCATGCGGGCCCGGCAGTGCTCGTCGATCGTCCGCTCGTCGATCGTGCGCCCCTGACGGGCGACGACGAAGGCGACCGTCATCTCCAACCCCTCGGCGTCGCGCGCCCCGACGACGCCCGCTTCGAGGACGTCGGGGTGTTCGATCAACGTCGCTTCGACCTCGGCCGGCGAGACCCAGATGCCGCCGGCCTTGATCATGTCGTTGTTGCGACCGAGGAACGTCCAGTAGCCGTCGGCCGACGTGACGTAGACGTCGCCGGTGGCCAGCCACTCGCCCTGGAAGGCGGCCCGGGTGGCGGCGTCGCGGCACCAGTAGCCCGTCGCCAGCGAGGGCCCGCGCACCTGGAGGTACCCGGGGTTTTCAGCGGTCGTCACCACCTGGCCGGCGTCGTCGACCAGGCGGGCGTCGTAGCCGGGCACGGGCGTGCCGCTCGTGCCCGGCCGCTCTCGGCCGATGGCGTTGGAGAGGAAAATGTGGAGGGCCTCGGTCGAGCCGATGCCATCGAGGACGGGGTGGCCGAAACGTTCCTGGAAACGGCGCTGGATGTCGGCCGGCAACGCTTCGCCGGCCGTCACCGTGGCCCGCACGGAGGCGAACGACCCCGCACCGGCGTCGCCATCGAGCAGGGCGGCAAGGAACCCGGGACTGGCGAAGAAGAGCGTGGGCTGCTCGGCCTCCACCAGCTCGACGATGCCGGCCGGTGTCGGCCGGTGCGGATGCAACACGGCGCTCGCCCCCACCGACAATGGGAAGGTCAGTGAGTTGCCCAACCCGAAGGCGAAGAACAGCTTGGCCACCGACAGGCAGCGGTCGTCCGGACCGATCGCCAGGATCGAGCGGGCGTAGGTCTCGGCCGTCGCCTGCGGACTGCCATGGCGGTGCATCACGCCCTTCGGCGATCCGGTGGTGCCCGAGCTGTACAGCCAGAACGCGGGCGTGTCGGCCGTCGTCGGCGCCAGCGGCGCTTCTGTGCGGTCGTCGAAGCTCGACCAGGCGTGCACCGCGGCGGCACCGCTGCCGGCGTCGTCCTCGCTCCCGCCGGCCTCTCGGTCGACGACGACGGCGTGACGTACGTTCGGCGCGGCGGACGTGATCGCGGTCAGGTGGTCGCGATAGCCGTCCGACGCGACGACCACCCCGGCGTCGGCGTCGGCGACGATGGCAGCCAGGTCGCTGGTGGTCAACATCGTCGACAGGGGCACGGGGACCGCCGCCGATCGCATCGCCCCGAGGAACCACGCCGGGAACGCCAGCTCGTCGTCGACGACGAGGGCGACCCGCTCGCCGCGCCGCACGTCCAGTGCCTGCAGCGCGTGCTGAGCTCGCCACACCTCCTGCTGCAGCGCTTCGTACGTCGTCGACGTGTCCTCGACTCGGTAGGCGAGGCGGTCCCCGGAGCCCCCGGCGACGTGGCGGTCGAGCAGCCACTCAGTGGCGTTGTGGACGGTCATCAGCGCAGACTCCCTCGCCGCCGATCAGGTGCGGACGTATTCGTAGTCGACCGGCTTGGCGTGGATGCCGGTCGACGGTGGCGCCACCCATCCGGCCATCTGGCCCGGCTCGGTCACGCCGTGCATCAGGCCCTCGACGTGGGCCCGGTCGTCGTCGGTGGGCAACCACCCTGCGACCTCGGCCGACCACTCCTCGTCGCCGACGATCCGTCCGTCAGGGCTGATGAGATGGCCGGCGAACGTGCCGACGGCCCGGTTGAACCCCAGATGGGGCAGGGTCAGCGCGCCGCCGACCTCGGCCAGCGCGCGGTTCCACCGATCGACGCCTTTCCGGCAGTCGATGACGTAGTCGTCGCGCAGCGTCTCGTTGAGCGCCGACAGCGCCGGTGCCTCACGCTCGCCGATCGTGGCGTCGGCGACGTGAGGGACGGTACGGGTGGCGTCATGGAGCCGATGGTCGTCGTCGCGCCGCTCCTCCTGGAAGCGGCCCTTCAATCCGGCGGCGAAGTAGTTCGCCGCGTTCGTCGACGTCTCGGCGCCGAACAGATCGAGCGACACGCTGTAGTGGAAGTTGAGGTAGCGCTGCAGCGTGTCGACGCTGACGCCGCCGTGGGACGCGACGTCATCGGTGTCGTGCTCCTTCATCAGCTCGACGGTGCGCTGGACGACGCGTCCCACGCCGGTGGCACCGACGAACATGTGGTGGGCCTCCTCCTTGAGCATGAAGTCGCACGTGCGCGACAGTGGGTCGAAGGCGCTCTCGCGTAACGAGGCCAGCTGGAACTTGCCGTCACGGTCGGTGAAGTAGGTGAAGAAGAAGAACGACAGCCAGTCCGGCGTCGGCTCGTTGAAGGCGCCGAGGATGCGCGGGTTGTCTTCGTCACCGGAGTGCCGCTCGAGCAGCTCGTCGGCCTCGTCGCGACCGTCCCGGCCGAAGTACCGGTGTAGCAGGTACACCATCGCCCACAGGTGGCGACCCTCCTCGACGTTGATCTGGAACAGGTTGCGCATGTCGTAGAGGCTCGGGGCCGACAGGCATAGCGCCCGCTGCTGTTCGACCGAGGCCGGCTCGGTGTCGCCCTGCACCACGAGGAGCCGACGCAGATCGGCGCGGTGCTCGCCCGGCACGTCCTGCCAGACCTCCTGCCCGAGCTGATCGCCGAAGGCGATGGTGCGGTCGGGCGCCGGTTCGGCAAGGAAGATGCCCCAGCGGTAGTCGGGCATCTTGACGTGACCGAAGTTGGCCCAGCCGTCCTGGCCGACGTCGATGGCGGTCCGCAGGTAGACGTCGTTGTCCTGAAACGCGACCGGGCCCAGCGTCTTCCACCACTCGATGAACTTGGGTTGCCACGACTCGAGCGCCCGCTGCAGGCGGCGGTCGGCGGCGAGGTCGACGTTGTTGGGAATCATGGCGTCGATGTCGACGGTGGTCATCGCAGTCTCCTCAGACTCGGGCGCGGTCGTAGTTCGGACGAGAGCCGGTGCCGAAGCGGGCCAGCGCGCCTTCGGGACCGGCGGCGTTGGGTCGCTGAAAGATCCAGTTCTGCCAGGCCGTCAAGCGGCCGAAGATCTTCGTCTCCATCGTCTCGGGTCCGGGGAAGCGGAAGTTGGCCTCCAGCCCGGTAAGGGCGTCGGGCGAGAAGCTGTTGCGCTCCTCCAGCATGAGGCGGATCTCATCGTCCCAGTCGATGTCGTCGGGCGTGAACGTGACCAGCCCGAGCTCGGCGGCCTCGGTCGCCACCAGGCTCTTGCCGATCTGGCCGCGGACGGCATCCAACGCCTCGTCGTGACCCCAGAACCGAGTCGCCAGCCGGGACAGGCCGTTGGCCATCGGGAACCAGCCGTCGTTCGCCGGGGTGAGCTGGAGGTTGGCGTCGCGCGCGTCCTCGCCAGGCCCCGGCCCGTCGAGCATGAAGGAGCGGTCGGCGGCGAGGACCAGCTCGGCCAGTACGCCGGCGAACGCACTGGAGGGTTCGACCAGGGCGACGAGCGTCCGGGCCGAGAGGTCGAGCCGTCGCAGGGTGCGGGCCCAGAGCAGGCGGATCTCGTTGACGAGCCAGTGGTCGGCGGAGGTGGCGAGCGCGTCCTCCGCGGCAACGACGGTGGCCGGGTCACCGACGGTGCCCAGCACCCAGGTGCCGATCTCGGGCTCGTTGAAGCGCAGCCGCAGCATGGCGTCGTCGAGTTGGCGGGCCGCCGCCACGAGCCACGCGCCGGCGCCGGCGGCGACGAGCTCGTCGGTTGTCGACGGCGCGGCGTCGGGCGACGGGGCGGCCACGGTGATGTGGGCGGCGCCGATGCTGCGATCGATCTCGACGGTGACATGCTCGTAGCGGAGGGCGTCCGCGCTGACGTCGACGGAGAGCGGTGTCAGGGCGATGCCGGTCTCGTCGTCCGGCCGACGCGAGGTGGCGACCCGCGCCTCGGCCCGCTCCCGGACGAGGTCGTCGAAGCGGCTGCGCGGCGCGATGGCGTCGACCAGTCCCCAGGTCACGGCCTGCTGGGCCTTGATGCCCTCGGTGCGGGTGGCGAAGACGTCGGCGAGGTCGCGTCGCACGTGCCGCTTGTCGACGACCCGAGTCAGCCCGCCCGTGCCGGGCAGGACGGCGAGCAGCGGGACCTCCGGCAGCGAGACGGCCGAGGAGCGGTCGTCGATGAGCAGGATCTCGTCGCAGGCGAGTGCCAGTTCGTAACCGCCGCCGGCGGCGGTCCCGTTGACGGCCGCGATCCACGTCTGACCCGAGTGCGCCGTGCTGTCCTCGAGGCCGTTGCGGGTCTCGTTGGTGAACTTGCAGAAGTTCACCTTGTGGGCGTGGGTAGCCCCGGCAAGCATCTGGATGTTGGCGCCGGCACAGAACACCTTGTCGACCCCACCGGTCACGACGACGGCCTTCACCCCCGGGTGTTCGAAGCGCAGGCGCTGGGCGACGTCGGCGAGCTCGATGTCGACGCTGAGGTCGTAGCTGTTGAGCTTCAGCTCGTAGTCGTCGCGCAGGCCGGCGCCGGGCGTCACGCGCATCGTCAACGTGGCGATCGACCCGTCGACGCCCAGCTCCCAGTGGCGGTAGCGAGCGGGGTCGGTGTCGAAGGTGACCTCCGGCGTCGGGCTCGGAATCGTTGACGGTTCCATCGGCAACATTCTACACTCGCTCCGTGAGTCGTCAAGAACATGTCGAGAATGGGCCCTCCGACCGGCGTCTGCGCCCGCGCGCCGGGTCGAGCGCCAGATCGCTGCTGCTGACGGTCCTCGGCGAGTTCGTGCTCCCCCACGACGGTGTCGTCTGGACCTCGACCATCGTCCGGGGCCTGGCGGCGTTGCGCATTGAGGAGCGCAATGCCCGCCAGGCGGCGGCGCGGCTGGCCGAGCAAGGTGTGCTCGCCTCCGAGAAGGTCGGAAGGCGGGCACGGTGGCGGCTCACCGACCGCGGCCGGAGTCTGCTGGCGACGGGCACCGAGCGCATCTACCGGTTCGGCCGGCGCGACGAGTCCTGGGATGGCCGCTGGTCATTCGTCTTGTGTTCCGTGCCCGAGGACCAGCGGGCCAAGCGCCACCAGCTCCGCGCCCAGCTCGGGTTTGCTGGTTACGGCTTCGTCGCCCCCGGTGTCGCCGCGTCCCCACACGCCGAGCGCGAGGCCGACGCCGCCTCCGTGCTGCGGTCGCTCGATCTCGTCACCGGGGCGATCGTGCTGCGGGCCGAGACCGGCGATCTCGTCGGCGACCCCGAGCTTCTCCGCCGCACCTGGAATCTCGACGCGCTCGAGGTCGACTACGAGGCCTTCCTCGACAAGTTCCACCGTCGCTCGGCGGACACCGACGAGGACCGCTTCGTCGCCCTGGTCGAGCTGGTCCACGCGTGGCGCCGCTTCCCGTTCGTCGATCCGGAAATGCCGAGCCGCCTGCTGCCGGCGCACTGGCCGGGCCACCGCGCCAAGGACCTGTTCGACGCCCAGCACGCCGCCTGGTCGTCCGGCGCGAACGAGTGGTACCTCGCGCTCGACACGGGACGTTGATGTTCGTGGCGTGGCGCCCGCGAAATCTTGCTCAGCGGGGGATGGTGGTGTGCTTGAACTCGTTGAGTTCGGGCCATTCGATCTGGTCGAGGACTCGCTCGACCGTGGCCCGGGCCTGGGCGCCGTCGGCAGGGCGGTCGAGCAGGCGGACGAAGACGGCGTGCTCGCCGACGACGAACGTCGGGACGCCCCACACGGTGTGGGACTCGCCGTAACCGGTGTGCTCCTTTTCGATCGTGGCCAGCGGACGGGCGCTGTCGACCTCGTCCCACACGGCGTCGGTGTCCGCGCCGGCCGCGGCCAGCACCGGTGCCAGCGCCTCGCGGGTGCGCAGCTCGCCGGCGGTGGCGTGGCGGTGCTCGAAGAGGGCGTGATGGACCTCGACGAAGCGCTCCGGCTGGGTGTCGCGCACGGCGATCGACGCCTGCAGGGCGAGCAAGCCGGAGTCGGAGTCCGGCTGCTCCCACACCGACGGTTCGCCGTCGCCAACGTGGGCCTGACCAAGGGAGAACGGCAAGAACGTCACGTCCCAGTCGGCCCCGTCGCGCAGCCCGGCGACGACGTGGTCGTGGGCGATGCGGGCGTACGGGCAGCGGTAATCGTAGGTAACGGCGAAGGAGCGGGTCACGAGGTCCTGCAACCGGCGCCGCCGCTGCAACATTCCGGTCCTCCACCCGAGTACCGGCCGCACCCCGAGTATGAAAGCCGCCGATACGCGCCCTGCGGTACTCCGGTGGCGTCCGGTACTCGGGTGGGAGACGGTCAGCGCACGCCGAGGCGGCGGAGCACGTTGCGGGCCGCCAGGCCGAGGCCGGCGCCGACGGCCATGCCGGCAATCACGTCGGAGGCGTGGTGGATGCGCACGTAGGCGCGGCTGGTGGCGACGACGCCGCCCATCGTCCACCACAGCGGCGCCGTGCGCCGGCCGTCCCAGCTCGTCAGCAGTGTGGCCGTGAAGGCGGCGGCGCTGGCGTGGCCGCTCGGGAAGGCCGACGTCG
>Ga0136617_10006080_pt1 | contig 10796 bp, 11 predicted proteins | sample AntDrymUQ3222106_2_FD_129672 | JGI IMG/M metagenome (GOLD analysis project Ga0136617, IMG submission 129672) | Polar desert sand microbial communities from Dry Valleys, Antarctica - metaG UQ322 (21.06) | ecosystem: Environmental > Terrestrial > Soil > Desert | place: Antarctica: Dry Valley...
CCGCCTCGTCTGCCCACCACCCGACATCGCAATGATGCGGATTCCCGGCGTGTGCGACAGCAGCTCGACGATCATTTCGATGCCGTTTTTCTCCGGCATGTGAATATCGGTGATGACGAGGTCGCCACCGGAAGCGCGCCACAGGCGAAGTGCCTCCATGCCATTACACGCTTGGGTGACGTGATACCCAGCCCGGCTCAGCAGAATGTGCAGGGCCCGGCGGATACCCGGATCATCATCCACGATCAAGATTCGCTGGCCGCTTACAGTGGTCATCCGCCTCCAGAGTGCGACGTAGGCTGTCCGCCTCGGTCTCAGGCGAAGGAAGCCATCGAGCAGGTAGCGGGCCATCATCTAACTCTATTCATGAACGCGGTATAGCTTCAAATGAGCGGACAGGAGTAAGGTGGGGTGCCATTCATTGGCGGATTTCGAGAGATGGCCGAGGAATCCACGGGGATGAAAATCGTGCGGGCGTATTCAATCTAGGCACCCCGTTATGAGGTGGCGCTGATCCACGCCCCCCACGCAGTTACCTTCGCGGGCGAGTACCGGTGTAGACTTTTTGACAAAAGTCCGGTTGATTTTCCGGCTCGGCTCAAATGTGCTAAGTCAATGAACTTACATACCTTGGCGATGCGAAGCGGGCTGGCGCGCCGCGTGCGTATGAAGCGGCTGAACGAAGACCTCTACACTGGAGAGATCGTGGTCAGAGGCGGGCTTCCGAAGATCGGCAGACGGCTGACGATGGGCTGGGCGCTAGCCTGGGCCAGCGCACCAGCACTCGAGGCTCAGGTCGGCTTGCCTTCCGGTGCCGCCCAAATCGCTCTGGTTGCACGGGTCACCCCACGAGCTGCGCTCAGCCAGGTGAGGTGGAGCAGCGAAACCGCCATTCAGGGCGGCACGAAGGATATCGCGGTGAAGGAAACTGCGGTAAGGATGCGGCTTTCCGTCAATACGGGATACCGTCTCGTGGTGCTGGGAGCCACCGGCTCCGCCACCGAAGCTCGCCCCGGGTCGCGCCTCTGGGTACGTGATGCAGATGGGGTGTTTCAGGAGCTAGTTCCGGGCGGCAGCGTCACCGTTGCTCGGGACCACCGCGCCGGCTTCGAGGGGGATCGCGAGGTGCACTACCGAGTCGAGGGCTCGGAATCCAACGACGCTGCGTTACAAGTCCTGCCGGTACGCTATGAGATAGCAATAAATCCGACGTTGTGAACGGCGACAATTAGACAACTGAAACCCTGGCTTTACCTCACGAGAAAACGGATCCGGCGATCTTCGCCCGATCCGTTCCCCGTGTCACGGTCCTCCTGCGACGAGCAGTGAGGGTCCGTGTCTGCCTACAAAATCGGCTGCTACTGGACCCGCTCGATCTTCACCTCGAGATCGACACCATCTCCGCCGCGGTGCTGGGCATGCACGTAGAGTGCCCAGCCGCGCTTGTCGAAGTAGATCCCGGTGGGCTCCGCGTTACAGTCGGTCAAGCTGGCGAATCGCACCGTGGCCTCGGCGGGCTGATGCTGGCCACCCTTGTCGGGCACCGCCACCCAAATGTCGTCGCCCCTCGTTTTGGCTGGAAAGGTTCCACCTGGATCCTCTGCGATGTAGAGATTCCCGTTCTTATCCAGCGCGAGGTTATCCGGCATCTCGAAATCGGCGGGCGCGTTGAGTCCCTTGCGCACATAGTCGTAGACGAAGGCGGTCTCGTGCTGGCTCCCGCCCTGCGGCTCCCTGAGGTCGACACCCAGGACACGTTCGTCGGTGGGACCGGAACTTCCGGTTATGGCGACATAGAGGACATTGGAGCCACCCCGGTTGTTTCCCGTCGAGGTCGCGATCTCGACGTCCTCGGGACGGTTATACCCGGTGGCTCCCGCAGCCGCGGCCGCGACATCCGAGTTCACCTGTACCGAGGCTCTATCCAGTGGCAGCCACACGCCTCGCCGGTGCGGTCCCCGGTCGGGGTCACGATCTTGAGGGCGTACAGCTGGCTGGTGAAATGGCGACTTGCCAAGACTGGCTGGCGGCCCAAAGACGGACCCGGTCAGCGCTCCGGCGTGGCATGGCACGACGGCGCGCTCTACGACCTCGCTCTGGCGGCAAGAGCCGGCGGCCCCATGGGCGCGGCGGCCGCCACATCAGGCGCCAGGTTCCTGCTGCCGGACAGGGTGGAATGGCCCTACCTGGTTCGGGAAGTGGGACCCAGCCTGCTTCGTGCCCTGGCAGCAGCGTCCGAGGTGCCGGACACGATACAGCAGTTTCACCGTGGTCGCCTGGCATCGTGGCTCGGTCTTTCCACCACAGCCGATAGGGCGTTCTCGGCGTACCGTGCGAGCGGAGGTTCCCCTGACCGTGCCGCGCTTGAGCTGGCCAGAATCCGCCTGCCCTTGGCTCAACCCGGCGCGGACTCGCTCTATTTCGGCGCGGCATCCTCGCCGGACCCGGTCGTCAAGCGAGAGCTACGAAGCGATCTGGCGTTCGTAGCCGACACCGCGGAGCTCGCGGCGTATGATGCATCGGCTGTGGCGGAGCGGCCGGCGTGGCTGCGACGGTTTTGGGAGGGGCGTGACCTCGAATCCCTGCGTCCGCGCGGTTCCCGTCTCCGGGAACACTACCGGCGCCTCGGCGTAGCGCGCGAACGGTTCCGGCTGCTGGTATATCCCCGGCAGTACGAGCTGTATGAGCTGTGGCAGAACCGGAGCGCCGAGTACGACGACCGAGGTCTGGTATACATCCGGCACGGCGAGCCCGACCAAACGGCTCAGGCGGTGCGCGCCGGCGCCTGCTCCAACACTTCGTGGTTGTACCGGCGGCCGGAGGGAAACATGGTGTTTCACTTTGTCGCCCGTCAGAACCCGACGATTGGCGCCTGGTGGAGACGCTCGCGAATGCGGGTGGTGGGAGTGGCGCCACAACCCGGCTGCGGCAGGCGGGGCCGTCGCGCATCTGCCGGCCCATCGACGATCTGCTCGAGTCGCGTACGACCTTGGACCCGATCTATGCGCAGCTGGCGGTGAACGATTCCCGCATCAACTGGGAGCGCGAGCTGGCGATCACCACCCGCAGCCGTGAGCTCGGCACTACGACCGACTCCGATCTGCCACGCTTTGCCAGCAGTCTCGACGTCGTGTGGCGTGCCTACGGCCTGCTCGGCAGCGCGCCCGGGCAGGGCCGTGCACTCGTGCTGATATCGGTACCCTCCAGCGCCCTCTCGCCGATCTCTCACCAGCCGGTGGCCTATGGTTTCCGTACGCGGCTGGTTGCGCGCTCCGGCGCCAGGGCCGTTGAGGTGGACAGCGTCCGCGTGCTGACCGTGGGGCAACCGCCGGGCCCGGGGCAGATGCTCACCTTCACGGAGGAAGTGCCGCTGCCGGCTGGAATCTGGAACATCGGAGTGGTGCTGGAACAGCCGAAGGATTCGGGAGGCCAAGTGCTGCGGGACGGCGACGTCGCGCTCCCCAACGCCGGCGGCTCATCGCTCGCGCTCAGCGACATCGTGCTGGGCGACGCGATCGGCGGGCGTCCATGGACCGCGCCGGACGGACCGTTCCCGCTGAGTTCAACCGGCGTCTACACCCGGGGCCAGGCGGTGCCCATTTACTACGAGATCGCGGCGGCCAAGACGGGAAGCGCGCTGGAGACTGAGATCACTCTGGTGGGCGAGAAGGGCAAGGATCGATCGGTGATCCGCTTCAGCGAGCGCGCCGCCGGGCCGGTTCAGCGGGTGCGCAGAGAGGTGGGCACTTCACGGTCGCGGCCGGGTCGTTATACGCTCGAGGTAAAGATCCGGTCGTCCGACGGCCGAAAGGCCGAGCGGAAGGTGTCGCTGTCAGTCATCCCTAAATAGACCACGTTCTCGGTCGGCGCTGCGCCTCAGAGTAGCTTTCGCAAGATGGTTATTCTGCTACCTCGAGGCCCACCTGACTGAAGGGAGGGCCCGGTCCCGATCCGAGGAGGAACACACTATGCCAGCAAAGGCCCAGCCGTCCGCTCACTCCGAGCGCCAGCAACCGGAGTCGCTCCGGCTTCGATCCGTCACCCCCACCTATACCGTCAACGACATCGAGAAGAGCGTGGCCTGGTACCGTGACGGGCTCGGCTTCTTTGTGGCGGAGCGCTGGGAGGAGGGGGGAAAGCTCCAGGGTGTGATGCTCAAGGCGGGCGGGTGTGAGTTCGGCCTGTCCCAAGACGATTTCACCAAGGGCCGCAACCGCGAGAAGGGTGTGGGGTTCCGCCTCTGGTGCAACACCACCCAGGATGTGGACGCTATCGCCGGCCGCCTGCGGGCCTTCGGGGGCACCATCGTCGAAGAGCCGGGCGACCGCTATGACACGTACAGCTTCACGGGGCAGGATCCGGACGGGTTCAAGATTACGATAACCCGGGAGCGGACGTAGAGTCGCGGGGCGAGTACCCGCGCTGGACTCGCAGATCGTAACACCCAGCCAGAGTGTCACGCACTGGCCCGTGCCGCCTGGACCGGCTTTCTCGAGGCGGCGAAAGAGATCGCCGAGAGCAGGGGACGTTCACGAACCTGGACCGGTCCGTGGCGTTTGCTGACATTAATGGGTCTTTCGAATCGAAGTAGCGCGAACGCACAGGGTGCTTCAGGAGGGGAACTACTTCAAATGGCCAGGGAGGGAATTGAACCCCCGACACGCGGATTTTCAGTCCGCTGCTCTACCAACTGAGCTACCTGGCCGTGGGGCGGGAAATATAGGAAGGGGCTGCACCTGGGCCAAGTCAGATCATAGCTCCGCGGACCCTCGACTCGCAGAGCACGTCCTTCGCTTGCCTGGCTCAGGAAAGCGAATCCCGTTACCAGGAGCGCATTGCCGTCGGCGGGAACGCCAAGGCGGCCGACAGGAACGCCATCGGAGCTGACTGGGTCGCCATCGCACCGACAGGGACGCCATCGCGGCCGACAGGAACGCCATCGGAGCCGAACGGGACTACCGGGATCCAAACGCCGCCGGCCGGCGTTAATACTCTACCATCCTCTGGAGCTCTTATGTCCCGTTCGGCCCTGCTGCTCGCCTTTTCCGCCGGTGCTGTTGTGCTTGGAACGCTCGCACTCGAGTCATCGAGCCGAGTGCAGGCTCAGGCCAGCCCCCTGCTCGCCTCCCGCCCAGACCGCCGGCCCGCCCGCCCCTGGAAGAACGAGAGCTGGCTCAACGCCGACAAACCGCTCACCCTCGAGGGCCTCGAGGGGAAGGTCGTCCTGCTCAACTTCTGGGTGTTCACCTGCTACAATTGCACCAATACGGTGCCATCCCTGGTGGACTTCGACCGCAAATACCGGGACAAGGGCCTCACGCTCATCGGCATCCATACACCTGAGTTCCCGCCCTACGCCGGCGAGCACGATAAGGGGAATGTCGCCCAGAAGTTGAAGCAGTACCACATCGAGTATCCGAACGCCCAGGACAACGACTCCAAGACTTGGAAGCTGTACGGCATCCGCTTCTGGCCCAGCTTCGTGCTCATCGACAAGAAGGGGGTCATTCGCTATGAGGGAGTGGGCGAATTCCACCTAAATGACCGCAACTACAAACTCTGGGACGGTCGCATTAAGGAGCTGCTGGCCGAATGAGTCGGATAGGGGTGACGGCGTGGGTGGCTGCAACGGTCGTATTCGCGGGCTCCTGCGCCACTCCACCAAAGCCGGCCGGGGTGCTCCGCCTCCAGACCACGCTCGTAGGCCCCAACACCCGGCTCACCTTGCTGGCCGCGGCCGGTGTCAAGGTGAACGCCCGGCTGAAGCCCGCGCTCGAGCTGTCCGATGGCCGGGTGCTCCGCTTCGACTCGCCCCGTCTCACCCCCGATTCAGCCTACTTTGCCGAGTCGCCCAGCGCGCTTGCCCCGGGACGGCACACACAGGTGCACGGGACGCTGCGTGCCAGCGTGTGCGACGAAGGCGCGGCGGTCTGCCGAACCGTGGTACTCGGTCTGTAGGAGCGCGAGCAGCCCCACCCCGGGGGTTCCCGGTTGCATTCAGGGTGACAGCGGTGGCGTCCCCGGTCATATTTCCCTTCCATGCCGCCGCCCACATTCCCCAATCTCACCGTCCTGTCTCACCCTCTTATACAACACAAGCTCGCCATTCTCCGGGATAAGCACACCAGCACCCGGGACTTCAAGCAACTGGTCAGCGAGATCGCCACCCTGATGGCCTATGAGGTGACCAAGGATCTGGCCACTCAGCCGGTGGAAATCGAGACACCGCTCGAGCGCACGACCGGCAGCCAGGTAGCAGGGAAAAAGCTCACCCTGGTGCCGATCCTTCGCGCCGGGCTCGGCATGGTGGACGGCATTACTCAGCTCATTCCCTCGGCCCGGGTGGGGCACATCGGCCTCTATCGCGACCACCAGACGCTCCAGCCGGTGGACTACTACTTCAAGATCCCTCACGACGAGGTGGAACGGGACTTCTTCATCCTCGACCCGATGCTGGCCACCGGCGGGTCGGCGGTTGCCGCCGTCGGCGCCCTCAAGAAGGCCGGCGCTCGCCGCATCCGGTTCCTGTGCCTCGTGGCAGCCCCCGAAGGAATTCGCCGGATGCTGGAGACCCATCCCGAGGTGGCGGTGTTCGCCGCCGCGCTCGACCGCCAGCTGAACGAGGTCGGGTACATCCTTCCCGGTCTCGGCGATGCCGGGGATCGGCTGTTCGGAACACGGTGATGCACGCAAAAAGCGTAAACGGTGAACGGTCAACGGTGAACGGGCCCCACCCGGCCACACCCGTTCACTGTTTACTGTTTTCCGTTCACGCTTTTCGGACGGAGCATTGGTGACCGGACCTCGACTGACCTTCTGGGGCGCAGCCGGCCAGGTCACCGGCTCGATGCACCTGCTCGAGGCGGCGGGAGCGCGGATTCTGCTCGACTCCGGGCTGTTTCAGGGCCGCCGGGCGGAGACCCATGCCCTCAACGCCCGCCTTCCCTTCGATGCAAGACGAATCGATGGTGTAGTTCTGAGTCATGCGCACATCGACCACAGCGGGAGACTTCCTCTCCTGGTGAAGGATGGGTTCCACGGGCCGATCTACAGCACTCCCGCCACCCGAGACCTGAGCGCGGTGATGCTGGCCGATGCGGGGCACATTCAGGAGAAGGACCACGCGTTCCTGCTTCGCCGCGGCAAGGCGTTGCCGGAGAGCGAGCCGCTCTACTCCCTCCGCGATGCTATCGCAGTACAGGATCTCGTCGTCGGTGTGCCGTACCGGCGGGTGTTCTATCTTCGCAAGCATCTGGCGCTCGAGTTCCACGATGCGGGGCACATCCTGGGCTCGGCCACGGTCGACCTTCGAGTGACCGAGGGTGGAAGCCAGCGGCTGGTGTTTTCCGGAGACATCGGACGCAGCGGCCTTCCCATCGTGCGCGACCCGGAGCCGCCTTCGGGGCCGGTAGACACCCTGATCATCGAGGCCACTTACGCGGACCGCCAGCACGAGTCGTTCACCGCCGCGGAGACTCGCCTGGGCGAGACCGTTCGCCGCGTCGCGGGGCGAGGCGGCAAGCTCCTGATCCCCGCGTTTGCGGTCGGCCGGGTTCAGGAGCTGGTCTATAGCCTCAACCAGCTCTACCGGGCCGGCCAGATCCCGGAGATCCCGATCATCGTGGACAGCCCTCTCGCCGTGGATATCACCACCGTGTTCCGGCTCCATCCCGAGGTATTCGACCGCCGGGAGCGGCTGATCGAGACTACCAATGAGCTGTTCGACTTTCCCCTGCTGCGCTACGTCAGAGAGGCTGGCGACTCGAAGGCGCTCAACACCAGTCACGGGCCCGCGGTGATCATCGCTGCCTCGGGCATGGTGGAATCCGGCCGCATTCTCCACCACCTGGCACACGGGATAGGCGACCACCGAAATCTGGTGCTGTTCGTCGGCTTTCAGGCGGAGCACACGCTGGGACGCCGGATCCAGAGCGGCGAAAGGGTCGTGCGTATTCTCGGCCAGGAGTACGAGCGCCGGGCCGAAGTAGAGACCATCGCCGGCTATTCGGCTCACGCCGATCGGGACGAGCTGCGGGCCTGGGTGAAGCGGCTCGGCGGCCCGATACGGCGGGCCTTCGTGGTGCACGGGGAACCCGTGGCTCTGGAAGCCATGGCGACGATACTGCGGGAGGAGGGAGTGCAGGACGTGAGGGTGCCGAAGCACGGGGAGAGCTTCGACCTGTGACGGCGGACAGGCGGACGGTCGGACGGGCGGACAGATTGCAAGGACCCTCCTTCCCTCGTTCCCTCCTTCCCTCGTTCCGCCAGGTATTCCTCTGGCTTCTTCTCGCCGCAGCCACTGTCTATACCGGGGCCCTCGTCATGGTGCTGATCGTCAGCCAGCAGGACCAGCGCCGGGCGGCCGATGCCATCGTGGTCCTGGGCGCGGCTCAGTACAATGGCCGCCCTTCGCCGGTGCTTCGCGCCCGGCTCAATCACGCGCTGAGCCTCTACCGTGAAGGGCACGCCCCCCGGATCATCGTCACCGGGGGGATGGGGCGGGGAGACACCACGAGTGAAGCCACGGTGAGCCGCCGCTTTCTGGTGACCCACGGCGTTCCTCCGGAGGCCGTAGTTGTCCAGGCGCAGGGGCGCTCGACCCAGGCGTCGATGACCGCCGTAGGCGAATGGTTGGAGTATGAGGGACTTCGCCGGGTGATCCTGGTCAGCGACCCCTTTCACATGTTTCGCCTCCAGATGGAGGCTCGGCGAACCAATCTGGAAGCCTATACCTCGCCAACCGAAGACAGCCCCATCTCCGACAACCCTGTGTTGGAGCTGCGGTACCTCTTTGCCGAGGGGTTCAAGATTCCGGTAGCGTGGTTTCGGGCCGCGCTGTCCCCTTTCACTTCTCACTCGCGATCTCTATGACGCTCGTTACCACGGAACGCACCCACACCGGGAAGGTCGTGAATCTGGACCTCGACACAGTGCGCTTTCCCGACGGATCCACGGGCCAGCTCGAGATGGTGCGGCATCCCGGTGCCTCGGCCGTCGTACCCCTGCTGGACGAGCCCCGCAGCCCCGACCCGCGCGTCCTCCTGATTCGGCAGTTCAGACACGCGGCCGACGACTTCATCTGGGAAATACCGGCGGGCCGGCTCGATCCTGGCGAGACCCCCGCCACCTGCGCCCAGCGTGAGCTGGAGGAAGAGACCGGGATGAGCGCGGACGTCCTCTCCCGGCTGACCACGATCTTCACCACGCCCGGATTCACCGATGAAAAGATTCACCTGTTCCTGGCGCAGAATCTAAAGCAGGGCAAGCACCGCCGGGAGAAGGACGAGTTCATGGAAGTGCAGACCCGCAAATGGTCCGAGGTCATGGCTATGATACGGAATGGCGAGATCCGTGATGGCAAGACGCTCGTGGGGCTCATGTTCGTGGAGAGTTTCCGGAGGAAAACGAGTTACTAGAGGGCTATAATTCCTCCATGCCCGCACAATCGGTGGACACCCTGTCTCGGTCGCTCAACAAGGGCGTTCTCGCGCCCGTGTACTACTTCTACGGTCCGGAGGACGTCCTGAAGGACGAAGCCGTCCGCGCCATACTGGACAAGGCTCTCGATCCGGCGCTGCGGGATTTCAACTTCGACCAGCGCTCGGCCGCCCAGCTGGATGCGGAGGATGTGTACGCTCTGTGCAACACCCTCCCGATGCTGGCCGAGCGGCGCGTCGTGCTGCTCCGCGACATCGAGGGCTGGAAGCGGAAGACCAAAGGCCGGGCCGAGTTCCTCCGGTATCTGCAGCGACCCAGCCCCGAGACCGTGGTGATCATGGTGCAGGGCTCGGGCGAGGACAACGAAGACAAAGAGCTGGCCGCCGGCGCCTGTACCGTCCGTTTCGATCCACTTCCGGCGGAGCGCGCGCGCAAGTGGCTGCTTCATCATGCAGGCAAGCTTGGGGTGACTCTGGAGAACGAGGCGGCGGACCACCTCATGCGCTCGGTCGGCGCCGATCTGGGAGCACTCGCGTCGGAACTGAGCAAGCTGGCAGCGCTGCCCTCCGGGGAGCCCCTCACCGCCGGGCAGGTGGGCGAGCTGGTCGGCGTTCGGCATGGAGAGACGCTGTGGGACTGGTGCGAGGCGGTGTTGGAGGGAGAGGCCGGCCGTGCGGTGACGCTGCTGCCGGGTGTACTGGGACAGGCAGGGATCTCAGGGGTCAAGCTGGTCACCGCCATCGGCACCGCACTGGTGGGCCTCGGCATTGCCCGGGCTCATTACGACCGGGGTTTGCGCGGCCGGGCGCTGGAGGGCGCAGTTTTCAAGACCCTGCTTAGCGTCCGGCCGTTCGGGGTACTAGGCTATAGGGAAGAAGCAGGCCGCTGGAGCCGCTGGGCTCCGGCCTGGCCGAACGACAGGATCCGCGCTGCTCTTCGCGTGGCGAGAGACACCGACGCGGCGCTCAAGAACACCACGGTTTCCGATGAGCGGGGACTCTTGACCGACCTGGCACTTCAGATTGGGATACCATCCGCGGAGGCAGCATGAGCGGGAAGGACGGGGAGGTACGCCGTGCCCGGCCAGGGCTAGCAGCGGTGGTGCGGGCTCTACTGTTCCTTCCCGCCCTTACCGCCCTTACCGCCCTTCCCGCCTTCTCCCAGACCGACGCCCGCCTGGTGGACGCCATTCGCCAGGCGCAGGAAGGCAGGGGTGACACGGCCCGCACGAAGGTCCGGCGGCTGCTTGCGGCCACCTCGCCCACAGATTCGCTCTATCCTCAAATCATCTACACCCAGGCTATGGTCGCGAGCGAGGCCAACGAGATGCGGCGCCAGCTCCAGCGGGTGGCCGTCGA
>Ga0136617_10006082_pt1 | contig 10795 bp, 8 predicted proteins | sample AntDrymUQ3222106_2_FD_129672 | JGI IMG/M metagenome (GOLD analysis project Ga0136617, IMG submission 129672) | Polar desert sand microbial communities from Dry Valleys, Antarctica - metaG UQ322 (21.06) | ecosystem: Environmental > Terrestrial > Soil > Desert | place: Antarctica: Dry Valley...
AAATCTTCGAGCGCGATCTGGTTTTGCAAAATCGGCGTCTTGAATACCAGGACGCGGTCTTGCGCGAGGCTAGCGCTCATCGTTTTGCGGTCCGGCGCGGGTAATGCCGGGTCGAGCGATGCGCCGCTTTGCGCTAGAACCACGCCCAGCCGGTCGCGGATCGTCACCGCCCTGACGTCCGCTTCGCGCAGCGCCGAATCGGCAATGCGCTGCAAAACCTGGCGGTTGCCTGCGAATACGCCGTATTCCGATGCCGGCGCGAGCGCCCGCGCGATTGCCAGGCCGCGCTCTTCCAGCGATTGTTCGAGATCGGCGAAGCGTGTATTGATAAAGTAAACCGCGAGCAATATCGCGATCAGCGTCGCCGGCGCCAAAGCCAGCAGCAGGGCGCGCTGCCTGATGCCCCAGTGCTTCATGGCGCCGACTCCGCCGTGCGCAATTGTTCGAGCAGCATCGCTTCGCCGGGAACATCGAGTCCCAGCGAGCGCGCCACGTGGTAATTGACGCTGACATCGAAGTATTGCGGGAATTGCGGCGGCGGCAGGTTGCGGCCGGCCAGCCAGGCTCGAACCAGCTCTCCGGTCTGGCGGCCGACTTGCGCAGGAATCGAATGCACGGCGGCCAGCGCGCCGGCGCTGACATAAGCTGCCGAATAGGCAATCACCGGAGCCTGATAGCGGTAGCTGGTCAGCAATACCGCCTGCGCGGTTTCCCGGTTCAGCACGATGGGGTCGTGCAGCGTCAACAATACCGCGCTGTCGGCGAGCACGCGCTGCAACGCCGACAGCATCTGGTCCTGATCGTCGATCGCCTCCCAGTGAATCTGAAATCCAAAGCGCCTGGCGGCTGCCTGCAACCTCTCCGGCGATTCGACCGATTCGCCGGAGAGGACGACGCCGATATGCTTTCGCCGCGGCAGCAAAAACTGAATCAGCCGCAACCGGCGCGCCAGCGGCTGGTCGAGAAAAACGGCGGAAAACGTGCGGCGGTCGCGCGCGCCTTGCGCACGGACGATTTTCCTGTGAACCTGGCTCGGGATCAGCGTATTCAGCACGGGCGCTGGCGATTCCAGCGCCGCGACCGCCTGCGCTGCGCGCGTTCCAACCGGGACGATCAGGCCGGGGGTAGACCGCTCGGCTTCGCGCGCCAGCGCAGATAGCGGAACGATGCGAACCAGCGCCTGCGGGCGGGAGTTGTCTTTTTCCAGAGCTGCGACAAGGGCGTCAGCGGCTTCGCGGTAAGCGCCTGCGTTTTCGCTGAGCACGACCAGCACGCTCCGCGGCTCCGCCATCGCCGATGTCGCGGCAGTGAGTAGCAAGCCTAGGAGAATGGTCAGAAGCCGGCGCATCAGGAATTCAGACTTACCTGCGAATAATTGCGGCCATTCGAGCGGAATACATGCCCCCGATTGGCGGATGTGCTCATCACGCCATCCGTGCGCTAACGCATCATCAGACATTATTGCCGTTGCCGCGAGGATTTTGAATATGACTTTGGTATCAGGCCCCAGGCCAAAGGTGATCGCTGCGGCCTCAGTTGTTGACAGGCCGGCGCACCGCGCCTAGCTTGTTCCCACGATCCCTGTAGAAATCCGTTATGAGCAAGGTCTGCCTCTATATCAGCGACGCGCTCGCAAGTTACGGCTTTCCGGACGGCCATCCGTTCGGAACCGATCGCCAGCGGGCATTCTGGCTTGAAACCGAGCGTCAGGGTTTATCTCGCAAGGTAGCCCAGTGCGAAGGCGGTGTCGCCACGCGAAGCGAGCTCGAGCGATTTCATACGCCGCGCTATCTCGACCGTGTGCGGATGCTTTCCGATACCGGCCTCGGTTTCATCGACAGCGGCGATACACCGGCTTTCGCCGGCGTCTATGAGGCGGCCGCGGCGGTGGTCGGCGCAGCGCTTGCGGGGCTGGCGCGCATTATGGCGAACGAGGCGCGCGGTTGCGCGCGCACATTCCAGCCCATCGGCGGCTTGCATCACGCGCGCCCCGATGCGGCGGCCGGCTTTTGCGTATTCAACGACATCGGCGTCGTGATCGAAACCCTGCGCGCGCAGCATCGCGTCAAACGCATTGCCTATATCGATATCGACGTGCATCACGGCGACGGCGTTTTTTATCCGTATCAGGACGATCCGGAATTGATCATCGCCGACATTCATGAAGATGGTCGTTATCTTTATCCGGGAAGCGGCGGCGCCGACGAAACCGGCGTCGGCAAAGCCAAAGGCACGAAGCTGAACGTCCCGCTGCGGCCTGGCGCCGGCGACAAAGAGTTTTTTGCGGCATGGGAAAAAGCGGAAGCGCTGCTGACCGCATACGAGCCGGAATTTTTCCTGTTTCAATGCGGCGCCGATTCATTGGCGGGCGATCCGCTCGCGCACCTGAACTACAGCAAGGCGGCCCATGCGCACGCGGCGCGCCGCTTGTGTTTGCTGGCCGAGCGCACTGCCGGCGGCCGCATCATGGGTTTCGGCGGCGGAGGCTACAACCGGAAAAATCTCGCCGAAGCGTGGAACGCAGTGCTCGCGGAATTTATCGCGATGTCAGCCTGATAACGTTAGATCACGGATGCTTATGACGTTGTCTTGGACGCGCGCTTGGGCGGGAAAACCAACCGGCTCTTCGTACGCACCAGCTTCGCGCTCTTTCATTCCGCGTCGCACCATAAGTACGCATCGGCGACATGCCGCCTGTCGCGCTCACTCCTTGATAGGGAATGGCAATGAACCTTTTGGTTTAGGCACAGGCATTGCTAAAACCAGCGGCATGAACGCAATCCATTCGATTTGCTGTTGTGGCGGCGGGGCCGACTCCAGGCGCCTGTGCGCAGCGAGCCTGCATCCGGGCGCCGGGCTCGCGGCGTGCGCGCTTTATCTGGCGCCGCGCATCCTGCGCGATCAGCCGTTGCCATGAATCTCGCCTCGCTGATTCGCGAGATCGGACGGGGCGCGCATGGCAGCCGCGATCTCGCAGAAGTCGATGCGCATGTTTTGTATCGCGCAATGCTGGACGGCGAAGTGCCCGATCTTGAGCTCGGCGCGATTCTGATCGCGCTGCGCATGAAGACCGAATCGCTGAGCGAACTGTGCGGCTTTCATGTGGCCGCACAGGAACGCATTGCCCATTTGCAAGCGCCCGCTGGCGCGCCGCGCCCGATCGTGATCCCGACGTACAACGGCGCGCGCCGCCAGGCCAATCTGACGCCGCTGCTCGCGCTGGCGCTGGCGCGCTTCGGCGTTCCGGTGCTTGTGCACGGCCTGGTCAACGGCAATGGACGCGTGTCCAGCGCCGAGATTTTCAGCCGGCTCGGCATCCAGCCGTGCGATTCGATCGAACACGTGCAGCGTGCGCTGGAGACGACGCGCATCGCGTTCGCGTCGACGGCGGTTTTGTGCGCCGGGCTCGATGCGCTGCTTGCCCGGCGTGCGAGGCTCGGCGTTCGAAATAGCGCGCACAGCGTCGCCAAGCTGATCGATCCGTTCCACGGCGCGAGCGTGCGGCTGGTGTCGGTTTCGCACCCCGCCTATCTTGAGAAGATGCGCGCGTTCCTTGGCGCGACCGTCGTGGTCGCGGCTCTTTCCGACGCCAATGATGTCGCAGAGAATGGCGGCCGCGCGCTGCTCTCCCGCGGCACCGAAGGCGAAGCCTACGCGAATCCGAAACGGCGGCGGTCTATCGAATACTTCGATGCGGCCGGCAGTCGCAATCTGTTCGACATGGAGGAGACCGCGCCGCACCAGGATTTGGCGCAATTGCCGGCTGCGATCGATGCCGAAGCGACTGCGGTCTGGATAGGCGCGGCGCTCGATGGCGAGGCGCCGTTACCGTCGCCGCTGCTCGACCAGATCGCCTGTTGCCTGTTTGCCTCGGGTCATAGCGACGACTTCGAGCAGGCGAAAGCCGTCGCCGGCGCATCCGCAACGCGCCGCCGTGTCGCGGCTTGAGCGGGCGGTACCTGTCTTGAAATCCATCTTGCTGATCAGCGCGCCCGCTGCAAGCGCGCCGCTTCTGGCCGCGATTGAAAAAGCCGGCCATCGGCTGGCTGCCGCGCTGACTTCGTTTGCCGATCTATCGCGCCTGGGCGAAGCGAGCGATTTCGATCTGATCATCGTAGCCGTCGATGCGCTGGACGATGCCGCGTTGGCGCTGTTGGCTGAACTGCATCGTCGCCGGCCTTGCCCACTCGTCGTCTTTACCCAAGACGCGAGCCGCGCACGCATTCAGGCGGCGATCGGCGCCGGCGTCGACGCGTATGTGATCGGCGGTTTCTCGCCCGAGCGTTTGAATCCTGTCATCGATGTCGCAACCGCGCGCTTCAACGAATCGCGGGTTCTGCAGCGTAAGCTCGCCCTGGCGCAGGACAAGCTCGACGAGCGCAAATTGATCGAGCGCGCCAAAGGGATGCTGATGAAGCTGCGCGGGATCAGCGAGGAGGACGCTTTCCGGGCTTTGCGCAAGGAAGCGATGGATAAAAACCTGCGCATGGGCGAAGTCGCCGCGCGCATCATCGCCGTAGACGATTTGCTCTGGCCACGGAACGTTGCAAGCACTCGCGGCAAAATACCCAATCTGGAGCGCAACTGATTTTTTTCGCACCACTACCGTGCGTTGCATCGCAATACGATTTTCCTGACGGTACCAAAAAACAGAACAAGATCAGCGTGTCATCTTGCTGGTCAGGGCGGGCACGAGGTGTGCTACGGAGAAGAATGAAAGCGAGGCCGAGGCAAAAGCGCGGCCTGCGAAGATGATTTGAAGTGCAGTAAATCGGGCTAACGATGGCCCAACCGGACAAAGGCGTCCTTCGGCGAGAAAACTCGCGCGAACGGCGCCTTTTTTATTGGAACGCTTATTTGAAACGAATAGAGCGGAGGATGCAGCGATGACGCAACAAAAACCGCAGCAAAAACGTATTGCGCCAGGTTCGCCACAGCGGCGGAAATTTCTGAAGCAGGCGGCGGCAGCAGGCGGCGCGGCCATGCTGGCGAGCCCGCTCGGTTATGGCGCGTGGGCCGCGGGTTCCGACGCCCCGGAAAAAAAGGAAGTCAAAATCGGCTTCATTCCGCTCACCGATTGCGCGTCGGTCGTGATCGCGTCGGTGATGAGGTTCGACGAGAAGTACGGAATCAAGATCACGCCTAGCAAGGAAGCGTCGTGGGCTTCGGTGCGCGACAAGCTGGTCAACGGAGAGCTCGACGCCGCCCATGTGCTGTATGGGCTGATCTATGGTGTGCAACTCGGCATTGGCGGGCCGAAGAAGGACATGGCGGTGCTGATGAACCTGAACCACAACGGCCAGGCGATCACGCTTTCCAATCAGCTCAGGGACAAAGGCGTGAGCGATGGCGGATCGCTGAAAAAACTGGTGACCACCGAAAAGCGCGACTACACGTTCGCGCAGACTTTCCCGACCGGAACGCACGCGATGTGGATTTACTACTGGCTGGCGGCGCACGATATCCATCCGTTCCGGGACGTCAAGAATATCGTCGTGCCCCCGCCGCAAATGGTGGCGAATATGCGCGTCGGCAATATGGACGGCTTCTGCGTCGGCGAGCCCTGGGGCAATCGCGCGATTTACGACAAGATCGGTTTCACTGCCGAGACCACGCAAGGCATCTGGAAAGACCATCCTGAGAAGGTGCTGGGAACGACCGCCGAATTCGTGCAGAAAAATCCGAACACGACGCGGGCGATGATGATGGCGATCCTCGACGCCTCGAAGTTCATCGACGCCATGGCCAATCGGCGCAAGGTCGCCGAGATCATCGCCGACAAATCCTATGTCAATTGCCCGGTCGATGTGATCGATCAGCGGCTGGTCGGCAAATACGATAACGGCATCGGCAAGAAATGGGACGACCCGAACTACATGAAGTTCTACAACGACGGCGCGGTGAATTTCCCTTACCTGTCCGACGGCATGTGGTTCCTGACCCAGCACAAGCGCTGGGGCCTGCTCAAGGACGACGTCGACTACCTCGCGGTTGCCAACAAGGTTAACCAGGTCGCGCTTTACAAGGAAGCCGCAAGCCAGGTCAAGGCGCCGATACCGCCGGATTTGATGCGCTCGGCGAAACTGATCGACGGCGTCGTCTGGGACGGCAAGGATCCGAAGAAATACGCCGGCAGTTTTGCCGTCAGGGTTTAAACGTAACTCTCAAACAGAACGATCGAGAGGAAATCATGAAACTCGCGACAACTCCGTCCGGCGGACGTATCAGAATAGTGAGCTTGCGTAAGTTCGAGCTCGGCGACGACGCCCGCCGTCCGCGTCCAGCCAGGTCCGCGGCCTCCAGCGCGGATCAGACCGGAGCCCCGGCAACGCCCGGTGAAAGCCCGGCGCCGCCGGCTTCGCGCGCATTAGCCAGCCTCGCGGCCGCGTCGCGCGCGATGATGCCCGTCGCGCTGGGGCTGATTGTCTTTATCGGAATCTGGGCGCTGATAGCGCAGATAAGCACGCTGCCAAATCCGGCGAAAACCTGGGAAGCGGCGCTGATTCTGTTCAGCGATCCGTTTTACGTCAAAGGGCCGAACGATCAGGGCATAGGCTGGAACATCCTGGGGTCTTTGCAAAGAGTCGCCGTAGGCTTCGGGCTGGCGGCGCTGGTCGGCATTCCGCTTGGCTTCATGATCGGCCGCTTCAAGTTTCTATCCGACATGGCGGCGCCTATCATCAGCCTGCTGCGGCCGGTTTCTCCGTTGGCGTGGCTGCCGATCGGCTTGCTCGTATTCAAGGCGGCCGGTCCCGCGGCGATCTGGGTGATCTTTGTTTCCGCGATCTGGCCGATGATTATCAACACCGCGGTCGGCGTCAGGCAAATTCCGCAGGACTACATGAACGTCGCCAAGGTCTTGAATCTTTCCGAATGGAAAGTGTTCACCAAAATCCTGTTTCCGGCGGCGCTGCCGTACATGATGACGGGCGTGCGGCTTTCCATAGGCGTCGCCTGGCTCGTGATCGTGGCCGCCGAAATGCTGACCGGCGGCGTCGGCATCGGCTTCTGGGTGTGGGACGAGTGGAACAACCTGAACGTCGAGCACATCATCATCGCCATTTTCGTGGTCGGCATCGTCGGGCTGCTGCTGGAGCAGGCGCTGCTGCTGTTGGCCCGACGCTTCGAATATCGCTAGGAGATCGCTATGGAAAAGCTCGTGCAAATCGAGAACGCCGACGTTGCGTTCTACACCAAAAAAGGTTTGTTTCAGGCGCTGCGCGGCATCGACCTGACGGTGACCCAGGGCGAATTCGTGACCTTGATCGGCCATTCCGGTTGCGGCAAATCGACGCTGCTCAACCTGATCGCAGGCCTCGTCATGCCGACGCGCGGCAACGTATTCGTCAATGGCCGCGAAGTCGCCGGGCCGGGGCCGGATCGCGCGGTGGTCTTCCAGAACCATTCGCTGCTGCCGTGGATGACCTGCTTCGACAACATTTATCTCGCCGTCGAGCGCGTATTCGGCGGGAGTGAGCCCAAGGCGCAGCTCAGGGACCGCACGCGCGCGGCGCTCGAACTCGTGCATCTCGCCCCCGCCGAGAACAAGCATCCGCACGAAATCTCCGGCGGCATGAAGCAGCGCGTCGGCATCGCGCGCGCTTTCGCCATGCAGCCGAAAATCCTGTTGCTGGACGAGCCGTTCGGTGCGCTCGATGCCTTGACCCGCGCCCATTTGCAGGACGAGTTGATGGACATCGTCGCCAAAACCCGCAGCACCGTGGTCATGGTGACGCACGATGTCGACGAGGCGGTGTTACTGTCGGACCGCATTGTGATGCTGACCAATGGCCCGGCAGCCGTGGTCGGCGATATCGTCAGCGTCGATCTGCCGCGGCCTCGGGACCGCTTGGCCCATGCCAGTGATTATCGCTATCACGAGCTGCGCACCGCGGTGCTCGAATTCCTGTACCGGAAACAAATGTGCCCGGCGGCGTAATCCCATCAGCGGCGATTCTGTCGGTTGCCGCGTTCTGCGCCTGATTCCGCGAGGACGCTGGCGTCCCCGCGCACCATAGCAAGGCAAGCATCGGTTTGCAGTGCACCATATCCAAGCATGCGCGCAGCGGCCGGAACCCATCCGTCGAACCAAATCATTGAACGGAAAGAATATCTACAGATGGTATGGAGCTGCGAAACCGGAGGCTGGAGCAACCACGGCGAGCAAGATGAAAACAGGAAAAGTCTATTTGGTTGGCGCCGGCCCCGGCGACATCGAACTACTGACGCTAAAGGCGGTGCGCGCGCTCGGCATCGCCGATGTCGTACTGATCGACGATCTCGTCAATCGCGAGGTGCTCCAATTCGTGCGCGCCGATGCGCGCGTCGTCGAAGTCGGCAAGCGCGGAGGCTGTGCTTCCACGCCCCAAGCCTTCATCGAGCGCCTGATGATAGGCGAAGCCGGCGCGGGACGCATCGTTGCGCGCGTCAAGGGCGGCGATCCTTTCGTATTCGGACGAGGTGGCGAAGAAGTCCAGGCGCTGCGCGCGGCTGGTGTCGAAGCTGAAGTCATCTCGGGCATCACATCGGGTATGGCGGCGGCTGCGGCGCTCGGCATTCCGGTTACACATCGCGATTGCGCGCGCGGCGTGACTTTGCTCACCGGTCATACCAGAAACGGCGCGGAGCCGAATTGGAAAGCGCTGGCGCAAGGCGGGACCACGCTCGTCATCTACATGGGCGCGTCGCGTCTGGCGATGATAGTCGCCGAGCTGCTTGCCGCGGGAATGCCGTCCCGGACACCGGCTGCGATGGTCCAGAACGCAACCTTGCCGTCGCAGCGCAGCGTTATTTCGGATTTGCGCAGTCTGCCCACAGCGGTTGCGAACGCGGGGCTGGGCAGCCCGGCGATCGTCGTCATCGGGGAGGTCGCCAGGCTTGCGGCGCAGACTGCTGCGGCATGTTTCGAATCGCTGGATTCCCGCGTGCGCGGAAATGACAAGCTGGTTTTCGAGCCGAAGCGCGAGCGCCGTGGATAACGCTATGAAAAAACTGAAACTCGTGATGGTCGGCAATGGCATGGCCGGCGTGCGCACGCTCGAAGAGCTGCTGAAGATCGCACCCGACCTGTACGACATCACGGCGTTCGGCGCGGAGCCGCACGCCAATTACAACCGCATCTTGTTGTCTCCGGTGCTCGCCGGCGAAATGACGATCAAGGACATCATGCTGAACGATGTTGATTGGTACGCCGCTAACGATATCCGTCTCCATCTCAACAAGAAGGTCGTCAAGATCGATCGCATCGCGCGCAAGGTGATCGCTGCCGACGGCACCGAAGAACCGTATGACCGATTGCTGCTCGCGACAGGCTCGAATCCGTTCATCCTGCCGATCCCGGGCGTGGCTCTCGACGGTGTGATTACCTATCGCGACATCCACGACACCGATGCGATGATCGCAGCGGCAGCGCAGTACAAACATGCCGTCGTCATCGGTGGTGGCTTGCTTGGCCTCGAAGCAGCGAACGGCCTGAAGCTGCGCGGCATGAATGTGACCGTCGTGCATTTGATGGACTGGCTGATGGAGCGGCAGCTCGACAAGGTCGCGGCCGGCATGCTGCAGAAATCGCTCGAAGCGAAAGGCTTGCAGTTTCTGCTGAAAACGCAGACCAGCGAAATCGTCGGCGACAATAGCCGCGTCAAGGCAGTTAAATTCAAGGATGGCCGCGAGCTTGCCGCCGATCTCGTCGTCATGGCGGTCGGCATACGCCCGAACAGCGATCTCGCACAATCGACCGGCCTTTATTGCAATCGCGGCATCGTCGTCAACGACACCATGCAGACGTACGATCCGCGCATCTACGCTGTCGGGGAGTGCGTATCGCATCGCGGCGTCGCTTACGGGCTGGTAGCGCCCTTGTTCGAAATGGCCAAGGTGTGCGCGAATCATCTGGCGCACATGGGTATCGGACTTTACGCGGGTTCGGTGATGTCGACCAAGCTCAAAGTAACCGGCATCGATCTTTTTTCAGCCGGTGACTTCAGCGGCGGCGATACGACCGAAGAGATAGTGATGTCCGATCCATTCGCGGGCATCTACAAGAAACTCGTGATCCGCGACAACAAATTGATCGGCAGCGTTTTGTACGGCGATACGGTCGACGGCTCATGGTATTTCCAGTTGCTGCGCGATCGGCAGGATATCCACGAAATCCGCGATCAGTTGCTGTTCGGTGAATCGCATCTCGGCAATCTCGGACACCAGGGGCAAAGCAAGGCATCGGCGATGGCCGATAGCGCCGAAGTGTGCGGCTGCAACGGCGTGTGCAAAGGGACCATCATCACCGCCATCAAGGAAAAAGGTTTGTTCACGCTCGACGACGTGCGCAAGCACACGAAAGCTTCTTCGTCGTGCGGCTCGTGCACCGGGCTCGTCGAACAACTGCTTGCCTCGACCGTCGGCGGCGCTTACCAGCCGGCTGCGAATTTGCGCAAAGCGATGTGCGGCTGCACCGAACTCACGCACGAAGAAGTGCGCAAAGCGATCCGCGACGAAAAACTGCTGACGATTCCGCAAACGCGCGAATTCCTGAACTGGCAAACAGCGAGCGGTTGTGCTTCTTGCCGCCCGGCGCTCAATTATTATCTGATCTCGACCTGGCCGCACGAAGCCGAGGACGACAACCAGTCGCGTTTCATCAACGAGCGCGCGCACGCCAACATTCAGAAGGACGGCACGTTCTCGGTCGTGCCGCGCATGTTCGGCGGCAACACGACGGCCGCCGATTTGCGGCGCATCGCCGATGTCGTCGACAAATACCAGATCCCGACGGTGAAAGTCACCGGTGGTCAGC
>Ga0136617_10006083_pt1 | contig 10795 bp, 13 predicted proteins | sample AntDrymUQ3222106_2_FD_129672 | JGI IMG/M metagenome (GOLD analysis project Ga0136617, IMG submission 129672) | Polar desert sand microbial communities from Dry Valleys, Antarctica - metaG UQ322 (21.06) | ecosystem: Environmental > Terrestrial > Soil > Desert | place: Antarctica: Dry Valley...
TCTGGAGCCCCAGCGCCTCCTGCGGGCGCTGCGAGGACTTCAGCGCGCCGCCGGCGGGATCGACGAAGTCGACGCGCGCGGGGGACATCTCGTCGGCGATCTGGGGATCGGTGAGCTGGGCGAAGAACGCGAGCGAGCGCCGCCGCGCGGCGCGCTTGCGGCGCGCCTGCGCGCTCCCGCCGCGGCGGACCACGTAGGACTCGCCGCGGCCCTTGGCGAGCGGCACGAAGCCGGCACCCGACCCGGGCTCGACCGTCTCGCGGAGGGTGGAGCGGCCCGTCGGATCGGCCGACGAGGCGGGCGCGAGGGCGAGGGCGAGCAGCGCAAGCACCGCAGCCGCGGTCGGGAGGCGTCGCATGCGCGCATCCTGCCAGACCGCGAGGCGGGCGTCGACGCGACGTCAGGGCACGAGGACGGCGAGTCTCACAGCGAGATCTCCTGCGCCTCCACGCGGCCTTCACGCCACGCGCCGTGCGCCGCGATCGCGATCGCGAGGTCCTGAATCGCCAGGCCGGTGGAGTCGAACAGCGTCACCGCGTCCGCATCCGACCGCCCCGGCGCGGCGCCGGCGAGCACCGCGCCGAGGTCGGTGACCGCGTCGCGCGTGATCCGGCCGGCCTGCACCGCGCCGGTCAGCTCGCCGCCGTGGGACGCCTGCGCCCACTCGTCGCAGTACAGCGCGCAGCGGCTGACGGCCTCGATGCTCGCTTCCGCCTTGCCGGGACCGTCGGCGCCGAGCATGTTGAGGTGCAGGCCCGGGCGCAGGTCGCCGGCCTCGACGACCGGCTCGTGGCCGGGCGTGACGCAGCACACGACGTCGCACGCCAGCGCCTCCGTGCGCGCGCCGGCGCTCCAGCCCAGCTCGTCGGCGAGCTTCGTGGCCGCCTCCGGCCGCGGATCGGCGCACACGCCCGGGCCGTAGCCGGCGGCGGCCAGGCAGCGCGCCGCCCACGCGCCGTGCAGCCCGCAGCCGATCACGCCGACAGACGCCGCGCCCGGTCGTGCCAGCGCCTGCGCGGCGACCGCCGCGACGGCGCCCGTGCGCAGCGCGGTGACCGCCCGCGCGTCGAGCAGCATCCGCGGCGCGCTGGTCCCCGCGTCCGACAGGCAGACGATGCCCATGACGGTCGGCAGGCCGTGCGCCGCCGGGTTGCCGGGGAACGAGGAGACCCACTTGAGCATCGCGAAGCCGCCGCCGAGCGCCGGCATCGCGCGGAAGTCGCCGTGCGGGGGCGCCTCGAGGTAGACCTTCGACGGCATCGTCCACTTGCCCGCGTGGTGGGCGGCGAACGCGGCCCGCACGTGCTCGATCGCCTGCGCCGGCGAGACGGCGGCCAGCACGGCGTCGTGACCGAGGACCGGGACTACCACGCGCCCCAGGGCACCGGCGCGTCTGCCGGATGCCCGACGCCTTCCAGCCGCGCGGCGCGCAGCCACGGGTCGGGCGCCGCCTCGCGCGGGGCGGGCGGCGGCAGCGTGTCGCGCATGAACTGCTCCACCGCGGCGATCACCGCGGCCGCCTCCTCGGGGGAGGCCGAGGAGCCGTCGAGCCTCAGCCGCGGGCGCCGGTTCACGGCCGCGACCCTACCGGAGGGACGCTGGGATCCGGCTGCTCTATACCAACGTCATGACCAACCGCGCCGAGGAGGCCGCCCCGATCGAGTCGGAGCGCGAGCTGCAGGCCCACTATCCCGAGCCGATGGAGGTGGTCAGCCGCAAGGTGATCGACCACATCGACGCCCACTGCCGGCGCTTCATCGAGCTCTCGCCGTTCTGCTGCCTCGGGACGACCGGCGCGTCCGGGCGCGGTGACGTCTCCCCCGCGCGGCGACGAACCCGGCTTCGTCCGCATCCTGGACGAGCGGCTTCTGCTGCTCCCTGACCGCCCCGGCAACTATCGCCTCGACTCGATGCGCAACCTGCTCGAGAACCCGGCCGTCGGGATGATGTTCCTGATACCCGGCATCTTCGACGTGCTGCGCGTCGCCGGCCGCGCCGAGGTCGTAGCCGACGAAGAGCTGCTGGCACCGAGCGCCGTGAAGGCGAAGGCGCCGGCGACCGGCCTGCTGATTTGTGTCGAGGAGGCGTTCATGCACTGCGGGCGGGCGGTGAAGCGCGGGCGGCTGTGGGAGCCCGAGGCGCAGGTCGATCGCAACGCCCTGCCGCGCCTCGCCGAGATGCTCGCCGATCACGTCGCGAGCACCGAGCCCTCGATCCGCGAGGAGCTCGACGACCTCGCGGAGGAGACGTACATGGAGAGGGACAACCTGTACTAGGGCAGCCTCCCGCGCCAGCGCAGCGAGAACGCGATCGCGCCGCCCAGCAGCAGCAGGCCCGCGGCGGCGAAGCCCGCGCTGATCTCGCGCCGCTCCTCGCGCGTGCCGATCTGGGAGCCGAGCCGCTCGTAGACCTGATCGAGCGCGCCCGCGTCCTCGGCCGCGAACGCCGCGCCGCCGGACAGCTGCGCGACCTCGTCGAGCGCCTCGGGGTCGGGCGGCACGGAGAGCACCTGGCCGTTCGCCTCGATCTGCCCGCTGGACGTCCCGAGCGCGACCGTGTAGACCGGCACGCCGGCGGTCGCGGCTCGGCGGGCCACCTCGGCGGGGTCGCGCCCGGTCGTGGTGGCGCCGTCGGACAGCAGCATGACCGCGGCCGGCGGGCTCTCCTCACCCCGCTCTCCGAGCGCCTGCAGGGCGCTGGCGAGCGCGTCGCCCGTGGCGGTGCCCCCGTCCGCCGCGAGCCGATCGACGGCGGCCCGCACCTGATCGCGGTCGTCGGTCGGCCGCAGGACCGTGTGCGGCGCGTCGGAGTAGGCGACGAGCCCGACCCTCAGCTCCTCGGGCACGCGGTCGAGGAAGCGCTCGCCGGCGGCCTTGGCGGCGGCGAGCCGCGACGGGGCGACGTCGGTCGCGTTCATCGAACCAGAGGTGTCGGTGACGAGCACGACCGACGCCTGCTCCACCGGGACGGCGACGGTGGTCTCGGGGCGCGCGAGCGCGAGCGCGAGGCCCGCGAGCGCGAGGCACAGCAGGGCCGGAGGCACCAGGCGGCGCCAGCGCGCGCCGCGCGTCACGACGCTCGCCAGCGTCGCCATCGCCGGGAAGCGCACGACGTAGCGGGCGGGCCGGCGGCGCGCAAGGGCGAGCGCGGCCAGCGCCAGCGGGACGACGGCGAGGCCGAGCAGGAAGATCGGGGCTTGGAAGCTCATCGCAGGCTCCGTCCCAGCGCGCGCAGCCAGTCGCTGTCGGTGCTGAGCGTGACGTGCCGGGCCCGCGCGCGGCGCAGCGCGGCCTCCAGGGCGTCGCGGCGGGCGAGCTCGGCGGAGGCGAAGGCGCGGCGCAATTCGCCGCTCGCCGTGTCGATCTCCATCCGCGCGCCCGTCTCGGGATCGACGAGCGTGAGCTGGCCCGCGTCGGGCAGCTCGGCCTCGCGCGGGTCGGCCACCTCGACGGCGAGCACGTCGTGCCGGCCGGTCAACGCGCTCAGCGCGCGCGTCCAGGGCGCACCCGGAGGTGCGGCCTCGCGGAAGTCCGAGACGACCACGACGAGCCCGGGGCCGCGGGCGAGGCGCATAATGCGGCGCAGCCCGAGCGCCAGCGGGTCGGCGGGCGGCGACGCGCCGTCGGGCGCGACGCCGGCGGCGACCGCCCGGCGGAGCGCGACGAGCGCGTGGCGGCCGCCGCGCGGCGGCAGCAGCTTCTGGACGTCCGCGCCGCACGTGAGCAGCGCGACGCGGCCGGCTCGGCGGACCGCCAGCCGGCCGACCACCTCGGTGACGCCGGCGGCCACGTCGGACTTCAGCCGCGCCGCGGTGCCGAACGCCATCGAGGCCGAGACGTCGAGCAGCACCCACGTGGTGAGCGCGCGCTCGGGCACGTGCTCGCGCACGTGCGCGATGCCCGTGCGGGCGCTTGCCGCGGCGTCCAGGCGGCGGACGTCGTCGCCCACCTGGTACGGGCGGATCTGCGCGAGCTCGGTGCCCGTTCCCAGGCCCGCCGCTCGCCGCTCGCCCGGCAGCGCCCCAGCCGCCCGGCGCGCGAGGACGAGGTCGAGCGTCTCCACGAGCGGGCCGGGCATGGGGCCCGGTCCCTGCCCGCCGGGCGGCGGAGTGAGCGGCGACGGATCGGCCTTCACGCCGCCACCGCCTCGGCCCGCGGCTCGGACACCGTGCCGCCGACCGCGCCGAGGATGCGCGCGAGGACGTCGTCGGGCGCGACGCCGTCGCCCAGCGCGTCGTAGGTGAGCACCAGCCGGTGGCGCAGCACGTCCGCGGCGAGGTCGACGACGTCCTCGGCCACCGCATGGGCGCGTCCTCGCAGCAGCGCGAGCGCCTGGGCGGCCTGGATCAGGCCGATCGGCCCGCGCGGGCTCGCGCCGTACTCGATCAGCGGCGCCACGTCGTGGAGCCCGTAGCGGTCGGGACGGCGCGTGGCGTCGGCGAGCGCGACGGCGTACGCGATCACGTCGCGATCGACGAACACTCGCTGCGCCGCGGCCCGGTAGCGCTCGAGGTCCTCCACGCCGAGGCGCTCGCGCACCTGCGGCGGCGCCCCGATCGCGCGACCGACGACGGCCGCCTCCTCGCCGACCGTCGGGTAGTCGACGAGCAGCTTGAACAGGAAGCGGTCCACCTGCGCCTCGGGCAGCGGGTAGGTGCCCTCGGACTCGATCGGGTTCTGGGTCGCCATCACCAGGAACGGCGACGGCACCGGATGCGTCACCCCGCCGATCGTGACCTGGCGCTCCTGCATGACCTCCAGCAGCGCCGACTGCACCTTGGCGGGCGCGCGGTTGATCTCGTCGGCGAGCAGGAAGTTGCCGAACACGGGACCCAGCTCGGTGTCGAAGCGGCCGGTGTCGGGCCGGTAGACGCGCGTCCCGACGAGGTCGGACGGGACCAGGTCGGGTGTGAACTGGATGCGGCGGAAGCTGCCACCGAGCACCGAGGAGAGCGTCTTGACGGTCAGCGTCTTGGCCAGCCCCGGCACGCCCTCCAGCAGCACGTGGCCGCCGGCGAGCAGCGCCACGAGCAGGCGCTCGAGCATCGCGTCCTGGCCGACGATGACTCGCTTGAGCTCGTACATGGCCTCCTCGAGGCCCGCACGCGGGTCCTCGGAGGAGGCCATCTCGCGATGGTCGCCGGTCATCAGACCGAAGGCGCCGGGGTCGAGCTGTCCTGGCTCTCGGCGCCGCGCTGCGCGCCGTCGCGCTCCGGGCAGTCGTCGCGGTCCGGGCGGGCCCGATCCTGCTCGTCCTGGATGAACGTGGACGCCGGCGCAGGGGCGGGAGCGGCGTCGTCGCCGCCGGTCGCCGCGAGCGCGGCCGGGACGCCGATCGCCAGCGAGCCGCCGGCGAGCGCGAGCGCCAGCGTGCGCTTGAGCTTGGTGGATGCGGACACGAGGTCCTCCTCCTTGGTGGGTGGGCTGGACTTGCCTTCCCGAGGCTGGCCGCGGGTTCGTCACGTCCGGATAAGCGCGCCGTTGAGCCCCGCTTCATCGCGCGCGCGCAGGATGGTGGCCATGCGCGTGCTGATCGCCGAGGACGAGCCCCGCATCGCGGGCGCTGTGGCCCGCGGGCTGCGCCGCGAGGGGATGGCGGTCGACGTCGCCGGCGACGGCGCGGCGGCCCTCTACAAGGCGCGGGTCGTTCCCTACGACGTCGTCGTGCTCGACCGCGACCTGCCCGAGGTGCACGGCGACGACGTCTGCCGTGCGCTCGCCGCCGAGCAGCCCGAGACCAAGGTGCTGATGCTCACCGCGGCGCGCTCGACCGACGATCTCGTCACCGGCCTCTCGCTCGGCGCCGACGACTACCTGCCCAAGCCGTTTCGCTTCGCCGAGCTGGTCGCCCGCCTGCGCGCGCTCGCGCGCCGCGCCGGAGCGGCGCGCCCAGCCGTGCTCGGGGCCGCCGACGTGGTGCTCGACCCGGCGCGCCACACCGCCACGCGCGGCGGCCGCCCGCTCGAGCTCACGCCGAAGGAGTTCGCCGTGCTCGAGGTGCTGCTCGCCGCCCAGGGCGGCGTCGTCACGCCGGAGGAGCTCGTCGAGCGCGCGTGGGACGAGCAGCTCGACCCGCTCTCCAACACGGTGCGCATGACGATCATGACCCTGCGCCGCAAGCTGGGCGAGCCGCCGCTGGTCCAGACGGTCCGCGGCAGCGGCTACCGCGTGTGACGCCGACGCTGCGCATCCGGCTCACGGCGCTCTACGGCGGGCTGTTCGTCGTCTTCGTCGCGATCCTGATGGCCGCGTCGTACTGGTTGATGGGGCGCCACCTCGACCGCACCCTGCCCGCGCCGGAGGCCGACGCGGCGCTCGCGCAGCTCGGCACGCAGTACCTGATCGCGCTCCTGGGCGCGACGCTCGTCGCCACCACGCTCGGCTGGGCGCTCGCCGGGCGCGAGCTCGCGTCGGCGGCCGAGGCGTTCGCCGCCCGCGAGCGCTTCGTGGCCAACGCGGGGCACGAGCTGCGCAGCCCGCTGACGATCATCCGCACGGAGGTCGACGTCGCGCTCGCCGACCCGGACGCGACCGTGGACGAGCTGCGGGCCATGGGTGGCGACGTGCTCGAGACGGTCGACCGCATGGACGGGCTGCTCGACGGCCTCATGGCGCTCGTGCAGTCGGGCCGGCCGCTGGCGCGCCGGGAGCCGGTCGACCTCGCCGCGGTGGCCCGTGCGGCGGTCCGGCGCGTGGGCGCCCGCTCGGTCGGGCTGCGCCTCGACCTGCGGCCCGCGACCGTGCGCGGCGAGCAGCGGCTGCTCGAGCGCCTCGCCGAGAACCTGTTGGAGAACGGGGTCCGCTACAACGCGCCGGGCGGCTTCGTCTCCGTCCACACCGGCGCGCGCGACGGCGCGGCGCTGCTGCGCGTCGTCAACAGCGGCCCGCGGGTCGCCCCCGAGACGGCGGGGCGGCTGCTCGAGCCGTTCGAGCGCGGCGGCCGGGCGCGCGACGACCGTGGCGCGGGGCTCGGGCTCTCGATCGTCCGGTCGGTCGCCGAGGCGCACGGCGGGCGCGTCGCCATCCGCCCGCGGCCAGAGGGCGGGCTGTCCGTCGATGTCGTGATCCCGCGCAGCTAGTTAGGTCACGCGCCGGTCGTCGCGGAGACCGTCGCACTCGCCCCACCCGGAGTCGTGGTGACTGACCAGCATGGGCCGGTCCGGCGGGGTGGCGGCGAGCTCGAGCGTCGTGTCCATGCCGGACACGCCGTGCACCGCGGAGGCGGTGAGCAGGAGACCGGTGAGCAGCGTGGCGACGAATCCGGTACGGCGGAGCGTGGGGGTGCGCATGCTCAGACAGTCAAGCCGCGCACCCTCAAGCCCACCTCAAATCAGCCGGCGGAACCAGCGCAGCGACAGCCCGCCACCGGCCAGGAGCAGTGCGATCGCGCCGCCGGCGAACGCGCCGGTGATCTCGCGTGGCTCCTGCTTCATCGCCACCTGCGAGCCGAGCCGCTCGTAGACGGCGCTCAGCCCGCCGGCGTCCTGCGCACTGAACGCCTCGCCGCCCGAGCGCTCGGCGACCGCCTGCAGCGAAGCCGTGTCGGGCGGGACGGGCGTGCCGTCGGGCAGCGTGCCCTCCGGCGTGCCGAGCGCCACCGTGTACACGGGCACGCCGGCGCGGCGGGCCTCCTCGGCGACGGCGAGCGGATCGCGGCCGCTGGTGGACTCCCCGTCGGAGAGCAGCACGATCGCGCCCGGCGGGCGCTTGGCGCCCGTGCCCCGCTGCGCCTCCAGCATCGCCAGCGAGGCTGCGAGCGCGTCGCCCGTCGCGGTGCCGCCGCTCGGCTTCATCGCAGCGCGCAGCGCGTCGCGCAAGGCGGCGCGGTCGGTCGTCGGGTTCTGGATCGCCTCCGTGCGGTGGTCGAAGACCACGCCGCCCACCCTGACCTTCGCGGGGACCTGCGCCAGGAACGCCTCGCCGGCCTCACGGGCGGCGATCAGCCGCGACGGGGCGATGTCGGTCGCCTGCATCGAGCCCGAGTGGTCCATGGTCAGCACGATCGCGGCCTGCTCGGCGGGCACGGCGACGCTGACCTGCGGCCGCGCGAGCGCGACGATGAGCCCGGCCAGCGCGACGCCGGCGAGGGCGAGCGGCGCATGCCGCCGCCAGCCCGGCCGGCGCGGCACGACCGAGACGGCGGTGGGCGCCGCGGCGAAGGCCGCCGCCGCGCGGCGGCGGCGGCGCTCCGTCACGCCGTAGGCGAGCACGAGCAGCGGCACCAGCAGGAGGCCGAGCAGGAGCCACGGCGACGCGAAGCTCACGGCGTCTGTCCCGGACGGGTGCTCAGCTGGACCTCCAGCGTCCGCAGCTCGCCGTCCCGCCGCACCTCGACGTCGACGGACTCGCCGGGCGCCCGGTCCTGGATCGCCGCCGCGACGTCGTCGGGGTCGCCGATCCGCTCGCCGCCCACCGCCACGATCTCGTCACCGGCACGCAGGCCCGCGCGTGCGGCCGGGCCGCCGGCGGTGGCCTCGCGCACCACGGCGCCGCTGTTGCCCTCGGCGGTGGACACGCCGAGATAGGCCCGCCGGATCGCCTCGCCGCGCTCCAGCTGCGGGATCACGTCGCGCACGGTGTTGGCGGGGACGGCGAAGCCGATGCCGACGTTGCCCTGGCTGGTCCCGCCGGTCGCGATCTGCGAGTTCACGCCGATCACGCGCCCGGCCGCGTCGAGCAGGGGGCCGCCCGAGTTGCCGGGGTTGATCGGCGCGTCGGTCTGGATGACCGAGTCGATCTGGAAGCCGTCGGGCGCCTGGATGTGTCGGCCGGTGCCGGAGACGATGCCGGCGGTCGCCGTCTGCGGCAGCCCGAACGGCGAGCCGATGGCGACGGCGAGCTGGCCGGTGCGCACCGTGCTCGAATCGGCGAGCTCGAGCGCGCTCAGTGTGCCGGCGCGGGCCGGCTCGACGTGGAGCACCGCCAGGTCGGAGGAGGTGTCGACGCCGCGCACGTCGGCGGTGACGGTGCGGTCGTCGGAGAACTGCAGCGAGACCTGGTCGCTGTCGCCGACGACGTGCGCGTTGGTGACGACGGTGCCGTCCGTGTCGACGACGAAGCCGGTGCCCGAGCCGTTGCCGGCACGGATCGAGACGACCGCGGGGCTTGCCGCCTTGTAGATGGCGGCGACGTCGCCCTGCTGCTTGGGGGCGACGGCGACGCTGGCCTGCAGCGGCGCGCCGGCGGGCGGGTCGTCGCTGCCGATGACGCCCAGGCCGAAGGCCCCGGCGGCCACGAGCGTGACGGACACGAGACCGCCGGCGACGGCGGCGCGGAGGCGGCCCGAGCGGCGGGAGGGCGGGGAAGCGGGAGCGGGCGCGTCGGGCGGCGGCGGCGCCGCGGGCTCGGGGCGCGGCTCCGGGACGTGCACGCGGCGACCCTCCGTCGGGTCGCCGTGCAGCCAGAGGAGCGGATCGGTCATGGCACCAGGCTGCGCCATGCTCCGTCAGCTCCGCATAAGCCAGAAGTCCGCGTTGAGGCGGCGTTGAGGTCGCACGAGGGCCCGCCTTTAGGCGGCGCGCGGAAGGTGGTCCGCATGACGTTCGACACGCCCGACGGCTTCACGCTGTTCCTGTCGCGGATCGCCCGCACGCCGCTGCTCACGCCGGCCGAGGAGCTGCGGCTGGCACGGCGCGTCGAGCGCGGCGACCTCGCCGCCAAGGAGCGGATGGCCGAGGCCAACCTCCGCCTGGTCGTGCACGTGGCCAAGCGCTTCCAGCGCGAAGACCACGGGCTCACGCTGCCCGACCTGGTCCAGGAGGGGACGATCGGGCTGCTGCGCGCGGTGGAGAAGTTCGACCACCGCCGCGGCTACCGCTTCTCGACCTACGCGGTGATCTGGATCCGCCAGTCGGTCGGCCGGGCGATCAGCGAGAAGGGCCGCACGATCCGCCTGCCGACGCACATCGGTCAGCGGCTGCGCGAGCTCGACCGCGAGGAGCGCCGGCTGCTCTCCGAGCTCGGGCGCGAGCCCTTCCCCGCCGAGGTCGCGGACGCCCTGGACTGGCAGCCCGAGGAGGTCCTGCGCGCGCGCGACGTGCGCCGCACGACCGTGTCGCTGCACGAGCCGGTGGGCGACGGGGACGGGATCGAGCTGGGCGCGCTGATCCCCCAGGACGCCGCCGACGCGCCGGACGCGCGGGCGGAATCCGCCGCGATCGGCGCCCAGGTCCGCACCGCGCTGGGCCGGCTCACCGAGCGCGAGCGTGACGTGGTCGTGGCCCGCTACGGGCTCGACGACGACCCGGAGACGGTCACTCAGACGGCACGCCGGCTCGGCCTGCGGGCGGGCGACGTGCGCCGGCTCGAAGGGCTCGCGCTGCGCAAGCTGCGCGCGGCCCCCGAGGCAGCGACGCTGGCGGCATGAAACCTGAAGAGTGCCTGGGCACTCTTCAGGTTCAGACCGCGCACTCGCCTTCGCCGCGGATGACCTGGAACGGGACCTTGCGGTTCCAGTCGATGAAGTGGTTCATCGTCTCCAGGCCGAACTCGACCGGCATGGCGAGGTCGCGGACCTCGTCCTCGAACGCCTTGGTCCCGATGCGCGCGACGAAGTCGTTGAAGTGCTCGCCGTCGGTGCGTCCGGCCTCGTAGAAGCGCAGCCAGCGCTCGACGGCCTCCGGCACGCGCTTGGCGGGCAGCCGGACCTTCAGGCGGGCGCCGTAGGCGATCTCGCCGCCTTCGTAGTTGCCGCCGATGTGCGCCACGTAGGCCGGGATCGTGTGCTCGCCGACCTTGATCGACGCGCCGTAGAACCCGATGTTGCCGATGTGGTGCTGGCTGCAGCCGTTCGGGCA
>Ga0136617_10006084_pt1 | contig 10791 bp, 10 predicted proteins | sample AntDrymUQ3222106_2_FD_129672 | JGI IMG/M metagenome (GOLD analysis project Ga0136617, IMG submission 129672) | Polar desert sand microbial communities from Dry Valleys, Antarctica - metaG UQ322 (21.06) | ecosystem: Environmental > Terrestrial > Soil > Desert | place: Antarctica: Dry Valley...
AGTACCGTTTGCAAATCGCGCAAGCCTCCCGGACCTTCCTTGACATTTGGCTCCAAGTTGTACGTTGCGTCCTGATACTTCAAATGACGCTGTTGTTGCTCAAGCGACTTGGCGGCAAAGAACGCGTGCACGTCGAGCCTGGCAACGAACACCCGGCCGAATGCATTGAAAAGCGGCCGCGCGCCTTCGAGCAATCGGCGCTCGAGCAGGCTCGTGCGGATGGTGACGTCGCTACCCATCTCGCTTTCGCATTCGGGAATGGTCCGCACGGCGTGGCCGAGCTCGAGGCCGATGTCCCAAAGAGCAGCAAAAAAACGCTCAAGCAGATCGGCGGGCGGCAGCATCGACACCGGCAGCAGGACCAGGACATCGACATCCGAGTGGGGGAAGAGCTGGCCGCGGCCGTAGCCGCCAACCGCCAGCAGTGCAGCTTCTGCCGGTATGCCGCACTCGCGCCATACGCCGCGCACCACGCGATCGGTCAGCGTCGTCTGTTCGCGTAGCAACCGGGGCGTGTCCGGACGCGCAAAAAAGGCGGCGCGGAGAGTATCACGGCCGCTCTTCAGCTCAGAGCGCCAGAACGCAATGCGTGGCGTGCCGACGATCCCGACCGCCTTAGGGGTTGGCATCTCCAGCAGATCCCCAGGCGCTGCCATGGTGCTGCCGGTTAGGAGGGGGCTCTAGGATACCGCCGGTGGTGGCGGTGAACCGGCGGAGGTCGTGAGCACTTCGTAACCGTCGTCGGTCACGAGAACCGTGTGCTCCCACTGCGCGGAAAGCGAGTGGTCGGCGGTGACGATCGTCCAGCCGTCGGCAAGGCAACGAATGCCCGACCGGCCTGCATTGATCATGGGTTCCACGGTAAAAATCATTCCGGGCTGGAGCTTCAATCCCGTTCCCGCGCGCCCGTAGTGCAAGACCTGGGGTTCTTCATGAAATTGGCGGCCGATGCCGTGGCCACAGAATTCGCGCACGACCGAGAAGCCATTGTTCTCGGCAAAGCGCTGAATCGTCGCGCCGATATCGCCAAGGTGCGCACCCGGCCTCACAGCGTGGATACCGCGCCACATCGCCTCGAACGTCACTTCGGCCAAACGCTTCGCCTGAATCGTCGGCTTGCCGGCGAAGAACATGCGGCTCGTGTCACCGTGAAATCCGTCCTTGATCACGGTGACGTCGACGTTAACGATGTCGGATTCGCGCAATTTTTTGTCACCAGGGATGCCGTGACAGACGACGTGATTCACCGACGTACAGAGCGACGCAGGGTAGGGTGAGTGGCCAGGTGGCGCGTAGTTGAGCGTGGCCGGAATCGTCTGCTGCACCTCGATCATGTAGTTATGGGCGAGCCGATCGATCTCGCCGGTCGTAACTCCCGGCTGAATATGAGGCGCCAGGTAGTCAAGAACTTCCGACGCCAAGCGACCGGCGATACGCATGCCGTCGATGTCGGTGCGGGACTTGAGGGTAACGGACATAAGCGTCTTATTTAAGAGGGCTCGTTAGGGTCGCAGCAGTTCGTTGATACTGGTCTTTGCGCGGGTCTTCGCATCGACCCGTTTGACGATCACCGCACAGTACAGATGGCAACGACCTTCGCTCGACGGCAAGCTCCCAGCGACGACGACGGAGCCGGCCGGCACGCGACCATAGGTGACTTCGCCGCTCGCGCGATCGAATATCTTGGTGCTCTGGCCGATAAAAACGCCCATGCCCAAGACCGAGTTCTCTTCGACGATGACCCCCTCGACTACTTCGGATCTTGCGCCGATAAAGCAGTTGTCCTCGATGATCGTCGGATTGGCTTGCACTGGTTCCAGGACGCCACCGATGCCGACGCCGCCCGATAAGTGCACGTTCTTGCCGATCTGAACACACGAGCCAACGGTCGCCCACGTGTCGACCATCGTACCCTCATCGACATAGGCGCCGATGTTCACGAACGACGGCATCAGCACAACGTTCCTGGCGATATATGCTCCACGACGAGCGACGGCGGGCGGCACAACACGAATGCCTGCAGCATCGAACTCGCCAACGGAGAAATCAGCAAATTTCGTCGGTACCTTGTCGAAGAACTGGAAAGGCGGATGGTCGGTGGCACTGCCGAACGTCATCCGCCGGTTGGCGTGCAAACGGAACGAAAGCAATACCGCCTTCTTAATCCACTGGTGTGTTGTCCACACGCCATTGGCCTTGGAGGCAACGCGCAGCTCACCCGTATCAAGTCGTGCGATGACCTGCGCGACGGCATCGCGGACCTCATGCGAGGCTGTCTCGGGCGCGAGGTCGTGCCGCTTTTCCCAGGCAGCATCAATCGTGTTCGCAAGCGCTTCCATGCAATCCTATCGTTTGAAAATCGATCATTTTACCGTGATGTGACGTTGATCCGCGGGTGTGGACAGCACCTTGCGATAGGTTGACTCAAGGAGCGCCGGCAGGACATACATGGGGATTTGCGCCAACGCAAAAAAGACCGTGACATCGAAATCAGCGCGGCCTTGCACCGCCACCAGCACCAGTCCCATATTGCAATTGCCGGACAACAACCCTGCGGTCAGCGCGGCGCGCCGGCCCAACCTGCGAAAGGCAATGAAACCGGCCGCCTGCAGTATTAGATTGAACGCAAAGGCTGCCAACGTCGCAACGGCCGCGTAGCCGGGCCGTGCGAATGCAAACGCCGTGACCCCGTCCATGATCGCGAGCGCAAAGATCACGAGGTTGATCACGGTCAGACCGTCGAGGAGCTCGTGCGCCGAGTTTAGCCTCGCGGGGGGAACGACGTGGCGGATCAGCGCTGCCGCGAGGAACGCGCCTCCGACGAGCAACCCCAGCCGGCCCATGAACTCCGGAATGCTCACGTCGAGCCCGAATCCGATGAGCGCGAGCGTCATCGGCGGCAACAGTAGCGGCACGAGCGCAGTCGCCATGAGCACACCGACAACCGCAAATGTCGCATCGAGGCCAAGAATCAGGGCGACTGGCACGCTCGAGACGATCGGCGAGGACGCGGCCATGAGCACAAGTGCATGCTGCAGCGACGCGGGCATCCCCCATGCGGCAAGTGGCAAAGTCATCAGCCAAACGAGCACCGGAGAGGCGACGAGCAACCACGCGAGCAGCGCCACGACCAGCCAAGGGCGACGCCGATACGCGAAGATGGCGCGCCAGTCGAGCCGCAGCAATGCAAGGGTCAGAGGGATCAAGAGCGTCGGGATCAGCAATGGCTGCGCGAATGCCGCGAGGGGTGGCACGAGCAGTCCCAGCGCGACGCCACCAGCCATGAACTTCGTGGCGTGGCGGCCGATGAAGCTTAGCGCGCGCATGCTCGTCGACCGCGTCTGCGCAACGCCAAAAACAAAGGCCGCCCCAAGGCGGCCACAATCGAGCCTTCCATCGCGCGACGTTACATGGCCTTGAAGCGATGCGCAAACGTCCGCGAAACGATGAGCTTCTCCGGGCGATCCTTGAGCAGAATCACCGGCTGGTCGCGCCAGTCGCGCTCGACGCGCGCAATGGCGTGCAGATTCACGATGGTCGCGCGATGGATCTGCCAGAAGCGCTCACCATCGAGCTCCTCGAAGAGCTCGCGGATCGGCTTTTTGATCAACGATTCGCCATCTCGCGTGACGACCTTCGTGTATTTGTCTTGGGCCTGAAAATAAAGAACGTCTTTGGTCGCGATCATCGTCAGCGCGGCACCAAGCGATGCTCGAATCCACTGGAGGGGAGCGTCGTCCAGCGTTGACGCAAGACGCTTGAGCACCGCCGCCAGATCGAGAGGCGGGCCTGCCAGACGCGTCCGCAGCCGCGTGATGACCTTCAGAAGGCGCTCGCGTGAAACCGGTTTCAACAAATAATCGACGGCACCTTCCTCAAACGCCGCGACCGCATACTCGTCGTATGCGGTGACGAATACAGTGTGGCAGCGACCGTTGAGCAACCGTGCGACCTCGAGACCTGATTTGCTCGGCATCCTGATATCGAGAAACGCGATGTCCGGACGGTGCGTCTCGATGAGCGCGAGCGCCTGCTCGCCGTTGCCTGCCTCGGCGATGATCGCGAGCTCGGGCCAGGCATCCGCGAGCCGCGTTCGCAACTGCGCGCGCAGCATGGGCTCGTCCTCGGCGATAATCGCGGTCGGCGCCTTCATTACGTCAAGTCGATGATGCAAAAGGGATGAATAGCGTCGCCCGGACCCCGCGTGGGGATTCCCCAGTCAACGTGAAGCGACCGCGCGCCCCATACAGTGCGGCCAGCCGTTCGCGCACGTTGGTCAAACCGAAACCTGTTCCCGTTGCCGGTACCATCGACGTGTCTGGGCCGCGACCGGTATCAAGCACGATGACGATCAGCTCGTCGCCGTCGCGCCGCGCGGAAATCTCGATTCGGCCGCCGTCGGCCGATGGCTCGATGCCATGCTTGATCGCATTCTCCACGAGGGATATCAGCAAGTTCGGCGGAAAGGCGTGCTGCGCGAGCTCGGTCGGTACATGGAAGGCAAAGCGCAAGCGACCGGCAAGCCGCATTTGCAGAATATTGAGATAGGCAGCAGCCAAGTCCACTTCCTTTTGCAACGTCGTGGCGCTCGCGCGAAACTGAGGCAACGCGGCGCGCAGGTAGTCGATCAAATGCGAGAGCAGTTGGCTCGCCCGCGGCAGATCGGTCTCGGCCAAGAATTGCACGGAGGCAAGGGTGTTGAACAGAAAATGTGGCTCGACCTGGGCTTGCATGAGCTTCAGCTCGGCCTCGACCGCTTGCTTCGAGAGGAGATGCCGCCTCGGCCTCGGCCTCAAGCAATGCTGTCGCGGCGCGCGCCTCGCGGAACTTCACGTGGAACATGAGGCTGATCAGCAGGCCGTTGGAGAACGCCAGGAACACGTTGTAGCCGAAGGCATGCCAGCGCGTCGTCACGTAGTCGACCGAATACCCCTTGAGCACGATCGTCAACACCGTACCCAGCAGTGTCCCGATCGCGCACGCGACGATCATGCGGATGATCGGAGAGGGCTTGGTCCACGGTGCTGCGACGTTGACGCAATAGGCGATCGAAAAGCCATAGAGCTGGCAGGTCAGCAATGGATGCCAAAACGGCCGCGGATCGTCGGTCCAGAGGACAAATGCGATTCCGGTATTGATTGCGCCGATCAGCAGAATCGTCGTCCAAGACGCGCGTGCGCCGTGTGCGAGCGCGAACGGCCACTCTGAGAGCGAACGCTGCGGCAAAAGTGATACGGGTGGGCTCACGAAGGCGAGATTCTAGGACCGCAGGGACGGGCTTCCCCTATTGGCGATGAAGCGCAGTCGGCATCGACGAAATGACGCCCGCGGGCGCGAATCACAGTCGACGAGCGAGCGAGACAATTCGCTCAGCGGCTTCTGCGCATTCTTGTTGCGACGCGACCAACGCGACGCGAATGCGCCCGCGGCCCGGATTCATGCCATTCGCCTCACGCGCAATGAAGCTTCCAGGCAAGACTGTAACGTTCTCTTCCGCCAGCAAGCGCTGCGCAAACACGCAATCGTCGATGGGGGTCTGCGCCCAGAGGTAGAACGCAGCTTCGGGCATGGAACAGGGGAGTTTGGTTGCGACCAGTGGATGCACGCGCGCGAACTTCGCCGCGTATAGGGCTCGATTGGCGCGCACGTGGTCTTCGTCGCTCCACGCGGCGATGCTCGCGGCCGCGACTGCGGGGGACATGGCACTGCCATGGTATGTTCGATAGAGCCAGAAGGCTTTGAGCAGCGCCGCGTCGCCCGCGACGTATCCAGAGCGCAATCCCGGCGCGTTCGAGCGCTTGGACAAGCTGCCGAACACGACCAGCCTGGGATAGCCGGCGCGGCCGAGCGCTTGCGCGGCGGCGAGAGCGCCGAGCGGAGGTCTTGCTTCGTCGAAATAGATCTCCGAATAGCACTCGTCCGATGCGATGACGAAGCCATATCGGTCGGACAGCGCGAAGAGTTCGCGCCAATGATTAAGATCCAGGATGCGCCCGGTTGGGTTGTCGGGCGAACACGCGAACAAGAGTTGGGTGCGGTTCCACACTGTTTCCGGCACGCCGCGCCAATCGTGCGCGAATCCCGCCGCCTGATCGGCGTTCACACAATAAGGCTCAGCACCGGCCAAGAATGCCGCTCCCTCGTAGATCTGGTAGAACGGGTTCGGTACGACGACGATCGGCGCGGCCCGGCTGGCGTCGACGATCGTCTGCGCGAAGGCGAACAGTGCCTCGCGACTGCCCAACACCGGCAGAACTTGGGTTACGGGATCGAGCGCCCGCAGCGCATGGCGGCGCCCGAGCCACGCGGCGATCGCCTCGCGTAGTGCGAGGGAGCCGGCCGTCATGGGATAATTTGCGAGCCCGGCAGCACCTGCGCTCAAGGCGTCGAGCACAAGGCCTGGCGTCGGATGCCTTGGTTCGCCGATGGAGAGATTGATCGGCTCCTTGCGTGACTTCTGCTCCACGCCGTCGAGAAGTGCCCGTAGTTTCTCGAACGGGTAGGGATGGAGCAGATTGAGGCGGGGATTCACGCGGAAAGTCCGTGCAGAAAACGAACGATTATAACGACGCGCTTTTATCGCTTTGCCGCCCGTGAGAGCCCAATGAACGGCGCAAGGTCCGTGCGGGGCTCGTCGAGTTGGCTAAGGTCGGTGACCGCTGCGCTCGCCAACGTTGCTGCACTGGCGCTGCTCGCGAGTGTTCTCGCGTTCTGGGGATGGCGCTGGTTCGGACCTTCGCCCGTTCACGTGCCAAGGGCGCTCCCGCAGGACGCTGCGGCGACGATCATTGCATCGGGATTGTTCAAGGCGCCCGCTACGCTCGTCGCTTCCGAGCCGACGCGGCCCGCGGCGTCGTTGGCGACTGGGGACACACGCCTTCTCGGAGTTTTCGCGGAACGCGATGGTCAGGGATACGCGCTGTTTCGACTGCCGTCGGGTCCCCGGCTCGTAGCGGCCGGCCAAGAGATCGCGCAGTCAACGCAGCTACTGGCGGTGCGTCCGGATGGTGTCACCATCCGCGACGGCGGCGGCGAGCGGGATCTCCTATTGCGTGGACCACCCAGCGAATCGGCGAAGGTTGTCACCGCGAAGGCAACAACCGCGGATGCAACAACCGCGGATGCAACAACCGCCAAGCGCCCGCCCAACAGCGCTTGCGTCATCCCGGCCGGATTTCGAGGGCCGGTCATCCGCCTCAATGCGGAATTGCTGACCGGCATGATCGCTCAACCCGACACGTGGAAGACGCTTGCCGCGGCCGACCGGGGATCGCTCGTCGTGCGCGAAGGCAGTGGATTCTCAGCGATGCTTGGCATGAACAAGAACGATCGCATCGAAACCGCGAACGGTATCGCGTTGGCAAATCCGGAGGACGTGATCCGCGCGGTCCTCAAACCATTGATTGCCACTCAAGCAGTCCGCTTGACCGGGGCGCGCAACGGCGGCGTACAGGAGTGGCTGTTATTGAATGCGGGGACATGCCCGGCGTAGTTGATGCATGCCGACAAAAATAAACCGTACTTTTGTCGGAGGTTTCCCGGCCAATCGCTGCTCGTTTCGCAACTAAAGTGGCAACTCGTTTGGCAACTGATTTGGCAACTAGAACTCATCTCAAATCCACCAACGGCGTTTCCCCTCACCCTAACCCTCTCCCCGCTGGGGGAGAGGGAACGCAAGCTCCCTCTCCCGCTTGCGGGAGAGGTTGGGGTGAGGGCACCAAGCGATTTTGAGATAGGTTCTAGCCATTCGCTGCTCGGCGGAAACGGCAACGAGAGATCACCGCTTTGGCTCCGGCAGCCATGCGAGCAGATCGAGCGGCGTTGCGATCCAGCCGACCGCGGGCCAGAGCGCGCACGGATCACCGACGCCCATGTAGCCGTACTCGGCAACGACCGTCGCCATGCCAGCGGCGTTGCCGGCCGTGACATCGCGCAAATCGTCTCCGACATACGCGCACTGCGCGGGCGCGATCCCGAGTGCTGCGGCGGCGTGCAATAGCGGTGCCGGATGCGGTTTCGGATGCGCTGTCGTGTCGCCGCAGACGACAACCTGGGCGCGCGCATCCAGTTGCAAAGCAACAACGACCGGCTCGGTGAACCGGCGGGCCTTGTTCGTGACGATTCCCCAACGCAAGCCACGCGCCTCGATGTCGTCGAGCATCGTGGCAATATCGGGAAAAAGCGCAGTGGTCTCGGCCAGGCAGTTAGCGTAATGCTCGAGGAACGCGTCGCGCAATTCGAGATACTCCGGCGCCTCGGGCGTTATTCCCATGCCAGCGCCCAAAAGACCGCGCGCGCCGGAGGACGCGTGCGGCCGCAACGTGGTTATTGGAACTTGCGGCAAACCGCGCTGGGAACGGACGCGATTCAGCGCACCTGCTAGATCGCCGGCGGTGTCCGCAAGCGTGCCGTCCAGATCGAAGAGCACCGCAGCAACGGGGAGAACGCGCGGAGCCGGCCGCGACCAAGTGCCGCCCTTTTCACCGCGCATGAGTCATCGATTGGGCGGGCTTGCGAAACGCTGCCAGATAATTGACCGACGTATCCGGTTCGAGTCGATAGATCCTGGTGAGCGGGTTATACGTCATACCGATCAAATCGGTAAGGTCTAAGCTCGCGCGGCGCGCGAACGCCGCAAGCTCCGCCGGACGCAGGAATTTCGCCCAGTCGTGCGTTCCTCTAGGCAGCAAATTGAGTACATACTCAGCACCGAGAATCGCGAATAGATACGACTTCGGGTTGCGATTGAGTGTGGAAAAAACGACGATCCCATTGGGCTTGGCCAACGTCGCGCACGCCGCGACCGTCGATTTGGGTTGCGGCACGTGTTCGAGCATCTCCATGCACGTGACGACGTCAAACGTTGCCGGTGCTTCAGCGGCAAGCTCCTCGGCGGCGATCAACCGGTACTCCGCGGTGGCTCCGGATTCAAGCTTGTGCAACTGCGCAACGCCGAGTGCCTTGTCGGAAAGGTCGATGCCCGTCACGAGCGCCCCGTGCTGCGCCATCGCCTCGGTCAGGATGCCGCCCCCGCAGCCGACATCGAGCACGCGCTTGCCGGTGAGTCCGCCGGCTACGCGTTCGATCCATCCAAGACGCAACGGGTTGATCTGGTGCAGCGGCTTGAAATCGCTCTGCGGATCCCACCAGCGGTGGGCGAGCGCACCGAACTTCGCGAGTTCCGCGGGGTCTGTATTGTCCGTTGTGGTCATGGGATGAAGCCGTTCGACCGGAGTCTGGGTTGCCACGTCCTGGCCTTCGCCAACAACTCGTCTTCGTCTGCCGTGGTCAGGCGGCGCGCTTCGACGATTCTAACTCCGTTGATCCAGACATCGGTGACGCACTCGCGGCCGGCCGCATGGACAAGATGCGACACGGGATCGTACATGGGAGCGGTATTGAGCGTATCAAGATCGACAGCGATGACATCGGCGTGTTTGCCGGCAGCCAGCGATCCGATGATCGTCTCCAAGCCTAGCGCTGCGGCGCCGTTGCGCGTAGCCATCGCGAGTGCGGTCGCCGCCGGCACCGCCGCGGCATCGCCGGTCGTAACTTTGCCGAGCAGACTGGCAAGGCGCATCTCGGCGAAGAGATCAAGCCGGTTGTTCGACGCCGCGCCGTCGGTGCCAAGTGCCACATTGACTTCCCTCCGCAGGAGTTCGGCCACCGGCGCAATGCCGCTCGCGAGTTTCAAGTTCGAGGCGGGGCAGTGGACGACGTGGCAGCGATGCATCGCGAGCAACGCGATATCGTTCGCGTCGAGGTGCACGCCGTGAACGGCGACGAACGTGGGGCCGGTGACGCCTAGGCGGTCGAGCCGCGCCAGCGGCGACATTCCCGCCGTCGTGATGCCTTGAACCACCTCGTCACGCGTTTCCGCCAGATGCGTGACGATCGGCAGGTCCAGTTGTCGCGCGAACATCACGATTTTTTCCCAAGTGACGTCGCTCACCGTGTACGGCGCATGCGGCGCTAACGCAAACGAGAGCAGCGCCGAGTGCTTGTACGCATCGCGTGCCGCAAGTCCTCGCTGCAGGTATGCGTCCGCATCCGCCGCATACGGCGTTGCAAACTCGAGAATGGGTAGCCCGAGTACCGCCCGCATTCCCGTGCTTTCGTATGCGCGCGCGGCGTCCTCGGGGTAAAAATACATGTCGTTGCAACAGGTCACGCCCCCTTTGAGCATTTCAGCGGCCCCGAGCAACGTGCCATCGTAGACAAATTCGGGGGAGACAAAGCGTGCCTCGCGCGGCCAGATTTCGTCTTCGAGCCAAGCTTTAAGCGCAATGTCGTCGGCGATGCCGCGCAACAGTGTCATCGCCGTGTGCGTATGCGCATTGACAAGTCCCGGGAGCAGCACGTGAGTCGGAAACGCATGTCGTTGCCGCGGCGCGTACGCGTGGTCCGCTTGCGCCCCTGGCATCAGCGCCACGATCGTGCCCCTGTCGATGATCAGCGCGTGATCGGTGAGCGTTCCGGTCGGCTCGATGGGAACGATCCAGCGGGCATCGAGGCGAAGATCGACGGTTTGCATGCGAAACCCGTTGAAAGTTTGAATGATTCCCGTGGGTGATTGGCGCGGGGTTCTTGGCAGAAGTCGAGCTTAGCGTCCCGTCCCGGAAATCATGGATCAATCCTTGCGAATAGGCTTTTGAAACGCCGTTGAGGACGAAGGCGCGATCGTACAAATCGGGGCATGCGTTGCCGATGTTGACGAACTCGTAACCGAAAGATTGATGTGCTCGTACATGTCGTCGCTGGCGATCAGCGCATACGGATGTGGGCGCAACG
>Ga0136617_10006086_pt1 | contig 10789 bp, 10 predicted proteins | sample AntDrymUQ3222106_2_FD_129672 | JGI IMG/M metagenome (GOLD analysis project Ga0136617, IMG submission 129672) | Polar desert sand microbial communities from Dry Valleys, Antarctica - metaG UQ322 (21.06) | ecosystem: Environmental > Terrestrial > Soil > Desert | place: Antarctica: Dry Valley...
CCTCGACCATGAAATGCACCGTCACCCCCGTCTCCTTCACCCCCGCCTCCAAAGCCCTCCCCACGGCATTCAACCCCCTGAACTCCGGCAACAGTGACGGGTGAACGTTTATTACCGCCGGGAACCGCTCCAGAAAAGCGGGCGTCAACACCCGCATATACCCCGCCCCAACCACAAGCCCCACGTCATACTGGGCTACTCTCTCCGCAAGCTCCCCATCGAACTCTTTGCGCGTCTCGAACTCTCCCGGGTCTACGTATTCCACCGGCACGCCCGACCGCCGCGCCCGCTCGAACGCGAATGCCTCCTCGATGTCCCCGGCCACCACGACGAGCTCCCGCGGATAAGCATCCAGCAGCACCTGCAAGTTCGTCCCCGAACCCGAGACGAGCACCGCGAACCGCGAACCTTCCGGCAAAACCTCCGGCAGTCGCTCAGGAGACAAACTCAACGCCCCCTCGCTCCACGGCCTCTCCAATACGCCGTGCCTCGCACCCAGCGTCCCGCAGCGCCTCTAGAGCTTTACCGGCCTCCGCTTCGCTTACAACGGCGCAGAAACCCACCCCGAGGTTGAAGACCCGGCGCATCTCCTCCTCCGCGACCCCGCCCCGGGAGCGAACAAAGCCAAAGACCGGCGGCTCCTCCCAGGACGAAGGATACAACCGGGCGCCCAGTCCTCCTAAAGCGCGGGGCAGGTTGCCAGGTAGGCCACCGCCCGTGATGTGGGCCATGCCATGCACGTCGATCGACTCTCGGAGGGCCAGTATCTCGCGCACATACGCCCGGTGCGGGATGAGGTACTCCTCCCCTATCGTGCGTTCTAAGCCCTCCGGCATCTCGGAATACGAAAGGCCCGCGTCTTCGACTACCTCGCGGGCGAGGGTGTAGCCGTTCGTATGCAGACCGTTGGAGGGAAGCCCGATCACAGCGTCCCCCATCTCCACTCTCTCGCCGGTAACGGCCTCCTCCCTCTCGCAGGCGCCCACGCACGTTCCGACCACGTCGAAGTCACCCGCGCCGTACAACCCCGGCATCTCGGCCGTCTCGCCACCGATCAGAGCAATATTCAAAGATCCGCAGGCCTCCGCCGCTCCCCGCACGATCCCGGCGACGGTCCCTGGCTCTAGCTTACCGCTCGCTACGTAGTCGAGGAAGAAGAGAGGCCGGGCACCGGTAGCGAGGACGTCGTTGGCGCAGTGGTTGACGATGTCCGCGCCTATCGACCCGTAGTGCCCGAGCGCCCTGGCGACGAGGACCTTGGTACCGACACCGTCTATGGAGGATGCGACGATCGGATCGTCGAAGCCCTGAAGGGCGTAGAGACCGGCGAAGCCACGAGGATAGGAGACGACCTCGGGGCCGTGGGTAGCTTCGACGGCCGGCCGCATCAGGTCCACCGCCTCGTCACCCCGATCCATGGAGACGCCGGCGGCCTCGTATCGGGACGTTCTCGCCTGAGATGGATTCTCGTGCTTCCCCAAGAGCTACTCCGACCTCGTCTCATGCGATTCATCGAGGTCCGCCGCGCTCAGAGCCTCCGCGAGATCGGAGTAGCGTGACACGCTCACGACCCGATTATTCTGCACCACGAAGGCGGAAGCCAGGACCTGGGCGCCGGTCGCCTCTCCGGTGTCAGCAGCGTGCCACTCCGCCTGCTGTTCTACGATCACCGTATCCGCCCGATGGAAGACGCGCCGGGGATCGAGGCGAATACCTGCTCGACCCACCCATTCGCGAAGTAGTTGCGCGCCGCGTCCGGTCCCGCGAGGACCGCCTATCTCGATGTCCGGGTGCGACAGGGAGACCAGGCGTTCGACGTCGCCGCTGTTCAGGGCCTCGTGCCAGGCCGTAACGATGGAGATTTCGGAGGTGATCAGGAGCCAGCTCCGGTCACGCTTACTTCTTCCCCACGACCGTCGTGGCCGCGTTCTCCAGGGCGAACTTCTCCGTGGCGCCGGGGATCGGGTAGTCGCCGTCGAAGCAGGCGCGGCACAGGCGGCCTTTTTGTTCGGTGGCCTTAGTCATACCTTCCACAGAGAGGTAGGCAAGCGATGTGGCTCCGATCTGGGCGCGTATTTCTTCGACCGTGTAGTTGGCGCCCACGAGCCCCTCTTTCTTGTCCATGTCTATACCGTAATAGCACGGGCCGGTTACCGGCGGCGAGGAGACGCGGAAGTGGACTTCGGCGGCGCCCGCCTCGAAGAGCAGCCCCACGAGCTTGCGGGCCGTGTTCCCTCGCACGATGGAGTCGTCTATCACCACGACGCGCTTGCCCGCGATGACCGAGGGCAGAGGGTTCAGCTTCAGGCGCAGCCCGAGCTGGCGCATGCTGTCCGCCGGCTGGATGAAAGTCCGGCCGACGTAGCGGTTCTTGATGAGGCCCTCTGCGTACGGGATACCGCTCCGCTGCGCGTATCCGGTTGCGGCCATTATCCCGGAGTCGGGTACCGGGATGACCACGTCGGCTTCGGCGGGGGCTTCGTCCGCGAGGATCTCACCCATCCGCTGCCTCGCGTGCGCTACCTCCTTCCCGTCAAAGCGCGAGTCAGGGCGAGCGAAGTACACGTACTCGAAGACGCACAGGGCGCGGCGCGCTTCCTCGGCGCGGTAGCTCTTCAGGCCCTCGTCGTCTATCACCACAACCTCGCCCGGTTCGATCTCCCTCAAGAACTTCGCCCCGATGATGTCCAGCCCACACGTCTCGCTGGAAACGGCGTATCCACCCTCGACCTCGCCAATGCATAAAGGTCTGAAGCCGTGCGGGTCGCGAAAGGCGACGAGCTTGTCCCGGAAGATCATGGCGACCGAGTACGCCCCCGAAAGCCGCCGCATCGTCCGCAACACCGCCTCCGCCACCGTCTGCCCCTTCTCCAGCTCCCCCACGGCACTCGCCGCTATCGCAGCCGTGTCCGAGGTGGACTCGAACTCAAAACCCTCACCCTCCAACTCGTGCCTTAGCTCAGCCGCGTTGACGAGGTTGCCGTTGTGGGCGACGAAGACGTTCACGTCGCCCCGGCCGTGGAACTCGGGCTGGGCGTTCTCCCACGAGGCCGATCCCGTAGTGGAGTAGCGTACGTGCCCGAGGGCTATGTGTCCCCCTTCGAGCGAAGCGAGCTTGCGCTCGTCGAAGACCTGCGAGACGAGGCCCATGTCACGCATCGCGAGGGTGCGCTCTCCGTCAGAGATCGCGATGCCGGCCGACTCCTGCCCCCGGTGCTGCAGTGCGTATAACCCGAAATAGGTACGCTGGGCGAGTTCCTCCGCTATCTCGCGCGAGTACAGCCCGAATACCCCGCAGGCCTCCTTCGGCTTGCCGTCCACCTCATCGCCCAGGCTAATCACTCTGGCCCCCTTCCGGGGCGTACTGCTCGAAGGCCTCGCTCTCACGAATAATTCTCACGCCCCTGATCCTCCTCGCGCGCCGGTCCCGCTTGCCGGGGAAGACCTCGCCTCAGTGGGGAGACCCTCGGTCAGCAGAACGGAGAGATCCACCTTCTCGCTCGCCCCCGTATATATCTCGACGGCGAGCACGTTGCCCGCGTCGTCGAAGTCCAGCACGACCCCCGGGGCCACCTCCTCCGACTCCTTATAGTGGGAGTCGGGCTTGAGCGTTATGTACATCAAGTCGGTGTCCCTGAAGTACGCTACCTTCACCGCTGCCTCCTCCGCGCCCAGCGCTCGAACCCACGGTCGAAGTGAGCCGTCACCATCTCTTCTCCGTCCGGCTCGACGCCCACCTTCAGATACTTCCCCTCTTCGCGAACGTACGCCCAAAAAGCGGTGCGCTCTTGATCCTCCCTCTACAGGGGATCGGCAGCGACTCGCTCGCACATAGCGAGCGTGATCCGTGCCCGATCCGGAAGCACTCATAGTGTCCACTAAACCTCATACCGCCAAGGAAGTTTACTCAAAGCGCCCGCCCTCTGGAGCATACCGCTCGAAGAGGTCCCGCTCGTAGGCCGCCCGAAGCTCGTCGATACTTGCATCGACGATACTTGCATCGACAAGTCCGGCAATACTCAACCTCTCTCCGCCCGTGCGCCCGATTCGGGTGTAAGGCACGCCCTTCAGATGCCCCTCCAACTCCCCGAGCTTCTCCCCGGGGATCGCGAGCAAGACGCAACCTCCAACCTCCCCAAAGAGCGTCACGTCTTGCCGCCCGCCCGGCAGGACTTGCACCTCGGCCCCGATGCCGCCGTACATAGTCATCTCGGCGAGCGCGACCGCCAATCCCCCCCCCGAGAGGTCGTGGACGGTATCCACCAGACCCGCGGAGATCGCCCGCCGCACCGCGTCCGCAACCGCCTTCTCCGGGACTAGGTCGGGTGTGGGAGGCGCGCCGGCTACCCGTCCGTGGACGAGTTCCAGGTATTCGGAGCCACCCAGGACCGGCTGGAAGTTGCCCGCGATCAAGACCTCGTCACCCTCCCGCTTTATGCCGGGCGTCGCGTGGAGGCTTACGTCCCGGAAAACACCGACCATTCCCACAGCTGGCGTCGGGTAGATTGCCCCGTGCTCAGTCTCGTTGTACAAGCTCACGTTCCCGCTTACGACCGGAGTACCTAAAGACTCGCACGCCTCCGCCATCCCCTCGATGCACGACGCAAACTGGTAGTAGGCGTCGGGCTTCTCGGGACTCCCCATATTCAAGCAGTCCGTCACGGCGACCGGCTCGGCGCCTACACACGAGAGGTTGCGGTAAGCCTCGGCCACTGCCGCCGCCCCGCCACCCTTCGGATCCAGGTAACAGTGGCGCCCCCCGCAGTCGGTAGTTACGGCGAAGCCTAACGAGGTACCTTTGATCCTCATCACCGCGGCATCCGCGCCGGGGAGTACGACGGTGTCCGTACCGACTTGATGGTCATACTGCTCGTACACCGAACGCCGGGAGCACAGGTTCGGATGCGCGAGCATGGTGCGTAGGACCGAGCCGTAATCCTCCGGCCGGGGCAACTCTTCGAGGTCCAGCTCTTGAACCTCTTCGAGGTACGCGGGAGCTATTACCTCCCGCTCGTAGACCGGAGCATCGGCGAGGTAGAGGGCGGGGACGGTTCCCACGGCCTCGCCCCCATTCAGAATCCGCAGGTCTCCATGCCCCGCGACGCGGCCCACGACGGCGGCGTCGAGTTCGTAGCGTTCGGCGACCTTCAGGACTTCCTCTGCCTTTTCGGGCTCGACGACGGCGAGCATGCGCTCCTGGGACTCGGAGATGACGATCTCCCACGGCTCCATGCCCTCTTCGCGCAATGGTACGAGGGCGGCGTCTATCTCGATGCCTACCCCGCCCTTCGCCGCCATCTCCGAGGCGGAAGACGTGATCCCCGCCGCCCCAAGGTCCTGTAGAGAGACGAGCAAACCCTCCTCCAACAACTGGAGCGAACTCTCGATCAGCATCTTCCCCGCGAACGGGTCCCCAACCTGCACGTTGGGCCGCTTCTCCTCGGAATCCTCACTCAACTCATCCGAAGCAAACGTCGCCCCATGAATGCCGTCTCGCCCGGTCCTGGCCCCAAACAGAACCACGAGGTTACCCTCCCCCACCGCCCGCGCCCGCACCAGGTCCCCGGAGCGCACCAGCCCGACACACATCGCATTCACCAGAGGATTCCCGGAGTACGCGGGAGCGAACTCCACCTCGCCACCAACGGTCGGAACCCCGACCGCGTTCCCATACCCCCCGATACCCCGCACGGCCTCCCTGAAGAAGTAACGGTTCCGCTCGTCGGTAAGCGGCCCGAACCGCAGCGCGTTCAAAAGCGCGACGGGCCTCGCTCCCATCGCGAGGATATCCCGGATAATGCCACCGACGCCGGTCGCGGCGCCCTCGTAGGGCTCGACGGCCGAAGGGTGGTTGTGGCTCTCCATCTTGAACGCGAGCGCCCATCCATCCCCGACCTCGACTACCCCGGCATTCTCCCCCGGACCCTGCAACACCCGCGGCCCCTCGTTCGGGAAACGTCCGAGCAGCGGCCGCGAGTTCTTGTAGCCGCAATGCTCGCTCCACATCACGGAGAAAAGCGACAACTCCAGGTAGTTGGGCGCCCGGCCCATCAGCTCCAGAATACGATCGTACTCGAAGTCCGAGAGTCCTAGAGAGCTGTAAGTCTCCTGTATATTCAAGCCTTTATCCCCGCGAAAGAGAGGACCGACTCGAAGACCTTCAAGCCCTCTCCGAAGCCGAGTGTGGGGTCCGAGGCGCGCTCCGGGTGAGGCATCAGGCCAACGACGTTCCGCCCCTCGCTGCAGATGCCCGCTATGTCATTCACCGAGCCGTTGGGGTTATCCATGTACCGCAGGACCACACGGCCCTCGTCTTCGAGCTCGGCGATTGTCTTCTCGTCAGCGAAGTAATTCCCCTCGTTGTGGGCGACGGGGAGGGTCAACCGGTCGCCCGGCTCGAAGAGGGAGGTCCAGGGCGTCTGTACCGATTCAAAGCGTACGAGCGCTCTGCTGCAAACAAAGCGCATGTGAGTGTTGCGGAGGAGCGCACCGGGGAGAAGGTGCGCCTCGGTGAGTACCTGGAAGCCGTTGCACACTCCGAGGACGGGACCGCCGGCGCTGGCGAACTCCTCCAGCGGCGCCATCACCTTCGCAAAGCGGGCGATGGCGCCGGGCCTGAGGTAGTCGCCGTAGGAGAAGCCGCCCGGCACCACCACGGCCTCGACGCCTTTGAGATTGGCGTCGGCGTGCCACAGCTCGACGGGCTCCGCGCCGGCCCGCTGAATAGCGTACAAGGCATCGCGGTCGCAATTGGAGCCCGGGAAGACCGTCACCCCGATCCTCACCGTACCACCTCCCACTCGTACTCCTCTATCGTGGGGTTGGCGAGGAGCCTGCGGCACATCCCCTCGATCTCGTCGGCCGACTCGACCTCCATCTCCACTAGCCGCCCGATGTGGACCGTCTTTACCCCTTCGAAGCCGAGAGCGGGGAGGGCGCGCCGAACGGCCTCGCCCTGCGGGTCTAGGATGCCGCTCTTGGGTCGGACGAGGACCCGGATCTTTAAGGTATCAGCCATCAGCCGACAGCTTCCGCGGTTGGATTCAAACTCGCCACGCTACTACGAAACGCCAGAGAAACTCCGTAGATGACATCCAACTCGGAGCGCTACGTAGGCCAAACCAGGGAACGGACCGCAAACATACCTGCTGGTAGCTCAATCCGTAACTCGTTTCAGCATCTCGGCGTAGGCTTCTTCGACGCCGCCCATGTCGCGGCGGAAGCGGTCCTTGTCCAGCTTCTCGCCGGTATCTTTATCCCAGAAGCGGCAGGTATCCGGGCTGATCTCATCGGCCAGCATCAATTGCCCGCTCTCGTCCCGCCCGACCTCTATCTTGAAGTCCACGAGCGTAACACCCTTCTCATCGAAGTAGGGCGCGAGGACCGCGTTGACCTTCAGCCCCAGCTGCTCGCAGAACCGCAGGTCATCGTCCGCCACCCCGAGCTCCCGGAAGTGATACCAGTTGAGCAGCGGGTCATCGAGGTCGTCGTTCTTGTAGCACAACTCCACGATGGGAGCCTTTAGCTTGCGCCCCTCCTTGAAGCCCAGCAGCCTCGACAGCGACCCGGCGGCGAGGTTACGCACCACGACCTCCACCGGCAGCATCTCAAGCCTCTTGGTCTTTATGGAGACGTCGTCCACCTGCTCGACGAAGTGGGTCGGGACGCCTTGCGACTCCAAATACGCGAAAACGGCCGCGCTCATCGTCGCGTTGGTGCGGCCCTTGCCCTCCCACGAACCACGTTTTTTGGCGTTGAACGCGGTGGCGTCGTCCTTGTAGCGGTGCAGGAGCACGCCTGCATCGTCCGTCGTAAAGACCATCTTTGCCTTGCCCTCGTAGAGCAACTCTTCAGACACTCTGTAGCCTCTCTCTCAGTCCTTCCACCCGGTCGAAGACGACGTCCAAGTTCCGCAGAGCATACGACGGGTCGAAGAAGCCGTCGAGGTCCTCGCCGAGCCTGTTTCTTACCTCGCCGTCGGCCTCCAGTAACTCCCGGAAGCCGCCTTCGCCCTCCCAGGCGCGCATCGCGGCGCCCTGCACGACCGCGTACGCCTCGTCGCGTCCCATCCCGGCTTCGACGAGCGCGAGCAGGACACGCCCCGAGTATACGATGCCCCCACCGGAGTTCAGGTTCTCGCGCATGCGGGCCTCGTCTACCTGCAGACCTGCCAGTATGCGGCTCGTGGTGCGCAGCATGTAGTGGGCGAGGGTCGTGGAGTCCGGGAGGACTACTCTTTCGGCGGAGGAGTGGGAGATGTCTCTCTCCTGCCAGAGGGCGTTGTCCTCGAAGCCCACGGCCGCGTAGCCGCGGAGGAGCCGGGCCATGCCCGAGAGGCGTTCGGCAAGGATGGGGTTGCGTTTGTGAGGCATCGCGGAGGAGCCCTTCTGGCCGCGTCCAAAGGGTTCGGCGAGCTCCCGGACCTCGGTTCGCTGGGCGCCTCTTATCTCCAGGGCTATCTTCTCCAGGGTAGAGCCGAGGATGGCTAGAGAGGCGAGGACTTCGGCGTGGCGGTCACGTTGCACGATCTGAGTGGAGGCCGGCGCCGGTTGGAGGCCGAGTTCCTCGCAGGTAAGAGCTTCGACCTTTGGGTCCACGTTGGCGTAGGTACCAACGGCGCCGGAGATCTTACCGACGGAGGCTATCTCTTCGGCGTGATCCAGCCGCTCCAGGTTCCGCTCCATCTCGAAGGCCCACACGGCGAGCTTGTGCCCGAGCGTTGAAGGCTCGGCATGTACACCATGCGTCCGCCCGACCATCACAGTATCGCGGTGCGCCAGAGCCATCTCGCAGAGAAGGAGCGTGAGAGATTTAGCCTCCTTGTGGATGAGCCGCAGGGCTTCCTTGAGTTGCAGGGCGCCCGCTGTGTCGAGCACGTCCGAGGAGGTAAGCCCGAAGTGGAAGTAGCGGGCGACGTCTCCGGCTCCCTTCGCGGCGACCGTTTCGGAGACGGCGGTGACGAAGGCGATAACGTCGTGGTTGGTCTGTTCTTCGATCTCCTTTATACGCTCGACCGTGAAGTCCGCCTTTTCGGCCAGTTCCTGGACTTCTTCTTGCGGGATCTCACCCAGTAGCGCCCTTGCCCGGCAGACGGCGAGCTCGACCTTTAGCCAGGCGCGAAACTTCGCCTCCTCGTTCCAGAGGGCGGCCATCTCGGGGAGAGTGTAGCGTTCGATCACGGGCTGCTACCTTCGAGCCTCTCCAGAAGGTCCGGGTCCGAGAGCGCGAGTATCTGGGCGGCGAGGACAGCGGCGTTGACCGCACCGTTCACCGCGACCGTAGCGACCGGCACTCCGGAGGGCATCTGGACGGTGGAGAGCAGGGAGTCGAGGCCGTTCAGGGGGCCGGCGGTGACAGGGATGCCGATAACGGGGAGGTTGGTGCGAGCGGCGACGGCTCCGGCGAGGTGGGCGGCCATGCCGGCGGCGCAGATAATTACCTTCAGGCCGCGTTCGCGAGCGGTCCCAGCGTATTCGGAGACACCTTCGGGGTCGCGGTGAGCGGAGCGGACCTCGATCTCATGCTCGATGCCCAGCTCTTCGAGGCGGGCGGTGCATTTTTCGAGGACCGGCATGTCAGACTTGCTACCGACAAGTATCCCGACCAGGGAAGTCATAGTTCCTCCATTTCTAGGGCCTCCAGAGCTATATCCGAGCGGTATTGCTTACCGGGGAAGTCTATGATCTCGACGGCCGCGTAGGCGCGGGCGCGGGCCTCTATGATCGAACTGCCAGTGCCGACGACGTTGAGGACGCGCCCACCGGCGGTGTAGAAGACGCCGTTCTCCTGGCGCGTCGCCGCGTGATAGACGCGGACGCCCGCCATACTAGCCACTTCGTCGAGGCCCAGGATCTCATCTCCCTCCGAAGCCGATTCAGGATAGCCCTCCGAGGCGAGGACCACACAGACGGCCCTCTCGGTGGACCAGGAGATCTCACGCCCCCCGAGGTCCTCCTCCGCGCACGCCGCCAGAAGGTCCAGGAGGTCGGTCTGCATCCGGGGCAGCAGCGCTTGAGTCTCCGGATCCCCGAATCGGCAGTTGAACTCCAGCGCCTTCGGACCCCCCGGCGTCATCATCACACCGGCATACAGGAGCCCCGTAAACGGCGCGCCGATAAGGGCGAGCTGATGCACGGTGGGAGTGATGATCTCCTCCAGTATCGTCGCGTAGGTGACGGAATCCATCCACATGGTCGGCGAATACGCTCCCATCCCGCCTGTATTCGGCCCCTCATCGCCATCGTAGATACGCTTGTAATCCTGAGCCGGAACGAACGGCAGGATGTTCCGGCCGTCCGTAAGCGCGAAGACCGAGGCCTCCTTGCCCGTCATGTACTCCTCGATGAGCACCCGCTCCCCCGCCACTCCAAACGCCCCGGAGAAGGCGGCGTGGACTGCGCCCTCGGCCTCCTCGTAAGAGTACACGACCTTGACGCCCTTGCCCGCCGCCAGCCCGTCAACCTTGACCACGACCGGGTAACCATCGCCCGGCGGGAGCCTGCGAAGGTAGTCGAGCGCGGCTCTCTCCAGGTCGAATGCCTCGGAGCGGGCCGTGGGGACACCTGCATGACGCATAACTTCCTTGGCGAAGACCTTGGAGCCCTCTATGCGGGCGGCGGCGCGCGAGGGGCCGAAGATCTTCAGTCCGGCTTCCCAGAAAGCCTCAGCGATACCACCGACCAGCGGGGATTCGGGGCCTACGACGGTGAGGTCGATACTGGCGACTCTGGCGAAGTTGCGAAGGGCGATGATGTCGTCCGAGGGTATGTCCACAAGTTCGGCGAGCCCG
>Ga0136617_10006087_pt1 | contig 10788 bp, 6 predicted proteins | sample AntDrymUQ3222106_2_FD_129672 | JGI IMG/M metagenome (GOLD analysis project Ga0136617, IMG submission 129672) | Polar desert sand microbial communities from Dry Valleys, Antarctica - metaG UQ322 (21.06) | ecosystem: Environmental > Terrestrial > Soil > Desert | place: Antarctica: Dry Valley...
ATCGTAAGCCGTCCCGGTTTTTCCCGCCGCGGGAAATCTTTGCAACCCGAGTTTCTCTCGCGCGGCGGCGCCAGTCCCGGTTTCCAGGGCATCGACGAGACAGGAATGCACCTCAAAGGCGATCTCCGGTTTCATGACGTTCTCGCGGGTGCCTTTCCGGGCCGATCGCCAAATGACGTTGCCATCTTTCTCCTCGATCCGATCGAGAATGAACGGCGCACTCGATCTGGTTCCGCCGTTCGGAAAACTAGTGTAAGCGAGGGCCAATTCCGCGAGCGTAACCTCACTGCTCCCCAGAAAGCTCGCGGGATACGGGCGCAGTGGCGATTTGATTCCGCCCGCTTTGCAAAGTTGCAGGACGGCATCCACGCCCGCCAGCATCCCCATCCGGACCGCTGCCCCGTTCTTTGATTTGGCGAGCGCCTGCCGCGCTGTCATTGGCCCTTCGTAGCGATTGTCCTCCCGCTCCGGTCCCCATTCGCCGAGAATTCCCGTCGTCCCGCCAATCATAACCGCGCGATTATCAAGCGCGGAATCCTCCACGACCGTTCCCGGGAAGAGCCCTTTCTCAAACGCGGCCGCATAGACGAATGGCTTGATCGCCGTGCCGGCCGGACGTTTCGCCTGCAGCGCGCGATCGAATTGGTTGTGCTCAAAATCCCGGCCGCCCACGAGGACGAGAATGCCGCCTGTCTGATTATCGAGTGCGATGACCGCGCCCTGCAAATACTCGGGCGCAGCGTTGGGATTGATCGTGCCGGCCTTTTTCGCCACACGAAAACGAGACGCATACGCTTCATACGTCTCGTGTTTGTAACCCGGCGCCTGCTCGGCCTTGTCCAGGCTGGTGCGGAGTGAATCCTCCGCCACTTTCTGCAACTCCGCGTCGATCGTAGTCCGAATCCGGAAGCCCTCGTTCATCGCGCGATCCCACCCAACCGCGGCGATGACTTGCTGCCGGATGTATTCGACCGCGTAGGTCTGCCCTTGGGCGCTTTGTCGGCTGCCGGTCACGACCTCCGCCGCCTGCGCGGCGGTCGACGCTTCCGGCGTGATGAAGCTAAGATCACGCATCCGGTTCAGGACCACGTTGCGGGCTTCGCGCGATGCGTCCTTGTCCGTCCAGGGCGATAATTTGTTCGGACTCTTGATTAAACCGGCGAGCGTGGCGCTTTCTGTCAGCGTCATTTCGCGCGCCGGTTTGCCAAAGTAGCCGCGGGACGCCGCCTCCGCGCCGTAGAGCCCGCCGCCGAAATAAATCCGGTTTAAATAGAGCTCCATGATTTTCTGTTTGCCGAAGCGTTCCTCGATCCGGCGGGCCAGGAAGATTTCGACTAGCTTGCGCCGAAAAGTGCGCTCTTTGAGCGAGAACGTATTCCGCGCCAGTTGTTGCGTGACCGTGCTCGCGCCCTGACGCACCTGACCCGCGGTGAAATTCTTAATCGCCGCGCGGACGATGCCGAAAAAATCGTAGCCGCCGTGTTGGTAGAACTTCGTGTCCTCCATCGCGACGACCGCATTAACGAGGTCGCGCGGGAGCTGGTCGTAAGGAATTGTCTCGCGATTCTCGACATAGATCTGGCCGAAGATTTTGTCGTTGCGATCGACGATCACGCTCGCCGATTCCATTTTCTCGAGTTGACCGAGATCGTAGGCCTTCGCCTGGCCGCTCAAATCCGCGACCAGGATGAGCGCGTAAATCAAAAAGCCAATCGTGAGGACGCAGAGGACGGCCCCGGGAATGTAATACCGCGGTTTCTTGTACCAAGGGGGCTCGTAATGCTCAACCCAGCGGTGGCTTGGTTGGAAAGATACTGGCATGAAAAGCGATCCGAGCGGAAAGACTGTGGAAGGTCCGGCGCAACTTTAGGTGCAATCCCCACCAAAATCCAAATCGCAAAACGATCCTGGCTCGGGCGAGCCTGCCTTGGTCGAGCACATTCGCGAAACCATTCGATGCGATGGACCGGTCACCTTCGCGTGGTTTATGGAGCAGGCGCTCTACCATCCGCAGCACGGCTACTACAGTTCCGGCCGCTGCACGATCGGGCGTCACGGCGACTATTTCACGAGCGTCAGTGTCGGACCTCTCTTCGGGCGATTACTGGCGGCGCAATTTATGGAGATGTGGGAGGCGCTTGGACGTTCTGATGACTTCTCGCTCGTGGAACAAGGCGCGCACGGAGGCGAATTGGCGTGTGATGTTCTTTCAGCCGCGAAGGCACACCATTCTGATTTTTACCGCGCGTTGCGCTACCTCGTGGTCGAGCCCTTTCCGATTCTCGAAGACCGGCAGAGAGCGGCCTTGGCGCGACACCGAGAAAAGGTGACGTGGCGGAAATCGCTCGCCCATTTGGAGCCGTTCCAAGGCGTTCACTTTTCAAATGAGTTGATCGACGCGATGCCGGTCAATGTCGTGAAGTGGACCGGTTGCGAATGGGTGGAACGTCAAGTCGCGGAAAGCAACGGGCGATTCGGCTTCCTGGATTTGCCACCGTCCGACGACATTGTGGCCGGTCGATTACGCGATCTTCCAAGCCCACTGCCTTCCGATTACCAAACGGAACTGAATCTCGCCGTGCCCACTTGGATAGACTCGCTCGCAGGAAAGCTCAGCCGAGGCTTCGTCGTCGCGATCGACTACGGTTTTCCCCGGGACGAATACTACGCCCCGCAGCGCACCGCCGGCACGCTGCGCGCCTACGCGAACCACCACGTTGTTCCTTCGCCCCTCACACACGTCGGCCATGCGGATATCACTTCGCACGTCGAGTGGACGAGTCTGGTCGAGAGTGCGGAGGCGAGCGGTCTCGCCGTTTCCGGCTTCGCCGACCAGCATCACTTCATCACCGGATTGCTGACAGGTCCGCTCGGTCAGGAATTCACTTCGTCCAATGACGCGAAAACGAAGCGCGCTTTGCAGACTCTTCTCCATCCCGGATTTCTCGGAATGAAATTTCAGTTTCTAGTCCTCGCGAAAAACGTCGGCGCGTCGCCGTCGCTTTCGGGACTGCGCTTCGCCCGCGATTTCAGCGTTATGGCTGACCGGCGAATTTAAAGAGCAACAGCTCGCGGGTGCGCTCCTCCTCGAAGTAGAACTGCACTGCGCCATCGCGACCGATGTAATCCTGCGGCATGGCATAACTCCCGCGCCGGCTGTGTAACTGATGAATCCCCGGTGCCTGTTGCATATAAAATTCGCCCCAACCCTCGAGGAGCACGGCGCGTTGCGCTTTCTGAAGCAGAAGACTCTCGAGCGCGCGTTGCTCCTGCTCCACGTAAACCACGGCATGCGAGGCTTCGATCGCGCCGTAATCCAAGGGCTGCGCCGGCCGCATGCCCGGGCTCGGTAATTCATTCCAGGCCTGAGTCACGACTCCGAGCCGCACCCGCGGATCGAATCCCGCGTCCCGGTTCTTGATCGAACAGGTATTGAGCGCGACTCGGATTAATCCGTAATCACCCGCGTGCACGTCGATCCAGACATGGTCGACCTTGCGTGGATCATGGCTCGTCTCGACCACATAGGCCGCGCTCCGGCCCGCCACCCACACAAACGCATTCCGCCGCGGAAATTGGCCGGAATACGTTTGCTGTCTGCCTTTCCTCAAATTAGCCACGTGGCCAGTCCGAGAAATACCGCCAGGCTGGCGACATCGGTGATGGTCGTCAGGACAATGCCGGAAGCGGCCGCGGGGTCCGTTCCCATCCGCTGCAGGAAAAGAGGCACGAGTGCGCCGAAAACCCCACCCACCACGCATCCGATGGTCATGGCGAGGAAGACGACGAACCCCAGTCGAAGAGCATCCGGGCTTTTCCCCCAGACCGCGAAGGCGAACATGGCCAAACCCGCACTCAATCCGGTCAGAGCGCCATTCAACAAACCAAGGAATGCTTCCTTGATAATAAGCGGACGCTCGCGCCCGGACTTCAATTCGCCCAACGTCATGCCGCGAAGCGCGATCGCCAATGTCTGCACGCCCGTGTTCGATGATTGGCCGATCAGGACGGGCAGGAAAACCGCGAGCGCGACCAGCCGGTCGATCGTCCCCTGAAAATAACCGACTACCCCCGCCGCGATGAAGCCGGCGAAAAGATTGCCCTGTAGCCAGGGATGCCGAAAACGAAAACTCCGCGTCCAACGAGTCGCGAGGCGTTCTTCCTTTTCCACTCCGAAAATAGTTCCCGGCTGCAAACTCAATTCCACCGTGCGCGCCTCAAACAACATCTGACCGCGCATTAGTCCGACGAGTCGGCCCTCCGTGTCGCAAACCGGGTAAACCGGGTAGTGGCGCACCATCGTCGCGCGCATCGCATCGACGATCTCCATGTTCGGATGCAAGCGAAACGGGCTGGAAATCATGATTTCATCCAGCCGCTCTTGCGCGCCGGCGAGAAGCAGCTCGCGCATCGCGACCACGCCGACGAGACGCTCATTTTCATCGATCACAAAAACGTAAGTGATGAAGGCCCGTTCGACGAAAGCCCGCAGCTCCCTCGTCGCTTCGGCCACCGTTATTTCCGGTCGAAAAACCGCCAGGGGTGGCTCCATCATGTGCCCCACGGTATTGTCCGCATAGGCCTCGTTCCGCATCCATTGCCGGCGGCGGCGCGGGGAGGCCGCGGCCATTACCTTCTGTCGCCGCTCGCTGGGGAGCCGGTGCAAAACCTTCTGCGCCTGCGCCGGATTCACGAAGGTCAGCAGCTCGGCGATGAGTCCGTCCGGGTAAGACCCAAGGATTTTCGCTGTCTCGCGGGGGGAGCGCGCCACGACCGCGGGCAAGAGTGCCTTGATCTGCGCGCGTCTCTCCGGATCGGGCACCGAAGCAACATCGCGCGTCCTCATTGCGCCGACCTTGCCCGAAGGCCACGCGGCTTGGCAAGTGCGGTCACCGCCTGACCAGATCTCAACGCACGAGAGCCCGGCCGGCTAGGGAACATCGCCGGAGGTCAGGACACAACGAAAGCCGTAGATGACATCGCGCTCGGTGCGATCGACGACGTTGCGGTAGGAAGTGAGCAACTCCGTGCGGTTGCTGTTCGCCCACGAGCCTCCGCGCAGAACCCCCCAACGGCTCCCCGGTTTGTAGAAATCGGAGCACCATTCCCAAACGTTGCCGCCGAGATCGTGCAGGCCGGCGCCATTCGCCTTGAAACTGCCGGACGGAGCCGTCGCGGCAAAGCCGTCGGCATAACCTTCGATGATCGGACCGCGTCCACGCGCAGCTTGATCAGCGTAGTTGCCGCTCGCGCTCACCGGCGGCCATTGTTTGCCCCAAGGATGGATCCCCTTCAATTTGCCGTCTCGTTCTTCCGGAGTAGCGCCGCTTTCTTCAGGAATGCCGGCCGCCGTGCTCCATTCCTGATCGCTCGGTAGGCGATAGCTTTGCATCTCGTCGATTCGATTCTGCCGCCGCTCTTCTTGCGTGAGCCATTCGCAAAAATCGGTCGCATCACGCCAGTTCACTTTCACGGCCGGGTCGTTCTCACTTTGCGAAAAATCCGGCTTCTCGAAAACACGGCCGGTCGCGCGGCAAAATGCCACCCAATCCTTCACGCGCGTCTCCCACACGCAGATGCGAACGTTTCCTACGGGAACAAAACGCATCCCAAGTGAGTTTTCCCAAGGTCCGTCCCCGCCCCCTCCCGGAACCTTTTCGAGCCGCGCATCCAAAAAAGCCTGCTGCTTTGATTGCACGGCGCCGCGCACCACGGCCGGTTTGAAACCGCTCTTGCGCAGCTCATAACTGACCTCACCCGGTTTGACTTCCTCGACGAGCAATGGCGTCACACCGAGTTCCCGCCCGTCTTGAAAGACGATCGCTCCACCGGGCGCGCTAATGATTTTCACACTGCCGTTTCCGAATTCGAAGAGCACGCGCCCCTCCCGTTCTTTTTCAACCGTGACGCTTTGCTCCGCTTCGGGCCACTCGGCGTAACGCGCACGAAAGCGATGTGCGCCTGCCGGCAGTTCGATTTCCAGCGGAGAGAGGCCGCGCGATTTTCCATCGACGAAGATCTCCGCGCCGGGCGGCTCGCTCAGCACGGTGGTTTTCGCGGTGCCGAACTCGAACGCCTTCATCGCCATCTCGCCGCGCTTGATCTCCATCCTGTCGCGGACCTCCCATTCGCCGCGTCGCGCCACCACGTCGTAAATCCCTGTCGCCAGATCGCGCATCGTGCTCGGCGTGGTGGCGCGGCGTGGCGGTTCGCCCGCGCGCGAAAGCTCGAAGTCAACCCCATCGGGTTGCGAGGTGAACTGCGCCGAGCCTTTGCTGCGCTGCAGTTTGAATGGCGGCAAACTCACTGGCTGTTCACCCGTCAGTTCGATGCGCGTTTCGATGGGATCGTAATCTGGCAGCATCACCCGCAACGGATACTTGCCGGGCTCGAGCGCTTCGAAACGCGCGGGGCTTCTTTTCATGCGATCGCCGAGCAGGATCATTGCACCCGCGGGTTCGCTTTCGATTGTGACAATACTTTGAGTTGGCGTGTCCGGGCCGCGCCGCTGCGACGAACGCATCTTCAGGAGAACAGGAATCGCGATTCCAAAAGCAAGGAGCGCCAGTGCGATCAACCTCCAGCGCACCCCTGATCGCGCGATCGGTTCGCCGGCATCGATTCGAACCAAATCCCGACGCATTTCCTCTGCGTCGCGATACCGCTTCGCAGCCGTCGGAGCGCACGCCTTTAGTAAAACCGTGTTGAGCGCGAGGAGCTGCGGCTTGTCCGAGCGCGCTTCCAGATTGGAACCAACTTCCGGGAAATCTAGCCGATCCTTTCCCATGCTGATCTCGTAAAGCACTTTGCCCAGACTGTAGAGATCGGCCTGCGCCGTGCCCGGGCCCTCCGGCGGCACATACCCTTCCGTGCCAACGAAGGATTGTTGTCCGCTCGTTGCGACTAATCCGATGTCCGCAAGTTTTGGCACGCCGTTCACGAAGATGATGTTCGAAGGCTTGATGTCGCGGTGCGTCAGCCCGTGGTCATGCAATGCGCCGAGCGCTTCGGTCAGGAGCGTTCCCAGCCGGATGCACTCGTTCGCCGGCAGGGCCACGCCGTCAGCACTCTTCAGGGTGCGCGGCGTGTAATTAGTGAGATCTATCTTCGCGCCCGTGACTTCGTCGTCCGCCAGTTCCATCACATAATAAAAAAAGCCCGCGACGTCATTCCGACCGACGTGCAGGATGTCGACGAACCCATCATGGGCGCGTGAGATCGGTTCGAAAGCCGACATGCCCGAGAACTCGCGATTGAAAGCGCGTTCGCTCTCGAAGGTCTTGCGGTAGACAACCTTCACCGCGCGCCACGCGCGCGTCAGGCCGTGGGCCAGCCAAATCTCGCCATAGGCCCCGCGCCCAATCACGCGCAGCAGTTCGTAATCGGGAATGACCGGAATGTTGGGGCCGGCTTTAAGCGGAGGCTCGCTCTCCATTTAGGCCGGCACGCGCTCGGCGGCTGCGAGTTCCTTTTTCAGCAACGCGGCGAGGCGATGCTTGGCTAGATAAACCTGCGCAATCGAGACCCGCAATTCCGCCGACACCTTCTGCGCCGGCCATTGCTTGAAGACATAGCAATCGAAGATCTGATATTGCTTCGGATCGACTTTCCGTTTCACGCGCGCGACCGCCGCCTGCAACCGGTTCTGGCGCCATTCCTCGTCCCAGACGGCATCGAGATCGAGGCTGGCGGGATCAACGACTCGGTCAATCGTGGAGGTCCGCGCGTCATCTTCGTCACTCGAAGTCGAATGTGAACTGCCCGGCTTCCGCTTCCGGAATTGATCCGCGATCCGCCAGCGCGTGATGTTCAAGAGCCAGCCCTTGAAAGAACCGAGCGCGGGATCGTAGCGCAACTGATCGATCTTCTTCGCGACCGTGATCAGCGTTTCCTGCACGACTTCCTGCGCCTCCGCGTCCGTCAAACCGGCCTTCCGCGCCGTGCCGTGGATCAGCTTCCAATAGCTGTCGAAAAACTGTTGCCAACGCTTGCGATCGTTCCAGTCACCCAGCCGTTCCACCAGGCTGCGGCGCGTGGCGAGAAGTTCGCTGCGAGTCATCGTCGCTCCTTAGCGGATTTCGTCGCCGGTCGCGAGATTATTGCATTTTGCCGAACGACCACGCGGGTTGGCCCGTTATGGCTATGTTGGGGACAAGCCTAGGATGAATACATCGACGAGAAGACAGGATTCAGGATCCGTCCCCAGCGCAGGCGAGCACTCCTGTTGTCACGACGAACATTATTCCGACCCGGCGACACAAACCGCGGCGACGGAACGCAAGCCGGCAAAGAAATACTTCTGCCCGATGTGCGAAGGCGTCGAGAGCGATACGCCGGGAAGTTGTCCGAAATGCGGGATGGCGCTGGAGCGCAATCCAACGTTCCGCGAGCCGGCGAAGACGATTTACACCTGCCCGATGCACCCGCAGATCGAGCAGGATCAGCCTGGCAATTGCCCGATCTGCGGCATGGCGCTGGAGCCGAAAAACATCGTCGCTGGCGGCGAGGAGGACAACGCCGAATTGCGCGACATGACCCGCAGGTTCTGGATCGGCGCGGCGCTGAGTGCGCCGGTCTTCGTGCTCGCGATGTGGCACATGCTGCCAAGCGCGCCGCATTGGGTGCAGGGCGATCTCTCGCGCTGGGCGCAGTTCATCCTGAGCACGCCTGTCGTGCTTTGGGCCGGCTGGCCATTCTTCCAGCGCGGCTGGCAGTCGTTCGTTAACCGCTCGTTGAATATGTTTACGCTGATCGCGATCGGCGTCGGCGCGGCCTACTTTTACAGCGCGGTGGTGATGCTGCTGCCGAACGTATTCCCGCCCTCCTTCGCGGCGCACGGCAAAATCGGCGTCTATTTCGAAGCGGCTGCGATCATCACCGTTCTCGTCCTGCTCGGACAAGTCCTAGAGCTGCGCGCACGAAGCCGGACGGGAAGCGCCATCCGCGCGTTGCTGGATCTTGCGCCCACCACGGCTCACGTGGTTCGCGACAGTAACGAACAGGACGTGCCACTCGATCAGGTGAAGACCGGCGACCGTCTGCGCGTTCGACCCGGCGAAAAAGTTCCCGTCGACGGTCGCGTCGTCGAAGGGCGCACGAGTATCGACGAGTCGATGATCACCGGCGAGCCGATGCCGGTGGAGAAAACAGATGGCGCTCGCGTGACTGGCGGCACGGTCAACCAGACGGGCAGCATCTTGATCGAAGCGGAACGCGTCGGCGCGGAAACCGTTCTCTCGCAGATCGTCGAGATGGTCGCGCAAGCGCAGCGAAGCCGTGCGCCCATTCAGGGTTTGGCCGACAAAGTAGCCGGCTGGTTTGTTCCGACCGTGATCGGCATCGCGATCATCACGTTCGTGATTTGGGCGCTGTTCGGACCAGAACCGCGCCTCGCCTACGGAATCGTGAACGCCGTCGCTGTGCTGATCATCGCGTGCCCCTGCGCGCTCGGCCTGGCTACACCGATGTCGGTAATGGTCGGCGTCGGCCGCGGTGCGCAAGCCGGTGTCTTAATCAAGAAAGCCGAAGCGATCGAGCTGATGGAAAAGGTGACAACGCTCGTCGTCGACAAGACCGGCACACTGACCGAAGGCAAGCCCGCCGTGACCGCAGTCGTTCCCGCGGAGCGGATTTCCGAAACCGATCTGCTCACGCTCGCGGCATCGGTAGAAGCCAACAGTGAGCATCCGCTCGCTGCCGCGATTGTGAATGGCGCCAAGAAACGCGGTTTGAACGCGATGCCCGTCGCGGACTTCGAATCTACGACTGGCGGCGGTGTCATCGGCCGAGTTGGCGAGCGGAGAGTCCTGGTCGGAAAACCAAAATTTCTCAGGTCGGAAGGCGTCACTGGGGTCGACGAACTGGAACAGCAAGCCGCAAAACTGCAGGAAGAGGGGCAAGGCGTAATCTTCGTCGCGGCGGACGGTCGCGCCGCGGGAATCATCGCCGTAGCCGACCCGATCAAAGAGTCCACTCCCGGCGCGATCGAGCAACTGCACAAGCTGGGCCTCAAAGTCATCATGCTCACCGGCGACAACGAACGCACTGCGCGTGTCGTAGCCGGAAAGCTCGGCATCGACGAAGTGGAAGCCGGCGTCGAACCGCAGCACAAGAACGAACGCATTCGTCAACTGCGCGAGCAAGGACGCGTCGTGGCCATGGCCGGCGACGGCATCAACGATGCGCCCGCGCTGGCTGCGGCCGACGTCGGCATTGCCATGGGAACGGGCACAGACGTCGCGATGGAAAGTGCGGGCATCACATTGCTCAAAGGCGACCTGCGCGGCATCGAGAAAGCCATTCGCCTGAGCCGCGCGATGATGAGCAACATCCGGCAGAATCTCTTCTTCGCCTTCATCTACAACGCGCTTGGCGTTCCCATCGCCGCCGGAGTTCTCTATCCATTCTTCGGATTACTCCTGAGCCCGATCATCGCCGGTGCCGCAATGAGCCTCAGCTCAGTCTCGGTAATTGCGAACGCGCTGCGTCTACGATCGCTACGCCTGTAAACGCGAATGAAATCATCACCGCGATCGCGGCCGCGCGTCCCAGTCCATCAAATCGGAGCGTGTGAGCGAACGAGAAATGCTCACGCGTCGCGCATTGTCTGGGGAGCGCGTGCGCCTCGCACGCTGGTCTCGGCGCCCTCGCCGAGACGAACTTTTGCTTAGGGTTCTCCCGCTCTTCTGTGCACTCCACCGAGAGCAACCTTGAGTCCCTGTGCGCGATCCCGTTAAGTACCTCACAGACGACTACGGCGAACGCACGGCCGTAGTGCTTCCAATCTCC